>OGCG01000898.1_pt1 | contig 16382 bp, 17 predicted proteins | sample 1570061 | NCBI WGS metagenome assembly OGCG01 (sample SAMN06268698, study PRJEB24515) | hot springs metagenome | isolation source: Joseph's Coat, Yellowstone National Park, Washington, USA | place: USA:Joseph's Coat, Yellowstone National Park, Washington, USA
GTATATTTACCACTTTCTCTAGGAGATTTAATTATTTCTACAGAATTTTTAATATAGAGCCGAATTCACTTTGAAAGATTCTCCTTTAATTCGGCTATAATATTCGTAATTTCCTCGCTATTCCAATGTTCTGCATCTTTTAAATCTAAACCAATTACTTTAGGTTCCTTTAATCCTGCCTTCTTAATCTCTATTAAATTATGTCGAAAATTTCCTATTATTAGTAGGAGATCTTATACTTCCTTTCACTTTCATATTGATAATAGATTGGTATACAGGATTAAGAAACTCAGATATCCTATCTTTTTACTATAATAACGGATTAAAGGTCAAGGCACTTATAGCCCTGGCCATAGGATTTTTACTAAACTATTATAATATCTATGGAATAATAGGGTATTATTTCCCATATCAAGTTTTAGGTAGTCTAATAGCAGCAGGAATATATTATATAGAAAAGAAAATATAATCACAGTAGACTACAATATCAACCAATAGATTAACTTCGAAGCTAATCTAGTTTTGCTCAGTATTTAAATCTCTCTGCCGTAAATGTCCACCTTTCTCCACTCTTTATCCATTGAGGACACTACGTAATCTGCACAAAATAATCCCCATTTCATAACCCGTTTTATTGCTTCCTCTTTCCTTAGATTATAAGCTCTATCTAAGGATTGTATTGCAATACCCTTCTTAGATCTTATAATATTTTTAATAATCTTTAGAATGCAATTTTTAGTATCTATATCCATAGTATTGACTAACATATCCACGTCGTAAAAGATCTTGGGATAACCTATTTTCTCTATTATATTCTTCATTACAGTAACTTGAGGATTCTTATCTATTAAAGCGTAGTCCGACCTGGATAAAAATACTGGAAAAGAGTATAGATTAAATATAACTGTTGGATAAAATTCATCATTATGTTTTTTAAGAGCTTCTACATCTTTATGAACTACTATTAAAGTATGCCTTCTTTCAAAATAGGAATGTAAACTGTTAAGAAAAATCTCTGAAACTGGCATCTCATTTCTAACGATTTTTTTATCTTTAACATAATGAAAATCCCATTCTGTTCCTAACTTATCCCAAGCACTGTTTATAGCATCTATTATTAGCCTTATCTCATCCATGTCTAGATAAATACCTCCAATAAGAGTACTGTTATTATCGACATGCTCGTCTAAAAACATTATACGCATAGGTCATAAAAATAGGCTGATTAATTAAAAATTGAGTATCAGATTAAATACATATGTCTCTTCAAGTATTTTCGTCCATGTAGAAATTGAGATAAAGCTTTTATCCTAATATGAAAATATTAAATTGAACCTCGGAGCTCTGGTGAAAAACCGGGGCAGATGAAGGGGAAGGCTTGTTTTATAAAGTCATGTTTAAATAACAGATTGTAAATATTTTCCTTTAATTTAACTCATATTTATTCTTTTTGAGATCATAATGATAGAAACGGTATAATAATGTGAATATAAATTAAAAATTAGAATTAATTTTTTAGAAGTTAAACCAATACTTTCAATTCAATAGCTTGGGGAATGTCGAGCATCCCTAAGAGAATCGAAACCGGCACTACATTATCTTCCACTTTATCCTTACTTAAGATATATACCTTTTTCATTCTTCCCAAAATTTTCTTCTCAGCCTTAACGTTACCAAACTTCACTTCAAACCCTAACATTTCTTCCCCACTTTTTATTACAGCGTCTATCTCTCCTTTTGCTTTGGTATAAAACGTATCGTAGATTCTAGACAGATGAGAAATTACTACACTTTCAACTAATTTACTCTCTTCAGGCAAGTTAGTTAACGTCCAAAAGGCGAACGATCTATATATGAAGGGATCTATAAAATAGAACTTCTTTTCTTTCCTAGTTAGTACATTACCTTGTAGGTCTACCTGCTCTAAAACTTTAAGTAAGTATAGTTTCTGGAGAAGCTCTACATAACTTATCGCAGTCTTCACTGTGCCAACTCCAAATGACCTTGAGAGAGTATGATAACTGAAATCGCTGGAAGTCCTTTCTATTATGCCTTTTATTGTGAGTTTAAAGAAAGTTTCACTTCTCTTTAACTTATTTACTTCACTAACTATACTGGATATGAAATCACTTATCGTTTCCTCGCTCACTTTCCCATATTTTATGTAGTCCCTTATTGCGTTAGGAAATCCTCCTGTGATCAAATATTTTTCAAGAAGCTCATTTAATTCATGCAAGAACTGAATATTTCGCATATAGTTTGAAAGAACGAAGCTTAAATCTCCTTTCTGTACCTTAACGTTAAATAATTCTATATATTTTGAAAAAGGTAAAGGAAGCATTAATAAATTCTTGCCTTTACCTCTCCTTCCAGGAAAAGTTTCAATTTCCCTCTTTGCAGACATTGATAAAGACCCAGTAACAACTAGGACGTCATTTCTAAAATCTCCTTTATCTATCCTACTCTTTAAAGCCCTATACCATTCCTTAGGATAAGTTATCTCGTCTAGAAAAATGAAAGATGATGAAATGTTATTAGCCTTTTTAAACTTTATATATTCCTCTAAAACCTCATCCAATTCTTTATAGTCCGCTAATTTATCACAGGAGAAATAGAAAATTGACTTAGGATTTATTTTTCCTTCATCTAATAATTTCTTTATAAGTAATATTAACGCAGTGGACTTTCCTACTTGTCTAGGGCCGAAAATGAAGTTTAACGAGTAAGGAGATAAGCTCACTTTTCCAATAACGTCAGGAACCCACTTAACTTCTGACTCTTCATACTTTCTATATATCTCAATCTCAGTTATCCTCTCTTTAGAAATCCACCAAGGATTATATTCTTCTATCATCTGTGTATTCAGACTCCACAAGAGTTTAAAAATATTGTTTACTCTAACTCCACAAATATTTAAAAATAAGAACTGACTTACTTGTTACATGATAAGAATTACTAACTTCTACAGTAATAGTTTCATATAATTGATATATAAGGCGTAAACGAATATAAGGCTTAAGAGATTATAAGGACTTATGGAAGAGGAATTTGCCAAGTTCCTTGAGGATTATGCTAACTATCTGAAGAACAATAAGCAACCACTAATTGATATTCCTCTTTCCCCAGACGATTTATTAGCAGAAGCTTCAAGAATAAGGGCTAAATCTAGAGTTAAATTAAAGGATAGAAGGATTATTATACAACTAACAAACGGCGAGGAAAAACATTGGGCACACTTTGAAGGAGAAATAATAATGACCTTTGATAAACTTTATAGACCTTTAAAAGTCGAGATAGAAATAAAAGATGTTATGGATAGCGAAAAAGTACTAAAAAATTTAAAAAGTGAAAAAATCTCTGATATAGAATTCGTGACGGATAACGAATTCATTGAAATTTACTTGGCAAATGGTGAAGCGGAGCACTGGGCACACTTTGAAGGAGAAATAATAATGACCTTGAATGATTCTTACACACCGTTGAGACTTGAGATAGAAATAAAAGATGTTATGGATAGCGAAAAAGTACTAAAAAATGCTGGTCTTATCCCCTCATCTTAGAAAGCACGTAGAAGATATTAATAATTATATGAGGAAATTTAACACAGTTATAGATCCATTAGGACAGGAAGTCTTATCTTTTCTAGAAGGAGTAAAGGGCATAGAACAAGTTCCTAACGTAAGGTTAGGAGAAAAGGAAAGATGGAGAGTTATAATTCACTTTAAGCCTTGTGCTAAGATAAGGTATATTATAGCCAGAAAGGATAACGAATTAATACTTGTCACTGCACATCCTGATCCAGATGCTGAAAATTTCATAGAATTTAATAAATAGAGACTTTATATAATAAATTAATCAACATATTTACATTTTTATTCTCTAGTATAAAAGTAACTTGTACTAAAAATAATAATTTATTCTTTACATCTACTTTTCACAATTAAGGGCTACTAGTAATATGGATAACTAAATTATTTATTCTCTTTTTCTATATTAATTATAAAAACTCAAATTAGCTCTAAAGCGTACCTACTTCTCGTCTTCAAGTTTATAATATTATTCATCTTTTACATATTATGGACGAGTTTGAGTACTTAGAAGATTTAAACAACGAAAGAACTAAGTCTTTTATAGAGAATGAAAATAAGAAAACAGAAGAAAAACTAGGTAAAAGAGCAAAGGAACTTTATCCAAAGCTTTTAGAAATTTACAAAGAACCTTACGTTCTAAGCATGTTTGCTTATGACGAAAATAACCCGGTTATCCTACTCTACGGAGAGAAAAACCAAGTACTCTTAGGGAATAAAGTAATTTATACTTCACCAAAGGATTACGTAGCTTCCTCAGTATGGAAAGTTTACAATTCTAAGGAAATAGGAGTTAGTATAGAAAAGAAGGGAAGCGATAAGATTACAACTTTCCTAATTTCCCCCGACGGTAAAACCACGGAATTAGGAGAAATGGTTGAATCTCCTTTTTATTTCAAAAATGAGTTATGTTATATAAAGAGTTACCGTTATTCTCCTCCACCTGATGGTGGAGAATATCCTGCTGACAGAGTATTTTGCGGTAATGAAATAGTTTACGGCAAAGATTTAAAGCCTGGCGAGTTCGTATCAATTAGAACTTTCGGAGATTTTATAACGCTGATCAGAAGTAAAGGCTGGAGGTATAGCGAACTTTATGCTGGCGAAGGTTTTGATTCTCTTAAAAAGATTGATGAGGGAGAAGTAATAGACGTAATTGATTACGTTCAAGGAAGTTTAATCTATCAGAAGAATGACTCAGTGTACCTAGATAAAAAGAAGATAATAAAATCCGATTACCCGATTTTAGGAGTCTCTTCTCTTAAAGAAACCTTGGCCGTTGAGGTTATAAAGGATTATAGAACCCCTTTATTGTTTTACAGCATTAATGGTGACAAGATAGGAGAGGAAATTCACGATAATATACAGTTTATGGATAGTGAAGGACATTCATTATTTATTGTAGAAACCTCGTTCAATTACAAATTCAAGGTCTCAAGGAGAGTTAAGGAAAAGAGCGAAGAAACAATAATGCAGTATGGTAATTACGACGTAAAAGTTACGGACATCTATGTTAAAGGAGACGTATTACTCCACGGGTTTCTCCTAACTAAGACCAATAATTCCAAGGGAGTTATAGTTTATGGTTATGGAGGGTTCAGAATTTCTTTACTCCCTTCATTTCCTATGTCTACAAGACTATTGCTTGACGAAGGGTACTCTGTTTTAATCACAAACTTGAGGGGAGGTTACGAAAACGGAGAAGAATGGCATAAGGCAGGAATGTTGCTTAATAAGAAAAACGTGTTCAAGGACTTTTCAGAATTCCTTAGATTAGTGAAGAGCTTGGGCGGTAAAACTATTGCTATGGGAGGAAGCAATGGTGGGCTTTTGGTAGGTGCTACAGAGAATGAATATCCTAACGTCATTGACTGTGCAGTAATTGGACACCCAGTTCTTGATATGTTGAGATATGATAAACTTTACGTAGGGAAATACTGGGTTGAGGAGTACGGAGATCCAAACGATCCTAAGTACAGAGATTACTTACTTTCTTACAGTCCTTATCATAATCTGAAGAAAGGGCTACCAAAGACTTTCGTATACACTGGAATTAACGACGATAGAGTTCATCCTGCTCATGCATTAAAGTACGTTGCTAAGTCTGAAAAACTAGGAAATGATGTCATGCTCTTTGTTAACGATTCTGGGCACGCAATAGCCGATCCTGAGTCTGAGGCTAGGGAATACTCATACGTTTTAGCCTTCATTGAGGAATGTACGTCAAGTAAATAACTTCTTTGCCTCAATTAGCATTTCTTCTATCCTTTTTAAGGAGACTTTAACGTCCTCCACAGAGTATTTTCTCCCGTGAAATCCCCATACATGTAAATCGTAACCAGCATTCCATCCGTCTAAAACCCAATAACCAAGTTTTTTAGAAAGAGTCTTGCTAGCTTTGCCTAATAAGTAAGTGTACCACCTACCTTCTTTCAAAAACTCCTCGTATTCCTCCGTCTTAAATTTTTCCGCCAATGCCTTAACAACTTCTTCGGCAACTTTATAAGCTTTCTCTGAGGCTTGAACTACGTCACCTTTTTCAGCATACTCTTTGCTTTCCTGCATATATTTTTCAGCTAAACTTATTCTTTCCTTACTACTATCTTCAGGGTCTTCCCTACTTAAAATATCAAGTAAAGCCTCAGTAACGTCAACCCCTTTCTCCTCTAGTTTTCTTATTACTTCCTCTAACGGCATTCTATTTTCCATTTTTTATCTCTTCAATATTAACTTTTTCTTCATCTATAGTCACATAAGGAGTTTCTCTATACACTTTAGCAACAACGTGAGTGCTCGTTCTTTCAATTTCAGGCATATTTATCAATTTCTCTAGAAAATTCTTCATAAAATCTTCTCTGTTTTTGAACCTTGCTAACACTACAAAGTCCATATCTCCTAATACAAAATAAACTCCCCATACTCCTGGAAGTTGGGAAAGTTTCTTGCCTAAACTATCGTGATAGTCTTTTCCGTACCTTGCCCTAACTAAAGTGATAACTAGGTAATCTAAGTTTAAGCTTGCTGGGTCAACGTAAGTAAAATAGCCTTTTATTACGCCCATCTTTTCCATTTTCTTTATCCTATAGGCTACTGTTGATTTAGGAACTTTTACTTCCTCCGCTATTTTTTCTAAAGGATATTTTGCGTCATTTTGAATTATTTTGAGTATCTTTAAGTCTACCTCGTCTAGCTCCATAATATATAATTAGAAGAGGTAATTTAAACCTTATACATTTTATCGACGAATAAGTTGAATATACAACTAAATAAAAAGGGATTATCTTGGAAATTATACAGAGACATTCTGAAGCAAGATTTAAACTATTGTACTTTTTACAATAGCTGTCCTAAAATACTTAAATTCCGTCTAAACTACTAGTATCGCATGGATGAAGATGTCGTTAAATTGGTTAAAGAACATACTTTCGGAACTTGGAAAGTTCAAAAAACTTGGAATCCTTTAAACGTTGATAAAGCCGAAGGAGTATATTTTTACGCTAACGGTAAAAAGATCCTTGACTTCTCTTCTCAGTTAGTTAATGTAAATTTAGGCTACGGAAATAAAGAGGTAATAAAGAGTATAGAAGATCAACTGGAAAACCTCCAATATATTTCGCCTGCATTTGCAACAGAAGTTAGAGCTAGAGCTGTAAAATCTCTTCTGGAAGTGATGCCGAGCAATTTAACTAAGTTTTTCTTTTCCACCTCCGGAACAGAAGCAAATGAGGCTGCAATAAAAATTGCTAGGTTTTACAAATCTCCTTCATATAAAATACTCTCAAGGTATAGATCGTATCACGGTTCAACTTTAGGTTCGTTAGCTTTGACTGGAGATTATAGAAGATGGTATGCCGAGCCCAACGTTGCTCCCGGTGTAGTTAAAATTCCGGAGCCTTACTGCTATAGATGTCCCTTCAAGTTAAAATACCCGGAATGTAATCTTGCCTGCGTTAATTACGTAGATTATGTAATAAAAAATGAAGGAAATGTTGCTGGAGTTATAGTAGAGCCAATAACTGGAACTAACGGCGTAATTGTTCCTCCAAAAGAATACTTACCTACTTTGAGGAAAATAACGAGAGAAAACGACGTACTCTTAATAACTGATGAAGTAATGACTGGCTGGGGAAGAGTTGGAGAATGGTTTGCAGTTAACCTATGGGGAGTTCAACCGGATATTCTAACTACAGCAAAGGGAGCTTCAGCATCTTACGTACCTATAGGTATAACTGCAGTAAGTAAGGAGATTGCAGACTTTTTTGAGGATAAGATGTTTGCACATGGTCATACTTTTGAAGCCCACCCTGTATCGTTATCGGCAATACCCGCAGTTATTGAAGAATATAAAAGAATGGATTTATTAGCTCACGTAAAGGCTATGGGTAGTTACCTTGGCGAGAGATTAAAAGAACTTAAGGAGAGGCATAAGAGTATTGGCGACGTAAGAGGAGTTGGGTTATTTTGGGCTATAGAATTTGTTAAGGACGAAAAACAGACTCCTTTTGGCACATATGAGGATAAGTACGAAGGAAGAGTCACTGAAGTTGATATTTTAGCAAAGAAATTGCTAGACGAAGGTGTTTACGTATTTAACGGACCTTCATGGCTAGTTATTTCTCCACCTTTAATCATAAAGAAGGAGGAAATTGATGAAGGAATAGAGAAATTAGATGAAAAAATAAAATATCTGGACGAAAAATTCTCCAGTTAACCTTTTATTTTCTTTATAAGCTTCTCTGCTTTCTGCGTATAACTAACTAAAGCATTTCTTAAGTCTTTAGTACTCATACTCTTCTGTTTTTCTCTTAATCCGTCAATTTTCTTTAGCAAGTCTTCAAACTCTTTCTGAATATCGTCTATTTTCTTACCTTCTTTCTTAGCCTTTGCAATTTCTGAATTTATTGTATTGTGAAGAGTTGTGTAAAATCTCGTGGTATCTTTTAACACTGCATCTTTTGTATCATAAGCTTTCTTTCTTATTTCTTCTAAAACTTTTGAAAGTTCTTCAATAGGCATAGGAGGAATTTACATAGGAAAATTAAAAAACTAGCTAAGGTTCTCTTCAATAACTCTATAAGCGTTCCTCCAAAGTATTTGATCTTCATGACCTTCAATTAATAAGTCCTTTATCTTAGTCACGTTTTCAAAACCTTGCGGAACTTCCGAAATTCCCAGAAAATCAGTACCTATGGCAACGTAATCCCAACCAAAAGATTCTCCTATGTATTTTATATTTTCTATAATTCCCTTCAAGGTCTTCTCAGGTAATGTTGAGGTAATTGCTGTAATTCCTATAACTCCTCCGGTTTTTACAATACATTCTAACTCTTCGTCATCGTAATTTCTTTCATGATCTTTTAGTCTCTTAGCATTACCGTGAGAAATTATTACTGGTTTAGACGTAACAGAGCATACGTCTAACACTGTCCTCTTACCTGCATGTGCTAAGTCAATTATTATCCCTAGTTTATTAGCTAGTTTAACCAACTCTTCTCCTTCAGCTGTTAAGCCGTAGTCCTTTTTAGAGAAGCAAGATGAAGCGAATTTTGTATCATAATTCCAAGTTAAACCTAAATTAAACACGTTAAGCTCTTTAAGAATATAAATATCTTCGTACTCCTTTAGAACGTCTGTTCCTTCAAGGGAAAGCAAAAACTTTATTCCAGGCTTCTTTAAATCTTCCTTACTTCTCACAATACTTACATAACCAGCTCTTTCTAGATAATAGTAAACTTTTAATTGAGATAATAAAATATCAAATGAAAAATTTGAAGACTTTATAGGAAAACCATATTTTGATGATAATTCTGCACTTCTCTCATTTATTACGTCAATATGAGGGAAAATTGATGAAAATATTATCACGTTACTATCTACGTTTTTTAGCATTTCGATACTTGATTGATCTTTACCGTGAATTATGTCCCTGCCCATTTGATTTGCATAAGCAAAATCCTCGTGAAGGTCTATAAACATGTGAACCAATAATAGTATCTCTTCCCAAATTAAAATCTTCCTTTTTAGATTGGCATTTTTTAGAAAGAGTTTTAATTAATATCATTTCGTATAAACATGAACATACTTGTATGTGCTTACTTTATCTAGTTTAAACTATTTAATAAAATTTAAAAAGATCATCTAGTTATATATACTTGATGGCGTCCCAATCTGCAGTCCAACAAATATTGGACCAGATAGATACGAGGAAATTGAATAAATTTTATTGGATAATAACTATATTAGCGGCAATAGGAGGCTTCCTATTTGGCTATGATACTTCGGTTATTGCGATTGCTTCTGTCTTCGTGCCTTATCATTTTACTGGACTAGTTTACGGTTATGAAATAGCAAGTGCATCTTTAGGTGCAGCAATAGGTGCAATAATTGCCTATTTCTACACTGATAGATTTGGTAGGAAATCGTTGCTGATTGTGGACGCTGCAATATATACTGCTGCCGCAATACTTTCCGCATTAACAATTAACGGAATAATGTTACTAGTGATGAGAACAATAATAGGAATAGCAATTGGTGCAGACTCAGCTGTAGCAACTGCTTACATTACAGAATACGCTCCAAAGGATAAGAGAGGTTCGTTAGCAATAATACAACAATGGATGATAACTATTGGTATATTAGGTTCCTATTTCGTAGGTAGTACAGTACTTTTCATAGCCCCAAGTTTAGCTTATACTGTTGATTGGAGGTTAATATTAGGATTAGCTGCAATTCCAGCAATAATAGGCTTAGTCTTTAGATTCATGATGCCAGAATCTCCACGATGGTTACTACTTTCTGGCCAGGTTGATAAATTAAAGGCTTCTCTGAGGAGGTTCGGAGTTATCGTAAGCGACGATTTAATTAATAGGGCAATTAGCGAAGTTAGATATGAGGAAAGCCAGAAATTTGATACTGCAACTAAGAGGGCATTCCTAGTTGTAGCCTTATGGATAATATTCCAGCAAATTACCGGAATAAATGTACCATTCTATTACGGCCCCGCTATAATTCTTCAATTGCACTTGTTTGGAAGTACCTCTAACCCGGTTTATTCCGAAATATATTCTGTATTAGCTGCATCGATTTTAGCGGTAATTAATACTACTGCAACATACATTGCTTTCAAATACATAGACCGCATAGGAAGGAGGACATTAGCAATCTCTGCTTATATAGGAATGTTTGCCTCAGACTTAATTGGTGGAATACTAGTAATGAACGGAATTCTAGTAGGTGCACTATTTGCATTTGCTGGCTTTATAATATTCTTTGCATACGGAGTTGGCGGTACTGGATGGTTAATTCAAGCTGAGTACTTTAAGACTGCTGTGAGAGGGAGAATGGCTGCTATAATTGCTCTATTAGATTGGTTAGCTAATTTTGCAATAATTGAAGTTTTCCCAGTAATGCTATCTAGCGTTGGACTTGCAGGGTCAATGTTCATATTCAGTGCATTAGACGCGATAGCCTTAGCAATAGTTTACTTCTTGCTACCGGAAACTAAGGGCTTATCGTTAGAGCAAGTAGTTAAAATGTTTGGTGAAACTCCAGTTTCTCAACTAAGGAAAGGAAGGGAGCTAGTCTTACAAAAGGAGGAAAAGGAAATAGCAAGAGAATAAGGTATTTTTCTTTCTTCTTCTCTCTTTTTCTTTCCTAGTTTTCCACTTTCTCAATTAATCTTTTGTCACTTCCTTTTTCTTCATACTTTCTATAAACTTTATAAACTATATAGCTCTCCTTACATTATGCGTAAATATTGGTTATTCCTCATATTTTTTGTGTTATTATCGATTTTAATAAAAATATTTGGCGAGGATAATCCAATAAACGTTTACCTTTTTGAGCTCATTAATTATCACCAGCTTAGCTATCTAAACGCTTTCATGGTCGATTTATCTAAATACGGCAGATGTTACGTATGGATTCCTCTTAATGCGTTACTTTTAATCTTCAAAAAAACTAGGAGAACTGGAATAACATTAGCTGCGTCATTTATCTTAGCAATAATACTAGGTGAGGCAAGTAAATACATAATGGCTGAACCTAGACCATTTTATTTTATTCACTCAAATTTACTAATACCTAAACCTCACGATTATAGCTATCCTTCTGGTCATGCATTAATTGTAGGAGATGGAGCAGCAGTTTTAGCTTTGTCTTCACCAAAATGGTTGTGGATCCCTCTTTTAATAGAGGCATTGCTAGTTTCATATTCTAGAGTTTACGTCGGAGTTCATTGGCCTGCTGATATATTAGGGGGTTGGCTATTAGCCTTGTGGATAGCTTACTTTACTGTGGAAGAGGAAAGGAAAGGATTACTAACTCCTGTAGAGAAAATATTCAAGGTTTGTTAAAATTCCTTATTTACATGTGAGTATCAATTAAAAGGGAGGTCGGATATTGACTAAGAATAAAAACGAGGAAATAGGATCTTGTTTAGAAACAAGATCTACAAGTTTCTTAAGATCATTCTCTCTACCATAAAGTAACTCTGGAATAAATCTCTCCTTATCGCTAAATATTTCTGCATAAGAAAACGTCATTATCCCATTCCTTGCTATATTTAATAAAAGTCCCAAGAAAGAAAAGTTCTTTTACTTTATCATTATTAGGGCTTTCTATGATAATCGAGGAAATGCAGAAAAAAGGATTTAAGAAATTGACTGGACCTCCTGAGGATTGGCTAAAAACTTTCACTTCAATGGAGTGGGGCTTCAGAGAGAAGGAAAGATTAAAAAGAGAATGGGATAAAATTCAGCCCGGAGATATATTTATTTTCCACTCAATGAAGCCAGAGTATATATCAGCAGATTTTCTTCCCACTGGAATCATAGGTGTCGGAGTTGTTGGAGGAAAAAGAATAGGTATTGACGAGGAAGCATACTTTGAGGATAAGAATCTAAGACCTTTAAGGATAGTCTTTAAGGAAATTTGGTGGTTTGGAGAATATGAAAAGATTTCTACAGAAAAATTTCCTATAAAGGCTAAAAAGGGTACAGATTTCTTAATTAGAGAGATATATTATTTACTAAAAAATTGTGTAACTTTCCAAGAAATGAGAGAGCACGACTGCGTAATATCTACTCAAGGTGCTATACAAAACGTAAGCAGAGAAAAGCAACTTAGATTAATAGAGCTAATAAAGCCTAGATTAAGAGAACCCATAATTAGAAAATAGAAAACTTTCAGCCTACTCCTTTTCTTTTTAAAATTTTCCTTCTTTACATGTACAGTTATGCGATAACTGAAAGACATGAGAAAAGTAAGGATGTGTATATTTTTGTGGTTGATAGCGAGGAAAACCCATTCGAATCTTACATAGTTAAGATAGAAGTGGGGAGAGAAAAAATTAGAGCTTCGTGTAGTTGTAAAGGTTTTGCACTAAGGGGATATTGTAAACATATAGAGCTCTCACTTAAAAAGCTAAGAATTTACAGAAAAGTTTAAATATTTCTTTCTCAAGTATTTTATTAATTGTATAACTACAAGAAAAGTTAAAAAGCTTGCATGTATCAAATTCACACATGGATAAGAAAACAATAATCATTTCGGTTTTATTATCAGTTCTTCTAGTCCTTATCGTTGTCATCTTATATTATAAATTTATAGTCAGCAGGACAACGGTTTCATCTTCAACTTACACTTTGCCATCAACTTCTACATCTTCATCAACTTCATGTAATATTTCATGCCCTCCTGGCTATGAGGTAGACCCACTCACATGTCAATGCTCTCCTCTTGTCCCTGCAGCGATACAAGTACAGCCAAACCCATTTTTTAACATTCGTTTATGGCTAGCAGTTGGTACTAATTGCCCTGGTATATGCTGTCCAGTACCATCTTCAGATTGTATTGAACTTGGCAAAGCTTGTATGGGCTTTCATCCAGAATGGACGAGTTGTTGTCCACCTGCACCTAGTGTACCTTGTACGTATTGTGATCCAAACTATGGTTGTAATCCAGAAACTGCAGAAACTTCAGGCACCTTATCATTCACGGGGCAAGTACTATCATCAAACGGTACACCAATACCAAATACACAAGTTAATGTACAATCACCTTTCCCTAAGACGTATACTTTACAAGGTTATATTTCGGGGGTTTATGCTTTCACAGTTACACTTACCCTTTATCCACCACCATCAACAGTGACAACGGATGAAAATGGGACATTTACAGTCACTGTGCCATTTAAAGCCGTGCTTACAGGTCTATCAGCTAACGCATTTGCCAATCCATTTAACTGTAGTGGCCAAACTTCATACACATTCAATATTGGGCCAGCTTTTGAATTTAATTTATCAATACCAGACTCAACGATTTTAACTACTGCAGTCGTTGGTTACAATTTAAGCATTTGTTTTAACCAGGAATGTGGATCTCCACCAGTTTTTTAACCCGCAATTATACAAATTTTTCTGAATAGCTTCAAGTGTATGGAATTAAGAGATTATCAGAAAGAAGCTTTAGACGCTATTCTTGAACATAAACGTGGGTTAGTAGTTCTGCCCACTGGAGCAGGAAAAACATTAATAGGTATAGCTTTACTCAAATATTTACAAAAACATTACGATGAAGTGGAATATTATGTACTTGTCCCAACACTAGCGTTAGTTAAGCAATGGTATACAGCTATAGTTAAGAACGATGTGTCGCTTACATTGGGTAATGTAATGACTTACGCTTCCTTTATATCTATATCGAATAGGTCTTCTTCAGTCTTTGGTAAAACTACAATAGAGCATGCGATCTCTGGGAAGAATATTAGGCGTGTAACCGTGATAATAATCGATGAAGCACATCATGCACATCTAGCTACAAAGCTTTGGGAAGCCGTAGTAAAAGCAAACCCAGACTATTTAGTAGGGTTCACGGCCACACCCAACCCGTATAAACAATATGCGATACCAGTTATTTTTAAACGTAGTCTAAGAGATTTAGCAAAATACATTGCAAATCTAGAAATATACGAAGTACCAGTCACTTTAGTTGGCGAAAATAGGGAAAATTTCCTATTTAACACAAAGGAGTTAGGTAAACTGTTCGAACAGAGAGAAATCGCAGTAAAAAGAGGCGATATAGAAAAAATAGAGAGGATAGATTTAAAAATACAAGATATTTTAGCAACTTTGCCTTACTTTGTCGCTATGGACGACAATATAATCGAAACTACAGTAGATGTTGCAGCAAAGTTATATAGTGAATCGAAAGATAGAATATTAATAAAAACACAAAGACATGCAGCGGCAAATGCCATATATGAGTACATCATAAGTAAATTAAGTGATTTAGGTATACCAGTAACAACAGATCAAGTACTAGTATATAGAGGGAAACAAGATGTAAGTAAGTTGTATGAACAAAAATGGAGGATATTGATAGCAATAAAAGCATTAAGCGAAGGAATAGATGTACCAGATCTAACATACGCTATATTGTCTAGTTACGATTATGGGAACATAATAGGTATGGTTCAAACTATAGGGAGAACTCTCAGAAAAACACCTACAAAGAATAAAGCATCAGTATATATACTTGTACCTAATTTACCACAGTATAAGAAGGCATACCAGAGATTGTTAAAATATATAGAAGCTGCAGAGCTAACAAAATGACTTCCTCCACGCCCTTCAAGAGGTGGAAAGTGCAGACCACACATCTGGAGACGCAGCTACCCATTCATAACTAAACACTATAACTCCCTTTTTAAGTATAAGTCCACAACCTATTTCAGCCTTAAAGTCGTTGGTATATATTACTATGTCGTCTAGATAAAGTGGTACTGCACAAGTCTCACCAATACTTACTACATTGTTGTCTTTGAATCTCGCTATTGTATCTTCAGTTATGTAGAATTTATCTTTAAATTTCATGAACATTTGAATCAGTTCTTTTAAGTTGTTCACCTTTATTCCATTCGCCTCAATAATATATTTTGCTGCAAAATTTAATACATCCTCATCATCTGTGTAAACATTACCGTTTGCATAAAAGAAACCCCTGACTGGTAGCATACTATAACTTACCTTTACCTCATCTGTGTAATAGATAATTTTACTGTAATAGAGATTTGGTTCACTATCAACCGTTATGTAACTGTCCTTATTTTTCTTCATGATAGCTTCCTGTATGACTTTCTTAAGCATTTCAATCTTATTTGTAATTACTATCTTTTCAATGTTTTTAAGGATTTCAACTTCATCCGACCACTGAGGAGGAATAGCTATATGAATTTGTTTTTTCTCGTCTTCATAAACCACTGCTATGTCTTCTAGGACATAACGATCATCCTTTTCAACTAAATCAGCAAATTTACTAAATTTTACTACACCGAGTATTTTCTTAACAGAAGAGCGAGGTATAGAGTTAGTGAACTCAAAATCGACATCATACTTCTGCTTGTATTTGAGTAAAGTAGTGGACGCATACCCTTTATTTTTAAATTTCTCACTCATATGAACTATCCTAGTCAAAAAGAAATAAACTTTTTCTTCGCGGAATGTTAAGTGCTTTTAGTAAGATTTTTTAACCATTCATGTATCATATTTCCTATGGAACGTAAGACACTCATAATTATTCTCTCAGCAGTATTGGCAGTAATCGTAGCAGTACTCATTTACTATTTCTTCATACTGAAGAAACCAGTAGCACAAGTGAGCGGAGTAATATCAATAGTACTATCACCTTCTAACCCTAAACAAACAGAAAACATTACAATACCCACTGGTACACCATTAGCGTTTAGCATTTATTTGAGTAATGCTAAGCCAAATAGTACATATAACGTACAATTAG
>OGCG01000900.1_pt1 | contig 16364 bp, 15 predicted proteins | sample 1570061 | NCBI WGS metagenome assembly OGCG01 (sample SAMN06268698, study PRJEB24515) | hot springs metagenome | isolation source: Joseph's Coat, Yellowstone National Park, Washington, USA | place: USA:Joseph's Coat, Yellowstone National Park, Washington, USA
CTTGCCGCAGACAAGATGCTTGAGGCGGCTGAGAAATACAGAAAGGATCTCTATGCAATGCAGCTGAGGTCGCTCAATATGATGTATGAGATAAGCCTGAATGGCAAGAACCTCATGGTGTTCATACCGACAGAAAGCAAAGGCTTCAGCATACCGACGCCATTCGGCGTGATTGGGCTGCAGCAGTATTACTCCTCGCAGAGTAACGTGCAACAGCAGTCCGAACAGCCTGTGCCTCCATCTGCAAGCCCGAGTCAAAGCACAAACTCTCAGAGGTATGTTAAGAAGGTAACGAAGCCAGATAGCAAACAGCAATAAGCCACACTAGAATGTAGTGGCTAGGCTAAAGCCATGCAGCTGACTATCAGTTGAAGACAGGGCTTGTTGAATCTTTAAAACCCTTTTTTGAATGCAAATCAAATCTTATAGCAAGGGTTGAGGAGTTTACACAAAGGAATGTTGCTAAGCCGGTGAGATTGCTGGGGGAACAGGATTGTTGTTGAGTTTTAAGAGAATAGTTTAGTTGCGCAGAAGTAGAATCTTTTATTATTTTTAATTGCATAAAGAGTGCATAGGGGGAACGGAATGGCTACGGAAGATAAACTTGCTGAATTACCTAATGTTATAAGTAAATTACAGGATAAATGCAAAACACTTAGTAGTTTACCATTTCGAGACTTTAATGACTATATAAACAAAGAAAGAAAAGGGATTTGCAAACTTAAAGAATGCCCAAAATTAAGAGAACTAATGTATGCAGGAGTATATTGCATCTATGACATCCATAAGAAAAAAATTATCTATATAGGTTCTGCTGGGCTTAGTCATACCTTAATGTATAGAATAGGCGACTTGTTTGTCTACAATCAAAATAGTAAAAAGAATCAGTTCCATCACACTCTTACTTATAAATTAACGAAAGAACGTGGTGACATAAAAGAAGTTAAAAATTATTATTTAAATGACTGCAGGTTCAAAATTATCATAGCTGACAGTGATGCAGAAGCCCATGCCTTAGAGCAGTTATTGATTTTGCTCTTTAAACCAGAATATAACAATGAGACCGAAAAGCAAGACATAAACTATAAATCAGCAGAAGGTATACAGTCTTTGTAGCCCGCTTTGCATCTTTGCCTAAGTGCTTCAGAATTCAGACAATTTCATATAAGCGTCGCAAAATTGTTCTAGGGCTACAGATCAGTCCTGCAAATAGCTTTTCGAAGTCCTTTGCCTGCTGCTTGTTTGGTTCTGGCGGGACCTCAAGCGCACGCTCTGAAGATTTCATCTGTTTTATACCATTTTTAGATAGCTAGTTATATTTGTCAATACGCCTTGTGTTCTAGCGCCTTTATAAATCTGATGGGGAAAGGATTCGAACCTCTTGTGGTATAGCCCTGGGAGGGGATTGAACCCTCGGCCTCCTGTTTTCCCGTTTCTTGATTAAACTTCTTCTTAAGAAGTTTACAAGACAGGCGCTCTACCACTGAGCTACCAGGGCATCATTCTGATTACATTCTGATTAAGATCGTTTTAACTATTTAAATATTTTGCTTAATAAAAAGGCCGGCTCAAAGAAGAGTAAATAAAAGATACCCTATAGTTGCCACTAAAAAACCAAATTTCTGCCTTACTGTTATCTTTTCGTGGTAAGCGATAAGGCCTATAAGCCAAATTATTATGGGCTCTGAAGAAAGAATAGCGCTGCCAAGCACAACTTTGTTACTAAATGAGACAAAGGCAAATGAGATGTTGCCAAAGCCATCAAATAGTCCTGCAAGAATGAGAATGAGAATTATTGAAATTTCTGACTTTGAAAGATTTATTTTATAATAATTTTTAGGTGGTTTTGCTTTGTAGTAGAGGTAAGCGAAAAGTGCACCGAATATCCTTGCAAAAAGAAGGGGCAATACAAAGTTTTTGTAATACAAAAACGCAAATATTATTATAGCCCAGTATATTGCCCACGTCACATTGCCCATAAGTGCTGGAACTAGCTGTTTATCGAGTTTAAACTTCTTGCTAAGCATGACAAATGAAATTCCTACGAATATTAGTATTATACTTGCAACCTTTTCGATACTTATATACTCCCCAAGAACAAAAATGCCAAAAAGTATGAGGATGATTGGCTGAATTTCAAGTAGTATATATGAGTTTGATACACCGCAAGATGGCACAGACTTATATACAAATATATAACCTAAAAAGAGCACAAGGCCACCAGAAAACCCGATGAAAAGCAAAAAGAATATATTGCCTAAATAAGGAGATATCATAGCTAAAAGTAGCATGGGTATAATACCAATCGCAAGTAGTATTAATGATGACAGCTCTTTACCAAATTTATTTATGTATAACTTTGATACTGCATCTACAAATGACCAGGATAAAACTGCCAATAAGGATGCAATTATTATATATGTCATAGGGTATTACTTTCCACACTCAGATATATATCTTTTTATAATAGGCTAATTTCTCATAGTCAAACATTCCACATACGCCAAAACTCTGCCTTAAGCTTCTTTATGTAATTGGGATCATTGCTTATCTCTAGGTGCTCTATATTCTTGTGCATACCTCTATATGTTAGATTTGCAGAACCTGTTATTGCTTCAGCATCGCCAACATAAAATTTTGCATGGATAAATTCTTTTGGAACCTTTAGCTTTATGTTCTTTGGCTTCCTAGTAGATAAGCGCATAATAAACAGTGCAAAGAAAAGAGAGCCAATAATAAGAATAGGCATATAGCTTAAGCCTACTAGCCACAGTAGATAATATAATGAGAACATTATAACTGAAAGTAAGAAGGTAAGAGATGGAAAGCTACCCTTTGTGAGCATCTTTTTCGCCTTTTCTTCAGGCGATGATGATATTATGTATATCTTCTTGTTGCGGGCATGCTTCAAGAGGAACCTAGCATAATATTCATCTATATATGGCGATACAATAAACAAGTTCTTGCTTCTTCTGATTAGCTTCTCAACATGCTTGTATTGTTCCTGCTCCATACTTAAAAATATGACTAAAAGAAATAAAAAGATGCAAAATTTAAAGCTTAATAATAGTTGCGCATCTTTATATTCACATACACAGATACGGTTGCGATTTTATAAAAAGATCAATATATATCGCTATCCGGATCTAAAAAGCGAAAGAACAAGTTCTTTGTATCTGTTTATCATCTTCTCTTCACTAAACTCATTTGCTATTTTTTGTGATGTTTTCTTTGCATCATCATATATTTTCCTATCCGAGTGCATTTCATTAATCTTATTTGCTAAATCATCTGCGCTACCCGGATCAAAACTTTGAACCTTTATCTTCAATTTTTCAAAATCTTTTGGATAAGCTTTCTTTGATAATAGTATAGGAAGAGAATGAGAAGCAGCTTCGAGCATTGTTATGCTAAACCCTTCCCAGAACGAAGGTAGTACAAAAACGTGAGAGAGCCAGTAAGCGCTATTGAGCATTGAATCATCTAAACCTCCGGTGAACAAGATCCTTTTATCACCTTTTGCGAGCTCAATATAATCACTTAGAGAAGGACCTTCGCCAACAAGCAAAAGGAGCATGCTCTCGCATTGAATTTTCTTAAAAGCCTTTATAAGAGTACTTACGTTCTTCTGCCTCTCAAACATGCGCCCAACATACAAAACAATAAATTTATCATCTAAGCTATATCTCTCCTTGAACCTCTTTATTTCTTTTTCATCTCTCTTTGGCTTTGCTATACCGTTTGGTATATATGCTACTTTTTGTGTGTATTTTCTAATTATCTCTTCCTGCTCAGCATTAAGTGCAACATTTGCATCGAAGAAATTGAAGAACTTTCTCTTCATATTATTAATGCTCAAGCCAAGCATACCAGTACCAAGAGTAAAAGGTATGGAGTTCTTAGATAGCATGCTTTTGAAAACGTCGCCAGAGAGATTTACATGATCTATGTAAATCGACTTGAATTCAAGCCAGCGCTTTGCTACTCTTAATATAGGAAAGTCTGCGAGTGAATTTGAGATAACAACATCGGGCTTGATTTCATCAAATATGTTTTTTAGCTCGGCCTTACTTATACCTATGTTAATTAGCCTACCAGCTAGAAAATAGTAGCCTGCTCGCAAAATCCAATTCTCAGCTAGTCCTGTTCTCATCTTACTATGGAGCTTTATGCTGCTTCTTTCTATGATGTGGCAGTTTTTATTGCACTTAAGATATGGTGTTTCATAGCCAAGATAAAAAGTCTCGAAATAATCTGATAGCTTGCTGTGTAGCTGCGCTGCAACTCTAGCTTCACCACCGAATCTATTCATCTTTGAGCCCATGTCCAAGATTAGGACTCTTCTTTTCATCTAGACCCTATCCCCTATTATTCTATTCTGCCCTGCTCTTTTGTATATATGATAAGGTCTGCAGGCTTCTTAGGCATAGGGTTTGCCCTTAGCCCATACAGAGCCTTTATTCCTTTCTGTAGAGCAAGCTCTACAAGCCTTTGCGTTATTATGCCGTTTAGAACAACACCATAAATGCCGTTTGTCTGCTGTATTGTAGGTATTAACTCACGTATTGGTATATCCTTGCCGTATATTACTTCACCCGCACTATTGTAAAGCCTTGCGTTGAGTGTATTTGAAAGTTCATCTAGGGCTTTTGCAAGCTGTGACAAAACAACTGCCTTCAGCACAGGCTCCTTTGGATTCTGCGCCGATGATGAACCTGAGCTTTGAAGATCATGATCGCTCTCATCTTGCTGAAAATCCATTTGATCTATCAATGCTGGTTCTTCATTGCTAACTTCCTTTAGCATCGGTTCCTCGCTAGATTCACTTGTTTTCTCAGCAGGCTCCCTAACTTGCTCTTGCTCCTCTTCAGGCAATTGCTCTTGCTCCTTTGCTAAGCCGTTCCTGGCTTGCTGATTTTGCGCAGCCTGCTGCTTCCCCTTGCTAATACCAAGATACTGGCTCAATGGGATCTTTGTACGCAGCGCCTTTATTATCTCCTTTCTTGTAAGCTCTTCTACCTCTTTGCCATCGGGGGCCTTTGCAATATAGTCTACTTCTGCCACTTTTATGACAGACCTTATAATCATGTCTCCTCCTCTGTCACCATCTACAAAGAGCGTTACATCTTTTTCATTGCACAAATTGATTATACTTTTAGGTATGTTGCTTGTTGCTCCTCCAAGTGCTATTACATTTGTTATATCATTCCTAAGCAAGTTAAGTACATCTGCTCTGCCTTCTACTATTATTATCTCATTGCTCTTTGCAACATCAGGTCCTGCTGGAAGGTTCTCAGGCCCATAGCTTACAATCTCGCTTGCCTTTACCTCACTCTGGACAAGCTCAGCAAGCTCCTTGCTATCTGGCAACTCGGTCGTTAGAAGCTGCTTTACTAGTTCTTTTGCCCTTTCGAGAAGCTTTCTCCTCTTCTCCGCCCTTGTGTCCTCTACCTTTGTTATCTTGAATTGTGCTTCATAAGGGCCTACTCTGTCTACAGATTCTATAGCCGCGGCAAGTATGCATGTCTCCACCCTGTCTAGAGAAGCTGGCAAGTAAATCTTGCCATACGTTTTGCTTCCTGACTGTGAAAGGTCTATTTCTATTCTTCCAATCTTTCCGTTCTTCTGCAATTCTCTAAGGTCTAGATCATCACCGAGCAAGCCTTCTGTCTGACCAAAAACTGCTCCTATAATGTCTGGCTTATCAACAAGACCTTCTATGCTAAAAGTACCTTCAATCATATATTTTACAATATCTAGATATGTTTTTGCCATAAAAATCACCTCATTAAGTTAAAAAATTCATCTATGCTGAACATCTCCGTTATTGGTCCTATTATACCTTCTATACAGTTGGTTCCGAGAATTTTGAGAAGCCTTGTACCTGTGTTTTCATCGATTGTTGAATGAGGATATTTTACCCTTATAAGTGCAATAGCTTGTTCTTTTTTATCTATTCCTGATCTGTCGTTATCTGTTGCAATTATTATCTTTTTGCCATCTATATCAAGGTGGTTATATCTAAGCATATCTATTGTTACTGCTTTTATTGCTTTATCTGATATAAGCCCGTTGCTGCTAAGATACTCGACCATACTATCGAGTGCTTCTATGTCGTGCTTTCCTTCTACTATTACTACTGTATTCTCATCCTGCATTCTCTTTATTATTTCTATAATACTTTCGCTTCTCTGTTTGCTCTTTGCCAATTCAACCACTGTATAGAATTAGCTGCAGTTATTATGCCTGCTTACCTTTGGCCTTAGCACTACGCTGTGGCACAAATATGGTTAAGCATGAATAAAGCATAAATTCACTGCAACTAATTTATGATAATATATCAAAGCAAAACTTAATATATATTTCCTATAATCAATAGATTGATGAACAGATACGTTAAAGGCGCCAGGGGAGAAAGAGAACTCTTAGCAAAGTTTGCTGAGCTTGGTTACTCTGTTATGAGAAGTGCAGGTAGCGGTGTAAACTCGATAAGCCCAGACATTATAGCAATTAAGTCAGGAAAAGGCTTTGCATTTGAATGCAAGGCTTGGGAAACAAGCGTTGCGATAGAGCAAGAAAAGTACAACGTTCTTAAAAACTGGGAAAACAATACAGGACTAAAAACATTTATAGCCTGGCGCATGAACGGCAAAGGCTGGTTTTTCATACCGATAGATAAGCTAAGACAGACGGAAAAGAGCTATAGGATAAGCAAGAAAGAAGCTTTCGAGCATGGAATGAGCATGGAGCAGATCCTTTCTCTTTAAAAGTGAATACCACTATTCACACCATTAGCAAATAATTTAAAAAGCTTGTTTAATAATATGCTAATGCTTTTCTGAGTGGGGTGATATTTGTGGGAGGTAGGGGGTTTAGTCTATATGACATCGAGCAATTTATAAGAGAGGCGGGCGCAGAGAAGGTAACAGAAGACGCTGTTCTTGATCTTGAAAAGGAGCTCGAGCGATTAACAGAAAAGATAGCCAACAAGGCACTCAAATATGCAAGGCATGCTGGCAGGAAAAAGCTCATAAAGAGTTCTGATATTTTGCTGCTCAAAAAGGAGTAGCTGCTTCTTTTGCTTTCTTTTTTATCTTTTGTTGCATCAAAATTCATTATCTCTGAATTAAATCTATATAGTTATGTGCAATGCATATCTTGCGTAAAAGCCAAGGAGTATTGTGACTGACGCTGCGCCGAGTGATAATATAATTGATTCTGTGACTCTTTTAGCTACACTCTGATCGCTAAGTATCGCTATAATAGAAGAGGCTATTGCAAGAACAAGTATTGTGGATAATATTGAAAAAACTATGCCGTAGGCTCCACTTACTCCTAATGCAAATGGCAAGATCGGGAAAAATGCACCAAGCAGATAGGCTATGCCAGTCCACAGCGCAGATAAATGAGGGCTTCTCTTTACTTTTGTATTGCCAATATCCCTTTCGTATTTAGTTGATAGATAGGCGCCACTTGACATTGAAAGAGCGCCAGAAATTGCGACAAGTAATCCAGCAATTAACACTAATGTTGGTGAGCGTAAAGCTGCGCTAAACCCGACAGTAGCCGCCAAAACCTCAACAAGCCCATCATTCATTCCAAACACAACATCACGTATATTGTTGAGAACGTTGTTCATAGATAAAAGCATGTTGCCCAATACATCTTCTGCGCGTTCACCTCTAACCATCTTTTTAAGCAGTTCTTCTTCTTTTGTGCTAAAGCTAAACTGCTTCATAGCGACGTTGAGTTTCTCGTTTGTAATTATTTTATTATATTCCATTAATTTCATTGTAAAGGCTATGCCAAAGAACTTCCTTGAAGTCAAGATAAGAAGCATGCGCAAAGTGTTGTTCCTTTTGCGTACTTTAAAACCATTAATCTTAAGTATGCTTTTAAGTATAGAAGAATGCAAAACTTCTATTTTATAAAGCCTGAGAAGAACATTCTTTACATTCTGATTTTTCTCACGCTGCGATAGTATATTATATACCTGCGCATGAAAATCTTCATCCTGCTGAAGGCTTTGTATATAGACCTCTTTGCTTAACATAATAAATTTTCAACTTGAAGCAATTTAAATTTAACTAAGAAGCATAAAAATGGCTTATTTTATTTATTCTGTTTTTAGTGAATTAGAATGCAACATAAATTTACGAACTATTTTAAATCTTAAATGCTAAATTGAAAGCATGGAGGTTTTACCCCAAAAATATGAACTTAAAATATATCCAGATGCCAAAAGCAAGAAGTTCAGAGGAAATGTAAGCATTTATACAAAAATAATTGGATCAGCAAATAAAATAGTACTCAATGCTAAAGAGCTTGAGATAAAAAGTGCAGAAGTTATTTCAAATGGATCAAGCCAAATTCCAAAGGTAAAGCTAGATAAAGAAAAGCAGGAGCTTATTCTTGAGCTGGATAAGCCGGTAAAGAAAAATGCAGTTATAAAGATTGAATATGTTGGCATACACAATGAAGAGCTGTATGGGTTTTATCTTTCAAAATATAAAATGAATGGAAAAGAAGAAACACTGCTTACCACACAGTTTGAATCTAGCGATGCGAGAGCTGCATTTCCGTGCTTTGATAACCCTTCAATGAAGGCTGTATTTGAGCTGACGCTTGTGATAGACAAGGAGCTAGAAGCAATATCAAACATGCCAGTAAAGAGTGTAAAGGTTATTGGAGATAAAAAAGAGGTGCTGTTTTACCCAACACCCAAGATGTCAACATACCTGCTTTATATGGGTGTTGGAAAATTTGAATACCTTCAAAGCAGTCTTGGCAAACTAAAAATAAGGGTTGCCACAACTCCCGGAAAGCTCAAATATGCAAAAATACCATTATTGTATGCAAAGCAGTTTGTTTCGTTTTATGAAAAATATTTTGGCATAAAGTACCCGCTCCCTAAGCTAGATTTAATAGCAATACCAGATTTTAGTGCTGGAGCAATGGAGAACTGGGGTGCAATAACATTTAGAGAGATAGACCTTCTTATAGATCCAGATAATACCTCCGCTAGCAGCAGAATAAATGCTGCAACTACAATTGCACATGAACTTGCGCACCAATGGTTTGGAGATCTTGTAACTATGAAGTGGTGGGATGATCTTTGGCTCAATGAAAGCTTTGCTACATATATGAGTAGCAAGTGTGTAAATGCTGTTTATCCAGAATGGAAGCTAAATCTTAATTTTCTTATAGATGAAGTATCAACTGGAATGAGCGCAGACCAGCTTGAATCTACTCACCCAATAAATGTAAGGGTTAAATCGCCAGAGGAGATAGAAAGCATATTTGACAGAATAAGCTATGAGAAAGGGGGCTCAATCTTAATGATGCTCGAAGATTACGCTGGACCAGAAACATTCAGGAAGGGCTTGCATAGATATTTAAAAGAGCATGCTTATGGCAATGCCACAAAGTTTGACTTATGGAATGCAATACAGAAAGAGGCAAACATAGAAGGTAAAAGGCTAAAGGTAGGCGAAGTTGCAAAGGCTTGGATAGAAAAGGCTGGCTACCCAATAGTAAAGCTTAGCAGAGCAGAGAAAGGTTACTCTATTGCGCAGGAAAGGTTCACTTTGCTAGGTAAAACAAAGAAGGGCTTGTGGCCAATACCAATAACATACTTAGCTTATACAAAAGGAAAAAAGGATGTTGCAAAAATCCTTTTTGAAACAAAAAACAAGCTAATAAATACAAAGGCAGAATGGCTAAAGCTTAACTTCGGCCAGAAGGGATTCTATAGAGTAAAGTATTATGATGAAATGCTTACCCTTCTTGGCGAAGCATATAAATCAAAGATTATAGATGACGTTGAGGGCATAGGCATAGAAAGTGACTTGTATAATTTGCTTATAGCACGCTACATAAAGCTTGACATCTATCTTGGCTTCATAAGAAATTATATGCTTGATACAGAATATCCGCTCAACATGCAGATTGCAAATCACCTCACTGCTCTTAATACATTTACATATGGCATGGGAGTAAACCAAAAAGTAAGGGATGTAGCGCTTGCATATTTCAGAAACGCAATTAAAAAAATAGGAATAAATCCAAATGAAAATGAAGATGAACCTACAAAGATATTCAGGGCTAAAGTTATAACAAGCCTCGGCTTTCTTGGAGATGATGAGATAAAGGATTTTGCAAAAAGAAATTTTGAAAATGCGTTAAATGACAAGGTAGATCCAAATATAAGAAATCCCATATTCTTTGTTTCCGCATGGAATGGTGATAATGAGGTGTTTGAAAAAATAAAAGAGGCTTATTTGAAAGAAACACTTCCAGAAAAGAAGATATATCTTCTTGTATCCCTTGGCCTCTTTAGAGACAAGCAAATCTGCCAAAATGCACTAGCTTTTACCTTATCAAAGGATGTTAAGCTTCAGGATTCATTTTACATACCAAATGAGCTTTCTTCAAATCCTTCTGGGAAGGATTTATTACTGCCATGGCTTAAGGAGAATTGGCTTTTGCTTAAAGAAAAATTCAGTGCAGGAACACACATGCTACCAAGGTATGTAGATGCTCTTTCAACACAAAGAGGCTATGACAAGCTTAAAGAAATAAAAGAATTCTTTACAAGCAAAAAGAACTACACACCAGCAATAAAGAAAGAGCTTAGAGAAACGCTTGAACGCATAGAGATAAATACACTCTTCGCAGAGTGGCTAGGAAATAATTCTTGATATTCTAGCGAGCCTGTGCCCCTTTGCCTTAAGCTCTATCTCATAAAACATGCCAAAAGAGAGCCTGCACACATTAAACTTTCTATCCTCAAGCTTCTTTGAGAGCTCGTTAAGCATTTCTATTGCATCTTCTGGCTTAGCTAAATCCGCAAACAAATGGGCAAATGGATTTAATATCAGTGTATTAACCTTTAGCTGTGAAGCTATTGCTTGTATTTCATTTACGGCTTTGTCTACTATATCTACTTTTTTCTCAACGTCGCTTTTCTCAAAACTTATAAAGAGAAGCAAGGCTTCGCCACATTCTACTCGCTTAGCCTCTTCAACAAGGCTTGAACGCCCATGCTCTGTTGGAAATGCCCTAAAGTAGTCAACATGCCAAGCCATGAACCTCATAACACAACACCTTTGGCAAAGAGCCTTGGCTGCTTCTGCCTTATAAGGAAAAATTCATCTCCCTTCTCAAACGGTAAAGGCTTATCTAGCTTTAGCTCAGCGGTGTTGCCTTCTATCTTTTCAACAAAGCAAGAAGTAAATGAGAAATTAATCGCAAGCCCATAGCTACTGCCTTCTTTGAGCTCACCTTCTACTATGTTAGATACTTTTAACTTCGCTGAAATTCTATCTTTTGGGGTTATTGCGTTGCTTGCAAATATTTCACCTTTCTCTATTTCGTCTGCTTCTATCCCTTTTATCGCCAATCCGACTCTTGTATAAAGTGGTGCGAGATCAATATCTCTATCCTGGCTTTGTATTGACCTGACTAAAGCCTGCTTGCCACTTGATGCATAAAGGGTATCGTGCACAGCCACACTGCCTTTGCTAACTATACCTAGCACTACGGTACCAACACCCCTTACAACAAATGCCCTGTCTATATCAACACGCTTTTCTTTGCTATCTACGAGCTCTTGTTTTGGCTTAAATTCAACAATCTTGTCTAGAAGTTCTTCCTTAGCATATATCTCATAAGCAGCTATTCCAGCACTCTTTGCAAGGTTACCAATCTCGTTATCATTTGTAAATATAACACGCTTCTCTAGAAGGCCTGCGGCGACAAGCACTTCGCCAAAATACCTATCTATGCTAGCTGTACTTATAACTATTTGGCTCGACATAAGCATAGATTGAGCAAGCCCGTAGGGTTTATCATCTATGCTTGAAGGCGCAAGAGCAACCACAACATTCTCGCCATACAGCCTGTTGTAGAAGGTTATACTGTTTTCAGAGCCTTTCTTACCTATAAAACTTGCTAGATCCTTGTCAAGAGGTATTGAAATTATGAAGTGCATAATAGTATTTTTGGAGCAAACTTATAAAGATAGATTGGATGAAATACTCTCTTCTTGGTGCATGCAGCAGCAATGGTATGAAAGCACTCAATACCAAAACTCACATCAATGGCGTTCTGCTTCCTTTACATCTTTTTCTTTGACAGATTTTTCAGTAACATCTATATTATACACCTGTGTATCGCCAAAGACTTGTGCATTGCCGTGTACTTGTGCATTACCGTAGACCTGTGCAATGCCGTATACTTGTGCATTGTCGAATACACTTGCAAAGCCGAAGACCTGCGCATCCCCATAGACCTGTGCATTGTCGTAAACCTTTGCATTACCACCGATCCGTGCATAGCCGAAGATGTGCGCATTGCCGAAGATCTGTGCATTGTCGAAGACCCATGCATTGTCAAAGACTTGTGCATTGCCGAAGATGTGCGCATTGCCGAAGATGTGCGCATTGCCGAAGATCTGTGCATCGTCATAAATCCACGCTATGTTATAGACCCTTGCATTACCGTAGACTTGCGCATTGCCGAAGACACTTGCAAAGCCGAAGACCTGTGCATCATCGTAGACCTTTGCATTGTTGGCTACCACTGCAAAAGCGTAGACTTGCGCATTGCCGAAGACACTTGCAAAGCCAGAGATGTATGCATTGCCGAAGACCTTTGCATTGTCATAGACCTTTGCATTACCTTCGATCTGCGCATTATCGTAGACCTGTGCATTACCGTGGACCCATGCATTGCCATAGACTTGTGCATTGCCGAAGACACTTGCAAAGCCAGAGATGTATGCATTGCCGAAGACCTTTGCATTACCATAGACTTGTGCATTGTCGACCACTCGTGCATTGCCAAGAACCTGTGCATCACCAGAGACGTGTGCATTGTCGAATATCTTTGCATCACCATTGACCTGTGCATTACCGTGGACCCATGCATTGCCGAAGATCCTTGAAAAGCCAGAGACGTGTGCATTGTCGAAGATCATTGCACTACCATATACCAATGCATTACCATCTACCCGTGCATTGTCGAAGACCATTGCACCTTCGGAGACCCATGCATTTGAACTGTAGTCAAGATTATCCTCTTTTTCTATAAAGCCTCCAAGGTCTCCTTTTCTTGCAATAACTTTACCAGATTCATCTACGATATCTTTTGTTGCCCTAATTCTGTATAGTGTGTGCGTTTCGCCATTGATTTTAATTATTTTAGTCTCGCCTGTGAATTCATACTTATCGTTGTATTCGCTTGTTTTAGGCATTTCTTTTGCAAACCCACCCATCACTTGCTCAATCATTTTTTCACCGTTTGCACTACCAATTAAAAATTACCCCCAAATATTTTGTTTATATATACTTTATTTAAACATTTATACTTAGGCAAACTATTTTAAACTATATTGCACATTTTATATTTGATTTCATGGAAGAGGTAATATTGGTAGACGAACAGGATAGGCCGATAGGCACTATGGAGAAGCTGCAAGCGCATATGAATGGTGGCAGACTACACAGGGCAATTTCTATATTTGTATTCAACAAAAAGGGAGAGCTAATGCTGCAAAAGCGAGCTATGACAAAATATCACAGCAAAGGTAAATGGAGCAATACTGTGTGCACACATCCAAGGCCAAATGAGAAACTTGAAGATGCTGCGCATAGAAGACTCAAGGAGGAGATGGGCTTTGATTGCCCGCTTAAAGAAGAATTTAGCTTCATATATAAGGCGGATGTAGGCGAAGGGCTTACAGAATATGAATTTGACCACGTCTTCTTTGGAAGATATGATGGCGAGCCCGAAATAAACAAGGAAGAAGCGGATGACTGGAAATGGGCGAGCTTAGAAGAAATAAGCAAAGATATGAAAGAGAACCCAGAGAAGTACACACCATGGTTTAGGATAATGTTTGATAGAGTAGTAGAAAGAGCAAATAAGAAAAAATAGATATTATTTCTCGACTTCTACTATCTTTTTAGCTATTTTGGTAAATTCATCCATTATTTCATTGTTCTCCAATATAGGCACTTTTCCTTCATCAGATAATTTTGAAATAAGATCATTTTTCTTTATTGTTCCAAGAAGCTCGCAGCCAAGAGCTTCTGCGACTTCCTTTCCGCCCTTCGCATAACCATCTGACATATTTTCCACTACACCAAGCAACGCTATGTTGAACTTTTTCACCATTGTGCCTGATCTAATTGTGTTCACCGCTGCTATATGCTGTGGCGTTGTTACAAGAATAAAACCTGTAAGATTAAGAAGCTGCATAATAGATATTGGCGCATCACTTGTACCTGGAGGCAAATCGATAATAAGAAAATCTAGCTCACCCCATTCTGTATTTTTCAAAAAATCTCCAACCATCTTTGCTATTAAAGGGCCTCGCCACACTATGGGTTTTGAGGCATCATCTGTAAGCATCGCTGTTGATAATACCTTAACGCCGTTGTGTTCGAATGGTTTGAGTGGATATTCATCTATTCTATGATTAATGCCAAGGAAGAAAGTAACATTAGGACAATCAATATCTGCATCAAGCAAACCAACTTTAAAGCCCATCCTATTAAGGGTATATGCTAGATTTATTGCGACTGTTGTTTTTCCTACACCACCTTTTGCACTGTATACACCGATCCTGTGCTTTACCTTTAACATCTTGTCTTCTACATCGCGCTTCTCCCTTATCACATTAAAAAGAGACGGATGTATATTTACCTCTTTGTTTTTAATGACATCCTCTGGTTTATAGCTTTCCATGAAAAATACCCGTTAAACTTTAAACTTTGTTAATTCTTTACTTCTATACTTATTTAATGTTATCCTTTTACAGTGCTTTTCAAAATATAATTGCCTAGCAAATTCTTAAGGAGGTATGATATAAAAATATTATTTACATTATCTATTAAAATCTAAATTAAAATAATAGTTGGTTACATGGCTATACTTGGAATACACGATGCACACGATGCGGGCGCTGGTATTGTAAGAGATGGCGTGGTTTTGGGAGCGGTAAATGAGGAGAGATTTACAAGAAAGAAAAACGATGTCGGCTTTCCTGAAAATTCTATAAGATACCTTATCAATTCACTAAAAGATGAAGAGATAGAAAAAATCGCGGTAGCATGGTATGGAGGAAGTGCTTTATTTGCAAGAATATGGCCCGAGCTTGAGGTTAAAAGAAGAAAGCTTTGGAGAAAAGAAGTAGAAAAGCCATCAAGGCTAAGCATGCATGCTAGAAATGCTGTTTTCAGGCTTGTCCAAAACCAAAATCCAAAATGGCTCTGGAGGTGGCTTGGCGTTAATATAGGCTCTTATATCATTGCTAAAAGGCTTAAAAAGCTTGGATTGGAAAAGAAGATTGAGTTTGTTGAGCACCATCTTGCTCATGCCTCTTCTGCATATTATGCTTCTGGCTTTAAAGAAGCTCTTGTAATAACCCTTGACGGAGCTGGCGATGGGCTTAGCGGAACTGTTTCTATAGGAGACAATGGCGAATTAAAGAGAATAAATCAGTTCAAAGCGGGTGCAAGCATAGGCATACTTTATGGTGCCGCCACAATTGCTTTGGATATGAGGTATAGCGAGGATGAGGGCAAGCTCATGAGCCTAGCAGCATATTCTTATCCAGCAGAAGTTCCGGAGCTTAAGGAGATGCTGTATTATGATGAAAAAAGCAAGCAGCTTGTGAGCAGAAGTGGGATAAAATTTGAGTACCTGCTTGCAGAATACATGAAAGACCATATATTATGGAAATATAATAGAGAGGCTTTTGCATATGGTGTACAGAAGTATGTTGAAGAGCAGGTGCTGAAGATAGTAAAGCAGTACATTGAAGAAACAGGTATAAGAAATGTAGCGGTTGCTGGAGGCTTTTTCTCAAACATAATAACAAATATGCTGATAAATGAGCTTCCTGAAGTTAAGAACTTTTTTGTCTTTCCACATATGGGCGATGGGGGCTTAGCTCTTGGTGCTGCTTATTATGTAGACTTCAAGGAGCATGGTAAGTTTAACAAAAAACAGATAGATAACCTATACTACGGACCAGAATACACAAACAGCGAGATAGAAGAGGTGCTAAAGAGGTATGCAAAAGAGAAAAAGATAAGATACGAGGAAAGGAAGGATATTGTAAAATACACAGCGGAACGTGTTGCAGAGAAGAATGATATTGTATTGTGGTTCCAGGGAAGAATGGAATACGGCCCAAGGGCTCTAGGAAACAGAAGTGTTGTTGCTTTGGCGAATGATCCGGAAAATAGAAACAAGCTAAACATAATAATTAAGAGAAGGCCATATTACCAGCCTTTTGCAAGCACAATCTTAGAAGAAGATGCTGAAGAACTTCTTAGCCCTTATGTAAGGCCAAA
>OGCG01000901.1_pt1 | contig 16360 bp, 17 predicted proteins | sample 1570061 | NCBI WGS metagenome assembly OGCG01 (sample SAMN06268698, study PRJEB24515) | hot springs metagenome | isolation source: Joseph's Coat, Yellowstone National Park, Washington, USA | place: USA:Joseph's Coat, Yellowstone National Park, Washington, USA
AAATCCTGACTCTGAAATTGAGACTCCGGCAGTGTGCTTTAGAGATAATTCATCTGAACGGAGCTTTAATTCGTATTCAATAAACGTTCCTGTAGTCTTTTCATTAACGTTAATGTTCTTCTTGCCTTGAACCTTAATTCCGCCTCCAAACATTTCCTTATTTAACTGAATAGCCGTAGCTCTATAATATTTGGCTTACAAAATTTACTGTTTGTTCGTATTTATTTTTACTAAAATTTGGTATTTCTTCTTTTTTCTCTATAAATACTACTATTTCTCCTTCTTTTTTGAAAGATATTATATCAAATTTTTAGAGCATATCTATAAACTTTGTGCTCTAGATATTAGAAAGTTTTCCATTTTATACTTTGATTTTGTAACATATAAATAATTATAGATAATATACTTAAGAAATAAAGTAATAGAATTCACGCTTAACTAAGAATTCTCAATTTTATGTCTCGTTGGATTTAGCTCAGTCTTATCTATTAATAAAAATCTATATTATTAGAAATATATAACACAATACGTTATAAAATTCTTCATATATAAAGTTGACTTATATTTTATAATTATAAATAAGACCGTAATATATATTTGCAGTAGACTAAACCTTCCTATAAATGTTCGTTGGCTCAACGTAAAACCTGTTCTCCCATAGTATTCTGCAAATTGTTCCGAATTACGTAAAATTTTTAATAATTGTACAATAATTTACTAGAACAAGGGGTGCAGAAGAGTTAGGACTAAATGTTTCCAATGCACCTCTCCAAGTACTTGTAGGATATTTTAAGAGACTAAATAATTTAGTGAAACATTATATTACAAACCAATTAGTGGTTAAGTATAATAGAATTGGTAGGAACAAGTCGTTTCCGAGCTAGTTGAAATTTTAGGTCTTAAGCTAATAGAAGTAAAATAAATTATGAATCTTTAGTTGAGTTAAAAGTTAGCTATGCATTACTATTGAGAAAAACTGAAGAATCCCACAAAGCAGCTGTAAGCGATTTAGTTTCTCATTATTCAGCAGGAGCTTAGTTATATTCCTTGAGTAATAACGACTATTTAAATCAGGAGTCTAAGCTGTAGAGAGTTAGCAGTTCAAAGGCACATACAAATTGAATGAATCTGTATTATAATGATTAACAGAAACTTACTCTTCATACTGTATATATGCTGTTATAATTTACTTCAAAATACTGTAAGATCCATATTCTACAAATCTAATCGCGTGAAGTATAAGATATCCATCACATGTAAATTTTACTTTATATTTCCTCAATATAACCTTCTAAATTGATAGAAAATAGGGTTAGATTCGAAATTGAGATGAATTTCGAGGAGAGGTGGCTAATTATTTCTACTTGATCAGCAGTAACAGTAAATTAAGTTTAAATTTATGATCTACAAACGCAATTACGTAAGCTTTACATAATAATGCTGTTCGAGAACTTTGACTGATATAATAATTTAAATAAATTGAATTTTATTATATGAAAGCTTTTAGAGTGCATTTCATTGTACATGTTATCTTACCTATAGTTTGAATTTTTTAGTAAATATACAATAAATTTCAATAAAAATCTTTCAATTGTCACAAAAAGCTTATATATTAATTCCTAGTATGTTTAATTATGGAACAAAATTCATTAATTGAGGGTGTGTCAAAACTAAGAAGTGGTTCCTTGCTAGAAATAGTAACGTCAATATTAATAATCATAGGAATAATGTCTATTCTTTCAGTAATCGCCATAGGTATAGCAGGAGTATTTGTTATGCTAGTAATATTTCTTATAGCAATATTAACTGATATCTTAGGAATACTTAGGATAAGAAAGGGATTTTCAATCTTGAACACTGCAGGTCTAGGAACGGGAATAGGCTCTATTGGTGCATTATTAATATTGCTAGGGCCTTTATTAGAATTCATAGGGGTAATCCTTTTAATACCTGCAGCATTATCTGGAAATGTGGCAGGAGCTTTAGCATCATTCGGTGGATTAAATATAGGCGGTGAAGTGATAGGTTTTATAGGCTTAATATTACTTATTATAGGCTTTTATAAGGTAGGTAGCTATTTTAATAATGGTACAGTAAAGATAGGCTCTATTTTACTAATATTAGGAATAATAGGCTTCATAATATTATACTTAGGATTAGGAAGCGTATTAGATTCGTTAAAGTCGGGTACTCTCCCTGGAAGTACAATGGGTGCTACTGTAATCCCTTCGCAAGCAAGTGTTTATCAACAAGGTCAGGGAACAATTAAAGGAGGCGTTGCATATATTACATTATACGCTACTGCTCCAGTAGGAATTTCTTATGCCTCGATACAAGGTACTAACTACTATGCTCCTTCAACTTCAATATCTCCTCAACAACTGATGCAGGGAATTAACCAAGTTGTAATAAACTTCGGTTATATTTCATTAACTCCAGGGATGCGGTATACTATAAGAATAGGATTATCTAACGGGACTGCAGTTGATGCAACTGTAGTCGCGCAATAAAAAATATTTTATTCTTTTTTCAAAATTTAAAATTAATAGTTTATTTTAGCTAATATTTTATACCGTAATAAGTGTTAGGCTTTTGAAAGATAACTGAAAGAGAGACTTTTTTGTCAAAAAGGGATTGTGTTCCATTAAGTTCTATTAGCTTATCTTTTACAGTTATGGCTAAGGCTAGGGATTAAGTAATTTATATTCCTTTCATATATCTTTTGGATAAGAAGAGCATTCTTTCTAAATATAGCGTCGGGACCATTTTCCAGTTTGAAAGTTGCAATTAACGTATGTTTGCTCATACTCTTACAAATTATTCTTCAAGTATAATTAGAGTAAAAAATAAATAATAAAGTATGTAAAGCGTTATTAAGTACGGTGTAATATATGAGGTTAAGTAAAAAATATGGTGTAATAAATAGTTTAGTTTTTATGTTATTATTAGTTTCAATAATAACAGCGACTACAAGCTATTCCATGCATCCAGAACATCCCGCAATTTCTTACTCATCGACTTTACTGAAAGTAGGTAACGTGACTTCAGTAGCAATGTATAAGTTTCCAATTAATGGAGAATACTTAATAGGCTTAGGAAGCATCAGTAAGAATAGTAATGGACAGGAAACATATCATGCCTTTATTGTATCTGTTAGTAATAATGGTACTAGAATTCTTTATAATATAACGGAACCTTATCCCGTTTACTCAGTAGCTATATGCCCAAGATATTTTGCAGTAGGTTTGGGGACTTCGCAGTTTAATTGCACAGGCATATTGAGAGTTTATTCTACAGTTTCTGGGAAATTATTATGGTGCGTAAAGTTTCCGTACTGCCAGAAGTGCCCGATCGACTCTGTAGATGATATAAAAATCGAATGTAATGAAATAATTGCTACAGCAGTTCCAGAAATGTATGGTTATCCTTACGGTAATCTATCAGCATTTAACGCATCTAACGGTAAATTATTATGGTTTTTCACAATTCATAACATGTCTCCAGAGCCAACTTACATGAGCTTACAATATATTTGCGTAAATAATGAGTATGTAGTTGCTTCTGCAGGAAATGGATATGCTAATGGCGGTTGGGTATTTTTATTTAATCTTCAAGACGGTAAACTAATATGGATAAATAGTAGTTTTGGAGATCCTATTGCTGGTCCTCCAGTATTCAGTGGTAACGGTAAATATATTGTTGTAAGCAGTTCAGTAATAGGTACCTACTCTGGCGTTTATGTTATTAAGACTTGTAATGCATCGATAGTTTGGTCCAATACTTCCTATAGTCCTTCAAACGTAAGAGCAGCTATAGATTATAACGGATCTTTAGTGGCTTATACTACAGACGGTGAATTGTATACTGCAAACTGTAAGGGGCAGATTATTTGGAGCTTTAAGTTCCCAGTTGAAGAGCTTACCCCAGTAGTGATGAACTGCCAAGGTAGTATAATAGCTGCATTGCCTTATAATTGTAGAATACTATACGTTTTCTCTGCTAACGGTAACGTAACTAATTACACTTTGCCCGCAATTCCATGCTCTATCGGCGTAAATCCAGAATCCTTAGTGATGAGTGCAGACGGTAAAGTCATTGCAGTAGGTACTCAAGAAGGTCTTGTAATATTTACCACGAGTATTATACCAATAAACGTTAAGGTTACTTTACAATATAAGATCATAGGACAAATGCCTCCTTATATTCCTAATATAACTTTAATTCTCCCTAACGGTACTACCAGAGTCGTAGATCAAGGTACATATACAGTTCCATCGGGAACAGTTTATACTAGCTCCAATATTACGGAAAACGAGGTAAGGTGGATTTCACCTATTAGTAGAGGAGTTCTATCTTTTAACGGAACGATAACAATACCTTTGTATGAACAATTAAAGGTAAACTTCACTTATACAGTTATAGGAGTTAGTAACGGAGAGCCTACGGTAAGTTACTACTATTTAGGAACTAACATTTCTGCAAAACCTGGGGTTTATTGGGCTGATTATAATTCTACTTACTATTATTCACCTTGTTTACCAGGGTCGAATAGCCAGGTTAGGTGGATATCATATAATTACTCTGGAAGAATTCTATCAAACGTTATATCCGTCACATATTATACTCAGTATTATGTCTAGGTAATATCTAATATCCCGGTATATGCGAAAATAAATGGAGTTACTGAAGAACTTAAATCTGCTTGGTTCAATTATTCCACCGTAATCCAGATAGTAAATACTACATATTATGTGAATTCAATGGAAAGGTATGTAATAGTGTCAGTAACTCCCTCTATGTCAATTATAGTTAATTCCTCTGAAGCAATTCATGTAAATACAGTATTACAGTATTACGTGAATGTGAGTCCTAATATAACTTTAAATGCTCTCATAAATGGTACTTCTTCCAAATTTAGTAGCGGTTGGTATAATGCGGGCACTAATGTGTATTTAAAGACTGGAATTATTCCAATATCAAACGGCGAGAGATTACTCGTAACTTCAGTTTCACCTCAAAGCTTTACAGTAAATTCGCCAGTTAACGTTAAAGTTACTGCTGTAACGCAATACCTCGTAACAATTAATGGACAATCTTCTTGGTATAATGCAGGCTGTAAAATAACGTTAAATGCTTCAGTTCCATTCTATGATATAGGAATGTTTAAGGGAACTTATAACGTTTCGCCTGGGACTACGATAACGGTAAATCAACCTATAACTGAAACATTAGTGGAAAGTATTAATCCACTCTTTATAATCCTTATAATAGTAATTGTAATCGCAATAGTAGTAGGATTAATTATGGCTATGAGAAGGAAAAGATAAGAAAATTTTTCCTTTTTCCTTTCTAACTACTTCTACGTAGAGTGTGCTATAAAAGCTCTTAAGCTGATAGCTGTTAATATGAAAGCAATTTTCCCGTTAAGTCAAGCTAGGGCAGATTATATGCACTAAGGTGGGCAAAGTATAATTACTTCAGCCAGTAATTTATTCCAATGTAAGTGCTAGGCCCTTGGAATGGTACAAACAGAGTGACCTTATTGCCTTCTTTTTTGAATACCCCATCTTTAAGTTCGCTTTTTTCTCCGCCTATGTATTTAATTATGGGCTTTACATTATACATCTCATAACCTTCTATTTCGAGCGAAATTTCAACGTTAAGGTAAACTGTTTTAGAGTCTGTAAAAATGTTAGTTTCAATATCGTATTTGGAAAAGAAATCTTCAGTTAACTTCCTGTTAGTTAAGAAATTCGAGTATATGTGAAAGTACTCTTCTTTTAAATAAGGCTTATACGCTTCTAATTTTTCATATACCTTTTTATTCAATTTAAATACCTTTTTCATATATAATCCGTTGTCCTCCATTACTTCTCCTTCAGTAATCCAAGTATCTACTTTTACTTCTCTTTTCTCTTGTTTATCTATTAATTTGTAATAATAATCAATTAAAACAGAATCTGGAAAGAAAGGCGAAATGATAGTCGTACCTAATGTATCAGTAGGCGAAGTTCTGAAGTACTCCGCTTTATAATACCTTATGTAGTGCCCAGATATACCGTACTTTTCCATTGCTTTAACCTTATAGATTATTAACTCGAAATCATCAATGTCATATCCTTTAGACTTAAGTATCCTTTTTATATCATCAAACATTCTTAACCACTTCTATACCGTAAACCTTTGGTTTCGCGTTTATCCATGTAAATGAGTTTTTCACTGGATATTTGGTTTCCCTTTTATAAGCATCGTAGTGTATTGAATAGGGATCAGAAATTATAGGATAGAACTCTCCTTTATCATAATGTATAGTGAGGTTTAACGTGTGCAAAAGTAAACTAAAAGCTAAATAGCCCTTTAATTTCCAAAGTTTAAATCTTATTTTAAAACCATGATTTTCCTTTTTATAATCATCAATCTCTTCCTTAACTTTTATTGCTTGGCCATCTGGTAAGAAAACTTCTCCAATAGCTTCCTCATATCCGTAACCATATTTTCCTATAAAAGTACAAGAATTTTCATCAATTAATACTTCGAGCTTACGTAACCATGGCTTATATATTACGTAATATCTTCCCATTCTCTTAGCAACGCCAAGGGTAATTAGGACTTTGTATATGTCTCGGCTATAATTTTTCACATTTATATATTTAAGATAAAAATTTATAAGTTCTGATGAGAATATATCTAACGAGATAGCGATTTATTTAATTTTTATCTCTTAAATCGTCCAAAGATTAATGAATATAGAATACAAGAAATTCTTAAAACCCAAAACTGCCACAAATCCTTCATTTCGCTATTTTATGCATGTTAATAAAGTAGTGGATTGCAGATGACAATTGTTATATTCCTAAAGTTTCTAATTTTAACCAGAAAATCCCTTATCAGTCGTATATCCTCAAAACTTCTTCCAATTTCCTTATTCCGAGGCCCATAACACTGCATCGTCTTTCCTAGAAAATTTCTGAATTATCATAGTTTATCAGCGTTGTATTATAGTTCTTTACGCCAACACGCTATTCATTACTTACCATTTGTTTATAATTACGGTTATGCAGTGTGTTTACCGTGGCATAACTTTTCCTCTAATTCTGCCACGGGCTAAAGAGATCATACACAGTCACCCTAGTCAAGGGAAACACCACTCTACCCTCCTATCCGGTTTTCACTCTCGTGAGCAGTCATCAGTTAAGGGAGATCATCAATAAAAACTCATTGATAATACCAAATAAACATAACTCGTCAAAAAGATATTTAAAAGTAATTAAAAATAACTAGTAGTTACGTATAAGTGTTACAGTCTTTTATAGTGTAATAATGCATAGATTAGTTTGATACGCAACAAAAGTATAAATACGCATAATATTACGCAGTTATTTATTCGCTGATATAGTAAATTCTTCATTGATGGAATAAATTTAGTGATAAAAAGTACCATATTTTCTAAATATAAAATATTTCTTTATTTTTTCTTAAAACCTAGCATTATATCGACATCCCGATTAGGGAAACTAAAATAACTATGAATATAATACCTTTTAATCTATCTAACTCGTAATACAAAATTATCATGATATATCATGTTGAATTATTTATGTAATAGTTACCATTGTACTCAAAAAGTATTTAAGATAAAAATACTCCGATTTACTTCCATTATCATATAAAATTATATCTAATAAACATCATAAGATATTAGATTATTTTTATAAAATAGCTTAGAATTATAGCTAAATTTTTAATAACATTTAGCATGATTTAAATTCTTAAAAAGTATTTACATAGTAGTTAAGTTAAGTATATAAATCAGATCTTTAAATTTTATGTTTAATTGAAAGTATCTTTTAACAAATGTTTATATAGATCATCAAAACAAATAGTATAAACCTTTCAAAATAGAGGAATGTTACTGTGCTGTTAAAATATTTTTAGTAGATCTGCATGTAGAGAACCAGGCGTAAAACATGTGAAATATAAGACCCATAAGTATGCTTATTCCCAATCCTAAAGGCAGTAATATATCAAGCGAATAATTTCCAAATTTAAGAATCTCGTAATTTCCTAGTATAAGTATTGATGCTGATATCGAGAGAATTCTCAGTAATCTAGCACTCTTTCTCAATTCCTTAGATTTATATCTAATTTCATTGATTGCCGTTATTACTGAGAATAACTCTTCTATTTCCCTACGAATTTTGTCCGATTTTTCCATAATATGATTACTTATTTTATCTAAATTTGGATTTCCAAAAGCCCTATAATAATATATAATTTCTTCTATTAGGTTACTTAGTTCGCTATCGCTGAGAAAGTTTTCGCTCCTTTCTAAAAATTTTATGGAAAGTTTGTGTTTTAATGAAGTATTTAATGCTCTACTTAATTTTTCCATTCTACTTGCAATATAAAAGGATATACCAAGAAATAATATATCAATTAATAAAATTACAAAAAAGGGTACATCAAGGAGGTAGTTCCTCCTTTAACTTTTCGATAATTTCTTTCATCTCCCCTTTAATTTCCTTAAATTTGGTTAATTTTTGAAGAACTTCTTCTCCTTTCTTCGTTATGAAATACAAATTATCTTTTCTGGCTATTAAACCACTTTTCTCTAATAACGGTAGGTATTTATTTGCTACCTCAAACGTTAAGTTAGCCGAGTACATTAACCTTGTTTTATTTATGCCTCCGACAGTACTTTTACATGCCTTCAGAATATCGTGGTAAATATCATACTTATCTCTCTTTCTCTTGTTAAATAATGCCATATAAGATATTACTTTGCCAAAATTATAAGCTTTATCTTAAATAAACAGAAGGGATATTAATAACTTAAGGAAAGAAGTTTGCTTATTATAATTATTATGCCCAGTATTATTGACGAGAGAAATGCTGAGTAAACTACTAAGAATAATAGAGGGCTAAAAGAGAACAGATCTTCCATAATACAATAAGGTAATAGTTCTGGGACTATTAAGAATCCCACATTAGCGGATTTAAATCCTCCTTTTCCAGAATTTAGCATAAATGTAACGTTAGACGAGCTATATATTGTTTTATTCCCAATTAATTGTAAATTACTTGTGTTAGAGTAAAATAATATAGCAAGTGGGAATTTAAATATGAACTTACTAACGTTAACCGGTAAGATCAATGTAATGTTTTTGCACACTGGTACTACTCCAATTTTAAATGAAACACCTATCTCTTTCTTAGTAAGAAATGAAGGCGCACATGTAGAAGTCCATTGAGCCCTCGTTAATATAGTATTAACTGAGAATATAACGAAGAATACTATAAAGAACATCACAAATAACGTGGAAAATATTAATTTCGTATTTAGCTTATACTTTTTTCTCTGCATTATTTCTATTTTATTTTTATCTATAATCTCAAATAACATATAAATTCCAAAAATTGCTATTAATGCATATATTTTACCTTGGATTGTATTCAATGTAGAAATAGCGTAACCTATATAAGGAATAGATATTGGTCTTCCTAAAATTACTGGTACGAAACCTTTTATCCAACATGTCTTAACTATCCAAGGATCTGGAAATTTATTGTGAATTCCTTTAGTTATATATCCACACGCTTTCTCTTCTATTATTTCGTGGACTATATAGTGGTTATAGAACGGTGGCTTATAAGCTACTATTTCTCCGACATGAGGCTTTCCTAGTAACGGCATTATGAAGACTACGCAACCCGGATTAAGTTCTGGTACCATGGAGTTTGTTGCCTCAATATTCCAGCCGTAAGGTAAGCCAAAGAAGAACTGTGAAATTAAACTAAATGCTAGAGAAATTAGGAGTAAGGATAAGAACACGTAAGCAATAGCTCTTAACAAATTAAATCACCATATGACTAAATAAGAAGAGATATAAAAAATTAATAAATTAACTTATCTATTTATTGGTGTTATTGTCCATTACCTACGTTATATGTTGCAGTTATGTACATCATAAAGGTTAATGTTGTTCCTGGCGGTACGTTAGCAGTTACTAATGCTAATGTTATTGGAACTTCTTGCCCTGGACCTAGCATGAAGCTTATTGTTGTTGGTGCTGGTGGTGGAGGAGTTGGAGTTGGAGTAGGAGCAGGATCTGTTGTTGATGTGTTGTATACATATATTGAGGCGCATTTTGATGGATCCACTGTTATTGTTACCTTTACTGGCTGATTTAGATTGTTCTTAACATAGAATACGTCGCTTAATATTTCTACGCTATTTGGAGCAACTTTACCGAAATTTATCTGCAAGTCGCCTTTGGCATTTATGAAAGCGAAATAACCGCAGGGAGACTTTAAGTGATGATCATTCGGTATTAACGCTATATTTGCTGCACAGTCGTTAACTACGTATGCTACTGCAGTTCTGGGTGCGAAGTAGACGAAGTCCATTGACACTACCAGGCTTAGTAGGAATATTCCTGCTACAACTCCTAGGGTTAGGGCTTTTGTTTCTGTTCTCATTTTTCTTCACTACTCTATTCTTGTTTTTGCCATTTAAAAATATATCGTTCAATCTAAATAAATAGATAATATAAATTATTTATGTTAGCATATTCAAAGATATTACTTAAGCAATTGAATATAAGAAAATTGCACCTTTCATTTATGTTGTAAGAATGTTTAATCTTCGCAAATTGCACAGTGAATGTTAAATATCTAGCAATAAGATAAGGAATTATGAGATCAGTTTTATTCTTTATAATAGGTATGCTTTTAGTCTTGTCCTTAGGCTTTATATATTCATATTTCTTTGAGGAACAAAGAGGCATTGCAGCAACAGCTTATGTAACTAATTTTATTAAAGAATCTAACTGCAAAACTATAATATACAATCCGTACTGTTTTACTATTAATATTAACTATGGATGCCATACATTAACTCTACTACCTAAAGAAAGTGCATGCGTTTCTAATGCATCTGAACTATATATCTCTTCTCCTTGTAGGCCGTGCTTTTTATTAGTAGTATATTTAAAATAAGAATACTATCAACTTTTACCTTTCTATACTTAATTTAAGTTATTCATTTTTGTTAATTAATTTTGGAATTGGCTAGTCCACAAAGAGAATCTTATGAAAAATTTAAAAACAGAAAAGTATTATAAAATACCATGAAATTAGATTTAAGTGAATGTAAGAGAATAAACGAAGTCCCATTTAGCCTTGTTGAAAATTATGATAACTTCTTTAATTTCTTCTTACCTCGTAAGATATATGAGGTTATAGTAATAATTCCTGAGAATAAAATGAGCGAATCAGAGGTAATTAGGCATGCGGTAAGAAAAATAAGAAGCATAGATAATATAAAAATTTTATTAAGCGATAAGATAAATAATAAATTCATTCTATGCTCAAAATGATATACTTAATTAAGGGAAAAGCTTAATATTTACCCAAATAATTTATAGTTATGCGAATAAATCTTAATAAAAGATTAAGGTTATTCCTAATTTTCGTACTATTAATACTTACTATAGCCTTGACGTATACTAACGTTGTGGCTTTAGAAGCATCTTTTCATCCTATACTAATTGGGTATCAAACTGTTGCCTACGATAGCATATATTATTCTGAATTAATGACACCGAATCCTTTTAGTCATGGAACAAATGTAACTATTTGCAAACCAATAATTAAATACGAAAATCTTAGTGTATTAGCATCTATAATACTTTATTCCAATTATTCAAAGATTTTAGGAACAAATGAACTAATTAACGTTACTCATTTTCCACAGTACATAGCTAAATATCTTTTAATAGATGTTAAAAATGTGTCATGTTTTAAATATAATGTTATACTTTATGATGTGGGAGTTTATAATATAACCTTACTTAGTGGTACGGCTAAAGGGCAATTACTGTTGCCGGTTTCTGCATTAAGCCATGCATTAAACAATTTCTCACAATATATTCCGGGCAATTATGAGATAATAGTAAGGTTATGTTATAATAATAAAACTTCCTGTACTATTATATACTCGCAAGGCAATTGTCTTAATTTGAAAAATAATAATATTGTAGTAGCTTATGAAGGAAAAATCAAGGAAAATTATATCAATACTACTGGAAACTCTTTTCCGTTACAATTGTTACAAGAATTGTGCATTCACGTTAGGAGTTATCCTAATTATAGTAATCTAACTTATTATGAGATTGTAGTTAATACCACGTTAGGATCTTTAATATATAAAAAAGGTATAACTAATTCATCAATAATACCACTTAATGTTACTAACATATCAAATTATGTTTCTGAACTACTTTATAAGTACGGAGTTTATTCTTCAGGATTTGATATTATAGTGTATATTAAAAATAAAGTGGGTAATTATACGTTAGATCCTTACATTATAATATCGAATAACGCTGGGTTCATTACAATTACGTCTTATAACTCTACAGTGAATATGCCTGTGTATCTGAAAGAAGACTTTAACAAACTAAATTTTGTATACTCAGCACTTCCTGGTGCAGCTTTAATTCTATTACTTTCGCTCACAAAGAATAAAGAAGAATCACTTACAGAGAGGACTATGAGGAAGTTAAGGAAAGTGAAAAAGATACTTATAGAGGTATCAGAAAGACCCTTTGTTAAGGAAATAATAAGAGTTAACGACGTAGACGATATAATAAAATATTCTGCAAACTTAGGCAAGCCTATAATACTTTATAAAGGAAAGAATGTACTTGAAGTCTGGAGCATAGATAATGATATAGGTTATGTATATTCAGTAAATTCTTAAATAAAAATATAAGATTAATATTTTTTATAATATATAAAGATAGTGGATGGTTGAATAAAATTAAGTGAAACGGTATCTTTATTCGTAAATACCTCATCATTACTTAATTTTGGAGGGAGGTAGTAAGGTAAACTAGTGGAATTCATAATATATAGTGTTTTAGAGAACTCCGTTTTGAAAGTAAAGTTGATCACAGAATAAGGTAAGCTTATTGAGGAATATAATATTACATCCTCTGGATATAATAATGAAGAAACTTTACAAGTTTGTTCCCCATCTTTAACTTCTATATCGCTAACTTTTCTATTCCTTATAATCATTAAAATTTTGTTTTTAGTTTCTTGTTGTTTTTTAATTTCTATTAAATCCAAAGATACTTTACACGACCTTCTATAATCATTTATATTTACGTCGTATAGTAGAACGTCAATTGAAGGATTTAAGATAACATACTGCCCTTTTTTCAGTAGTACTCCTATGGATATTAGATTATTTATTAGTGTCTCTTTTTCATAATTAATCTTTCTCAATTCTCTTGTGCTCCTAGGAATTTTAAAATATTCCAAGACTTCTTGAATAAAATATTTATTCACACTTATATGTCTTCTAGGTAAATTTTATTTTTTACTACATAATTTTGTCAGTATTACATAGGCTGTATCTGGAATCGGGAAATCAATAGTAGCTCTTACTTCATCATTAAAAGTCTTTATATCGTTTTTATAAATTATATTTTCAGGCTTCCCATATTGATTAATTTTGTCCGTAATAACTAATTCACTCTTAGATATTCTAAATCCTTCATATTTGAGCCATACAGAATAACGCATGACAGGAAAATTACGAGTTGATATAAAAAAGTTAGCAATGCTAGTTTCTCCGTAAATACGCTTTAGTACTTTATACATTTTATCTGGATTATCTAATGAATTTTTATATTTCATATTAAATAATAATAAATAATTTCTATTTTTTACTAGATCACATTCTAATTTTAAGCTAAAAATATATATCATTTCAAAATTAGATAAAAATATATTAAAATTACATAATTTCTCCATATTATTTTCAAATAATTTAATATTTTTCTCTATAATTTGAATTTTTTCCACAGGAAATAGACTGAATATAAACAAATCTTTCTTTAAATCTTCTTTTAAAGTAAAATTTATTGCATACTTAAACTCTCCTAGTCCATTTGAAGATATGTATGAATAATTTTCAATACTATGAACCAAGTATTTGGAATTTAAGTTATAGCCCAACTGTCTTAGTCTTTCAACCTCATACATATTATATATTATTATGTTTATAATTATAAGGATTTACCTCGAATAAAAAAGTTAACTAATAAAAATTATTAATGTTCGTGTTGTCTATTCTACTTAAATCTATTCAGAAATTTGTATGAATAAATGTAAATCCTTTATATAAATTAAAATATAAAACAATTTTTAATGATTTCTACAATTTACGGGAAAATACTACATAATATCTCGTTTAACACTCGAAAGAATTAAAACTTATTATAAGTTTCCCATATATTTCTGATTACTTTTAATGTACAATATATACTAAAAATTTTTATCTAACCCATAGTATAAGATTATAAATATTTTATTTTATGCATACGGATATATTACTAGATTTGTCTAGAATTATTATTACAGTTTTAAATTTTCTTACTTTTAATATTGAATTTCTTATTATTTCAATTTCGTGAAATATTTCTTCTGGGACGCTTATAATTATTTCCTTATCTTCTACATTTTTAGGTAAAACAAAATTAAAGAATTTCTCATAATTTGATATTATTGACCTAGGTATCTCCTTATAATAAAGGCATTCCTCGTTTATTATCTTCTTTCTTTCCATATGTGTATATACTTTATTATATTATAAATATGTTGTGATGAATAGATTAATCGATATAAATACATTTAAATAGAAGAATTAACTGCAATATTCTAATGTAATACCTTTTTATTCTTGATCGTCAAAGTAATACTCATGAAGGTAATAGAGTCATTATACGACAGATCAATGAGTGAGCACGGATTATTTGCTAAAGACGTTTTAGACGAGATTATCCCTAAACTTAAGGCTAACGCTCACTATTTTAGGAGTAAAGGTAGTATATTTTCTCTAGCGCCATCAAATAAATATATTTGGACAATGAGGATAAACCTAAAACCGTTTTATGTTATATTATGCAAGTATAGATATACTTACTGGACTCTTCCAGATTTAGAGCTTAAAATGATTGATTGCTATAGATTAAAAGGCGAAGTTGAGAACTACTTCAAGGAGAAGTTTTACCTGGTAATTGAGGAGTAAAGAATTGAAGGCTAGGCGAACATTAAGAGAATTAACTCTTACTCCTTTCTTCTTGTATATTATTTGTAAAATCTTTCCTTATAATCTTTCATTATCTTAAAAGAAAGAGAATCCATCTCCTCTTCTCCCACAAAAGGTATTATGATGTCGTCCTCTTTTAAGTACACGATGTACTTTATTTTTTCATTAAGGAATTTTACGTTTTCTATTAACTCCTTATTATTACAATGATAAAAATTGTTCAGAAGATCTTCAATACATTTTACATATCTTTTAAGGAAATTAACGCAATCAACGTCTATTTCGTCTCCGTTCAATATTGATTTATTTTTTATTTTAACGCAGGTTATCTTATCATTAAGGGAAAACGACGAATATTCCGAAGAAAATTGAATGTCTAGAAAACCTGCTGAAGTTGCAAATCCTTTCTCGAAAATTTTTCCTTCTCTAGTTATTCCTACAAGAACTGGTTCCATATGATATGTTTTCGCTCAAGGTTAAATAAGGTTGCTAGATGAGTATTAAATAGAGGCTTATAATGTTTATGATAAATCACATTAAAAAGGAATTTATCATATATATTTAGATTTTCGTTAAGGATCTTCAAGTTTAATTCTCTTTATTCCCAAACTATCGTAAATATGATCAGAGCTAATTATTTTTCCGCAGGAAAAAGAAGCGTGAAATACATCGAATACTCCATTTTTAACTAGCAGCCCTTAAAATTCTCTCATTAAAGATTCTTGTTATTTCCATAATCGATGTAGTAACCTTAATTGGATCAAGAGAGAATTTCTTTGATATTAGTAATATTTCAATAAAAGTTGCTATAGACGTAGATATGTCATTTTTGTATTCCTGTAAGATCAATGAAGCTTTTCTCTTTAGCCAATCTTCATTTTTTATTATAGAAATCGGAATCAGCGTAAACCAATTTCCTTTTCAGCCTCCTCTAAGGCCTTCCTTTTCAATTCCTCGATACTCAAGTTTTGCGGTAACTTTTTCCCTTCTTCTTCTAGAACCTTAATAGGATCTTTAACTCTAGGAACTAATAGAATTCCTTCTGGCACTACAGAAATGTAAAACTCATCTACATTAAATTTCCTAATTTCTTTGGATAAATAAAGTCCACCTTTTTATCTAATTTAACTAACATGAATAATACTTGGTAGGAAAAATATAAAGATTTTTTTGTTTACTCATTGAAGTAGATAATTATTACCGTTTGTAATAAAATGACTCATTTGTAAAAGTCTGTTA
>OGCG01000902.1_pt1 | contig 16359 bp, 16 predicted proteins | sample 1570061 | NCBI WGS metagenome assembly OGCG01 (sample SAMN06268698, study PRJEB24515) | hot springs metagenome | isolation source: Joseph's Coat, Yellowstone National Park, Washington, USA | place: USA:Joseph's Coat, Yellowstone National Park, Washington, USA
GGTGGCTGAGCTGTTTGCCAGTGGGCTTGTGCCCCACGGCACAGTGGCCTTTAGGGTGCTGGGCACTGCTGGGAGGTAAATGGCTGTGTTGTTGTAGAAGACTCCCAGGGTCATGTTGTAGATGTGCCAGCTAGCACTGTAGGCCCCAGCATAAACCAGGCCCTGTACCAGTGAACCTGAGCCCGTGGCGTTAGCGTAGACCGTGCCGTTCACCACGCTAAGGGTGTCAGCACCTGGCTTTGCCGTACCAGTGCCTATCACAGTGCCGTTAAGGGCATTATAGTAGTAGACCGTGATACCTGACAGTGGCTTAGGGCTCTCAGCTATTGAGCTCAGGCCCCTGCCTGGTGCCCAAACCTCAGTTATGGTGGAGTTGAACTTAGGGGCACCTGACAGCACAAGGGTAAGGTTTAGGTAGGCACCCTTGCTAGAGGCGTAGGAGGCAAGGGCTGACATTGGCACATAGACAAGGGAGGTGCCTGGTGGCACCACTAAGGTCACCTTCTGCTGTTGTAGTGCCTTTGCCGTAATGTTGAATGGTGCTGACTGCACCTGTGCTATCAGGGTGCCGTTCACTGCTGTGCTGAGCGGGTTGCTCACAAGGAAGCCGTAGAACATGGGCAGGTCAGAGCCTGAGATATTAGCCAGGGGCACTGCGTAGGGCCTCAGGTAGGACTTGTTAGAGTAGAAGGTCACGGCAAGCCTGTTGCCGCTTGTTATGTAGCCAAGTGGCGTTATCCTCCCAGTGTAGTAGTAGAGCCCACTGTACTGTGCCCCTGTGAGGCCAGTCACGGGCACTGTGTAGTTGTCCAGTGACGCATTGCCTGCGTAGATGGGCACTGGGAGGCCGTCAGCAAGCACTGTGGAGCCAAGCTGGAGCGGCAGGTACCTGCCGTAGGTCAGGTTGCCGTACCATATGCCTGTGCTTGTGTTGTAGAGCGGCATAATCAGGTAGCCGTGGAGCTCCACTGTGGTGTCAGCATATGCCCCAGGTGCCCCTCCCAGCTCTACCGTCAGCCTGTCATTAGGAGGTATTGCCACTGAGGCAACTGCGTAGCTTCCCTGTGCCTGGAAGGGAGCCGTGAAGTTGTCAATTGAGGCGTACTGGAGCACGTCAGCTATCTGTGCTGGGTTAGTGAACGTCACAGCATTGGTGGTGCCCTCTATGTCAAGGTAAGTTGCCCCTATCACAGTGGCAACAAGGAAGTTCACAGGGCCTGTGACGTACTGCCAGAAGGTCTCCTTAGCGTGAACCCTTGTTATTATCAACAGCCTGACGCCAGTCAGCACAAGGTCATTGTAGGGTATCCCGTACTGGGAGGCCACTCCCTGTGCCAGCTGGCTAAGGTTCACCTCAGGCTGGTAGGCACCTGAGGCTATGCTGGCGTTAAGCTGGCTCCAGGTGTAGAAGGGGTAGACCACTGTGAAGTAATAGCCTGAGAAACCTGTCTCATTAAAGAACTTGCCCAGGACTTGCTCATAGTGCGGCACATTGCTGGCCTCAGATGCTGGTAGCACAAGCTCAACTGCTGTGTAGAGCTTGCCGTTTTGTGTGTCATAGAACTCAGGGGCCATAACCACCCAGTTCTGAACGTAGGCATTGCCAAAGCCACCCCACTTTGCCAGTGCGTAGTCCACGCCAGCCCAAACAACAATGGCAATGCCTACATAGCCACTGATTTCTGCGGCTGAGCCCAGCACCCCAGCCGTGGTCACCAGGGCAACAGATGTTGCCGTGGCATCTGTCTCTGCGGCAAGGTAGGCACCTATTATGCCGTTAGCTACATAGCCAATTGCTGAGGTGGCAAAGGCAGGGCCAGCTCCCTGTTTGAATGCCGTAGCGAATATGCCCTCTGGGTTATTGCTCACGGCTGGCACCACGTCAGTGTAGGCCTGGAAGCCTGCTGTTGCCTGCAGGTTGCTGTACAGGGGCACTGGGGCATTGGCTGGGATATTGATTGAGGTGCCCACCCAAACTGAGGCAGTGTCAAAGTAGGGTGGTGGGTGGAGCTGGGTGTTTGCTAGCGTCACAACAAAGTGTGTTGATACATTGCTCAGCCCTACGTCATAGAGCTCACTGGCAAGCTTCTGGCTGTAGAAGCTGGGGTAGGTAATGCTTGTTGTCTCAATGTCAGTCACTGTGCCGTACTTGGTGTAGAGCACGCTGGAGTTCACGTAGCCGTAGTTGAGTGCGTAGGCTATCTGGCCCTGCTGTAGCCACGGGTACAGCACCAGGTGTGCAGTTTGGCCTGGGAGAACTGACAGCTTGCTGACCTGGAGGGTGACGCCATCTATTGCGTAGGCGTAGGTGCTGTTGAGTGGCAGGGGCACTGTGACAGGTGTACCTGTTGAGAGAGTGGCCTTAAGGGAGCCAGTGGCTGAGACACCTGCCACAGGCCTATCCCACAGGTTAATGGCCCCAGTCTCAACAACATTGTAGAGCGTTCCATTTATATAGAGATATTCAGGGTCATTCGTGCCCTCCACGTCATTCACAAAGGGCACTGTGAAGCCAGGGACTGACATTGTCAGTGTGTTGAGGTTCCAGTCCACCAGTGCTACTGTGTGAGTGCCACCATAGAAGGGCTTTATTGCGTTCCAGAGCTCAGCCACCTGCCCTGAGTACGCCACAGAGCTCACGGCTAACGCATTGTAGTCATAGCCCCAAGTCCAAACTTGTTCCCAGGCGTGGAACACTGACTCTACCAGTGCCTCACTCACGTTTGCCGTAAAGAAGGGAACCACGGGCACTGGGTTAGGCTGTGGCTGGAGGTTGCTGTACGTGAAAAGTGGGGCACTTGCCACGCTCACGTACTTCACAATGCTTCCACTCAGGAGGTTCACAAGCACCACGTTACCTGCCGCAGTGCCCACAAGGGCGTAGTTGCCACTGACCACGGCAGATGTGGGGTTGCCGTAGCCTCCGAAGTTGATTTCCTTGACAAGGCTTAGGCTCACGCTTGGCACTGAGTAGCTTGGGTTCAGTGCCCCTGGGACTACCCTAACCTGCAGTATGTAGAGGTGGGTTACACCCACGCCACCTGCCAGCACCAGGTAGGTGTCGTAGCCCTCAGGGACTACTGCCAGTGGGTAGAACTCTGCTGTGTTGTTGATATCACTTGGGCTGAAGTAAGTGACCTGCCAGTAGGGGAAGGCCTGGCCACTGCCAGTGAAGCCAAGTGGGGCAATCACAAGCGTGGGCCTCATTGGCCCAGTGCCTATGCTCCCTGGGATATACTTGGCGTTAAACATGTAGGGCAGTGTAACAGTGCCTATGCCAGGGCTCACTGACACATTGAGGCCAGTGGCCATAAAGTACTGGGTCACCTGAGGTGTTGCCACACCCACAGGGTACCAGGCAACACCTGAGTAGAGGCCTACCCACTCCAGCTGTCCAGCACTATTCTTGTAAATCTTAAGGCCAGGGGCCATTACAATGATAAACGGGAACTGTGCCAGCCCCTTCTGTGGGTTAGTGTTTGTGTAGTAGTTCTCTGAGACCACTGGCGTGGTAAGTGAGTTGAGCTGTGGGGTGTCAGTTGAGCCAAGGCCGTAGCCACCTGTGGTGTTAGCAGGCACAGCTATGGGCTCTGTCACATTAATGTAGGGGTAGTAGAAGGCCACTGGGTCTTCCAGTGCCATTAGCCAGTAGCTGGAGGCCTGGGCAAAGACCACTGGAGCAACAAAGAAGGCCTGGCCCTCTGAGTCAATCTCTGGGGTTGTGTAGCCTGCTGGCAGTGACGGCCCCTCCACCTCCCAGAAAGATGGCCCTGTGGTCACGCTATCTGCCGCTAGCGGGTCTATGTCCCAGAAGGTGCCAGTAGATGGTGGTGGGTTGAACTTGGCCAGTGCTGGGGCAGTGCTGTTAGGGATAAGGATAGCATAGAAGACGTCACCCCTGTCAAGGCTTGTTTGGTAGGTGGGGCCTGTGTTACCAAAGGCCTGAGTGAGGTTAAGGGTCACTCCCTCCCCTACCGTGGCAACAACTGCGTTACCACCCCAGGCCACGCCTGAGGCTATGGGGCCGCTTGCCCCTGCCACGTAGTAGTTAGAGGCAATGAACGTGGTGGGGCTGATAAATGAGGCATATGCCAGTGAGCTTGGGAGCCTCAGGATAGGCTGGAGGGCTATGGGTGGCATAGTGAGCTTTGCTGGGGCGTAGCCTGAGGCTGTAGATGCCCTGGCCTGAGGGACAGCAAGGAGCTCTACGGGCATAAAGGTCAGTAGCACCATGGCTATAACCAGCAGTGCGTAGAGCTTACGCATTACCCACACCAGGAAGAAAAAGGTAAAGAAAAAGATAAAACCCTTTAGACCTTGGGGCTAGGCCTTGCCTTCACAGGGAGCTGAGCATCTTGTACTTGTCCTTGGTCATTGACAGCCTCTGGAGCACGTCAGCAGGTATATTGGTTATCTCCCCACCTCTTACCTCATTGCCGTGGCCCCAGCAGGCAACTATGACTGAGCTGTTAGGCAGTGGCTTGCCACCGTACTTTGTCCTTATTATGGGCACTCCACCTGCGGCATTGCACTGTGCTGTCCAAGACCTCAGGGCCTCTACGCCCGAACCCAGCACGTTTGCCATAGTCTCACGCTATTTTCTCTTTCTCCCTCTTGTCTAATAAACCTTTGCTATTTGATATCTAAAATGTAGTAGACTTATTAACCTCAACTGTGTTGCTGACGCCAGGGGTAAGCCTTGGGTGAGCTCCCCAGCTCTGAGGAATATGCCCAGCAGTGCCTTGACCAGTGCGAAAAGGAGTGTCAAAAGGTTTGTGCCCAGGAACACCAGAACCCTGTAACCAGGCGTTTCTGTGAAGACCTGTGTATGCTGGAGTGCCACAGGCAGTGCCAGGAAGTCTAAGGGCACTATCAAAAAAGAAACAGCCTTCCCAGTGCCTTTTATCCGTCTTCCAGGTAGTCAGCCAGCCTGTACTCCCACTCTACGCCCTCACTCTGGCACAGTTCCATGCACCAAACCCAGCAGGCGTCATAGCAGGCACTTCTATCCTTTGCGTTATCCTTGTGCTTGGCGTCACAGTACTTGTACCACATGTGGCAGTGCGGGTGGGCTTCCATGCAGTCCCTCTGACACTCTAATATGTCACTCACTGCCTTCACCCCTCCTTGCCGTGCCGTAGAGGGCCCTGTAGGCCTCTGCCTCCAGCTCTTCCTCAGTGCCCTTGGCCCTCCCCTCTATGTACTTCCTGCAGATTTCCACCATCTTGTCAGTGGGATAGAAGAACACCACTGTCCTGTTGCCCTCAATTGTGAAGTACTTGCCTGAGAACTTGAACCTCTTTGAGTAGACAAGCCCCATTGCCCTCAGCTTCCTGAGGTCAGTGTCACCTGTACGCCTCACAAGGCCAAGGCTGTGGTAGAAGAACTCAATCTTATTGTAGGTGGCGTAGCACTCTTTTGGGTCTTCAAAGTTCTTCCTGCAGTACTCGCAAAAACGGATAACCCTGGGGTCTTTAAGGTACTTGCCCAGTGAGTCACTGGCTGAGGACATCTAGACCACCCTTTTCCCTTGCCTTGTCCCTCAGTATCTCCAGCATCAGCTGACGCTCACTGGCGTGCCTTGACTTAAGCTGTTTGTAGTCAGTCAGCAGGGCCACCTTGTTGTCTACGTCAAGGTCAGTGAACTTCCAGCTAGTCATTATGTGCTTCCAGTCCTGGGAGCTCAGCTTCACCTTGACTAGGCCCCTGGCAAAGGGCCTGTCCTTCCAGTACAGCATGTTGTCCCGCTCAACTGTGTATGCAACCACAGTGCCCCTCACAAAGTACTTGAACGGGAGCTTGCCAAAGTACTTCATGTAGAGCGTCATAAGCTCATAGAAGTCATTGGGGTCATAGTCTATGATTATCTCAATGTAGGAGCCACAGCCCCTGTCAATCAGGGTGCCGCTCTGGCCAGTTTGTGCGTTCAGCAGTGAGTCATAGAGCTTGGCAAGTAGCTGGGACATCTTCTCCAGGTCTTGCTTTGCGTTAGGGTCTTGGCTCTGCTGTAACCCCTTTTCCAGCTCAGCCAGTGCGGCAAAGGCCTGCTTTAGCTCCTGGTCAGTAGCAAGGAAGCTGTAGCCAGTAACCTTGCCAAGGGCAAAGACGTAGGTGGCCTGCCTAGTCCACTGGGCAAAGAGTATGTAGGAGCCCAGCGGCACAGGCCTGTTGCCCACGGCCCTGTTGAACTCACTGTACGCCATAACCTCCTGCAAAAAGAGGGCAGGGCCGTAGGTACGCCTGCCCACAAAGTTCAGGTAGACCTCCCCTAACTTACCTACCCCTACCTCCCCTGTCACAGTGCCCCACCTCTGGGGCAGTTATACCAGTGCCCTTCAGGGGTTAAAAGCCTATCTGTGGGGTAGACACCATAGGCACTGTTAAAAGCCCCAGTGCGTGAGGCTACCCCAAGCGTCACAGTGCCCTTCTGCACCCCAAGGAGGGAGGGGTAGAAGTTGCTCCAGTGCCCTTGGCTGGCCCAGGGAGGGTAGGGGTGGAAGCGTAGCAGGGCCCCAGCCAGCACCCAGTCTGGCCCCATGTGTGGCACTGCCCCTGGGGTGGGCCCTGCTAGGGGTACGGGGCACCCAGGGCCTCTGACGGCTCTGCCCCAGTCCCCAGCCTTACGGCAAGCCTACGCACTTATTTAAACCTTGTCATTGCGGTCACTATAGCCTGGAAGGCCCCAGCCAGCCTGTGCAGGAAGGTCACAAAGAGGTTCAGCACCCTTGCCAGCCCCAGCTTTTTCAGTGCCTTTGCCCTGGGCCTTGCCTCTATGCGTACAGTGCCCCTGGGGTCTTTGCCAGGGCTGTGGTAAACGTGAATGTCCATTACCTTGCTCAGCTCATACATTATGCTGTCAATCACCTGGAAGCCAGGCTCAGTGTAGGCAAGCCTGTCACCTGCGGCCATCACAGTGCTCAACGGCTGGAGCCCGTGGAGCTGGCGTACAGTGCCGTCAGAGGCCACCACCCTCACGTTATCAAAGACTAAGGAGATGCCCCTGGCGTCAGGTGGCAGGGGCACTGGGTCTACCCTCCTTATCTTTGGTATTGGGTCAGTGCTCATAACTGGGGCATAGGTAGCACCCCTCAAACCTGGTAGCTCCCCTTCCAGCACCACAGTGCCGTCTTGCCTCACGTAGGCCCTCACTATGTAGGTGCCAGCTGGAGGGAGGCCACTGCCAGCACCAGCACCATAAGCACTGGCACCAGTAGCAGGGCCTCCAGTAGCACCAGTGCCGCTAGGGCTAACCCCACTACCACCAGCAGGGCCAGCACCAGCTCCACTGCCAGCACCGCTCCCCTCTGCGTTACCCAGCCCTCCTGCCACGCCTACACTGCCGTCAGCACCAGGGTCAGCCTCCACCAGGTCTTCCTCCCCTTCTGGGCCACTGTCACCCTCAGGCTCAGTCCAGTTCTCCCACACTGCCCCTGTCATGCTGGAGGTGTACTTAACCAGGGTGTTGATTCTCTGGCTACACAGCTTAGCACCTGGCCTAAAGGAGTCATAGCTGATACAGTAGGCCTTGCCCCAGGCCTGCTTTGCTAAGCCCTCCAGGATAACATAACGGTTGCCTAACACGGCCACCCAGGCGTACTGGCCGCTAGGCGTAGGGATACGCTCAATGGGGATATACTTCCTAGCACCTGGAGGGAGGGTCATAAGCAGGGCCTCTGCACCTGCTGTTGCCCCTGACTTGGCCACGGCAGAGGGGGGGCTAGTCCCTTCGGAACTGTGTTGTAATGCCCAGTCCCTGAGCTTAACCCAAGCGTCAGCAATCTCTATTGCCTCCTGCCACTGCGGCACAGGGCTCTTGCTCCTTACATTTTTGCCCACGGCCTCAGGAATCAGCTGTAGCACCCTAAGCATTACCTCCTTATTGACGTCATAAAGCCCTGAGTGTTTCCTCACAGGGGTTAGAAGACCGTCTCTTACGGCCATGTTAATGGCGTGGTACAGTGAGAATGGGTACTTTGTGCCAAGGATAAACTTAATGTCTTTTGCCGTGAGTCTTGTAATGCCGTAGTCCATGCAGTACTTGGCTAAGACCCACTCTGTGAGCGGCACCTTTAGTGGCTCACGCTCCAGCCTAGGGCCAGTAACTGGGTGCTGGCTATTTCCCAGGGTCATAATACAAAGCACCCCTACCTAGAGTAGGTAGGGGAGGGGCTATATAAGCTGTAGACAATTACCCATAATTAACCATGTTAATTACACTTAATTACGCCTGTCAGAGCTAGTTTTAGTTAGTTTGGGTTAGCTTTAGCTAGCGGCCTTTGAGTTTTAGCTAGAGTATACTCTAGCTAAAGAGCACAAAGTAAAATAGATTAGGCTAAACTCTAGCAACTATTCTGGGGCAGTTCAGGTGGAGTCCAGCACTGGTGACGGCAATAGTTTTGTAAAGTCTACAGAAAATAGCCAAAACAATGAGCAACAACAGCTGAGGTACGTCAGAATAGCTGAGGAAGGTGAACCAGAGGCGTATGTCAGGGAGGACTTTGCTGAGCTTGCACATGTAAGGGCAGTGGAACCCATTGAGGGAGGGCACAGGTACGTTAGGGGTGCCTTCCAGGAAGTAACAGCAGTTGAGACTGAGCCAGTCTACTACGTGGGCTTTGTAGGCACCACAGGCCTGGCAGGCATGGCAACAGTTCACGCAGGGGTCAGGTTCCTGGAGCTGAGGCAGTACGTCAGGCCTACTAAGGACTACGTTCCAGCAATTCTAAGGGCACTGAACTTTACCCAGGAACTGACAAACAGGGGTATCCCCTGGGTGGCTGTGGTAACAGCCCACCTGCCAGGCAGGAGGAATAGGCCAAAGGTGCTTATCCTTAGGAGCGTGAGGCAGTACGCCCAGAGGTATCACGTTAAGAGTGGGGAGACCAGGGTAAGGCAAGAAGTTGTAATGTACTTTGTCCAGCACGTTTTTGGTGGTTTCAGCAAGCGTAAAAAGTACTTCTTTGAGCTCACAATACTTGTGCCTAAGAGACTGCCCACAACACAGCCAGCTGGCGTACTAGTCAATCCAATAGTTAGACAGATAAACCCTGGGGAGCCCTCCACAAAATACGTGAGTGAAGTGGCTGGGCAGGGGAAGCCAAAGAGGGATAAGGAGCTGACGCAGTGGCTTAAGAGTGAGCCTGAGGCAAAACCTGAGGCAAACAGTGCCCAGGCACAGCCCAGTGAAAAGGAGGCCTACCAGAGGGTGGCGTCACAGCTTGCTGGCTCTGACCTCACAGCAGAAGACATTGAGAGGCAGATAAAGCAACTGCGTGAGTCCCTTAAGAAAATCAAGGAGCTCCAGGGGCTCTAAAGGGGTTTAACTTGACCAAGTTAAAATAACGTTAAGGGTATTTTTGTTAGGTAAAGCCCCTGGAACGCCCTACAGGGGAAACGCATTTTTGCTGATGGTGTTTGTCCTATGGTTACCTTGCCCAAGTAAAACACCTGAGGGCACACCCACGCCACAGGCCCAAGGTTTGACCAGGGCTCAGGTTAATAGCTTGGGGCTGTAGACTGCCTTTTAGGGGAGAATATGTCAGCAGGCCAGGTACAACAGCCTACTACCCCAGAGCCTCCAGAGCTGTCAAAGGTGATAGCTGACGCACTCCACGCCTGCGTAGTGGCCAAGAACCTCCAGCTACGGCTTGTGAAGCTTATGACAGAGTACGCACGCACTGACAGGGAGAATATCCTGGTAGTTGTTGATTACTACAAGGAGCTCAACAGCATTGTAGCAACAACAAGGGAGGTCAGGGGAATACTACAAACCTACCTAATGTACCTGGCAAGCAAGGTGCCCCTTAACAGGGAGGACTTCCTAAGGGTCTTCACAGCCCTTAACAATGTGGACTTTGACAAGCCTGAGAGCTTGATTACCACAGTGCTGAGCGACACTTTTATAAACACCTACATTAACCTACTGCTGTCAGCACAAACTGCTGGCACTGCAGGTGTGTCACAGCCCATAGTGCTCCAGATTCCAGTACAGCCAGCACAGCAGGGCACTGGAGGTGTTAGGCATTGATTCTACTGCCTGAGCCCAGTGTCTATGAAAAGCTGATAGACCCTAACCTTAAGGTGGAGATTGACGCCAAGGCCCTTAAGCTACCACCACGCAACTACGCCATGGAAATCTACGTAGATGACAACTGTACAGTGTGCCCTCTGGCGTTAGCACTGGCAAAGGCCACTGAGGCACTGCTAGACCACAGGCTCACTGTGACTGTCTTTAACCTGACGCACATGGAAGTGGGTCAAAAGGTCAATGCCACGCCAGCCTTCTGCCTCAGGGTGGCTGAGGGCAAGGGCTGTGTGTACTGGGAGGGGATACCTGTAGACCCCTCAAACTGGGAGAAATTTATCAGTGAGAAATTCCTAAAGGCCTACATTACCACGCACCCCTACACCCCTCAGCTCATTGATAGAGTTCAGAACTACGCCAAGGCTAACGGCTATGTTGTAGTCCTTGACACCCAAATGAGGAACAAGCTGTTAAGGGAGCTGTTAGAGAACTATGACAAGTACGGCAAGCCCTACTGCCCCTGCAGGCCTGAGCACAGTGAGGCCACTGTATGCCCCTGCGTATTTGCTAAGGCTGACATTGCTAAGATGGGGCACTGCCTCTGCGGGCTTTTCTGGAGCAAGGACTTTGCCTCTAAGTGGCTTGAGAACTCTAAGAAAAGGAACGCCAAGAAGCTGGAGGCCATTGATAAGCTGATTACAGTGCTCCAGAGCCTAAAAGATGCTGTAGTGCTCAATGACCAAGATGCCGTGGAAAAGTCACTAGACGCAATTATGGCACTTTATGGGGAACTTTCTACCTAAAACAAAAATATTTAACTTTCAATGGACATTTATTTAGGGGGCAAAGTGGAGCCCGTAGCAGTGTGGGAGGTTAAGGAGTACCTAGCCAGCATCTATGGTGACTACTTAGAAGATGCCCTCACTGAGGCCTTAAGGTCAAGGAAGCCCCTCCTTAAATTCATAAGGCTGTTGTCAAAAAGGAAGCCTATGGACTATTACACCCTGAAAATGGCTGTGGCCTACTTTGAGTTCAGAACTAAGGGCACACTGAGGGCTGTGGTGTTTGCATAACTAAATACTAATAAGGGCCCCTGTACACAGTTTAGACGGGAAGGCCCATGGTGGTGTACCTGACCCAGAGCGTGGGCAGGCTGATTGGGTACATTAATGACGTAGGCGTACTTATCAACAATGGGGAGTACAGGCGTGAGCTGATTGATAACGCCTCCTACAAGTACTTTGGCCCCTACACAGAGGCTGAGGCAAGGGCCATAGCGGGTGCCTTCACTGACGTGGAGAGGGTGGTAAGGGACAAGGGAAGGGTATTGGGCAGTGTAACAAGGTACAACCGAATGTGGAGTGCCTTTATTGTGCCACTGAACTCAAGGACTGCCCACGGCATAATGACGCTTGATTTCAGGCACAGGGAGGTGGAGTTCTGGGTCAGCATAGGGTACCCCAGCACAATGGGCCAGCTCCCAGCTGTGCCCCTAAAGGGGTGGCAGGCGTGAGGTACCAGGAAGGTGAGGTTAGGGTAACTCACTGCAGGTGGTGCCGTGCTCCAGTGCCAGTAGACCTGTACACCCAGCACCTGGAACACTGCCCAAAGTACCAGAAGTGGCTTAAGCGGCACCTTGGCAAGGAGATAAAGGTCATAACTTGAACTTTGGTTACCCTTTTTTCTTCCCACGCCCTAGACCTTTATGGGAGCTAAATGTCAGAAGACAAGGAGAAACTGCTGGAGCGGCTGGAGGCCATTAGCACGCTTGCCAGCAATATCTCCCTTCTTGTCACAATCTTTGTGTTCCTAGTCCTTGCTGGGCAACTGCTTGGCATTAACATGGAATACATTATGTACCTGATAATTACCTTCCACTGGGTAATCCCTAAATGGGTTCTGATAAAGTACTATGGGGTCTTCTATGGTATGTCTTGGGCAGTGCTGTTAATAATGTTATGGGACAGCATCTATCAGAACCTCTACATTAGGAAGCATGGGGAGCCTAACGCAAGGTACGGCTACTACTCCAGCATTATCCTCTTTGCCCTGTCCTTTATCCTTGCCGTGGCCTTCCGTAACAGCCTGTTTATCTTTATTGCCGTGATAAGCGGCTTCACAATGTTCTACCTTCTGCTGGGGCCCTCCACAGGCCCAGAGCAAGGGGCAAGCTGGTGATTGTTATGGTGCTTGTCTACACTAACCCCACACTGCTGGCCAAGTACTTCCTGCTTTTCCTCCCTCTGGAGGCACTGCTGGACTTTGGCCCTGATATCTTTGCCTCCTTTATGTACAGCCTTGCTGGCATAGAGCTTGCAGTAGAGTCCATAGGAGGCCGCAGGAAGCGGCACTACGTGAGCTACGTTAAGAGCCTTGTGCCCTTCCCCAGGTCATTTGAGACAGGCCTGGAACAAATTGTGGTTACAGGCCTCTACTACCCGCTCTTTGAGGAAATGGTATTCAGGGGCCTCCCCTACCTGCTGGGCTTTGGCGTCATTGGGGTAGGATTGGGCACTGCTATATGGGTTTTAATGCACCCAGTGTGGAGGCTCAAAATGCTCCCTGTCAATGCTGACACTGGCACCAAGCTCAAAATGTTTGGGATTGACATAGTGGACTACAGCATAGCGGGTGCCTGGCTGTCCTGGCTGTGGCTTAACGGCTGGGGTGTGCTTGCCGTGGCCTACCACATATTCCACAACACTGTAGTTATCTCCCCTGAGGTCTTCCCTGAGGGCTTTAAGTGGCTCAGCTCTAAGCTTAAGTTCCCGTTTGGTGGCAAAGGGGAGGCTGAGGAAACTCCACCTAAGGCACCCGTTTACGTTCACAGCACCTACAGGCTCAGGGGCACAAGGCACGTGGAGACCCCTGAGCTGTGCATAGCCCAAGATGCCTACCACTGGGTTAGAAAAGAGGAAACAAGCTGAAATTTTTAAGACACGGCAGGTTTTTCTCCCCTAGGGAAGGGCCTTGTCTCTAAGCAGTATAAGCAACAGCATTGGTGGCAGGAAGGGCATTGTAGCAGGCCTTGTTATCCTTGCCCTCCTTGGCGTGGCAATGCTAATGCTTCACTTCACCCTGTTTGCGGCAGGCTTCACAGTGCTATTCCTTGCCTTTGTCGCAATCTTCGCTGAGTACATAAACAAGCACTACCACCCTGGTGACATTGTGATGGCCGCAATAGTGCTTGTGGCCGCAGGCATCTACCTGCTTACTATCAATTACTTCCACATCTATGACTTCACAGGGTTCATAGGCACCACGATAATGGCCGCAGTTGTGTGGACTGTTGTGGCAGAGCCCATTGCCGCACTGTTTAAGAGCACCCACAGGGAGGTCAGGCACTACGTGAGTGCGGCTGAGGAAGACTGAGGGCTGACTTATGGTTAAAAGTATTCCATCTGATATATTTTTTAACACTATAGGCCTTGGGCTTGCCCTGTACTTAGCCGTCACAGTGCTTTTCACCTCACCCCTCCTTGCCTCAGCAATGATTATTGCCTCAGCAATCTTTGCCATTGACATCTATGAAAACGTTTATGGCAAGCCCAGGGTAGGCAAGGGCTCTGCCCTTGCTGTGGCAGTCTTTGAGATTGTTGTCCTTGGTTTCTTCCTTTTAATTATCTATAATGTGCTGGTGACCCTGCCCTACAGCTCCTACAGCCTCCTGCTGTTGCTTATCTTCCTGGAGTCAGTCTTTTCCATCTACGCCATTGCCAAAGACCTCAGGGAGGCCTATGACGTGCTGAGCAACAAGCCTATAGTACTTCACTACGTAAACTTAGATAGGGAGGTGGTAAGGCACTATGTCAAGGAAGTACGTGAGGAAGACCAATGAGGAAGACAGAAAACACTACGTGCACAGGGCTGAGCCACCAGGCTTTGTCAGGTCAGTCAAGGGCACTATAACAAATGCCAAGGCTAGCGTGGCTGAGTCCATAGCAATAGCTGTTGTGCTTGGGCTCTTTGCCCTCTTTTTCCTTGGCACTGCCAGGCTCTTTGTCACCCCTCAGGCAAGCGGCTACAGGATAGCCTTTGTGGCAGTGCCCACAGGCCAGCCCCTGCACTACAAGGTGATTGAGACCTGGGTCTTTGGTAACACCACAGTAGCTGAGGTGGAGCTTCCACCAGGCACAAACCTGCAGGGTGCCTTTGTGCCCCAGTCAATGTGGGTGTACCTGGCACCCTGGAGCATGGGCAATGTGTCAAGCAGTCCCTACGCCACCTGGTACGCCTCTGACCAGTACCTCACAGTAATGCATTACAACCCCATGTGGAACGGCTCTGGCCTGACAGTTGCTGTCATAGACACTGGGATAGACTACTTTATGCCTAACTTTGCCCCTGGGAAGCACCTTATCCTGCTTGTGTCAGTGCTCTACAAGAACTCAACAAATGGGGAGCCCATTGTTTGGAACCTGCAACAAAATGACAACCTCAGTGCCCTCTACCACTTTGACTTTAACCTGTTTAAGCAGTACGGGCACTGGGCCTTCCTAGACACAGCTGGCCACGGCACTGCAGTGTCCAGCATTATAGTGGCACAGCCTGGCTATGGTGTGGTGCAGGGGCTGGCACCTGGGGCTAAGCTGATTATGATAAAGGCCTTCTTTGGGAACGGCACCTCCACGCTCCCCTATGTGCTAACGGCACTCCAGTGGGTCTACAACAACAGTGAAAAGTACAATATCAGGGTGCTCAGCCTAAGCTGGGGTGCCGTAATGCCTCCTAACAATCCCCTGAACTACGCAATTGAACAAATTGAGAGCAAGGGAGTCATAGTAGTTGCCTCAGCTGGCAACTATGGGAATATCCCAGGTGACGTGGCCTATCCTGCGGCTTCACCTGGGGTGGTGGCTGTCTCAGGCATTGACTGCTACACTGGGCAGGTGGCTTACTTTAGTAGCATAGGGCCTACCTACCAGTTCTGGGGCATAAAGCCACAGTTCACTTCCTGTGCCGTTAATGTGCCAGTGCTTTTCCCTCCCTACGTGGGCTTCACAGGGGAGGTCTTAGACCCATATAACCACAATGTTACTGCCCTGTCAGGCACCAGCTTTTCAGGCCCTGCTGTTGCTGGGGTTATTGCTGACTGGCTGGAGTACTACCACTTCTACCACGGCACCTGGCCCACTGAGGCACAGCTACTGACTCTAGTGGAGAACAATGCCCAGCACCTGAGCTACCCCAATGACGTCACTGGCTATGGGATTCCCTTAGCACCTCCTTAACGCTCCTTTGCTAAGATTTTTAAGACTAGATATTTTTAGTCTGATAGGGTAAGGGGCTATGTCTATGTCAAAGAGGGCATTAGGAACTTTAGCAGTGCTAGCCCTGGCAATGCTGGTGCTTATGTCTTGGCCTGCCTTTGCGGCTACCACTTATACAACTACTGTCCAGGTGGTAGGCCCCACGGGCTCAGCTGTTGCCTCAGCTCCTATCTATGTTTACTACCTTAACGGCACCCAGGTGGCCTCAGGCACCACAAACAGCACTGGCTACGCACAGTTTGCGTTAGCAAACGGCACCTACCTGGTCTTTGTGAAGGGCTCACACCAATACTTCTTTAGCCTGATAAAGGTAGCTGGCACCACTAAGGCCGTAATTAACGGCACTAAGCTCCACTATGTGAACATAACCTCAGTGCCTGCCACCACGTCATTCACGCTTAAGCCTGACAACACAAATGCCAGCATAAGCCTGAACACTAACGCCACGGTCTATGGTGACAAAAACGCCACCATAGTCTTCCCCTCCAGCTTTGTCAGCTTCCCGTACATGTACAAGCTCAGCTCAGTCAAAAACGCCACCACCACGGTAAGCAAGGGCACAATATTCGCTAACATAACTGGTGCTAATGAGGTGGTCACTGCCACCTACACTTCCTCACTTGCCTTCACAAGCCCGCTATTCCTTGGTATCATAGCTGTCGTAATACTGATAATAATAATTGGTGCCTTCTATGCTGGCACCCACGCAGTCTTTAACGTCACGCACCAGTTTGTCAGGAGGGCAAACAGGGAGGCAAAGAGGTTTGTCAGGTCAGTGAATGAGGAAGACAGGGACAGGAAGCACTACGTACACAGGTCAGAGGACTGAAAAGTAACAATCCTTTTATTTTTCACTTCACTTTTCTCTTTTTGGGAACCCCTATGGGGAAGAAAGACCCGTGCCCAGAGGACTGTCTAAAGAAGGTGGAGGAAGCCATAGCTAAGGAGCTTGCCAAGAAAAAGGGTAAGGCCTAAACCTACCAAAGGTTGTTTATGAGCTGAGCACGGATAAAGTTTAAGAGATAAAGCGGGCATTTAATGGACAGGGGTAGCATGGAATTGGAA
>OGCG01000903.1_pt1 | contig 16351 bp, 15 predicted proteins | sample 1570061 | NCBI WGS metagenome assembly OGCG01 (sample SAMN06268698, study PRJEB24515) | hot springs metagenome | isolation source: Joseph's Coat, Yellowstone National Park, Washington, USA | place: USA:Joseph's Coat, Yellowstone National Park, Washington, USA
TCCTTGCCGTATCTTTCAGTTATCTCTCCGCTTTTTATAAGCTGCATAAATTCTATATAACTTTCTGGTGTGACCTTTGAATGGGCTATATCGACTTTGTTATAGTTTAGGCATTTAAGCAAATCTCCAACAGACCACTTTGCAAGCAGTGCATAATCGTTGAACTTTGCAGCACACGCTTCGAAGAAATCGGCAAATGCCTTGCCTTCGTATACTATTATCTTAGCAAAGTTTTCATCTATACCAAAATTATCCACAAGCCGTTCTATGCGTTTTACTGGAAGCTCGCTCAGCCTAGGCTCAAGCCCCTTTACGAACTCGTCGCTTATCTCATAGCTGGTAAGGTCTGGCTCGAATATATAGCCATAATCCTCCTCTGTCTCCTTCGCCCTTAGCGACACTGTTGTTTTCTTTATCTCATCAAAATGCCTTGTTTCCTGCTCGACCGCTATGTTCTGCGCCTTGAGCTGTCGCTGTCTTACAATCTCAAACATAAGCGCACGCTCCACATTTGCAAAGCCTGTTATGTTTTTTATCTCTGTGCGCTTTCCGCCTCTGAGCGATATGTTTGCATCAACGCGCACAGCGCCCTCTGCAGTAGGGTCGCATACTCCAAGGTGGTCAAGCATTGTAACAATTGTGGCAACAGTATCGCGCGCCTCTTCAGGAGAGCCTATTTCAGGCTTTGTAACAATCTCTATAAGAGGCATTCCAGAGCGGTTATAATCAACAAGCGCATACTCTGCATTGGTAATGTCGCCACCTACATGCGTAAGCCTTGCAGGGTCTTCCTCTACGTGCACCCTTGATATGCCTATTCTTTTGTTGCTTTTGTTCAGCAGCACACTTCCCTCTATGCCCACTGGCAATTCATACTGCGTTATTTGAAAGTCTTTTGGCAAGTCAGGGTAGAAGTAGACCTTTCTTGAAAAGGCAATTACTTTGTTTATCGTGCAGTTAAGTGCCAGTGCAGCAAGCGTAGCAAGCTCTAGAGCTTTGCCGTTTAGCGAAGGCTTTGTGCCAGGAAAGCCCATGCATATAGGACAGACGTTTGTATTGGGCTCATCTGCTTCCACATTAGGGCACGAGCAGAAAAGCTTGGTGTTGGTCTTAAGCCTAACGTGGATTTCAAGGCCTATCATCACGTCTTCATAGCCCGTGCTCATTTAACCGCCTCTATAAAGCTGGCAAGTGCAATCAGCTTGCCCTCGTTAAGATGGTCTGCTATTAGCTGAACGCCCACAGGCAAGCCGTCTACTGTGCCAAACGGCATAGATATTGTAGGCATGCCCGCAAGGTTCGGTGCAACTGTAAGCACGTCCATGCTGTATATTTGAGCAGGCTCGAGCTTTTCTATCTCGCTGAACTTTGGAGGCAGTATAGGCATAGACGGCGCAAGCAGCGCGTCGTAATTGCTGAAAACAGATTTGAACTCGTTTATTATCTTTCTTCTGACTTTCAGCGCCTTTAGGTAATACTTGTTTCTATAACCTGCCATACGCATAAATGTGCCTAATATTATTCTCCTCTTTGCCTCTTCTCCGAACCCCATAGTTCTAACTTTTGAAAAATATTCTTGAATGCTGCCTTCAAGCTCAACCTGCAGGCCGTATCTTAACCCGCTGAACTTTGCAAGGTTTGTTGATGCTTCTGACATTGAGATTATGTAATAGGTAGGTATAGCAAGGTCTGTAGAAGGAAGCGACACCTCTTCGCATACTATGCCTTCGCCTTCGAGCAGGTCTGCTGCTTTGCGTACCTGCTTTGCTATACGCGCATCTACTGCTTCTGAAAAATACTCTTTCGGTATTCCTATTCTCATGCCTTTGCAGTCCTTTCCAACAAACTGGGTATAATCTGTTTTTGGAATATTAAGCGAGGTCGAATCCTTTTCGTCACGGCCCGCAATAGTGCTGAGCAATAGAGCAGCATCATAAACGCTCTTCGCAATTGTGCCTACTTTATCAAGCGAGTTTGCATAGTCTATGAGCCCCCATCTAGATACCAGTCCATATGTAGGTGTAATTCCGACTGTGCCGGTAAAAGCAGCAGGACAGGTTATACTGCCGCCTGTAGATTCTGCTATAGAAACGATTGGGAAATCTGCTGCTGCAACAGCGCATGCCGCGCCGCCGCTGCTGCCACCACAAGACCTGCTTTGGTCAAATGGATTTTTGGGCACGCCATATGCGCAGTTTGTCGAAAAGGTTCCAAAGCCAAACTCGTCCATTGCAGTTTTACCGATTATTCCTGCACCCTCGCTTCTTGAAAGCGCAACAGGCGTAGCATCAAAAGGCGGCATATAACTTTCTAAAATTTTTGATCCAGCAGTTGTGCGCATGTCTTTTGTGCAGAGGTTGTCTTTTACCGCTACAGGTACTCCTGCCAGTGCTCCGTTTTTAGAAAAAGAAATTTTGTCAGGTATTGTTATGAAAGGCGCGTATTTTTCCTGTATTCTTGCTGCTTTTTCTAGAACTTCTGCCTCGAATTCTGCCAAGTTTATTTCTCCGCTTTTCACCTTTTCTATGTGCTCCTTAATCGTATCCATAAAAGCACTTGCTTAGACAATTCTCGGACTCTTGATATATTTTCCTTCATTGTGTCTGCTGTTTGCAAGCGGGTCCCAAGACCACTTCTCAGCTTCGTCAGGCCTAAGCTTTGCAGGTATTTCAATAGGATGAAATGCAGGGTCAAGCCCCTCCACATTTACCTTGTCTATCTTACCGAACATCTCTAGCACTGCTTGAAGCTGTTCTGTAAACTTTCTCTTTTCCTCCTCGCTTAGCTCAAGCCTTGCAAGCTTTGCAACATGTACAAGCAAAGTCTCGTCAAATTTCTCGCTGTCTGTACTTACTTCTGCCATGTTAAGATATTTTGCTGGAAAATCCTTTTATTTATTTCTTTTTATGCTTTACACCAATGCATAGAAACCTTTTTATATTTTAATGTATTTTAATTAAAACATATGAGCAACAAGACAAAAGATAAAATGGAAGGCAAAAAATCGGAAGATAGGAAGTATACCACAATAACAATACCAAAACCTTTGTTCGAAAAGCTCGAAAAGATCATAGCAAATACAGGGTTTTCATCGGTATCTGACTATGTAACATATCTGCTGAGAAACCACGTAAGCGAGATAAACCAAATACACACAAAGAAAGAAAAGGCACCAAAGGAACACGATGCAATAATTGAAAGGCTCAAATCACTTGGCTATTTGTGAAAGTGATATTATGGCTACGCAATTCGACAAGATAATAGAGGCATTAAATAAAAGCCCGACGCAGCAAACTTGGGAGAAGTTTGCAAAGGCGTTGAAAGGTAGCAAGGCAAAGTTTTACAGAACCGTGTACGTTAATTCGAACCTTAAAAATGCGCAGGACCTCAGGTCATCGTATGTAGAGCTTTACGACGCAAAGGAGCATTTTTTGGCAAAGGTTCCTATATTTATGCTGAAAGATGGAAAAGTTGCAGGGGCTACTTACTACCTTAAGGGCCTTCGCAACATCAACAAAGTGGTGAAATGATAGAGCAGGATTTAGATGAACTTGAAGAGAGAAGTATATACATAATAAGGGAAGCGGTTCAGAAATTCAAAAATGTTGCCGCACTATGGAGCATGGGAAAAGACAGCACTACAATGCTTGCGCTTGCAAGAAAGGCTTTCCTTGGCAAGGTTCCTTTTCCGGTAATACATATAGACAACGGCATAGACTTTCCAGAAACCTATGCTTTCAGAGAATTCCTTACAAAAAAGTGGCATCTTAATCTAATAGTTGCAAAAAGCGAGATAAAGCCAGAAATCTCTGGATTTAGCTGTTGTGGGGCAAATAAGACAGAGGCGCTGAAAAAGGTGCTAAAAGAGCATAAATTCGATGCACTGATAGTTTCTATAAGAAGGGACGAGCACGCAGTAAGGGCAAAAGAGAGGTATATGAGCTACAGAGACAAGAACTTTAAATGGAACTACAAGAACCAGCCTGCGGAGCTATGGGATGATTATTCTTCCAAGATAGATTCTGGTGGTCATATACGCGTGCACCCATTGCTTGATTGGAATGAAATAGATATATGGCGCTACATTAAAAGAGAGCAGATACCCGTAAACCCGCTGTATTTTTCGCATAATGGCTACAGGTTCAGAAGCCTTGGCTGCACACACTGCACTGTGCCTATAAAATCAAACGCAAAGACAGTAGACGACATAATAGCTGAGCTCAAGGAAACAAAGACTGAGGAAAGGTCTGGCAGAGAGCAAGACAAAGAAAAAGAGTATGTGATGCAGAGGCTGAGGGCGCTTGGATACATGTAAGTTGCACAACACAAGCAGAGGGATCAAATGCTGGTAAATAAGATTGTATTGATAGGCGACAAAGACAATGGCAAAAGCACCACTATAGGAAACCTGCTGATATTGACAAAAAGCATAAGCGATGCAAGGCTTAACGAGGCTAAAAAGATAAGCATGCAGCTAGGCAGAAAATTCGAGCCCGGATTTTTGCTTGACAGCTTCTTCGAAGAGCGAAAGAATGCGATGACTATAGACACTACACGGGCAGAGCTGATGTATAAAAATGCAGCATTTGAATTTATCGATGTGCCGGGCCATAAGACGCTGATTAAAAATATGATCAGCGGCGCTTCTTATGCTAATGTTGCGCTTTTGATAGTATCAGCAAAAAAAGGCGAAGGAGTAAAGGCTCAGACAAAGAGGCACGTGTTTATAACGAACATGCTGGGTATAAACAAGCTGATTGTAGCGGTAAACAAGATGGATACTGTTGGCTATTCCCAAGAGGCTTTTGAAGCTGTTAAAAGCAAGCTGGGTAAATTCTTCGAAAAAGCAGGTATGCAGAACAGCAATGTTGTGTTTATACCAATCTCCGCATACAACCAAGAGAACCTTATAAAGAAGTCTGATAAAATGAAGTGGTATAAGGGCAGGCCTCTGCTCGAAGAGCTTTACCAGCAGGTAAAGCAGAAAACAAGCGGCAAAAGCATTAATGGCGCAATTGTTCTGCTTCAAGGAACAATAAATAAAGGCAGTGATAAACTGATTATAGGCAAGGTACTAAACGGCAGCATAAAAGCAAATAGCACAATGATGCAACTGCCAGATAGGGAAAAGGTAAAAATCAGAAGGCTGTTTGTAAAAGGCGCGCGCGTAAAAGAAGCAGTGAAAGGAGAAAACATAGCTGCTGAGGTAGTAGGCGGTATAAGCGGTGAGCCGAAGGGGAAAATTCTCACAGATACCAGCGGTGTTGAAGTTGTAAAAACAGGGAAAGAAATAAAGGTAAGGCTGCTTTTTGCAGAAAAGCCAGATACTAAAAGCATGATGATGAATTTCAATAACAAGAGCATAGCATGCAAGCTGGGCCGCGTTCAGCAAGTAATAGACTCAGCAACAGGAAACAGGCTCTCAAAGCTCAAAGCGCTGTGTGTAGTAGACAGTGTGCTTAAGCTAGATGAGTATATTGCATATACAGAATTCAGCAAGCTTAAAGAGCTCGGCGAATTTGCACTCTACTCAAAAAACAAGTTTATTGGGTTCGGAAATATTGTAGAATAGATGAGAGCATAAGAAAAGAAAGAAGTTAGCCGAAGCATCTTTTCTGCTTTGTTTCATACTTATTCAGCTTCTTAAGGTCTATTCCTTTCACCTTTGAAAGCTGTGCAGGCACTCCAAAGCTTTCAGCACAAGCTCTGTTTGTAAAAAGAGCAGACATTGCATTTGCATCATTGCCAACAAGCCTTTCCACAAACTTCCTTACATTGACCAGCGATAAGTAGCCATGCTGCTGGACTTGTTTGAACTTCTTTGGCAGCAGTAGTGCAAAAGGCACTTGTATAGCCTCATCGTAAAGTACAGTGCCATGGCCGTAAAACCCATGCTCGCCGAAAAGCTGGCCGTGGTCTGAAGTAAGTATTATTGCCTGCTCATCGCCAAACCTATCTAGCATGAGCTTTGCAATGTCATATGCATAGGAATAGCCTTTGCCAGCTGCCTTTTTGTAAAGCCTTTTCCATAAGGAAACCAAATCGGGGCTGGGCTTTTCCTTCAGAAAAGGAGTAGCCCAGTCAAAATTGGTTTTTTTGTTGCTTGTATACGGGTCGTGTGCTTCCATAAGGTTCACAAAAAGAAAATAAGGCTCTTTTAGCTCTTTTCTTCTCAGCACCTGCGTTATGTGCTTGCCTCCTTTTTCTATGGGCCAGCCTTCAAGCTTGCCTTTCGCACGCTTGAGCAGCTGTGCAGGAAGATTTTTTGTGCCACTTATTACAGCTTCAAAAAACAGGTCTGGATCATCGCTAAGCACCTTAAGTGGCAAGCGCACAAGGTCGGCGCCGCCATACATGTTCCTATATTTTGCAAGCCTCTGCTTGAGCTTGTCAGAAACCTCTATTATGCTGCCAAAAAGGTCTGTGAAATACGTTTCTTCCTCAAAGTCCATAAATTCGTTGAAGCCGTAGACAGGATGCACATAAGGATTTGCAGATATCGCATATGTATTGTAGCCTACGCTGTTCAGCATGCTTACGAATGTCGGCATGCGCAGTTTTATTCTTTCTATATCTAACGACTTCACAAGCTTTGTCTCATGTGCACCGTGCTTGCTAGGATAAAGGCCTGTAAACAGCGAAGCATGCGACGGCAGTGTCCATGAGGAAGGAGCTATGGCGTTGCTTAATATTTGAAAATCGCCTAGTGCAGAAAGGCTGCGCTTAGCTTCTAGTTTCTTGAACGCGTCAAGCCTTAGGGTGTCTATTACCACAATAACAATATTAGGAAATGCCCTTGTCTTCATGCAACCAGTTAAGCAATAAGAATACTCTGCACTATTTTATATTTATAACATAGGCAAGAATTTGTCAAGCGCAACGTTGCTCTTATCGTCACTAAGTCAAGGCAAAAGATAGATATTTAAACATTAGCTGCTATTTATAACTGAGTTATAAAGGTAAGCATATGCCCAGCACTTATGAGCGCGCGAGCACAGAGTTGTTGCCAATAATAAGAATGGAGCTTGCAAAGGAGCTTAGCAGCAAATACAAGCTTAAGCAGGAGCGTATAGCTACTCTGCTTGGAGTGACGCAGGCTGCAGTAAGCAAATACCTAAACGACAAATCGAGTGCAATTAAGAAAAAAGCAGATTCTATAAGAAGTGCTATCAATGCAAACGCCACAGTATTCCATGCATATGCTGAAATGCTTGCAAAAAACGACAACAAGGACGTTATTTGCGAGCTCTGCCAGAAGCTGGGCAACTTTTCTTGTCAAATATACGCTCACAGAATGATTCTCCACCCAGAAGCCTGATTTGTTAAGTGTTTAAATGGGAAAAGAAAGCAGTGTTTTAGAGGAGGCAAACGAATATAATGAGAAATACGGCTTCGTAACAAAAACAGATTACGAAGAGTTTGAAAAAGGCCTTAGCGAAGAGATAGTGAGAAAGATATCTCGCATAAAGAACGAGCCAGAATTTATGCTTGAAAAGCGTCTTGAGGCTTATTCCATTTTCAAAAGCAAGCCAATGCCTACATGGGGCCCTGACCTTAGCGGCATAGACTTTGACAACATTTACTATTATAGATCTCCAAAGGCAAACAAGGCAAATAGCTGGGAAGATGTGCCTCAGGAGATAAAAGATGCTTTTGAAAAACTTGGTGTGCCAGAAGCAGAGAGAAAGTTCTTTGCAGGCGCAGAAACACAGTTTGATTCAAGTGTAGTATATGAGCATGCAAAAGAAGTGCTAGAGAAGCAGGGGGTTATATTCGTAGATACTGATACTGCAGTAAAAAAATACCCGGAATTGATAAGAAAGTACTTTGGCACTGTTATACCGCCAAGCGACAACAAGTTTGCCGCATTAAACACAGCAGTATGGAGTGGCGGTTCATTTATATACGTGCCAAAAGGTGTCAAGGTTCCATTACCGCTTAATGCATACTTCAGGATAAACTCAGAGACAGTCGGACAGTTTGAGCGGACGCTCATCATAGCTGATGAAGGCGCTGATGTAACTTATATAGAAGGCTGCACCGCTCCTTTATACTCAACGTCTTCGCTCCATGCTGCGGTAGTAGAGCTAGTGGCGCACAAGAACGCGCACATACGCTATATCACAATACAAAACTGGTCTAAGAATATTTACAACCTTGTAACTCAGAGGGCCCATGCATACGAAAATGCCAGCGTTGAGTGGCTGGACATGAATATAGGAAGCAAAGTAAACATGAAATATCCGAGTGTTTTCCTTCTTGGCAGGCACGCGCAGGGAGAAGTAGTGTCTATAGCAATGGCTGGCGATGGTCAAATTCTTGACTCCGGTGGAAAGATATACCATCTTGCACCAGATACCTCATCGCGCATTATTTCAAAAAGCATATCAAAAGGAACAGGCAAAGCGGTATTTAGAGGGCTTGTGCATATATCAGACAAGGCTGCAAATGTAAAAACGAGCACTGCCTGCGACGCCCTGCTACTAGATGACCAGACTAAAACTGATACTTATCCATATATAGAAAACAAGAGAAACGATGCAGTGGTGAGCCACGAAGCAAAAGTAGGAAGAATAAGTGATGAAGCGCTGTTCTACCTTACTTCCAGAGGCATAAGCGAAGAAGACGCAGTAACAATGATAATAATGGGATTCATCAAGGATGTGACAGAGTCTATACCTATGGAGTATGCGCTTGAGCTCAAGAGGCTGGTAAAGGCAGATATGAGCTGTGCAGTAGGGTAATGAGCAAATAGATGCAGTGGTGAGCCGAAGAACGGAAGGATGGATTACATGGAGATGGAAATTTTTAAAGAGTACGAGGAAGTAATAGAAAGACAGCGCGAGCTTTACAAAAGATACGAGCTTAAGGCAGAGATAAATGCGGAATATGCAGAGCAGGCAGCGCAAAACGATGAAGGTAAATTGATAAACAGCATTGAGAAAAATTCGTGCCTTAATTTTGATGCAGTGATAACAGAAAACAAGCATTATTCAAAAAGTAATGCAATAAAAATTGAACAAAACCAAAGAAAACCTGCAATAAAGACAGAAGTCTCTAATGCTGAAGATATGGCAAAGCTTATTCACGACAACGCGTTAAAGCAGGTAACAATAGAAGCAATGGAGGGCGCGCATTTAGAATTAAGTATTCTTCTGCTTTCACATAAAATTCTGCCTGTAAGCATAATAGTGAATGTGCATAACAATGCTAGCTTGTCGCTTCTTGAATGGTTTGCCAGCGGAACAGAAAGAGGTGCAAGCGCTATGCTACCGATGCAGCAGATAAGTGTCGGCAAAGAAGCCCGTGCAGACATAAGCATACTGCACAACGAAAACGAAGCTTCAGTGCTTGCTGGGGTAAGTATTGTGAAAGCCTATGAAAATGCAGAGCTAAAGCTTGCCACCGCTTTTGTTGGAAACGCTATGACAAAATCTGCTCTCTTTGCAAGTGCATTTGGCAAAAACAGCACGCTGCAGGTAAACGAGCTTGCATTTGGCACTGGCAGCCAAGTGTTTGACACTTCAACTGCAATAGTGAATAGTGCTGAGGAAACAACTGCCGAGGATAGGGCTCGCTGCGTTTTGTTTGACAATGCACACTGCATAGGCAAAGGTTTTGCAAAAGTTAAAAAAGAGGCTATAAATGCTTATTCATATGTAGAACACAGAGGCTTGCAAATAGGTAGCAATACCAAATATGTACCGATGCCGGATATGTCAATAGATACTAGGAATGTAAAGTTCGCATCGCACAGCGCATCTTCAATGCCTATAGATGCAAACGCCATATTCTACATGATGTCAAGAGGCATAGGCGAAGAAGAAGCCAAAATGGCGTTTGTCGAAGGTTTTCTTTCAAAGCACACATCGCAGATCTCAAGCGGCAGATTTAAGGAGATAGTGGCATCGGCACTGATAAGCAAGCTTCGTGAAGGCAAAACAGTTTATGCACCAGTTACAAGCACAAAGGGCATATGGTATGATAGAGAAACTAATAGCAGTGCCGCTGCTAAAATGAAGACAACAGGTAATGTTTAAACAAAATTTAGAAGTGATAAATATGCGTTTGGATATTTCTGACCTGCATGTAAGCGCTGATGAAAAGGAGATAATAAAAGGAGTCAGCCTAAGCGTAGGGAGCGGCGAGTTTCATGTGCTTATGGGGCCAAATGGCTCAGGAAAGACAACGCTTACAATGGCAATAATGGGCTATCCAAAGCTCAAAATAAAAAGTGGAGATATAAAAATAGACGGTAAAAGCATAATCGGCATGAGCGCTGACAAGCGCGCCCAGCTCGGGCTTTTCCTACAAATGCAGAACCCAACAGAGATAGAAGGAGTCGGGCTTGTAAACTTTCTTGTAAGTGCAAAAGCAGCAATAGAGCAGAACAATAAGACGCAGTTCAGAGACCTTATGAACGAGATAAAGCAGGCAGCAAGTAAGCTCAACATGCAAGATGAAATAATAGGCAGGTCGCTTAACTACGGCCTTTCTGGAGGCGAGAAGAAGAAAAGCGAAATACTGCAGATGCTTGTATTAAAGCCCAAAATCGCAATATTAGACGAGCCTGACTCAGGCCTTGACGTAGACGCTTTAAAAGACGTTGCAAATGTGATAGACAGCTTTAGCAAGGAGAGCGGTGCTGGCATTTTGCTCATAACCCACTATACACGCATACTTAAGTATCTGCATCCTGGCTTTGTCCACGTAATGATCGACGGCAAGATTGTAAAGAGCGGTGGACCTGAGCTTGCTGAAGAAATAGAAAAGAACGGCTATCAACTTTCAAAAATCTAAATTGAAAGGCGATTTAATGCTGAATGTAGAAGAAATAAGAAAAGATTTCCCAATATTGAGTACAAAGATGAATGGCAAGCCTCTTGCATACTTAGACAACGCGGCAACATCCCAGAAGCCTATTCAGGTAATAAATGCGATAAACGAGTATTACAGGAATTACAATGCAAATATACATAGAGGCATATACAAAATAGCAGAGCAGGCAACAGAGGCATATGTGCATTCAAAAGAGCTTGCCGCTAAATTCATAGGCGCAGAAACCTATAGAAGCATAGTGTACTATAGAAGCACTACAGAGGCAATAAACGTAGTGGCAAGGTCTTGGGGCGAGCAGAATATAGGGAAAAAGGACCATATTTTAATAACTGAAATGGAGCACCACAGCAATCTTGTGCCATGGTATATGCTTGCAAAGAGAAAAGGCGCTGTGCTGGATTATGTCAAGCTTAAAGACAGCACCTATATTGATATAGAGGATTTCGAGAAAAAGCTTGAGCTAAAGCCTAAGCTTGTAGCCTTTACCCATGTTTCAAATGTGCTTGGAACAATAAACGATGTAAAGGAGATGACGAGGCTTGCGCACAAAGCAGGCGCTACGGTGCTTGTAGACGCAGCGCAGTCTGCGCCACATATGCAAATCGACGTAAAAGACATAGACTGCGACTTCCTAGCCTTTTCATCGCACAAGATGCTAGGCCCTGCAGGCATTGGCGTACTCTACGGCAAGGAAGACTTGCTTGAGCAGACAGAGCCTGCGCTAGGCGGCGGCGACATGATTAGCACTGTTACCTTTGACTCATGCACATGGAATGAGCTGCCTTGGAAGTTTGAGGCAGGCACGCAGAACATAGAGGGTGCAATAGGATTTGGTGCAGCAATCGAATACCTGAACAGAATAGGCATGAGGGAAATAAGGGAGCACGAAATAAAGCTCACAAAATACGCTCTTGAAAAGCTCGAAGAAAGCAAGGTAACGGTTTACGGTCCTAAAAAAGAAGATATGGAGCACAGGGCAGGAGTTGTGTCTTTTGCAGTAGAAGGCATACATGCGCACGACCTTGCCCAGGTGTTCGACAGTGAAGGGATAGCGATAAGGTCCGGCCACCACTGTGCAATGCCACTCGTTACCGAAATATTAAAGCAGCAGGCAGTTGCAAGAATGAGCTTCTACCTGTATAACAAAGAAGAAGAGATAGACCGTGCCATAGCAGCTATAGAAAAAGCAAGAAGAATATTTGGAAAATGAAAAACTCTGCAAAGCCTTGCTACTTGTTTACCTTATAAACTTCTTCGCCTTTGCTTACTCTGCACTTAACCAGAATGCCGACATCATCACCAGGCTTTGCAAAATCTACATTCTTCTTTTCTATCTGCATGCTTTCGACTCTCTGCCTTATTGCACTTTCCTCGTTGCCTATCTCTATAATGTCCCCTACTGATAGCGGGCCTGTCAATTTTACAGCCGCAACACTTATCTTTGAGAAATAATCTTCTACCTCGCCTATTTTTACTTTGTTCTCTTTTGCTTCCTGCCTTTGCATGCTCCTTGCTTCTCTTTCGTTAAGCTCGTCTAAAATAATATCAAGATCGTAGCTTTTCTTTGCCATGAAATCACAAACATGTATAGAAGCAAAAGGCTAAAATAAATAGCACACGTCTATTTTATTGATTGTAATCTGCATCAATTACACAAAGCAGGGTTTAGAAAAGAATAAAAATTGAAAATGCATAATATCAACGGGGTCATGAAATGCTGTTTGAAGACACTGCTATGTATTATGAAAAGCTTGAGGGCATTTCTTCAAGGCTTGGCATGATAGACATACTTGCTGATATGCTAGGAAAAGCAGGCAAGGACGAGATTAAAAACCTAGTATATATGACACAAGGCATGCTAGCGCCACCTTTCGAAGGCATTGAAATAGGCATTGCTGAAAAGCTTGCTGAAGAGTCTATTGCAATAGCAACAGGCAGTGGTAAAGAAGAAGTAAGCGCGCTTTTCAGAAAGACTGGCGACCTCGGTCTTGTTGCTGAACAGCTTATGAAAACTTCAAAGCTCAAGCGCATGGGCAAGGGCAAGTTCACAGTAAACGAGGTCTTTGAGACAATGAAGAAGATAGCAGGCACAAGCGGGGAAGGCAGCAAAGAAGCAAAGATAAAAATGCTTGCCAATTTGCTTGCAAGCTCTAACCCTTCAGAGGCAAAGTACATTGTGCGTTTTGCACTTGGAGAGCTAAGGCTCGGAGTCGGCGATGCAACAATACTGGAAGCCTTGTCAAAGACCTTCACAGGCGACCGCTCTTTCAAGGAAAAGCTGGAAAACGCGTATAATATATGCAGCGACCTCGGCCTTGTTGCAGAAGTGATGGCAGAGCAGGGCAAGAAAGGAATAGAGGAATTTAAGGTAAGCCTGTTCAAGCCTATAAGGCCCGCACTGGCAGAGCGCCTGCCTACAGCTCAGGAAATACTCGATAAAATGCACGGCGTATGCGCGGTAGAGAGCAAATACGATGGTCTTAGGGCTCAAGTCCATATAGACAAGAAAAGCAAACGCGTCGAAATATTTTCAAGGCGTCTTGAGAGGCTTACTGATATGTTCCCAGAAATTGTAAAGGCAGCACTCGAAGAGACAAAGGGGCAGCGCATGATAATAGAGGGCGAGGCAATTTCATACGATGAAGTAACAGGACAGTTTAGCCCATTCCAGGAAACCATACAGCGCAAAAGAAAGCACGAGGTAAAGGAAAAGAGCGAGGAGCTACCATTGCATTTGTTTGCGTTTGACATTATGTACTATGAGGGAGAAGACTACACGCAGAAGCCCTATGCTGAAAGGCGCAAAAAGCTTGAAGAAGTAATACAAGGCAATGGCACCATAAGGCTTGCCGATAGAATAATAGCACACTCAGCTAAGCAGATAGACGAGTATTTTGAAAATGTGGTATCAAACGGGCTTGAAGGAATAGTAGCAAAGGACCTTGAAGCAAAGTATATCGCAGGCGCAAGAAAGTTCAGCTGGATAAAAATGAAAAGAAGCTATAAAGGCGAGCTTACCGATACTGTGGACTTGGTCATAGTAGGTTATTACTCTGGCAAAGGCTCAAGGGCGGAGTTCGGCCTTGGCGGTCTTCTTGGTGCTGTATACAACGAAAAAGAGGATATGTTTGAAACAATAACAAAAATTGGCACAGGCTTCACGGAGCAGATGATGGTGGAATTGAAGAAGACACTAGACAAGATAAAGGTGCAGAAGAAGCCTGCGAGGGTAAAGTCGATTATAGAACCCGATTTCTGGGTCGAGCCTAAGTACGTGATAACGGTAAAGGCAGACGAGATTACAAAGTCGCCAATGCATACTGCCGGCAGACACGAAGAGAATGGAATAGAGATAGGCTATGCATTGAGGTTTCCTAGAATCGTGGGAGGCGGCATAAGAGAAGACAAAAGCGCAGAAGAAGCCACAACTACAAAGGAAATAATTGAAATGTTCGAGCAGCAAAGGAAGACAAAGCTTTCTGAAGCTGCTCCGTAATTTTGCATTACAAATTATTAATTTTGTTTTCTTTAGTTTTACTTTAGTAAAATAAATTGTATTGAAAGATACGCTACATGCATAAAATTTCAGTCTACTAAGTATATGCGTTCAATACACAAGGTATTTAAATTTAATTTTGATAATTAAAATCAATTGTTTGGCGACCGGTGGAAAAATGGCGGACTTCTCCAATCCTTTGTTAGACTCGGGCACACCCACTAGTAGCGTGCCGCAAATAAAAATAGTAACTATCGGTGTAGGCGGCGGAGGCAACAACACCGTAAACAGATTGCTCAAGGTTGGCGTAAAAGGAACAGACCTTGTGGCAGTAAACACAGATGTTCAGCACTTTAAGATAATAGACGACAGAATAAAGAAAATACTAATAGGCAAGAGCATAACAAGAGGCCTTGGAGCAGGCGGTGACCCGCTTGTTGGTGCAAAGGCTGCAGAAACAGACAGGCAGCAGCTAGAAGAAGTGCTTAGCGGGGCTCAGCTTGTATTTCTCTGCGCAGGCATGGGCGGCGGCACAGGCACAGGTGCTTCACCAGTTATTGCACAGATTGCAAAAGAACAAGGCGCAATAGTAGTTGCAATGGTCACTTACCCGTTCGACCTTGAAAGGGTAAGGAAGGTAAAGGCAGAAGAAGGTATACAGCAGCTTAGGAAGTACGCAGATAGTGTAATAATACTAGACAACAACAGGCTTGTCAAGCTTGTTCCTAACTTGCCTATGAACGAAGCATTTGCAGTAGCTGATGATGTGCTGGCAAAGGCAATAGGCGGGCTCGTTTGGACCATAACACAGCCTAGCTTAATCAACATAGACTTTGCAGATGTTCGCGCAATAATGGGAAGTGGAGACGTAGGATTTATATCAGTAGGAACAGGCAAGGGAAACGACAAAGTCGTGTCTGCAGCAGAATCTGTGATAAAGAACAAACTGCTAGATGTTGACTATGAAAATGCAAAAGGTGCACTAATACACATAACAGGTGCTTCGGACCTTACGCTGGGCGATGCAATAAAGGCAGGAGAGCTTATAACAGAGCGCATGGATCCTAGGGCAAATGTCAAGTGGGGTGCAAGGATAGTGCCTGGATATGAAGGCCAGATAGAGATTGTGGCAATAGTCACAGGGGTAAAAGGGGAAAGCATATTGGGCAAGCTACAAGAGAAGAAGCAAAGCAACAACTACCCGGAGCTTGATTCTCTTTAGGTGGGAAACATGACAGAATTTGATTATGACGCGTTCACTCCTAGAGTGGCAGTCGTTGGCGTAGGTGGACAAGGCAGCAATCTAGTAAACAGGCTCTATTCAAATGGCATAAAAAGTGCAGACACAATAGCAATAAACACAGATATGGCGCACCTCAACATGATCAAGGCAGGAAAGAAAATACTTATAGGCAAGGAAATAACGAACGGCCTTGGAGCAGGCGGGTTCCCTGAAGTAGCAGAAAAGTGTGCAGATGTGAGCAAAGAAGAGATAGAAAAGGCACTAGAAGGCTACAACCTTGTGTTCATTGCAGCAGGCATGGGCGGCGGCACAGGCACAGGCGCTTCACCAGTTGTAGCAAGAATAGCAAGGGAGCAGGGAGCTACTGTAATAGCAACAGTTACATATCCATTCGCACTTGAAAGAAGCAGGAAGGTAAAGGCAGAGTGGGGAATAGAGAGGCTTAGCAAAGAAGCAGATGCGGTAATAGTAATAGAAAACGACAAACTGCTATCGTATGTGCCTAACCTGCCAATGGAAAAGGCGTTCGAGGTCGTTGACAACATAACGGGCAATGCAGTAAAGGGCATTGCAGACACAATTACGCTGCCAAGCCTTATCAACCTTGACTTTGCAGACTTGAGGAATGTTGTTAGGGAAACAGGCACAGCAGTAATAAGTGTAGGATCTGGCCAAGGGTCAGACAGAGTAGAGCAGGCAATAAGGTCTACAAGAACGCATCCGTTGCTTTCGGTTGATTATGAAGGAGCCAAAGGTGCACTTGTACATGTATC
>OGCG01000909.1_pt1 | contig 16272 bp, 31 predicted proteins | sample 1570061 | NCBI WGS metagenome assembly OGCG01 (sample SAMN06268698, study PRJEB24515) | hot springs metagenome | isolation source: Joseph's Coat, Yellowstone National Park, Washington, USA | place: USA:Joseph's Coat, Yellowstone National Park, Washington, USA
GTAAAATATATTTATTAATGGAGGCGATAAAAATGGTTGAAAAGGAAAATAAGGATATATATTCCGGGGCTTTGGGAATAGGCGAAATAGCTTCGTATGATTGTGAATCTGGGCTTTTTGTTCTTCCTTGGGGGAATGTTAAGGTAGGGAAACCTTGGATTGCCGAAGTAATTGGTCTTAATGATAAATATGGTTTTGAAAGGCAATTTATAAAAACTATTGCTTTGGAGTTTTATAAGGGTTCACCTTCAAAAATTGCAGTTAATGTTGATGATTTAAAAGAGGGTTCTTTTTATGAGATGAAAAATCCTGCTTCATGGAATCATAGCGATGTAAGGGTTTTCTTTAAGCTTTTAAAGAAAGATGAAGAGTCTATTCTTGTTGAAGAGTTAAAAAGGGAAGATTTAATAAAGTATTTTAGGTCATTAAAGAAATGATTGGAGGGATAGATATGGAAACAATGAATGATATTTATTCATATATAAATAATATTAAAGATATTTTATTATTAATAGATATTAAAGTTGAAAAGGAAAATAAATTAAATAATGATAAAATGTTTCAATTTGTTAATTTACTTTATAAAATATTAAAATATATTGATGATTTAGAAAATTTTTTAAATAAGGAATTTAGGGGGGATTAAAATGGATATGGATGAGTTTATGGAAAAAGTAAATAATTTTTTAAAAAATGGTTTTTTAGTTGAAGTTAAAACTTTTGATAAAAAATATATTATATCTAAATATATTGCTTATAATAATTTTGTTGATTTATATTTTGGTGAAGATTTAAATTTTTTAGGTAGTGTAAATTATTCAGATATAGTAAATATAAGGAAGGTGAGATTAAAATGATTGATGATTCTAAAATCTGGATGGTAATTGAAAATAATGAAGAAATGGATTATGCTAAAAAATTATTGGGTGATATTAAAGAATATTCATCGTTTGTAGTAACTTATAAAGAATTAAGGGAATTGTTGAAGCTTGATTTTATTCAAATTGGAGATTATAAAGGTTTGTATGTTGATATTTTAGGTTTTATAAATATAAATGGTTATATTTTTTCAGTAGAGGGTTTTAAATCTAAAGTGATGTTAGATAATAAATATTTTAAACCTTTTTTAAAGCGTTTAGTTCAAGGTTTAAAATTAAAAAATTCGAGTTATTTCACTTTTTATTATTCGGAAAAATCTAATATTGTAGCTGTAGAAATTGAAAATAGAAAAGGACTTATTGCTTGTGTTTATTGGAGTGATTGAAATGTTCAAGTTAGAGAATATGTTGTTTAATTTATCTGATATATTAGTTTTAGAATTTGAATTAAAGAAAGAGAAATTTAAAGAAAGATATTATATTTTACCTTTATTAAAATGGGAAGATAATAAATATATTTATTTTTATTCTATGATAATTGATAGTGGCGGCAATATAATTGATTATCCTTATGTTTCGAGTGTTCAAATTGATGTTGAGGGTATGTTTCAGTAATTATTTTTTCTATTTTTTGTTATTTTTCTATAAAACAATAGATTTATATAGTAATATGTTATTTAGTAATTGATGATTAAAATGGAGAATAAATCTTTTAATAATTTAAATGAAATAAAAAATACATTAGATAATATATTAAATAAAAGAAAATTAGCTTTAGTTAAGGCTAATAACTTTGATTATGTAGTTTCAAGTTATAAAATTGTTAAAAATTATATTTTATTGTATTTTAATAATGATTTTCTTGATGCTTATCATTATTTAAGTATTCAAGAAATAAAAGAGTTAATGGAGGGTTAGAAAATGAATGATTATATTTATATTGTTAAGGTCTATGGTAAAACATTCAGTGGTAAAATTACAGCTTTGGATTTTTTGGATTTTATTAATCAGATTGAAAGTTTATATGGCAATTTTAATTATCTTGAATACCGTATTAAGGGGGTTTAAATTATGGGTTCTTTATTAATTAAATATGATATAAGTGATTTTATAAAAAAATGGGAAAGTTATATGGATGATTTACTTATTCAGATTGAGAATTCAAGGAAAAAGAATAAAAATGTCAATGAGCTTATTGAAATATATAAGAAAATGAATTTTATAGATTCTAAAATGATTGAATTGCTTGAAATTTTTGAGGGCGATAATAATGATAATATATAATGTTTCAAAGCTAAATACCGGTATGGGCGTTTATGCTTTGAATTTAAGTCGATATCTTGGGTTATCTTTAGTTAATGAATTTTTAAGTGAAAAACATTATTATTTAGATTTTATTAAGCGTTCTTTATTTAAAAAAAGAGTTAATTATACAGTAATTAATTCAAGTATTTTTTCTAATTTAATAGGCAATAAAAATATATTTGTAATTCATGATTTCTTTTATAAAGATTATGCGGATTATATGAGTTTAATAGGTAGATTTACTTTCGATTATGCGTTAATGAATGCTAAAAGATATTCAGATTTATTTATATGTGTTTCAAATTATACTTTAAACCGGGCTTCGCTTGAATTGAATAAAGATAAACTTGAAGTTATATATCCTTTTATTAATTGGAATTTTAATTATAATGGTGATAAGCGAAGGGATAAGGTTATTTTATTAATGGATAATACTAATTACAAAAATAAAAGAGCTGATTATTATCAAAGATTTTATGAATATGTAGCTATAAGTAAATATTATAATTATTTTAGATTTAATAAATTTGGTTATCCTTTAAAACCTTTAATTATGGATTTTAGGGTAAGAAATTATCAAGGTGTTGATGAGAATACAGTAATTAAAGTTTATAAAGAGAGTAATGTTTTTTTGAGTTTTTCGGAAAATGAAGGTTTTGGTTATCCTTTGATTCAATCGATTCTTTCAGGTAATTCGGTAGTTGTTTCTCAAAATGAAACTTATAAGGAATTATTGGGTAATGATTTTCGTTATTTTATAAAAGATATCGGGAAACCTTATTTTCCGGTAGATTCTAATAGTTTATTTTTTGATGATGTTCATGATTTAATTATTCAATCTCTTGATGATAAGGAAATGCAAAAATCGGTTTATAATAAAATAATTATGGAGATTAATCCGGAAATTTTAAAAAGAAAATGGGAATATGTTTTTGATAAATTGGGGGTGAAGGTATGAATTTTAAAGAATTCGTTATTAAACATGCGGATTCTTTCGAGTATTTACAAAATCTATTTGTTTATTTACTTTCTTTAATAGTAGTTATAAATTCAATTTTGTTTTTTGAAGCTGGAATTTTTATTTTGCATTTTTCATTATTTATAAAAGCAGTTATATTTTATATTCCTATTTTATTAGTTTTATCTATTTTGTCATTAATTTTATTGTCTTTTTTAATATATATATTTGCTAATAAAATGGAGGGGAAATTATGAGAGGGAAAAAGATATCTGATAATGAGATAAAAGAATTTATAAAATCTAAAAATGAAAGAAATAAATCTACTAATCAGATTTTAAAAGATTTAAGGGATAAAGGTTATGGAGTAAGAAAACAGAGATTTTTAAAACTCTACAGGGAAGTTAAAAATGAAAATAAAAATGTTTATTATATAAAACCTTCATATAAAATTAATAAACAGGTTAAAAAAGGAAAGAAAAAAGTTACTAAAAAGAGAGTAGTAAGAAAAAGAGTTAAAAAAACTGAAAAAGGAAAGGTAAAGCTTATAACTATCGATAAAGAGTTTACTTCATGGGTAAAAAAACAAAATATCGAATTAGATGTTAAAAGGAAAATAGGGTTTTATGTTGATGATTATATGGCTTATATGGGTTCTCCATATACTATAAGGTCTTGTTCAGATTCGGTAGAAGGTGGCTGTTTTGTAATAACTAAAAATAAATATGTTAAAAAAGGAATTATGTCGCATTATGATTTTATAACTCTTATAGATAGGGCTAAAGAATTAAGTTTTGATGCTCCGGTGTCAGTTTTTATTTATAATAAGAAAACTAATACTTTAGAATTTCATTCATTATTTCATGAAGGTAAAGAATATAATTATTTAAATTTAAATAGAGGGTTATTCTATGAATAACTTAAAAAATAATATAATCCGTAAAGGTAAAGGCAAAAATTTTGATTTTGGTTTTCTTTTTGTTTTCGATACTGAAGCTTTTAGGTATAATGAAGGCGATAAAGAAATTCAAAAAATGGCAATTTGGGATGTTTATGATGGTGAAAATCATTATGAAGGCTTTGATTCAGATTCATTGATAAATAAAATTGTTTCATTGTCTAAAGAAACTTTGAAATGTTCTTTTTTTGCTCATAATCTTAAGTATGATTTACAGGTCTCTGGATTGTGGAAAAAGATTATTCTTAATCAATTTGAAGGTTTTTATTTAAATAAAGCTATGATTGATACTTCATTATTTTTACAATTGAAAAGTTATGATGATAAAATTACAATTAATTTTATAGATTCATTTAATTATTTTCGTTCTTCGTTAAGGGATTTAGCTCAAAGTTTTGGAATCGAAAAAGCTTTATCAATTGAAGAGTATAAGCTTGATGCTGAATCATGGAATCAATTGTTAAAAGTTAAAATGAAAGAAATCGTTCGAGTTGATACTGAAATCCTTTATAAAATTATGAATCAATTCTTGAATGATGATTCAATTGTCAAGGGTTTAACTGCTCCGAGTAGTGCTTTAAAAACATTTAAAAAATATTATCTCGAGAAAACTATAACATTTCCTAAAATGTTAATTGAAGATGCTTTATCTTCATACCGGGGAGGGTTAGTTTTTCCTTTCAAGCTTTTGCGGGGTGAATATATTTATGACTATGATATAAATTCGTTATATCCTTATGTCATGTCAGTGAATAATTATTCTATTAGATATAAGAGTAAGGTAGATTCAAGGCTATCTTATGATGATGTAAAGAATCCTAAACTGAATTATTTACTTAATGTTGATTTTTTCGGAAAAAATAATTTGATTGTTCCGGTCAGGGCTATTGATAAGAGATTAATATTTTTAAACAATGCTAAAAATGTATGGATTACCGGGAATGAGTATTTAGCTTTAGTAGAAAATAATTTTGATATTATTATAAATAAAGGTTATGTTTTTTATTCTTACCCTATATTCAAGAATTATATTAATCATTTTTATAATTTAAAAAAGAATAGTAAAGGCGGAAAGAAAATTTTCTATAAGCTTTTATTAAATTCTCTTTATGGTAAATTTGGAGAAAACCGGAAACACTCTGAAATAATTTTGTTAAATGATAAAAAGAAACTTGAAAAATATGGAATAGATGATACTACTATCAAATTTATGAGCGAAATGGGCGATAATGAAGGAAAGGGTAAATTATTCGATTTTGAAAATATAAAAGTTCATTACTATAAAGATTTTTTAGTTATTAAAAGGGAAAGTGAAGCTCGATATTCCCCTTTAATTGCTTCCGAAGTCAGTAGTAATGCTCGATTATATAATTTTGAAGTGAGAAAACAATTAAAAACCGTTTTTTATACTGATACTGATTCTTTTTTTATCCCTTATGAGATTCAGGAATCAGACGATTTAGGTAAACTTAAAAAAGAATTTCAAGGTAAAACATGGCTTTATTCTCCGAAAGATTATTTTTTTATTGACGATAATAATAAATTGCATTTAAAACTTAAAGGTGTTCAAACTGAAAATGCTTATAAAAAATTCGTTGAGTTAGGTTATATAGATAATAATCATTATGTTGTTGATATGAATTTATTTAATGATAAGATTAATATATATGTTTATGAAGATAATAGATTTTCAGGGTTAAGGCGTGTTGTTGATGAAAATGTTATTATAGATTTCGATGAAAAAGAAATAAAAAGGTTACCTTTAAAAATGAAATACATTAATGATATGGGCTATCCTTTTGAAGATATGGAAGATTATTTAGCTTATAAAGAAATGATTTTAAATAAGACAGAAAATAATTATGAAATCTATGAATTCTTATGAAATGTTAACATGGCGTATGATTTTTTATTTTATATCTATAATGTCTTTTACATTTCTATATATTTATTTTTATAGTAAATTTATTTAATTGGATTCAGGTTTTATTTTTTCATTAGTATTGTATAATTTAAATATTGCTTTTGGTATTAAAATAGTTTTACTTTTATCTGGCGGTTCGTCATTTTCATAGGATTCAAGATAATTAAATATATTCCATTTTAATGAAATAACATTCAGTTCAGGAATTTCTTTTAAATTTGAAGGTAATATATAGTAAAATGTGTTCGCTCGAAGTCTTTTATCTACACTCTTTGGTAATTGAGCTGTGTAAATCACTGAAATATTATTTTTTCGAGTTTGTAAAAATGCATAAGTTCTTTCCTTAACTTTTTTAGTCCTTCCGGAAGCGTCAAGAGTGACATAAGCTTCGTCGTCTATGTATAGGTAATTCTTATTCTCTTCATATTCAAAATCTAATAAGTTTATAGGGTCTTTTATATAATATTGTTGAAATCTTAATTCTTTCATGTTTGACATTATTATAAAATTATTATATCTCCATGCTAAATATGATAAATAAACAGCTGATAATGTTTTTCCGCTTCCAATAGCTCCAATTATTCCAATAATTATATTTTTCATAATTTATATTTTAAATAACCTTGAGAAAAACCCTGTTCTGTTTTCTTCACTTGCTTTTTGTCCCCCAAGCGTTAAGGTTTCAAATAACTCTTTTCTACCTTTTCTTTCTTTTGATATCAGTAAATGATAATATTCGTCAAGTATTTTTAATAATCTTTGTGCAGTTATAGGTGAATATTCATAAACTCGTTCAGTATAATAAATATATCTAACTATTAATTTTAATTCTTTGTCAGGGATATCAGTCTTTGTTTCAATTCCTTCATACATATTATTAAGTGTTTTGAAAAACTCTGATTGCTCTTCGTTATTTAGAATATCAAATATATTTAGATTTTCAGAGTTATTATTTATGTTTTTTAATGTATTATCTACTTCGCTTATTATATCGTCAGTTTTTTCTTTTTTTACCTTGTTAGATTCCATAGTATTACCCCTATAACTCTGACGATTCTATAATTATTAGTATTTGTAAATATATCATGTCCCAATATAAAACCGAGTAGTAAACCAATAATACTTCCTAAAATTGCATAAAGTATTAATTCGGCTTTATTTTTTTCTAATTTATTGAATAAATCGGAATCTATTTTACTCTGCAGAATTTTGTCAAGGCTATAGTCCGGTGTTGTCCATGTTATCGGTTTTGGATTTCCTTCTAAAACATAAGCAGTTTTTATTTTTTTCTTAAATAAAATTCCTCTGTTCTCTTCAAAGACGGCTTGTGCAGGGATATAGTAATCATAGTTATCAATCGTAATTTTTTCGCTATTAAAAGAGTTAGGGTTAATTTTTATTTCTTTAATTGTTCCGTCTTTCCTTAATATTTTAATTATTCTATAACTCATTTTTTATTTCCCCCTTCGATAAATTCATTTCTCCATTTCTCAAGAAATCGGTCAATGTTATATCTATTATCTATATTGTTTTTTAATTTTAATAGTTTTCTATAGTCTTTAATATTTTTGTTATATCTATTATTTTCTTTTTGTTTTCTTTTAGCGTATTTTCTTGAATTCTTTTTTTGTTTTTTACTTATATTATTCATTTGATAAACCACTCTCCAAAATGCGAATTGAAGTTAACAAATATATTGCTAAAATCATGTAAAAAACTACCGGGAATAAAATGTTTAATGGATAAGGGAAAATCGAAAATGGAGTTGTAATTATATTTATAAAAACAGCTATTACTGAATAGAAAAATAATAATACATTATATATAAATTGGAAAAAGCTATAAAAAGGCAATATTAATGAAGTAAATCCAAGGAATAATGGATTTAAGCTTATTGACTCTAAATTATGTTCAGCTTGATTAAATGCATATCCCGGATTTAATAAATTCATATTTATTATAGAAAATGCATTATAAATTTCATTGAAGAAAAACATATAATAAATTAAATCATAAAGAAAAATTAAAAAGAAAACAAATATAAAATATTTTCTTAAATTCATTATTTTTCCCCTCCAAGTATTTTTATTAATACATAAAATATATTTCCGAATATTAATAAAAATAACCATGAATAATTAAAATACATTATTTTTAAAGACATAAATATAATAAATATTAAATTAAATGAAATCATTGTTAATATTATATTTTTTAATAAATAAAATATAGTTATAGAAATTAAAAATGTTATAATAATTGCGATTATAAAGTAAAAAACATTAAATTGAATTGTAAAATTATTTAAATTTATAATTTCATTACTTTCAAGAGTAAAATTATAATAAATCTTATGATTTTCATATTCGGCAATTATCATATATTGACCTAAAGTTAAATTTATTTCAGTATTATTTGTTATATTAAATGAATCTATTAAAACAAAAGTTGAATTACCATTTATAAGATTATTTGTTTCTCTATAAATGTATATTGAATATTTATAACCTGAATCAATAAAATAAACAGAATATTGATTATTAAAAAATTTTTGAATTGCATTAATACTTATATTTATATTTACACTATAAAAATATGTTATTGAATATAAAACTTGAATTGAAGTGTCATTTTCTGATATCCATAAATTAATTAAATTTAAAAGATTAGAATAATTATTTTTACCGCCAAAAAACCCTTGAAGCGACATTTCATATACATTTGTTATTACTGAATAAATTGAATAATTATTAAAGAAAGGTAAATTTGAATTAGTTATGTTTTGAGCTATTGGAGTAGCTATAATCTCGAAAGTAAATGAATTATAAGAATTATTAAAAACTTGAATTTGAGTTTTATTAGTATAATTTACATTATAATCGAATAAAGGTGTATTTACCGGAAGACCTAATTCATCACTTAAATTTTCATTAGTATATGCTTTAAATACCGGTATATCTGATTTATATTGCGTTACATTTATAACATAAAACCAATAATTATTCCATTGCGGTGTTATATTAGATACTGAATAGCCTATAAGGTAATAAAATATTTTATTATGGATAAAGTTATTTAATGTTATATTTAAATATAAAGGTGTTGAATATGATTTTACATAAGTATTAAATCTTATAGCTTGGGAATGTGATAAAGATATTATTCCAATCGAAGTTATCATTATAAAGATTAATGCAATTACAATAATTTTTTTATTCATATAATCCCTCCTTTTTTATAGTTTTGCTATATATTTCTCCGCCTATCATTATAACTAATAATGTAAATAACCATAATGGTAATAAATTTAATATAAATAAAATTATAGATACCATTAAAACAATACCGGAAATTATTATTGAATTTTTTATTATAAATACTAAAACAAATATTATAAAAAATAATATAAAAACGCTTTCAATTAATTTATTTGAAATAATAAAATTATAAATATCATTAGCTAACATTTATCTAACCCTCCTTAATCGAGATATAAAAAATAAAAATAAACCTATAATTATTATTGTCCCGATAATTTTATAACCGTATGTATTCCAGAAATAATACAAATTATTTATATTTTGAAATTGAATAACTGAATCATTTAATGTTATATTATATTCTTTTTGTGAAACCGTAATATTTATTTTACCTTTATAAATTATATAATTTAAAGCCTTATAATCTTGAAGCTTATAAGAATATAATGTCATGGTATAATAAAGAGTAGTATTATTATTTATCGAAATTTCATAACTTATATTAAGGTTAATATAATAATTACTAGATATATTTGAAATACTGATAGAATAATTTTTTCCATTTAATGAGTAATTATAATAACCATAAACTCCCCATACTGAAGGAAGAGATATATTTAAAGCATAAATTTGAGTGTGAATATTTATTTTTTCATTTATTAATGAAGCTTGAGAATTTAAAAATGTAATCGGAATTAAAAGTAATAAAACTATAAATAAAACATATATAGCTTTCATTTTATCACTATCCTATACCCTATATAAATCATCAAAACAAACACTATAAAGAATATTCCTATTACAATAAAATTGCTATTTAATACAGTATTGTTTATTTGAAATGTTATTGAATTAGAATTAATTGATATTGCATTTAACCCGAATAATATAAACAATATAAAACTTATAATTATTAATATTAACAATCCCTTATTCATTTTATTTTTACCCCCTTCATATAATAAAGCATAATTACCATTATTCCGAAAATTACCGTTATCATCATAAACGTAAATATTAGAGAATCATAATTCCATATACCATAACCTATAATATCGCTTGAGAAATAAAGCTGAAATGTTGTATTTTTTGTTAAATTAATTTCAATATAGATATTATTATAATTTTGAGATGATATTATTATATAATAAATTCCCGGTTTTAAATCTATAATTTCAGCTGTACCATTCACTTCATAAGTTTTATTAAATGTATTATTTGAATTATAGATATGGATAATGTAAGGTTGATTTATATTCTCTGGAATTAAAGTTATAGATAAATTTGAAGCATTAGCCGATAAAGGAATTAATAAAGAAAACAAAATAATTAATGCTAAAAATTTCTTATTCATTTTATTTTCGCCTCTTTACCGAAGCTATACCCATAAATATTAAGAACAATACAGAAATAAATATAACAAAGTATATTATAAATGTATTATCAATTTGGAAAGAGAAATATTCGCTATTATATTGTATATCCGTAGAAGAGTTAACATAATTTCCATTATTTCCGGTAGATATCAAATAAGTAAATGAGAATTTAATGTTTTCAGTTACATTTTGATTCAGATAAACATGCCCTGAAATTGGAGCTATGTCATATCCTTGAATTGGGTTTATATTAAATGTATAATTCCCGTAAGGTAAATAAATAGTAATTTTATTGGAATTATTGGAATAATAAGTTGAATTTAAGTATAAACTCCATATTGTACCGGAAGGTAAACCAGATTCAATAAATGTTAAAATAAATAATCGAGTAAATATTATTGATTTAGTAACATTAGCTCCATTTATTGTTATATTTCCGGTTGAAGGGTTTACAATATACCAATTATTTAAAGCTTTAACTGAAAATGAATAAGTACCATTAGCATAGCCTGAATAAGTAACACTTGAAGATTCTAAAGGTTTACTCGTAACTCCATTAAATGTAACTTCCCATTCAATTCCGGAAGATAAACCAGATTCAGTAAATGTTACCATAAATATTTTTGTAAATGTTATTATTTTAGTAACATTAGCTCCATTTATTGTTATGTTTCCGGTTGAATAATTTGAAGAATACCAATTATTATAAACCAAAACAGTAAATGAATAACTACCATTAGTTAAATTTTTAAATATTATAGAATTTGAAGTTGAAGTTAAACTATTAGAATTTAAAGTAACTTCCCATTCAATTCCGGAAAATAAACCAGATTCAATAAATGTTATTGAATAAGTTTTATTTGTAGTAAATGTTATATTTAGAGTTGTATTTTTATTTAAATCAATAATACCGGACTCTGGAGATATTTTATAATTTAAATTAATTTTAATTGTAAAAGAATAATTACCTGAATTTTCAGTTATTAATAAATAATTAGTTGTTACACTATAATTAACTCCATTCAAAATTACATACCATTCTGTGCCGGAAGGTAAACCGATTTCAGCGATTTTTAAATTAAATTTTTCTATGAAATTAATATTTTCAGTAATGTTAACTCCATTAATTGTTATACTACCACTTGAAGGATTTATTGAATACCAATCATTATAAACTAAAACAGTAAATGAATAACTACCATTAGTTAAATTTTTAAATATTATAAAATTTGAAGTTGAAGTTACATTATTAGAACTTAAAATAACTTCCCATTCAATTCCGGAAGATAAACCGGATTCAATAAATGTTATTTCAAATAGTTTAGTAAATGTTATTGTTTCAGTAATATTAGCTCCATTTATAGTTATACTACCACTTGAAGGATTCATACTATACCAATTATTAAGAACTTTAACTGAAAATGAATAAGTACCATTAGCATAGCCTGAATAAGTAACACTTGAAGATTCTAAAGGTTTACTCGTAACTCCATTAAATGTAACTTCCCATTCAATTCCGGAAGATAAACCAGATTCAGTAAATGTTACCTTAAATAATTTTGTAAACGTTATTGTTTCAGTAATGTTAGCTCCATTAATTGTTACACTACCACTTGAAGGATTTATTGAATACCAATCATTAAGAACATTAATTTGATAATAATAAGTACCATTTACTAAATTAGTAAAATTAGAATAAGAATTTGTTGAATTAACCCATATTACAGAACTCGAATTATTTAACCTAACGCTCCATTCAATTCCAGAAGCTAACCCAGATTCTTTAAATGATATTTGATATTTAGGAATTAAAACTTTACTAATAGAACCGAAAGAAACCTCTGGCATGACACCATTAGGGGGTAAAGCCCTCATATAAAACCAAAATACATTAACGGGATTAGGTATAGTTTCTCTACTACTTGAATCATAATAAGTAGCACTTATACCTATATATCCACTCGTAGCACCTTCATAATTTGAAGTAGTATAAGAAACATTGGAAAGAACAGTTAGAGGATTAGAAATTTCATTTCCGTAACCCGAATATAGTTTACCATTCCATACACCATTATTATCTGAAATAACCATAGTATATGGAGTCAAAACTGAACCCTGATAAGAATCACTAACTACCCATGCTTTATAATCATTTAAGAACGAAATAAAACCAGCTCCATTAGATTGAGATTCACCAAAAAACCTATAACCGTAAACATCATTTGAAGTTGGAGTAGCATCTACAATTATACCCACTCTCGGATTAGATTGAACTGAATAATTAAAAGCCATACCTAAAACATATTGACCATTTACAGAATAATTTTGAGATTCAATTAAAGCACTTGTCCCGCCTACAGTATAACCATTTGTTGAAGTTGAAGTTTGTTGTAAATAACCATTTGAAGTTGACCAAGAACCACCTAAAAATTTAAAACTACTCCAAGACCGCCCTCCATATTGTAAAAATACAATTGAACCATCATCATATTCGCCATAAACTTTACTTAATTCCGGAGCTTCGCCTATACCATTTCCGGAATAACTTAACAAATTAGTATTTAAAGAATAAATATCTAAATAAATATTTATTGAACTTAAAGCTCCAATAGAATATAATTTTAACCAAATTATTAATTTACCAGAATCATTATATTCAATCCATGAAGGAATAACTGAACCATTACTATAAGTAAAATCAAAATTAGCAATACTACCATTATAATTTATAAGACCTTTATAATTTAATTCATTTAATATAATTTCCTGTTGAAAAGGATTACTCGTAGCAATACTTTGAGAATTAGTTATAGTAATTGGAATTTTATAAAGAATACCAGAAGAAGCATTAGAATTATTTAATGTTAAATTTATAGTAAAAATCAAAATAAAGACAATACCTAAAACCAATATTTTATTATTCATAAAAACCGCCTTACCACTACTATAAATATAATAATTATTGCTAAAAATATACCCAAATTAATTATTAAATTCCATACATTTAAAGGTAGCCACACTAAAGCCGGTTTACCCCAGATATAATTTAATCCCGCAATTAAAATAATAAATGATAATATAAATAACAAAAAAGAATAAAATAAGGAAGCCGAAGCATTTTCTTTCAGCTTCCCGAAAGACATTTTACTCTTCCCTTCCCAAGAAAAGCTCGAAAACCAAAACGATAAGAACTATAACAAGAATCAATGGAACAATGTCAAGAATTGAAACACCCGCATTTCCAAGAACATGAGCATCCGTAGAATTGCCAGAAACAGTATTTATTGAACTTAACATTGTTGGCAAAACACTCATAAACACCACGAAACCAATGACACCGAAAACAATAGCCAAAACGACATTTTTTATTGAAACCGTCCCTTCTTCTTTAGCTTTAGTTAAACCTGATTTTTCCATTACATATTTTTTATATTTATTCCATAATTCGCCCATAAAAAATTAACCCCCATAATTATGAATATATATTAATTTGAAATATAAATATTTTAGCCTATTTTACTATAAAAATAGAAAACTATTTATATAGAAAAATAATTACCTATTATGAAGCAGTTAAATGTCCAAATCGAAGACGAACTAATGATAAAACTTAAAGAAAAAGCTTTAAAAGAAGGAAAAAAATTAAGATTCATAATAAAAGAAATGATAATAAAATATCTTAATTCTTAACATAAACATACTCTAATTTATCAGCAGTTACATAAGCTAACTTAAAACCAAAATTTTTAAGCTCATATTTCCAAAAATTAAATCTGTATTCAAGACCTTTAAAATTATGAATAGCAATAGAATACTTATTCCCTTTTTTAAAACCCATAATATTCAAAAAATCATATTCGCAACCCTCACAATCAATTTTAATTAAATTAAAACTGCTTTCCAATTTTTTACTAAAAGTTTCCAAAATTAAATTCTCTTTATCAATAAATTTATTATTTCCTTTTATTATTAAATGATAATTTATATCATAACCTTCATAATAATCTATATTAAACCCTTTATATTTAAGAAAATAATAAAAAGTATTATATAAATCGCAACCAATATCTAAAACCCGAAGATTTAAATCATTAAATTTAAGCTTACTAAACCATTCAGAATACTCAATATAATAACTCTTACAACCGGGAAGCCCTTTATATTTTAAAGACCTTATATCATTCAATAAATCCTTCAATAACTCACCTTCCTTTTTTTCTTTTGATATAAATTCCTATAACCTAATTTTTCCAATTTACTTTTAGCTTCCTTCAAACTTTTAGCATAGATTGAAACCTTATGAGTTTCTACCATATCACTCGAAACACTATATACATCATAACAGAAAACATACCTTTTAAATCTCATTTTTATACCCCCTTATTTTATTAATAAACTCAAAATCAGTATTTAACATTTCAATGATAGCCCTTTCTAAATCTTCATTTCCATTTAAAACCCATTCTTTAATAAAAGATTTATCAACTTCAAGCTTAATTATAATAACTGACATAAAAAAAGAAAAAATAAAATTTAAAACCCTTCAATATCGACAGTAACCGGAATTTTAGGTTTATCAGCGATTTTCCTAACCTTGACGGGAACGGGGACTTTTTTGTTATATTGGGACTCTCTAAATTCAATTTCAAGCTCGAATATTGCTTTTTTGAGTTTATCGAAATTTTCAGTAAGCCATTCACCTAATATCGTAGTAGCATATATCATATAAACATTGTCCGCTTTGTCCGAAAAATTTCCGCTTTTGTATTCAAAGAGATAATAGACTTCAAAACCGCTTTTTGTTTCGCCTTGCCCGATTGTATAGATGGATTTCAAGGGTAAATCCATCATTCTTTTAACATTGTTTTCCATATTTTACCACCAATTACTAAATAACATAGAATTATATAAACCTATTGTTTTATAGAAAGTTAGAAAACTATAAATATAGAAAAATCTATCTTTTATTTCTTTTAATTTTTCTTTCTCTCTTTAATTTCCCTACAACTGCTCCATAAATATAATCACCTTTTTTCTTACCATAACGCTCTTCAAATATTTTTATTTCCCTATATTTAGCACCATTTCTATAAATATGCTTACTCATTATTATCAAATAATTAAATATTTAATATTATTTAAAAATTATGACATTTTCAAATTAAAACATAAAAACAAAATCAATAAATTAACTTAATATTTTTTATATTTCTTTTTATAATATTCCATATCACATTTTACACTACAAAACAAAGACTGATTACCATAAACATACTCCATATTATTATAAATTTCTTTACCACAATTAAAACATTCACCTACTTTCCTAATTTCTCTATTCTCACCTTTAACAAGATAATCTATTGAACAACCTATACTGCAAAACACCCCATCACCAAAAACATAATCCATGTCAGTATAGATTTCCTTTCCGCAATTAAAACAATTTCCTATTTTCCTTATCTCTACATTTTCCATTTTTATCACCAATATAAGATTACATATAATTATATAAATCTATTGTTTTATAGAAAACTATAGAAAAATAGATTTTGAAATCTTTACAATTTTGAAATAATTTCTAATTTGAAAAAATTTCAAAGTAGAAAAGGG
>OGCG01000910.1_pt1 | contig 16258 bp, 12 predicted proteins | sample 1570061 | NCBI WGS metagenome assembly OGCG01 (sample SAMN06268698, study PRJEB24515) | hot springs metagenome | isolation source: Joseph's Coat, Yellowstone National Park, Washington, USA | place: USA:Joseph's Coat, Yellowstone National Park, Washington, USA
ATCCCTAGTAACCGCGTGTCACCAACGCGCGGTGAATACGTCCCTGCCCCTTGCACACACCGCCCGTCGCGCCACCCAAGGGGATCCTTAACGAGGCCCCCTGGGTTCACTGGGGGGTCGAGTTGGGGGTCCCCAAGGGGGGCGAAGTCGTAACAAGGTGGCCGTAGGGGAACCTGCGGCCGGATCACCTCCTTCAAGGGGTTGGGGTTCAATGGGGCTTCTTCCCTCAGCCACCAGGCTGGGGCGCTTACCCGCCACCCGTGCCACGAAGCCGCCCGGTGGATGGCTCGGCTCGGGCGCCGAGGAAGGGCGCGGCAAGCGGCGATATGCCCGGGGTAGCCGCAGGCAGGCGTTGATCCCGGGATCCCCGAATGGGGCTTCCCACCTGGGCCGAATAGGCTCAGGTACCCCGTAGGGGGTGGGAACGCGGGGAACGGAAACATCTTAGTACCCGCAGGAGGGGAAACCAAAAGGGATTCCCCGAGTAGGGGCGACCGAAAGGGGAGGAGCCCAAACCGAACCCCCATGGGTTAACCGTGGGGGGATGTGGTGTTTGGGCTTGGGTACCGCCGGGGTGGCCTAGCCGAAGTGGGCTGGAAAGCCCCACCGAAGAGGGTGATAGTCCCGTAGGCTAAAGGCCGCCTGGCGGAGTCCCAAGGTCCCGGAGTACCACGGCTTGGTTTTGCCGTGGGAATACGGGGGCCTCCAGCCCCTAAGGCTAAGTACGTCCCGAGTCCGATAGCGAACAAGTACCGTGAGGGAAAGTGCGGGTTCCCAGGACGCGCATGGCTTAGTTCATTCAGCGACCCGCGGTTCATTGGTTAATTGTCTTACCTTCACCTAAACCCCACCGGTGGGGTTGGGGGATTGCCTGTAATGGGCCTTGCCCAAATGCCCGTTAAGCCGCGGGTCCAGGTGTTACGCAGTTTAGTCATTGTGTTGCCTTACCTGGGGCCCGCACCCCTAGAGCTGAAAAGAACCCCGCAAGGGGTGTGAAAAGAGCCTGAAACCGGGCGGTTACAGGTGGGGTGGCCCTCAAGGATAACCCCACCCGAAGGAAACCGGGGCGACCCGGGAGTACGAGGGTGGGGTACGGGGTCACCCCTTACGTCCAGAAACACGAGCCAGGGAGTTCCCACCTGTGGCGAGCCTAAGGGGGTTAACCCCGGAGGCGTAGGGAAACCGAAGGCCCGCAGCCGGGTAACCGGTGAGGGGCTGGGTCTGTTAAGGGCCCGTAGTCACAGGTGGGAGACCAGAAACCGAGCGATCTAGCCCGGGGTAGGGTGAAGCGGGGCGAAAGCCCCGTGGAGGCCCGCTAGGGGTTCTGACGTGCAAATCGTTCCCGTGACCCCGGGCTAGGGGCAAAAGACCAATCAAGCTCGGTGATAGCTGGTTCCCCCCGAAGCAGCTCTCAGGCTGGCCTCCCCAAAGGGTGCCCACGGGGTAGAGCACTGATCCGGGATGCAGGGGCCGAAAGGCTCCGGTCCCGGGTCAAACTCCGAACCCGCGGGCCCCGTAGAAGGGGGGAGACGGGTTCCCCAGGGGTAAGCTTGGGGGCCGAGAGGGAAACAACCCAGACCGGGGTTAAGGCCCCAAAGTGCGGGCTAAGTGTCAATCTAGAAGGGTGTCCCCCACCGAAGACGGCGGGACCGTAGGCCCAGCAGCAGCCATCGGCTAAGCAACGCGTAACAGCGGACCCGCTGAGGTGGGGGGCCCCGAAGACGCACAGGGACTCAAGCCCGCCGCCGAGACCCCGGCCCACGGGCCATTGGCCCGCGTGGGGTAGGGGGGCGTCGCCGTGGGGCAGAAGCCGGGCCGTGAGGTCCGGTGGACCCGCGGTGAATGAGGATCCTGGCGGTAGTAGCAGCGAAGAGGGGTGGGATACCCCTCCGCCGGAAAGGCTAAGGGTTCCATGGTAATGATCATCAGCCATGGGTTAGCCGGTCCTAAGGCGGGGCCTAACTGGCACCCGCCGAAAGGGAAACGGGTTAACATTCCCGTGCCGTGGGGGTAGGTTTGCGGCAACGCAGGCCCCACCCCCGACGCCTCGGGATAGGGTGAGTGGGGCTGCCGCCCCATTTAACCGTCGAAGGCCGGGGAGTGCCGTCACGGCGAGAACCGGCTGAAGACGGTAATAGCCGGGCCTTGAGCCTGGTTCACCCGACTCCCGGGGCCCATGAAAAGGGGGTGGGGAACGAGCCCCCACGACCGTACCGAGAACCGACACAGGTCGCCTGGGTGAGAAGCCCAAGGCGGCTCGGGTCACGCCAGGCTAGGGAACTCGGCAAATTAGCCCTGTAACCTCGGGATAAAGGGTGCCCGCGGCCCTGGGTAAACCCCGGAGCCGTGGGTCGCAGTGGCAAGGGGGACCTGACTGTTTAACAAAAACATAGGTCCCCGCAAGCCCGCAAGGGTTTGTACGGGGGCTGAATCCTGGCCACTGGCGGTACGTGAAACCCGGGTTCAACCGGGCTAAGCGCCGCTGAAGGCCGGGGGTAAACTCGGCCATCCGCAGGCCGTAAGGTTTTTTAACCTGCGCCCTCATCCAGTAACATGTCCAGCAACATGGAATGCGACAGAGACGAGGCGTTTGCCTACCTCATTGGCGCCTTGGGCGATGGCACTCTTTATACGACAAGCGATGGCCATTACGTTGTGGAGTACGGCCAGAAAGACGTAAGGTGGCTCAAAGTTATAGAGCAGAAGGTTGGCTGTTTAGGTTATACAACGCATATAATTAAACATAAGTCTCGCTACTGGAAGGCCAAGATATACAGCAAAGAGCTATACACAGCTCTGTCGGAGGTTAAGTCCCGGCTACGCGATGTGATAACCGCGCTTGATGCAAGGCTTTTTGTGGCGTATTTAAGAGGGCTCTTTGATGCAGAAGGCACAATAACACGTCACTACAGAAAAACCGTGAGAATTCGAATAGCCCAAAAAGACGCAGAGCTCCTAGCCATCGTTGCGAAGAGGCTAAGGGAATTGGGAATAGACTCCACAGATCCCTTCCCAAGCGACAAACACGGCACATATGTAATCCAGATCCCGCACAGATCAGTAAAGCAATTCATGAACTTGGTAGGCACGGAACATCCCTCTAAAAAAGAGAAGTTCACCTCCCTCCTTTCTTAACCCTCATCTTTACCCCCAACGGCCTGCGGAGGCCGGGGCCCAGCTCTGACCCTCTTAACGGGGTGTTTCCCCGCACGTGTTTAAATGTACATGGGCGTTAGAGTTAAATACTAAGGTTGTGTTTGTCCTTCTCCATGGAGTCGGGTTGCGTGGGTGGCGATATTGCCATAGGGTATGTTGTTGGCTTTATTGATGCGGAGGCCAGTTTCTCGGTGTCGATAAAGTATCAGCGGGGATATGGTCTAAGGCTAGATCCTGTCTTCAGCATTTCGCAATTAAACAGGGAGCCGCTTGAAATAATACACGGCGTAATTAATGCAGGGAGGATAATCAAGAAACCGGGACAGAAACATCTATACCTCTATATTGTTGACAATATCAAAGAATTAACAGAATGCCTAATACCATTTTTAGATAGATACCGGCATCTCTTGCACTCAAAAGGTAAGGCCTATAGTCTATTTAGAGAAATCGTGATCTCGCTGTCTAAAGGGGTGCATAGAGAAAGGGAGGGGATGCGGAGGCTCGTGGTACTGGCATACGAACTTTCACATGTAAACCCCAAGTCACATAGGAAAAGACCAATTGAAGAAGTGTTGAAACTTCTTGATTACGACTCAGTTCTTAGCTCCTAATCTTTATCCCTCTTTTTGCGGGGACCCCCGGGAGGAAGGTAGCCAAATGCCTTGCCGGGTAAGTTCCGGCGTGCATGAATGGATCAACGAGGTCCCCACTGTCCCAGCCTGGCGCCCGGCGAACCCACCTCCAGGTGCAGAGTCCTGGGACCCCCGACGGGGCGAGAAGACCCTGTGGACCTTTACTGCAGCCCGCTGTTGGGGTGGGGGAGGGGGTGCATAGTGTAGGTGGGAGCGATGAACCACGGTCTCTGGGCCGTGGGGATGCGTCAATGAAACACCACCCATTCCCTCCTCTGCCCCTAACCCTGGGGCCACCCCTGGGGGACAGCGGCGGGTTGGCAGTTTGGCTGGGGCGGCACACCCCTGAAAAGATATCAGGGGTGCCCAAAGCTCCGCTCAGGTCGGTCAGAAACCGACCGTGGAGGGTAAGGCCAAATGCGGGGCTGACTGCCCCCTTGAACGCTAGGGGGGCAGGCGGGAAACCGGGGCCTAGCGAACGCTCGTGCCCCCACTGGAGGGGGCCGGGCATGTCGGAAAAGGTACCCCAGGAGTAACCGGCTCGTCGCGGGTGAGAGTTCCCATCGACCCCGCGGTTTGGTACCCAGACGTCGTCTCTTCCCATCCTGGCGGTGCAGCAGCCGCCAAGGGTGGGGCTGCCCGCCCATTAAAGGGGAACGTGAGATGGGTTCAGACCGTCGTGAGACAGAGGGGGATGGCCAGGTATCGAAACCTGACCTCCCCCTCCTCAAGAGGTCGGTCTCTACCTGTCGGGGGTGCTGGCCGCCTGCGGGGAAGGTGCCCTCAGTACGAGAGGAACGGGGCGCCGCGGCCTCTAGTCTACCGGTTGTCCGGCAGGGCAGTGCCGGGCAGCCACGCCGCTTGGGGTAACCGCTGAAGGCATCTAAGCGGGAAACCCGCCCCTAAAATAGGCGGCCGCTGCTCCTGGCCGGGGTTACCCGGCTGGGGGTGGTTAGGGCTCCCGTAGAAGACGGGGTTGATGGGGTGGGGGTGTATCCCCCGAGGGTTTCCCCGAGGGGGGAGCCTGCCACTCCCAATCGCCCGAAGGTGCGGGTGGTGGGCGCAAACCCAGCCTGGTGGTGTCCTGGTGGCTTGGGTGGTTAGGTTTATGAATAGGCCCTTAAGCAGCCTCAACCGTGGGCTTCACGGTGGTTGACCTTTTCTCGGGGGCTGGTGGCTTCTCGGTTGGGTTTAGGGATGCGGGCTTTGAGGTTGTGGCTGGTCTCGATGTGGATCTTGATGCGGTTAGGACGTTCAGCCTAAACTTCCCCAAGGCGGTGGTTATACGGAGTGACGCTAGGCTTATCAACGGCTCCGACATTGTGAAGTACGTTGGGGATGTGGACGTCGTGATTGGTGGACCACCCTGCGAGGCCTACACTGGGGCTAACCCGAGGAGGCTTGGCGAGCCGCTGGATAGGCTCTACATGGATGAGCTTGGTCAATTAACCCTGGAGTTCATTAGGCTTGTGGGTGAGCTTAAGCCAAGGGTCTTCGTGATGGAGAACGTGGCGGCTATAATGGAGGGTGGGCTCAGGGAGGCATTGGTGGGCGAGTTTAGGAGGGTTGGCTATGGTGAGGTCTACTTCAATGTACTTCATGCGGAGGATTACCTGGTGCCAAGCGTAAGAAGGAGGGTCTTCATATCCAACATTAAGATCAAGCCCCGTAAGGCCGGTAGGGTAGTTACCGTGGCCGAGGCCTTGAGTGGGTTACCTGAACCAACACCCCAAATCCCAAACCATGAACCAGTCCCAGTGTCCCCGAGGAAGGTTAGGGGGATTAGTAGGGTTGCGTGGGGGCAGGCCCTATACACCTACAGGGGTTCTGGGGGAGTCTACAGGAACTTCATTAAGCTACACCCCAATAAACCAGCCCCAACAGTCATGGGTAGCGTGAGGTTCATACACCCATACGAGGATAGGTTGCTGACTGTTAGGGAGCAGGCCAGGTTAATGGGGTTCCCGGACAACCACGTGTTCCTGGGCAGTAGGGACTCGCAGTTTAACCAGGTTGGTGAGGCTGTACCTCCACCGTTGGCTAGGGCAATAGCCGAGGTGGTTAAGGGAGCCTTAACCTAGCCTACTCGGTCCTAATGACCTCAGCCGGCCTAATCCTAACAATACTCATCAGCGGCGGCACAGAGGCCACCACCCCAGTCCCCAGTGCCGTGGCTAGGCCTAGGGCGAAGAACTGGGGCATTGGCCTAATGATTATGTTGATGCTGTACCCTAGGTAATTAATCAACTTAACCATTAGTATTGAGCCGTAGTAACCCCCAATAAGCCCAATTAAGCCACCTATCAGTGAGACGGCTATGACCTGGGTTATGAATATGAGCATCACCTGGCCGTTGGAGGCCCCTATGGCCTTCATTATCCCTATCTCCCTCCTCCTCTCCCTAATGTTTATCAACACCATTATGGCCACTATTAGGCCCGCTATAACCACGCTGAGCACTATGACTATTAGGAAGAAGACGTTGATCAGGTTAACGATTTCATTAACGCTCCCTATTATGGACTGCTGCTCGTAGACCTGGGCCTCGGGGATCAACTGCTTCATGGCCGTGTTCAACCTGCCTATTATGGCTGCATTATCGCCGACAACCTTGATGAATATCACGTTCACGAAGTCCCCAGTGTTCAACTGGGATTGGAGGTAGCCTAGGGGGGCCACGACCATGTAGACTTGGAAGCCAAGCAACCCACCGAATATACTGGTGAAGATCCCCGAAACCCTGAGCTTAAGCACACTGTAGGTCCCAGTCAAGCCCTGTGGAACGTAGACGTATATGTAACTACCCACGGTGGCGTTTAGTGCCTGGGCCAACTGCTGAGATATTATACAGTCATCGCTGCCAATGGGTAGTGAGCCCTGGGTTAACTGGGGGTAGAAGTAGCTTAATGAGTCTGTGGATAAGCCAATGAGGGTTATCTGGTGTCCGCCGGCTATTGCGCCGGTGAGTATTGCCGGGGCAGCGTACTCCACGTACCTTAACCCATTGATCATGTTGACCAACTGCTCAGGTATTATGGCTGATGAGGTGTACACCATTAGGTCAGCAGGCAGTATAGACTTAACCTCAAGCCCCACGGTGTACTTAACGCCGTAGGTAACGGTCTCTAGGGCGACTAGGAGCGCCACTGCTGTGGCTATGGCAATAATGGTCATTATGGTCATCGCCTTCCTGGCCACCAACCCCCTCAACCCAATCCTAACAGCCATCGTTAAGGCCCTTGTGTTCACAGGTTGGTGAAGTGGCTAATGCTTAAAACCCTTTACCAGGATTACAATCAGCGTGTTGAATGCACCCTTTACTGACCACTGATGAATACGCCAACGCCTGAATGCGTTAAGTGGCTAACCTGGGTGTTTGCCTAATGGGTGGACTTGGCCTAGGGCTGCGGATAACCCTGGCTATGCTAATGGTCTTTAACAGGACCCCAACCACCGCAGGCCATGGAATTCTCATTATGGCTAATGGCAGTGAGAGTATGAATAGGCTTATGCCCACCAGGAACATCAACGCGTTACCCCTCCCCGTTATTGCCTTAAAGTCATTGTAAAGTATGAAGCCGGCCACTAATTCGAAGGAATACCCAGCAATTAGAAGTACACCCATGGCAACCCACCGGTGCATAACCCCGGCCACAATGAACATTAGGGTTAAGGCCAGTGAGTAGGGCGTGTACCTGTGTATATAGCTGGAGGAGTTTAGCCTAGCACTACTAAGCATCCTGTACACAGCCACCCCAAGCACCCACAACACCACCAGCAATAGGATGAGCGGAAACTGGAATAGCGAACTAAGTGGAACGATGGCTATCAAAACCAATACAGCCATTATCATTAGGCCTGCGGTTAGGCTAGTAGCCATAGCCACCTTAAACCTGTTCATAGCTACCGTTGCCTAGACCCATATTTAAAGTAAGCTCGCTGGTGATGCCGTAAAGGGCATTAATAAGCTCTAGGTGTTCTAATCGTGCCCTTGGGTTCCATGACCACCGCCTCCGGAGAGGTGGTTTAAAGGGTGTAGGTTATAACCTTGACCTCGCTCATCTCCATCATGGTGTCCTTAACGCTCTCACGACCTATCCCAGACTTCTTAAAGCCCCCGAAGGGCAGGTTATCAAACCTTAACCTAGTGGTATCGTTAATGAATACGGTGCCAGCCTTAATCCTGGAGGCCAGCCTGTAGGCCCTTGAGAAGTCCCTTGTGAATATTGAAGCATCCAGCCCATACTCGGTCCTATTAGCCACCTCCACGGCCTCATCATCACTCTTAACCCTGGCCATGGGTAGGACTGGACCGAAGACCTCCTCAACCCAAACCCTAGCATCGTAGGGTGCCTCAAGTATGGTTGGTGGGTAGTAGAAGCCCCTATCGGGAACCTTACCAGCCCTGTAGATTACCCTCCCACCCCTGCTTAATGCGTCATTAACGAAGGACTCCATTGTCTCCACGGCATCCCTACTGATCAAGGGCCCTACGTCAGTGTCCTCGCTAAGTGGGTCCCCTATCTTAAGCCTTGCAACGCTCTCGGTGAGCCTCCTAACGAATTCATCGTAAACCTCCTCCCTAACTATAACCCTCTTGGTGGCGTTGCAGAATTGACCAGCATAGTCAAACCTACCCACCGTGGCTGCCTGCACAGCCCTATTCAAGTCGGCATCCTCCAGTATTATCATTGCGTCACTGCCCCCAAGCTCCATTATAACCCTCTTACCGTTCAGTATAGCCCTACTGGCTAGCTCAAGCCCAACCTTGGATGAGCCTGTGAAGGTTATTAGGGATACCTTAGGGTTATTCACGAATTCGTCCCCTATCATGGATGAGTCACCGGTCACCACCATTATTGAGCCCTCAGGGAACCCGGCTTCAATTATCAGCTTGGCTATCTCACTTTCGGTTAGGGGTGAGTACCTGCTCGGCTTAAGGACCACGGTGTTGCCCATTGCCAGTGCTGGGGCTACCTTGTGTGCCATGCTGTCAGGCGGGAAGTTGAACGGTGTTATCGCCCCAACAACACCAATGGGCTCCCTCCTAACGATGGCTATCCTCCTCTCATTACCAGGTGGGTAATCGTAGGCCTCAAGGGGCACGAATTCGCCGGTTAACACGTGGGGTAGTTCCTGGGCTGCTAATTCGTAAATCCTGGCAGTCCTCTCTATTATTAGCCTAGTGCTTTTAATAGGCCTACCAATCTCCCTAGTCAATAGCCTAGCCAACTCCTCCCTGCGGCCCCTAATCAATTGCGCAACCCTCATCAGTAGCCTAGCCCTCTCGTAGGCTGGTATTGATTGAAGCCTGGGCAAGGCATCATAAGCCTTATCTATGGCATCCCTAACCTCGTTAATGCTCATGTCAGGTACATATGCGAGGACCTCCCCTGTGGCTGGTTCGTAAACGGGGATTTGGCGTTGCATAGTGAAGGTAAGGATTAAGGGTTTATATTATTTAATTAATGCAGAATGGTATACAATTAGATGCCTTGAGCAGACACCTTAAAGGCGAGGATTAGCAGAGCTGCGATGATGAGAGGTCTGCTTGGGAATGAGGTAAGGTAATGCGGTTTACGTTATACAGATATATAAAGCCCTCATACAGCTGTGGACATATTCATAACAGGGCTGGATATCGTTTCACGAGGTTTACCCAAGAATCCCTATCATGGGTATGTGATAAGATTCAAATTACTAACCTCAATACAGCTTTCCATTGATTGAAAATCAAGTGGTATTTCGGGGAAAATTAATAAATCCATTTATGAAGAATGCATATGGGTGTTGGCTTAGGGTTATTTGGTGTGATTCCTCCTGTGGTTACCCCTTTCAACGAGGATGATGAGGTGGATTTTGATTTATTTACTGAGGAGCTTCGTGGGTTTAAGAATACTGGTGTTAATGGTGTCGCTGTTGGCGGTAGTACGGGTGAGGGCTATGCCCTGACTGATGAGGAGTTTAAGAGACTCATTGAGGCTGCTGTTGAATTGAGGGGTAGTAATTTCCTAGTGATTGCTGGTATTATTGTCGACTCAGCCTACCAAGCAATTAGGAGGGCCTTGATAATTAAGGATCTCGATGTCGACGCCATCATGGTAACGCCACCCCACTACCTATTTAATGCTGGTGATGAAGGCAATTACCTATTCTATAGGAGGATTTATGAGAGGACTGGAATGCCTATTATCGTTTACAATGTGGTGCCTTGGAACGTTGTAAGCGTGAATGTTCTCGAGAAGCTGGCTAAGGAACGTGTGATTGTTGGTGTTAAGCAGAGTGGTGGCGATATTCATGCCCTCGGTGAATTATTAATTAGGGTTAGGGCTGTGCCAATCCTCACGGCGCTTGACGACATGCTATACCCATCATTCGTCATGGGGGCCAGCGGCTCAATAGCAGCAGTGAACACGATACTCCCAAGGACAAGTGTTAGACTATTCGACTCAGTGCTTAGGAATGATCATAAAACGGCTAGGTACCTTCACGAAAGGATATTGCCAATCGCGCGCTCCGTAATACAGCAACCAGACATGCCGACGAGGATTAAGTACACTATGAATAATGCTGGGTGGAGGGTTGGTTACCCAAGGAAACCACTACCACAGGAACCAAGGCAAGATGTGAAGGATGAACTTCTAAAATTGGTCAAACAGGTAAAGGAACTTGAAGAAGGCGGTTAAAAATCGCCTAGGGAATAGTACTTTATATTGCATCCCTCAGTGTGTCAACACCCCTGGCATTACTTAACCACTGTGCGCTATGGCGCATCACCTAGTGGGGTCATGTTGCACTTTATCCACTAACAGTTCCCCTCACGGCCCATGATAATGCGCCTTCAACCTTAACCTCAGCTTCATTTACCTTAAGCTCCTCAATCAGCTTCTCATTAACATCAACCCCAAGGCCTGGCTTACCCGGAACCTTAACGTACCCATTCTCAACGGGCATTGAGCCATATATCAAGTCCCTCTTCCACTGTGGCCAGTGGTCGTAGAATGATTCCTGGAGGGCGAAGTTGGGTATGGCTGCGTCAAGTTGAATGGTGGCGGCGTGTAGTATTGGCCCATTGGCGTTGTGGAAGGCCATGGGGACGCTGAAGGCCTCGGCAATGGCGGCTGCCTTCCTGGCCTCGGTTAACCCACCGAAACGGCCTATGTCAGTTTGGAGGTAGTCGACTAGGCCATGCTTCAGGTACTGGATTAGGCTACCCTTATTGATAACCCTCTCCCCTAGGGCAACCCTAACCCTAGTGCCCTGCCTAAACCTAACCAAGCCCTCAATATCCTCTGGGTGGACGGGCTCCTCCATGAACAGCGGGTTGAACCTCTCCAGGGCTTGCGCAGCCCTAATAGCCGACTCAGCGTTGAACCTACCATGGGTCTCTATGAGTATGTCCACGGAGTCGCCCACAGCCTCCCTAACAGCCCTAACCCTCTCCACAGCCTCCCTAATGCCCCTGGCGTCTATTGTATCGAAGTATTGGCCAAATGGGTCGAATTTGAGGGCTGTGTAACCTCTCTCAACAAGCCCACTGGCCTTTTCAGCAAATTCCTCAGGCCTCTGGGCACCCTCATACCACCCATTGGCATAAACCCTAACCCTATCCCTAGTTAACCCACCCAGCAGTCTATGGATTGGTTCACCCAGTTCCCTACCTATTATGTCCCAGGAGGCTATGTCGAAGGCGCTGTAGGCTGCCGTGGACTCTATGGATATGGGCATGTTAAAGTCTTGCCTATACCACTCAAGCCTATTACCCTCAACGTTAAACACATCCCTACCCCTCATCACTGAGGATAGTACGTTAACCATCTTAGCCACCGAGTTAACCCTAATTGAACTGAGGGTCTCACCCCAACCAACCCTACCATCCTTAGTTGTCACCTTAACAAGTAGGACATATGAGGCCCAGGGTGCTGAACCCTCCTCGCCGGGCCTGTGAAGTATATGCGGCTCAACCTCGAGGATCGTGGACATGAAAAGTATACTGAGTGGTATTTTTAAGCATTCAACCACCTCAACCCCTCAGCCTACTCAATGCATACTTGTACGTGAAGCTCCACAGTGCCGCACTGCCTATGTAATGGTCCAGGAACCTCCTGGGCTCAGGTTCACCAGTCCTCCCATCTATCCTCGACGGTTGGTTCCACACAAGCCCCCTCTTAACGATATTATCCCACTCCTTCCTAATAACATACATCCAATCATCCACACCAAGCTCCTTGGCAACGGCCATCATTGCGAAGACTAGCCTAGGCCAAGATGACGACGTCTGGGGACTGTAGTCAACTATCCCCCTATCCTCATCAACTAAGTTAGGTGTGGTGTAGGGTGATGCACCACCGTTAACCCTGATGATTGTCTTAAGGGCTGCCTTAACCTTATCCTCATCAGTGACGTGGCCTAGTTCGAGCATTAGGCTCCACCACTCACCAAAGACCTGCCCAAGGAATGATGCCTTGCCGAAGTCGGGTTCCTGCCAGGCCTTAAACCTATCCCCAATCCAAAGCCCACTGTAGGTCCTCCTAGCCTTACCTAAGGTCTCCTCGGTAATCTTAACCATCCTCTCATCATTCATTAACTTAGCTAGCTCACCCATAGCCATTAACGCAGCTATCCACAGGCTGGTTGTGTAACTATCAACACCCTTAACAGACATGGCGTCAAAACCAGTATCCCCATCACCACTTAACTCCGGTACTCCATCGCCATCCTTATCTTGTTTGAGCTCCCACTCCATTGCCTTAACAAGCTTTGGGTATATTTCCTTAATCAGCTCGATGTCGCCAGTCCTCTTGTAGTACCTGTAGGCTAGCAGTATGAAGGTTGGGTTAAGGTCCTTCCAGGGAGGTGGGGCGGTGGTGCCGTCCTCCACGTGGTCGATTGAGTGTATGCCTAGGCTATGTGGAACGTAGCCATCTGGCCTAATGGCGTTTGCATAAAGCCTGAGGAACGACCTCTCAAGCTCGGGGAAGAGTAGGACGATGGGTAGTGAACCAGCCTCATAGCATAGGGCTGCCAATGTGCCTTGGCATGGGCACGCCTCAGGTGCCTCATAGATTGTGAATCTACCATCCTTGGTTAGCCACGTGCTTGTTGAGAGGATGTACGTGCTGTTTATTACCGCGTCCCTAAGCCAATCAGGCAGTGATGGATCAATTAACCTCTCCTGCCAATCAAGGGTGCTGGACCTAAGCCTACCGTACTCGTCCAGAATGTACCTGGCGACCTCAAGGGAATCCCTGAAGAAATTCTCGTAGTAGTGGTCGTAGTTGTACAGGAACCACCTGCCGTTGAAGAACCAGGAAACCGCAAACCTAGCCTCACCACCACTGGGCACCTCCACGGCCACTAGGCCCGCTGGGTCATCCCAAAGTCCACTTGCCTCATGGGGCTCCTCACCACTGGGCACCTTACCAGAGTCGATACTGACCCAGGGCTCGGGGTTCTCAAAGGTTCCCTTCCAAGTCTTAGCCTTAAGCGCGTACTCAGGCTTAGCGTTAATGTTGTATTGGACCACGGTGAACCTGCTTCCATCAGCCAGCAGGGTCATGTTACCCCTAGCTGGGTCGGTCTCAACAGCCTTATTATTCAGGAACATGATACCATTGCCAACACCCCTATTAACCCTACCAATCATGTTATTGCCAACAACATTGGGCATTGAAACGGCCGCTAGGGCATTGGCACCCTTGACCCTTATTGCCAGTGCGAAGGCTGGTAGTGTTGAGTCCTTTAGGTTTCCTGGTATTATTGGTGTGAATGCCTCCACCTCAACCTCAATGTTTCCTTTTCTTGCCCTTAGCCATGCGAATGGCCAACGACCCTCAAAGACTAGGTCAATAACCCTACCACCCATACCAAGCACGTTAACCCTCCTCTGCATGAAGAATCCCCCTTCACCATCAGGCTTGATGAATATATGGAAACCCCTAAGTTCACCAATAGGGTAAGCCCAGTTGTTGGCAAACCTAGCGTTAACCAACCTACCCAGGTTATCAAGCTCAACACCACCAGCACCAACACCACCAAGAGGCAAACCACCAAGCAAAACATCCCCACAAGTATACGAAACCATGATCAGCAATACATAAGCCGGTTTAAAAGCATTACCTCAATCAGTTAGGCGAAGAGGAGCATTAATTAGTAGTTTAGTAGTGTAGATTCAACATTAATCAACTAGGAGTAACTAAGGAAATATTGATATGTGTAAAATGATCAATGCAATAAAGTTTATAAACCAGAAGGGTGAGTACATAGTATGTCTCTGGGTATACGAGCACTAGTACTGGTGTCGATAATGGTGGCTGCGGTGGTTGCAACGGCAGCAATAGGTGTTGTTAAGGCTCAGCAAACAGCCCCAGAGATAATGTTTACAAATTGGGGTTACTTGTGGAGTCCTGCTATTCCATTATGGAATTGCTTTGCACCGAATAACCTTTACTGGCCATCAGCGATGCCTCTAGCAATACTAAGCTCACCCACTGGTCAACTTTGGCCAGTTTTAGCCAAGTCCTGGGTCCTATTCCCGCAGAACAAGACGATGATCATTTATCTGCGTAAGGGTCTATACTGGTTTAATGGCTCAGCCACGATACCCTTCACAGCTTGGGACGTCTACGCATACTTCTACATAGTCATTAAGGCCTTTGATGGTTTTTACCCGTTCATGGTTCCGTATAACGTTAGCCAGGAGGTTAGAGTACTAAATAACTATACAATTGAGTTGGTCTTTCATAAGTGGGGTCCAACACAATACATCTTCGTGTTAACGTCAACAATCTGTACCCCATGGCCAGTCTGGAAATGGGCTGTTGAGGCATTGAAAACTATGAATTCAACTCAAGCTTTACTATTTGGCAAAAATAATATCACTAAGTTTTATGCCCCATACTGGGCACTAGCCCCAATTTACTTTAAGTCAGTTGGACCATCGGATATAACCATAGCCTTAGTACCACCTAACCTGCTGGCTAAGTGGGATGAAATATTCCCACTTCATGACTGGCAATACTACCCATTAATCTACAGGTGGAATACGCCAAGCATACCTGGTTCTATTGTGGCCGAGGTTGAGGCGGGTAAACCAGTCTTTATGGGTGTGGATGCATTAAGCGTGCCAAGTTGGGTTAAGGTTATTAACTCATCCACCGTTGACGGTTGGTATGGCGTACCTGACTTAACAACCCTAGCCTTCTCACTCCCACCCTACTACCCATTCAACATACCCCAAGTTAGGCAAGCCTTCCTCTACGTTGTTAACAGGACCTACATAGCCATGTCCTGGGGTATCCCTGACGTGACAATATACCCAGAGTGGATTAATGTTCCGGCGCCTGCACCTAACATAGTTGGTGGCCTATGGTTAAGCTTCCCTGAGAGTGTTAGGAGTATTACTGTTAATTATACTGTTAATTGGACTTACGCCTCCCAGCTCCTTGAGTCTGCTGGCTTAAAGTACAGGAATGGCCAATGGTACTTACCAAACGGAACACCACTAACGTTAACACTGTACACGTATACTAGGGGTGACTTCGAAACCATAGGTGATACATTAGCCGAGGAGTTGTCAGCCTTTGGCGTACCGACAAAGCTAATAGCCATAGAGCCCTCTACATATAGTACTGAGGTACCTCAATGTGAATTACCTGATAACTTAGATTGGGCATATGCAGGTGCTAATAAAGGTGGCTATGATACCTGGTGGACCTATGGAAGTAGCTTACCACCTGTTGCTTACACCGTTTACCCAGCCGGTTGGTGCATGCCTGGTACTGTTACCCCATTCGCCTTCCCAAGTGTTGTTGATAATCACATTGTTGGCTGGTACTGTAAACCGTTTACAACGAACTTCGATATACCCAATAATACGATCGTCTGGTGCATAAACTCAACCTTCGGCTACATAAACCTAACAAACTGGGAGGCTGCATTCGATGCATCAACCCCAGGTAGCCCTGAGTATGCTGAGTTAATTAAGGTGTATTGGTCCTGGTTCGAGTATTGGGTGCCTAGTATTCAACTAGTTTCATATGTCTGGGGTGTTGTTTATCCCAAGCAGTGGATGAACCCAATGTGGGTTGTTAAGTGCATGCCGTATACTAACCCTAAGTACACATTAGCATCAATGACGTTACTTCATGGTTACGCTACCATGGGCTGGTCAGCTAAGTTAACCATATGGCTACTTTACGGTATAAACGCACCAGCAGGCGTAATACCGCCATTAGCTCAAGCAATCATTAACGGTAGTCTTTGGACTAATCCGGAGCTCTACAAGTTCGCCGTATATCTAGGCTTACCAACGCCGGATCCTGAGTTGCAGGCTTGTGTTGCTTCATACTTCCACACAACGTACACACCAGTCACAACAACCACCACTACGACAACGACTACTACCACAACCACTACTGCTGTTACTACGGTTACCTCAACCGTGACCAGCACAGTAACCACAACGG
>OGCG01000911.1_pt1 | contig 16252 bp, 17 predicted proteins | sample 1570061 | NCBI WGS metagenome assembly OGCG01 (sample SAMN06268698, study PRJEB24515) | hot springs metagenome | isolation source: Joseph's Coat, Yellowstone National Park, Washington, USA | place: USA:Joseph's Coat, Yellowstone National Park, Washington, USA
GGTCAATTTTGAAGTTCATATTATGACAAATATATTTTCAATTATCTCTTCTTTTTTAATCTTTCAATTTCTTCTTTCAACTCATCAATTTCGTCATAAATATCTGCAAAAATACTATAAATTGTAGTATATAAAAGTGCAAAAATTCCAGATATAAAAATTGCTGATATTATAATTTCCAGTATATTTTTTGATAAAATTCCAAATGATAAAATTATAAAAGCTGGTAATATAAGAACTAAAAAAACTAAGAAAACTATTATTTCTCCACATGTTCTATCCATATTTTATCAAATTTAATCCTTATCATCCGACAAATTTATTTTTCTTTTTAATTCACTTTCTGCTATTTTAATTTTATCAGAGATTTCGGATAATATATGTTTTGGAGAAATGTCGTAGATACTATGTACCGCATCTAATCTTAATCCATCCATATGATATTCGTAAATCCAATATAGTGCATTTTGAGTCACATAATGCCTTACTTCATCACTCCATGCTTCATCATAATTAAAAATTGGACCCCACGGAGTAGTATATCTTGAAGAAAAATAAGGTCCAAATTTTCCTAGATAATTACCCTCAGGACCTACATGATTATATACTACATCTAAAATTACTCCTAGGCCTTTTTTATGTGCTTCATTAACTAATCTTTTTAGTTCATAAGGGCCACCATAGCTATTTTGTACAGCATAAAGAAATACTCCATCATAACCCCAGTTTCTCTTTCCCCCAAATTGAGATACTGGCATTAATTCAATGGCTGTAATACCTAAGTTTTTGAGATAATCTAGTTTTTCTATAACTCCTTGAAAATCTCCTCTTTCACTAAATGTGCCTACGTGTAGTTCATATATTATAAGGTTATTCTGATCTATACCTTCCCATTCTTTGTCTTCCCAATTAAAATTTTCACATAAAACCTTAGATTTACCATGAACTCCTTCAGGCTGATATCTAGATGCAGGATCTGGTATTTCCATGTTTTCTATTAAATATGAATAATATTCCACATCCTTATCTTTCAGCGAAAAATATCCCTTATCTTCCTTATTCATCTCTACTATTTCCTTTTTATTCTGTTTGTATAGAACTATTGATAAAGAATCATAGTACGGTGACCATATTCTAAAACTTACATTAGACTTTTCACAATTTGCACCAAGATCTAGTTTCCAGGGCATATAAATACTATTATTTAAATATAAAAAAGCGAATCTATAGAGTATTAAATAATGGAAATTATAATTACTTTCTATCAGAATTATTAACCAAATATATTAGTATGATTCAGATAATAGCGAAATAAAGTAGCTATTGTTTAATATTAAAGACGTAAAGACTAGTTTATTATCAATAATATCTATATAGTCCTATATAGTCCTATTGGAATATATAGAATAAGTATATATTTTCAGTAAAAGACTCTCTATACGAAAGAAAGATGGGATCACCTTTCAAAAATTCGCCATTTAAAGGATTTGATGATATAAGGCTAAGTTTTAATCATATCAAAGTTTGGTACACTTCTGGCATGGGATTCTTTACTGATGCCTACGATTTGTTAATCATTGCAGCAATGTTAGATATATTTGGAACGCAAAATTTACCAGGATTTCATTTAACTCCTTTTACTGAGTCATTATTAGCATCCTCTGCGTTAATCACTGCGGTCTTAGGACAGCTAACTTTTGGATTCTTAGCGGACAAATTTGGCAGAAAATCAGTTTATGGAATAGAGGCAACTTTGTTGGCATTGGGAGCTTTACTTTCAGCTTTTGCTCCTAACATAATTTGGCTAATAATATTCAGATCTATAATGGGATTTGGAATAGGAGGAGATTATCCAGTATCAGCAACTATAATGAGCGAATATGCCAATGTAAAAGACAGAGGCAAATTAGTTGCTCTAGTCTTTGCCAATCAAGGTTTGGGAAGCTTAGCCGCAGTAGCAGTAGGCGCAATTTCTGCTTATGTGTTACCTTTGTCAATAGCGTGGAGAGTTATGGCAGGCATAGGTGCAATTCCAGCAGCTTCTGTTATATATCTAAGGAGAAAAGTACCAGAAACTCCCAGGTATGCTGCACTAGTAAAGGGAGATTATAAAGAAGCTCAGAGATCCGCTACATTTATGGGGACTAAATTACAAGCGAATAATGTAGTTAGTAAAAAACTTTCATTTGGTCAATTCTTAGGAAAATATGGGGCATTACTTTTAGGTACTGCTGGTACATGGTTTATATTGGATATAGCGTTTTATGGGACTGGAATATATTCTGGTGCTATAGTTACTTCAATTTTAGGAAAGCCTCCGTCAATTGGATATGAGATAGTAGAACAAGGCGTTCCTTTCATGGTAGGATTCTTTGGGTACTTTACTGCAGTAGGATTAATGGATAGATTAGGAAGAAAGTGGATACAAACGCAAGGCTTTGTTATTATGGCAGCAATATATGCAATAGTATCAGCTATATTGGTAACTTCAGGAACAAAAGTTACAGGATTTATAATTCCAGCAACAGAAGCTTTCGCAATATACGCTTTATCATACTTCTTTATAGACTTTGGTCCTAATACTACTACATTTGTTATACCGGCGGAAGTATATCCTACTAACTATAGAACTACGGGGCATGGTATTTCAGCAGCAGCAGGAAAAACTGGTGCAGCAATAACTACATATTTGTTCCCATACCTATTAACAGGAATAGGAATTAAGGGGGTCTTAGAGATGTTAGCAGGAGTTAGCATAGTAGGCGCGTTGCTTACAGTGTTCTTTATAAAAGAGCCAAAGCTAAAGAGCTTAGAAGAGATATCTGAAGAAGAAATAGTAGAAAAACAAGCTTCGCAATCTCAATAATTTTAAGTAATTAAATGGTATTGTGTTTTTTATTTAGTTATATATAATAATATAATGCATATGTATGAACTTAGTAAGAGACTAAACTGGTAATTTTTTAAGTATCGTATATCGAGTAAACATATGGACGTTGGTATATTTCTTGCGGCTTTTGGAATAAGTCTTCTAGAACTGTCAGAAGCTGGAGCTGTAGCAGTTATCTATAGAGGGATATTTAATAGCAATAAACCTTACATTTATGCAATATTAGGAGTTCTTACAGTACTAATTCCAACTTTTCTTTTAGGCTCTTTTATATCTCTATTACCATTAAATTACGTACTTATAGCAGCAGGAATCATTCTTTTTTATTTTGGATATAGATTATTAAGAAGTGCTAGAAGATCAATTAAAGGCTTACGGAAACCACATGAGAAAGAAAAGGAAGAAAGTATAGCGGTTGTATATACAATAGGAGCTACAGAAGCATTTGAGGCAGCATTAGTCATTATTGCGTTAATACCTCAAAATTACGTATCTACTTTGATTGGTACATTGTCAGCTTCATTAGTAGTTATAGCTCTGACAATAATTCTAAAATCTCAAATAATGAAAATAAGAGTTCCTCAGTTAAAGTACGCATTATCTGCACTTCTTTTTAGTCTAGGAACTTTATGGTTTGGCGAAGTATTTATTGGTATAGATGAAATATTTCTTCCATTATTTTTTGTAGTATATCTAGCTGTAAATTACGCATTAATAAGAATATAACGATATTAGAAAGATAAGTCAAAATTTTTTATGACATGTTTTATAGGATCCAGCGATTGTTATAATTTTTACTAAAAATGTCTATATTATTTTAAAATATATCTAATTACTTCCTGAAGTGGAAAATGTCATTCCGTTGATTATTACTGAAATTAATATTATTATTGTTCCTATAAATTGAACAAAATTTAGACTTTCGTTCAAAAATATGTAAGCTAAAATTATCGTAAATACTGGCTCTAAAGCCGAAATTATAGTTGCTGTTCCAGAATCACTCTTTTTCATTCCTCTATAGAAGAAAAAATATGGTAAGATTGTTGCAAAAATACCAAGATATATGCCTCCAAAAATAGAAGGTAAGTTTATTTTAGAGAATATTTCGAGTATTATTACAAATGGAATAGACCATATGGACTGAGAAGCTATCATTTCCCACTCCTTTGATCCTCTAATTTGTAAATATCTAGAGTAGGAAACCAATAGAGCGTAAGTAAAGCCCGACATAAGGCCTAATAACGTTTCCATCAGATTTAACGTTCCTTCATAGATTATGTAAAGGCCTATAACGATACATATAGAGGATATGATTTTTATTGCGTTTGTAGATTCCTTAACAAGGAGTTTAGATAACATGAAAACCCATAGAGGCGCAGTATATAATAAAACAGCAGATAATGCTGCTCCGTCTATAGTTATGGTATAAATGTATGTTTCGTAAAAAGCTGCTGCGAATAAACCAAGAATTATTTGTTTGAGGTTAAGTATATTTCTAATTTTTATAATGAAAAAAGATATTATTGCTGAAGAAATACTTCTAAATAAAACTAATGAATAAGGATTAGCACCTTGGATATAGAAAAATTGTGTTGCTATACCAATAGTTCCCCATAAGAACGAGGTTAATAATAGATCATAAAAACCTTTCTTTAAGTGCATTAAAATAATTTCATAATTAGGTCTATATTATCTTAATTGATTTTAGGTAAACTAATCCATTGTCAAGGATGGCTCTATGTTAAGAAAAATGTTTATTAATATAATTAATATATTAAGTTAAAGATTATAAGAGCTCTATTCTGAAGCTGTAGTATTTGTTGAGAGAATCTTTTTACAATCTCTTTTTATCTATTTATAAAACGATTTTGCTCTACGAAATGTCAGGTTAAAGAGCTAGATAATATAAGATTGTTGCGAATATACTCTTACAATGTATAGATTCATAGTCAAGGATAATAGATAGTTAAACATAATACTGAAAGATTTTAATAATTATTTTAGTTGGAAAGTTGGTTTGCCCATATTATAAAAACGGAGCTTGTTATTCTCCGTCATTAGATCAACCAGATGCTAGTGTAACCTCTAAAGAAAGATGTCTAAAGAATTTTAAAGTATGCAGATATTTTCAAAATGAGACTAAATTAGATATTAAAAATTTTTATTTTGAAATGAAAACAAAGCTTTCAAGCGAGTGTAATTATTATGAGCTTAAGGATGTTGGTAGTGGATTTGTAGCATATTGCAAGGTACTTAACAGAATTATAACAGAATCACAAGCAATTAACTGTAATAAATATTGGAATGACTGTCCTTTAAGAGCTATTATGGATATCCACTGAAAGGTTCTATAATTATTTTGCCAGTTTTACCGCCTGCATCCAATGCAAGTTTAGCGTATTCTTTTGTATTTGTCGGCATTCCACTAATATAGAATAATGCGTCTTGATAAGGTCGTAATTCATCTGCGGAAGGTTTCTCAAATTTTGCTACTTTTTCCAAATCTTCTTTGAATAATATAGTTCCATCGTCATCAGGTTCATAGAACAATATTATTTTTGATTTAGGTTTATCTTTCAATAAGTAAAGGATCATTGATCTTATAGGTGTTATTCCTATACCTTTTGTTATAAATACATATTCGTCTGAATCTTTTATTACAAATTCGTCTTCAAAGGGGCCTTCAAAACTTAACTTATCTCCAGGTTTCAAGGTCGATAATCTTTGTTTGAATGCTGAATTTCTAATTTTAGTAGCAAACATTAGAAAGTCCTCAAAAGGCGAACTAGCTATTGAAAATGTTCTCTTATCATTGTCAAAGATTACATCTATAGTATTGCCTGGTTTAAAGTTTAATTTTGTGTCTAATTTCATTATCAATTTATCTCCAACTTTATCTATTGAAAGTATTTTTGCATCCATATTCTAATTACAGATAGGAAGTAAAAAAATGGTTCCATTAATTAATGACTTTAACTCCATTTTATTACTGTTTTAATCTCTCCAGGTATTTTTTTGCTTACTACCTCAGGTCCATTTTCAGGAGAAACCATGGAAGTAATCATTCTAGGCACTAATGATCCATATTTTTCTTTCCAAAGTGTCAAATAGTTTACGGCTTCCCTGAAATGCTCCTTGCTGGCATTTACACTTCCTACTACGGCAATGTTATTTTCTACAAAGAATGTTACTAGATCTGCGTCTATTTCCACTTTATCTCCTGAAGATGTACCAAAGAGTACTAAAATAGCATTCTTTTTAAACTTCTTTAAAAGAGGTAAAAATGCTGACGGATAACCACTGGTATCTACAATAACATCTGCAGAAGGAAGTTTTTCTAATCCTTGTGTAGTATTATAAAATGTTGTACTCATTCTTTCTGCTATGTATGCCTCTGTAGGAGAGGGATCTCTCTTATTAAGGAGATATACATTAAATCCGTTAGTTCTTAAAAGAAGGGAAAAGAAAGTTCCTATTGGTCCAGATCCAACTACCAACGCATTTCTGCATTCGTAAGTAGAGTCTCCACAAGTCCAAATCATTCTATTCTGTATATTTAATATTTCATCCACTGCTTTTACTACATTGGATAATGGTTCTGTAAGCATCCCTATATCTTTTATAGACTCTGGAACTCTGACAAGATACATTACATCGTCAACAAATTCCTCTCTCATAAATCCATTAAGTCCTCTTATACCAGCTTCTACAAATTTTCCAGTTTCACAGAAATCTGGTCTTCCTATTTTACAATTTAAGCAAATACCACAGCCTCTTCTTACTACTGGAACTACTAAATCACCTTTTTTAAATCTTTCAACTCCTTCTCCTACTTCTTCTACAACCCCCATAGCTTCATGGCCTAAGATTAGCTCTGATGCATTTTCTGGTGGTCTAGAAAAAGTTAATTTTCCGCTAACTATTCCTCTATCTGTACCACATATTCCAGTATAAAGTGTTTTTATTCGTACTTGACCAGGTTTAACTTCTTGAGAAAGTTCTATATCTTTAACTTCTGCGCCAGGGTTAGGTGGTTTTACTATAATAGCTTTCATGTATATATTTAAGATAATAATAGATAAAAAATAATCCTTTTAACGGTATGTGTTAATAATATGATCTTAAAGTTAATATCTAACGTATCGTAGTATTATAGAGTGCAAAATCAAATAAGGTTTTACCCAAAGAATTCTAATCGTGTACTTTGCGTTCATTAAGGATAATAAAAAAATTCTGTATAGCGACGGGATAATTAGTGAGTATGATGGTAAACTTAAAGTTAAAGACAATATAATAGGTTACGTTTTATCTCCTTCAGACGGTAAGCTAAAACAAACTAAGATTCCAGTTTATGATTGCTCTAAAGTAGAATTTTCTGGAGCATTAAGGGGAAAAGTATCTGATTTCTATATTTTTGAGTCTAAAGATTCTCTTTGTTTATATTTTGGAACTCTAGATAAAGAAATAAGTGGAGCAATTTATGATTTTGTAAGCGGATTGTCATTTATTAAAGGTGATAAGACAGAAATTATAAAAAATATGGATAAATATGAAGTAATTCAGTTTGCTTTAAAAAGTTTTAATGATGATGAAATAAAAAGATACGCAATAATTAATTTATCAAAGTTGAATAAATGTAATGAAGCTATAGACTTATACTTGAAATTAGATAAGAAATTCCCAGAAGAAGCTCTAGCAGCGGCTGAATGCTATGAGAAATTAGGTGAGGACTTAGAAGCATTAAAAATATACTCTTTCTTTTCTGAAGAAAAATATAAAGAACTTGAAAGTAAATTAATGAAAAAAGTTGACCTAATGATAGACGAATATAAATCAACAGAGAATCCTAAACGTCTGTTTGATGCATTAAATGTTTTACCTACGTATGATGCACCTGCTGTTAAATTAGGTTGGCACTATATGAAAAAGAGAAATTATAACGATGCAGTTAAGTACTTTGAGGAAGCTTTGAAAAGATCAAACAGTTACCAGAATATGTTAATGTTATCCTATGCGTATTTTAAATCAGGAGAGTATAGGAAAGCATATGATCTAATAGAAAATGCAGAGAAAATAAGAAGAACTGCTAACTCAGCCTATCTTAAAGGTTTAGCTTTAGAAGCTTTAAATGCTCCATCTAACGCAGAAAAGGAATTTACATATGCATGTAAAGAAGGAGTAGTAGAAGCATGTGAGAAAGTTTCACCAAATAAGTTATATTTACCTAAGGATTTTTCGCCGGAACAATGGCTAGGCTATGTACTTTATGGCTATGAAGTCAAGAAGATAATAGGAAATGGTGGAATGGGTTATGTATTGTTAGTAGAGAAAAATACTAGAAAATATGCAATGAAAATAATGAAAAAAGAATATAATTTTACAGAAATGCTATACGAGGTGGCTAAAATGCAAGAAATATCAAAGGGATCAAAATATGTGGTAAGAATTCTTTCAAGTTTTATAGACGAGAATTGGACTGATTACTTTTCATCTCCTCCTGCTATCATTATGGAATATATGGAGGGTGGAGATTTGAGGAAAATACTTATAGAAGAGGAGTATCAAAGTTTGCGACATTCAGTAAGATGGCCGGAAATAGTATCATTAATATATTCTAAAGTATCTGATGGCATAATACACATGCATAAAGAGGGTTATGTTCATTGTGATATAAAGCCTTCAAATATCTTATTTAGTTCAAAATTACAAAAATATGGAGAAGACGCTGAGACAGATATTTTAACAGAAAGATCTGTTCCAAAACTTTCCGATCTAGGCAGTGCAGTAAAATTTGGAGTTCCTGTAATACATTATACTCCTTATTATGCACATCCGCTACAGAGGTTTGGTTATAGAGCCGACTATAGTATGGATGTGTATTCTTTTACAGTATCTTTATATGTAACATTAACTAATAATTTCCCTTTCCCAGAATGGCTTGAAAGAGAATTAGAAGATGCTGTAACAGATTCTTCAAAGAGAGAGCAAGCGTTAAAAGATTTTTATAATGCAGAACCTAGAATGGATTACGTCCCAGACGAATATAGGGAATTAATAGAGAAAGGATTGAAAGGAGAGATAACTATGGAAGAAATTTCAAGGGAACTAAAGAATTTAGTAAGTAGTTTCTATAATATACAAGATAAAATTTTAATTTCCTCGTGAAATAGCTGTTTTCTTCTTTCTTCCTTTAAGTCTTGATAATAGTATTCCTGAGAACATAATTGTAATTCCTACTATAGAAAAATCAGATGGTAAGGACATGGTCTCTATTCCATCTATAGCTGTTGTAAGTAGCGGTACAGAAAAAGAAAGTACTGTAACCTTTCCGACTTTCTCCATCCTTAACATTTGATTCCATAAAATAAAGGTTAAACTTCCACCTAGGATCGAGACATAAATGAGATCTGCTATAAAATTATATGTAAAATCCAGCTTAAAGTCTAGGAAAGAGAAACCGAAGAAAAACATTGAGCCTATAATAAGCTGTGACGAATTTACAACAAATGGATCCATATTTTTTAGAAATCTAAAAAATACTGTAAAAGAAGCCCAGAAGAAGGCATTAACTAACGTGAATATAAGTCCTATGAGGGTATATCCAAAGCCTAGCGGTATTGAATAAATTATAACTCCTAAGAAGCCTACTGTAATCCCTAATATTTCAGTTATTTCTGGTTTCTCTTTTATAAGGAGTAGCGATAATGGCAAAGCAAAAAGCGGCATTGAGTAACTCAATACTGCAGATTCTGAAGGAGATACATAAAGTAGTCCATACGCCCAAAGTCCAGAACTTAAAGTAGTAAGAATCGTTAAAAATATTATATTTCTATTTATAACAATCTTCTTAGCTAATGGAAGTAATGAAATACCTCCAATTAAATATCTTATTGCCATAAAAGGTAAAGGAGAAGCATATTGTAATCCGTTTTTAACAAATTCATAAGAAAATGCGCTTAACACGATGTATGGAATAGCGTATTTTAATATTTTCAAGTTTTTATCAGTTGTCGTCTTAGAGATTCCATTAAAATTGTTAATTGAAGCTGTAAAGAGTAGAAAGGCTTATAACTGAGAAAATGAAGTATAAAAGATTAAGTGAGAAGAAATGGAATACAGAAAAATCTTTGAGGGGGCTGCATATTCAATATTTGAAGACGATGAGGCTACATTGGTATTGTTAGAAGGGAAACCTGTTGCTGCCTCATGCATTGAACATGGTAATCATAACCTGTTCGATTTTGATTGCCCCCATGTAGAAAAACTAATGAAGAAAATTTTTTCTTAAACCCAAAAACTTATACTACGGCTATACATGCTATTTCTATAAGAACATCTCTAGGTAATCTAGATACTTCTACAGTAACTCTTGCAGGTGGTTTTGTACTGAAATACTCTTGATATATATCATTAAAATCTGAGAAATCTTTCATGTCTTTTAAGTAAATGAACGTCATAGTGACATTTTCTAATGAAGCTCCAGAACTTTCTAATATTGCCTTTATGTTTTCTATAACCTTCTTAGTTTGCTCTTTAATATTTCCCTTTATAATTTCATTAGTTTTTGGCTCTATAGGTATCTGTCCAGATACAAAAATTATATTTGAAGATTTTATAGCTTGAGAATAAGGTCCTATAGGCTTTGGGGCTTTTTCGGTATATATTACATCTTTCATTACATAAAGCAGACTCAATTAGGTTAAATTCTTTTTTTCTGAAACGAATGGTAAATGCAACTGATAGTGAAGTGCTATTAACATATCTCTTTCTGTTATTATACCCTTTGGCTTTCCTTCCTCGTCAAGAATTAGAAGTGAACCTATATTTTTAGATATTAATAGGGCAGCAGCTTCATTTATTGACTTATTTTCGTCAATAGTTATTACGCTCTTATTCATAACGTCCTTTATATATCTTCCAAAAAATGCTTCTGGTTCCATTTTCTCAACTGATTTTCCAGCAGATTTTACTGCGTCAGCAGCAGTAATCATTCCTATAACTTTTCCGTCTTCGTCAACTACAGGTAGTCTTCTAAATCCTCTATTCAACATTTGTCTAACTGCCTGCTCTAAAAGTGTGTGTTTATATACTGTTGTAACTCTTTTTGACATAAACTTATTTACAGGGAATAACTCGTCAAGATCTTGAAACGCTAGTAAGAAATCTCTTTCTGTAACTATTCCTATAGGCTTTCCTTTTTCATCTAGAACGGGTAAAGAACCAAAGTTTCTAGTAACCATTAACGTTATTGCATCTATTATATCAGTATCTTCAGTTACTGTAACAGGGTTAGGCGTCATATAATCTGACGCTTTAGCATTTCCTAATTTATACAAATCTCCTTGAGTGCACGTAGTAGGGCAGAAACTTAAATAAACTGATAGAAGATCTCTCGTTGAGAGCAAGCCATGTATTTTATCGTTTGCCACTATAACTCGTCCTATTCCTCTATCATTAACTTTTTTGAACGCTGTTAGCAATTTATCATCTATTGATACTATTGGAGGATTCAAAATCTCTAAAGTTTTTATAATCATAAAATATGTGTGTAGAGAAGTTTTATAAATATTTTGAATGAGGAAAATTAATATTATATATTAACCTTGTTAATATTGAAGTCATTTGACTATTGGCTTAAAAATATTTATAAAAATCATTCTTTTATGGAACTTCCTACATGTTTATCTATAGTAATAAAAGACAATGAAGTTTTAATGATAGAGAAGAAAAGGGGTCTAGGTAAAGGTCTTTTGACGTTTCCTGGAGGGAAAATAGAAAATGAAACCTCATATGAATGCGCATTAAGGGAATTAGAAGAAGAAGTAAACGTTAAGGGTTATGATCCACTATACGCTGGTAGAATTCTATTTAAGCAAGAGAATGGATATGTGATTTCTATGTACGTATATCTAATAAGGAAATTTTCTGGAGTTATAAAGGAAACAGATGAAGCTAAACCTTTTTGGCAAAGAACTGATGATATACCTTATGCAAGGATGTGGCAGGATGACAGATTTTGGCTGTATAAAGTTCTGTCAGGCAAAATAGTAGATTGTGTATTTACATTTTCTAATGATTGGAGTGAAATTATGGAGGGATATTGCTAAATACATGAACTATCCTGTCCTTACGAATAGGACTTTCTGCTTTATGACTTCATTTTACCAATGGTAGAGGGCGAAACTCACAGTGGGGGTCGTTATGATCTATATAGGAGCCCGATGGTAATATACCAACACTAGTATTTACTGAAAGTTCTTAGACTAGAATTTAACGGTAAATCCTTAAAATAAAAGCTATAAACTTTCTGAAAGTACTAACTGGACTGCTTATTGAAGCAGAGACGTACTACATAGACCCTTGCTTTACCTAAGGCGTCTTGGCGACGTTTAATTCTATGTATTCAAAATTTTCTCGCTTTCGTCAAGCATTCTCTTTACCTTATTTATTAACGGCAAAATATCATCTAATGAAAGCTTAGCTTCATGGAAGCCCCATACATGAAGAGTATAAGCAGAATTCCAACCGTCTAAAACCCAGTCTCCAGGTTTTTTGAGAGTTTACTTGATGCAGAAACTAGCCAACTAGTATACCATCTCTCTTCATCTAAAGCTTTCTTATATTCGTCTAGCGTGAACTTTTCTGAAAGCGCTTTTATAATCTCTTCAGCAACTTTGTATGCCCTTTCGAAAGCTTGTATTACGTCTTCTTTATTGTCACAAACTTGAAGTTTTAAAGCGTTTCCTTAGACGCCATTAGTTTACTCCTCTAATAAGTTCTTATGTTATCCTTTTTAGCTTTACATTATTTAGCAGATAAAAATTTTATAAAAATACTAATGTCAAGAATTGTAAATATTTTTTAAAGACGATAATAGGCAAAAAATCAGTGCACTTTATTATAATTTCTATGCGAATTTACATGATTTTGGTCTTCCGAATACTTTTGATGCTACTTTTGAAAGGCAAATATCCTCGTTATCATTACATATAAATATCTTTTTTCCACTTTTTGTAATTTTATCAAATTTTTCCTTATCCAAATTTTTAACGATAAATATGCTTTCTTCTTCATTAGTTTCTCTTATTACTCCATTATCGTAAATAACAAATCTCTTACCGTTTTCAAATGCTACCACTATATTCATCAATTACAGTAACGTGTATGCTATAATAAAAATACTTATTGAAACGCCTATCAGCATACTTCCCATAAATCTCATAACTTTTCTGTCTATTTTCATAACATTAAAGGATGAAAGCGTTATATACGCTATACCATAAAATATAGCTATAACACCTATTATGTTCAAGATTATTTTAAATATTATGTCAGGACTCATATGATTAATGTTATAGAATCTTAATTATAAATCTTCTATATGTTTTTGAGATAGTTTTCTAAGATAGGTATTGAGACATCATAACGGTATGATACATTAAGGTGGCCGTCTTCAAATTCCTCGTATATATGCTGTATATTTTTCTGTTTTAGCTTTTTATGAATTATACGTGAGCCGTATTGTATGTTAAATTCGTCTTTAACGCCGACATCGATATATACAAATTTGTTCTGCAAATTTCCAGAAATTTTGTCTACCATTCTAACTGGATCTTTCTGTAACCATTTTTCCCAAATTTCCATTATAATTTCTCCAGTTTCTAGATCAAAAGGTAAAAGGATATCTCCAGAAGAAGAAGGAGAATAAAATGCTGACATTCCTATTATATTCAGCGTATTTATATCTTCTTTTTTCTTTTTATTCTGTTTTGTCCAATAATAATCTAGCCATTCTTTTGGTGTCTTAAATTTTCTTAGATATGGTATAACTTTTGGGAAACTTGGTAAATATACATATTCGAAATACGCATCTCCAGAATGTGACGCTAATGCTTTTATTTTTTTACTTTTCATTCCAAGTGTTAGTGATCCATATCCTCCAGAAGATTTTCCAAATACTCCTATTTTGTCAGTACTATATTTTTCTGAGAAATAGGGAATTATCTCGTTTAATATAAAATCTTCATACTTTCCTACTGCTTCTGAATTTAAATATTGATTTCCGCCCACTTTAGTAAAAGTATCAGGCAAAATAATTATACTTCCGTCTATTTTTCCTTCACTTTTTAATCTCTTTACACGCGAATAGAGATCTTCTGACAAAGGATCATAATTTAGTTGTGCTAAGGATGACGATAGAAATCCGCTCAAATATACTAAGAGTGGTTTGCCTTCTGGCTGATCTGGCTCTATAATTGCTGTTTTTCTAATAAAAGGATCTTTTAATACGTTATCTTTTAATACATCACTTTCAAACTCTAAAAATTTTAGATTCATAAATATAATAGGCTATTATAGATCTTATTTTTATGCAAAGTTTACAAACATTGGCACTTATTTTAGTTTCAGCGTCAGTATTAGGTTTGATCTTAAATAGGTTTAAAATTTCGCCCGTGTTAGCGTATTTATTAGCAGGGTTATTAGGTGTTTATTTAAGTGTAAATTATGAAGATGAGATATTTCAATTTTTAGATTTTTTAGCACTCAATTTAATATCGTTTGAAATAGGAGCTACTCTAGAGATTTCTAGATTAAAAACACTGTTTATACGATCATCAGTAATCGTTTTTATAGAAACTATTAGTGCAATATCAATAATATTAACATTGGGATTTTTATTAAGATTAAATATTTTAGAATCAATTTTTCTAGGTTTAATAGCAGCCGATACAAGCACTTCAATAGCGTTCAAATTATCACAAGGAAAACTAGACGAGAAAGACAGAGAACTTATTCTCTCAGTTTCTTCATTAGAAGACGTCTTATCTTTTTTAGCATTAGCAGCAATATCTGCCTCAAGAGACATAGGTAGCTTAATAGTTGATTTACCTATAGCTACAATATCTTCGCTTATTTTGGGATATTTTATTTCAAGATATCTAATAAAGCCTACATTAAACTTTTCAAATGAAAGTATAATATTATCCGCAATAACTGCAGTATTTTTATTTAATCTTATAAGTAACGAATTAGATATTCCTAATACATACGGATCTTTTTTACTAGGATTATCTGCAGCCTTAACTCTAAAGAATACAGTTAAGGTTACAAATCTTCTCATGCCTATTAGAGAATTGTCATTAATATTCTTTTTTATAGTAGCAGGTAGTTATTTGAAAATCGGAAACTCATTATTAATATTTCTACCAATAAGTATTCTATTAATTATAGTAAAATATTTGTCATTCAGTATAGCCACGTGGATGACTGGAAGCGAATTCTTAAGAGCTTTTAGATTAGGGCTTTTTATGACACCCATAAGTGAGTTTGGAATAATAATTTCTCTAGATGCTATAAATCAAGGATTTAATATACTTCCAGTTTACGATATTTCTACTTTAGTAGTGGCTTTTTCTTCAACGGTATCGTCGATTATTATTAACTCTGAAAAGAGAATACTAAAAGGAATATCTAAAATTTATTTTAAATCTACATTTCTTCAAAATGTAGATAGAATAGTAAAATCAAATAGCTTCTCAAGAAAGACTCAGTTTAATTTTGAATATGTAAAACCAATAATAGTAACAATAGGTATAGTAACTAGCTTATATACAGTTTTAGTTTCACTAAAAACATATCTTCCATTTTTACTTAGTTTCACTGCACCTATAATTACTGCATTTTCTATACTATTTATCTTGTTTTTATGGAAGGATTCAATAGAAAAAGTTAATACAGAAGGAAAAATAAAGGAAATACTAAAAATTCTTTCAATTATGATCTCAATACCAGTATCTTTAATTCTCATTAGTATGTTAGTTTCATTTCTAGGTTTCTCATTTATTTCTATTCTAGCATTATTTATATCAATATTAGTTTTATTATTACTATATAGAAGAATAGAAAGAATTGTTAGAGAAATAGAAAATATAATCTGAATTTTCTTTTACAATTTTCATTTTCTTATCGATTAGATATATTTCTCCATCTTTTGCTTTAATTGCCTTTGCCTCTCCATTATCATATAAATATGCAGTTATAGCACATAATACAGCGTCAAATTCGTCTTTAATACTTGTATAATCCTTCCAATTTATTTTCATTAACTTCATTGAAGACGTGGGATGAGTTTCAATAGAATTAAGTTTTTTAGATAATTTTATTCCTCTCTCTACTAAACTAGGCATAAAAGACGGAGGAAGTACTTTTAAACCTAATTTTAACATTTCTCTATCTATCTCTCTAAAACCTTTAGAATATGATAAAGGAGAATCTATTGCAGTAATTTTAGCTTTTGAACATAATTCTAATATTTCATCATCCGTAGATACAAAATATATTTTTATCTTATTATACCAAAAA
>OGCG01000912.1_pt1 | contig 16243 bp, 18 predicted proteins | sample 1570061 | NCBI WGS metagenome assembly OGCG01 (sample SAMN06268698, study PRJEB24515) | hot springs metagenome | isolation source: Joseph's Coat, Yellowstone National Park, Washington, USA | place: USA:Joseph's Coat, Yellowstone National Park, Washington, USA
TGTTGGCCAAAAAGTCTTCCTATTCGGGGGAAGTCCGCCTATCTCCTCCCTTCCCTGAAGGTCGGAGTTTTATTCACCCCAAACCCCTAACTTCCCTATAAGTACCCGCTTAGGGCCCTTTAGGGGCTTGGGGCAAGCAGTAAATCCTGCAGTAAATCCTGGCTCTAGCGATAGTGGGCTTGCCTCAATAATTTGCTGGTCAGGAAAATTAAAAGTAGGGGTGATGTAACCCGGACCTACGCGGAACTGCCTCGGGCTGGAAACGCTTATTTTTTGGCTACTCAGGGTTCTGAATTGGGATTTTCCGATTTGATAGACAGCGTGAAGGGTAACGCCCTTTTGCTGTTGATTACCGGTGTGCTTTTCTACGGCATCCCGAGCGCTGCCGCTGGCCAGTGGGGTGTGTTTTACATGCAAGATGTAGGTCTTTCAAAAACAGAAATAGGGGTAATATCAATAATGATAACTTCTGTATCATTGCTGTTCTTGATAATTGGGGGAAATTTATCTGACTCGTGGGGGCGCAAAAGGACGACTTTCACTGTAGACTTGATAGCCTATACTGGCGGCTACCTAATTTTAGCCCTAGCCCATAACCTGCTTTACTTTATAGTTTATGCTATGATTTGGGGGACTAGTACTGCTTCCGGCGTGGCATTTGGGTGTCTTTTCGCGGAATCCGTTGATCCAGAAAAAAGGGGCAAGGCTTACGCTATGAACGCCATAATCAGCCCCATCCCCGGTATAATTATGCCGTTCATAGGCTATATGGTAATCGAGCACTTCCAGGCCAGCCTAGGGGCCGTCCCGGGCCTGATCTTCGCCATGAGGTTGCTTTATTTATGGGTTTCGTTGAGCGTTGCGGTCGGCGCAACAATACGGTACTTGAAGTTAAAAGAGACCCATCCCGTGGAAAGAGCGTCCGGTTTTTTGCCGAGAAGGTATATATCGGCGTTTACCTCGTTTCCTCCTCACATACCCCGCTACGTCAAACACCCCTCGCTCTTCAAGGGGTACGCGGATAACGTGCAGTGGCTTTGGGAGCGCAAATCCCCCTTCATTTATTGGCTTGCTACAGCAATTTCCACTTTCGCTGGGTCTTTGACTGCGCTAGTTTACCCTTTTTACGTGGTAGAACACCTAAACCTCGACTTATCCGCGCTAGCCATCTTCGCCTCAGTTAATACCGCCACCGGGATCGCGTTAACTCTATTTCTGGCCCCCCATTTCTCGACGCAGAACCTGAAGAAGTACATGGTGTTGGGCCTTTCCCTTTCTCCAGTATCAACGCTCGCCTTCTTGATGGCAAGAAGCGACGTTCCCCTGCTCGTACTATCGGGCATAATGGGCAGCTTCGCGGGGGCTTTCGCGGGGCCTGCCGGAGGAGGCTATTGGGCTAACTTGATACCTAACGAAAGGCGGGCAAAGGTAACGGCGGTCACGGGGGTTATGACGAACGTTATTAACGTTCCTTCCCAGTTCGTGGGTCTCCTGCTCTATCAGGTGTTCCCGTTTCTCCCTTGGGTGTTCGTTGCCGGCCTACAGGTCGGCTCGCTCTTCCTGATAGCTTCACTGCCTGAGATCCCTGGGCCCGGGCCTTAAACCCGGCTCGATTAGCTTTTATTCCGTGTCCGCTATTTACGAAATGATGAAAGAAAAGCTTGAGTTGATTCTAAGCGAGATTGATTCGCTGAACCTGTCGGGCGTGCTGCTGAGGAACCCAGAGAACCTTTTATTCGCGACCGGCTACTGGTCGGCGTTGGGTCGTTCCCTTCTGTGGGTTTCGTCCGATGGCAGGACGAAACTGCTCGCCCCTAAGTCGGAAATCGACTTCGTGCCGGACGGCTGCGCGGACGAAGTCGAGTGGCAGGCCGATGAGGGATTGGACGCCATTTTCAGCCCTTATCCGGGTTTCAAAAAGTTTTTGGGAAAGCTGAGCGGTAGGGTAGGCGTTGAACTTTCCTCGGAGATCACCACGTCAATTCACGTGGGATCAGAGGCATCGTACGCGTCCACGCCGACGTTCGACCTCGTGAAGCAGGCTGGAGCGGAATTAGTTGACTTCACGCCTTCAATCGAGAAACTCAGGCAGCACAAGAGCGAAAGCGACGTTGAGAAAATTGCTTTATCTTATGAAATCAGCGCTGTGGGCCTCAGGGAGGGCCGCTTCAAGTTATCAGAAGGCATGACGGAGGCAGAGCTCGCCTCCGTTATTGAGGGCGCCATCAATTCGTCAGTTGGATACAAGGGGGCAAAGAGGGTTAGGGCTTTCGCCTTCGTTATGTCTGGCTACAAAGGCGAGACCGCCTATTACCCTTACGATATATCTTCGGAAAAAACGATAAAAAGGGGTGAATCGGTGCTAATCGAGTTAGACGTACAAGTCGACGGCTATTGGTCAGATACTACTAGGACCTGGTTCATTGACGCGCCCGAAGAGATGAGGGACAGATACGAGGCCGTGCTTGAAGGCAACGAAGAAGCCACTAAAGCCGCGAAAATAGGCGCGCCCGTAACTGAGGTGGACTCTGCGGCGAGAAAGGTGATATCTGATAGGGGTTACGGGAAAGAATTTAACCACCGCCTAGGCCACGGCGTGGGCTTTAGACACCACGAGATGCCGGCGCTTCACCCCGCTTCAAAGGAGGTGCTGGCTAAAGGGATGACCTTTACAATCGAGCCCGGGGTCTACGGAAAGGGCTTTGGGATAAGAGTTGAAAACGGGGTAGAAGCCACGGAGGGCGGGGGAAGGAAGCTCGGCAACGTACCGCTTGGCTTCCCGTAGGCATTTTAAAGGTTTTGTTAGGGGCTTGGGGTGAGGAAATTCATGCTTTAGCGTTATAGGCGGACTTCCCCAAAACGAAGTATATCAGCCCGCGCCGAATTGACAACAGGATCGGTGCGATCCGAATCCACGTCCGCGGAGACGGACGCAACCGAACTGCCGCGCGGGAACTCGAAACGGCCTAAGACCTCGGCTGGCCTGAGGGATCGGGTGCGGTCGATGAAGCAGGAAGCTTGGGCTTCGGCTGAGGAGTAGCTCACGTATTGTCAGGAGTCTGAGGGAAGACGCGGATCAAACGCTTAAGCTACCAGCAGACTCCAAAAAATACGGGATTAATCGTAGGGTTGGTGCAGTCCGAGTTCGCCCAGGAGATCGCTACCTGTATATGACCTCGGACTGAGGAACGCTCGTAGAGAAGCGATCGAGTAAACCGTTGGATCAGGAAGCTTCGAACCTTTACCTTAGGGAGCTCAACTTTTCTTCAGCGTGACCGGCGTTTAAACGCTGGCATCGTTCTGGAAGAATTTTTACTTGAGGTCGTTGAGTTGATGCTATGCAACTTTATTGATGCCCAGGTCTTCGATTGTGCGCGCTACTTCCCGTTTTTCTTCTGCCGTCAGGTTATCTAGAGGCGACCTGGTGGGACCCCCATGAAGGCCTATATAGTCCATCGCGGCTTTTCCGACTGGTATGTACATAAGGTTAGCCTCATATATCGATGGAAGGATTGAGAGGGATCCCCGCTTTTTCTTGTACTTGTCGTACAAATCTAAAATTGGAACTATTTTCTTTAAGGCTTCATAGGCCTTGCTGAAATCTTTTTCGCCGACTGCCTCATATATTTGATAGCTTAAAGAAGGCGCAAAGTTAGCTATGCTGGTTACGTATCCCGCGTAATTGAAGCCAAAAGAGTTAGCGGCCACGTACTGTAACTCGCCATGACCAGCGAAGAGTGCCAGTTTAGAGTGGTCAATGCGAACGGACTTCCAGAAATACTCGAAGAAGTTCGGGGAATTGTCCTTTATGGCCACTATATTTTTCAGCCCAGAAAATTTAACCATGAGGTCCACGTCTATTAGAGAAGCCGCGACGTCTGGATTGTTATAGATTATTAGTGGGATATCAACGCTTTCAGAGATCTGCTTGTAATAGTTGTACATTCCCTCGCGGCTAGCCTTATGGTAATATGGCAGAACCACCATGGCAAAATCGGCGCCTGCATCCTTTGCATACTGGGCAAGCTTAATTGTTTCCCTTCCGCCTGGTTGCGATACTCCGGCAATCACTGGTAGCTTTCCACCTACGGTATCGACGACTGTCTTTATTACCTGTTTTTGTTCGTCTATCGAGTTCGCGTACGCTTCGGTGGTGCTCCCGTTGGTCAGTATAATTACGTCCTTTCCTTTCGAAAAATTTACCAGGAATTCCGTATTTGCCTTTAACCCTTCTAGGTCCAGGTCGCCGTTCTCTTTGTAAGGGCAGAACTGAACGACTATCATGCCCTTGCACTTTTTAACGACTTCCTCTTTTGACATAACCCATTACATAGGTTAGCTTTTAAGCTTTAAAAAATTTTACGGTTGTAGTTGCACTTTAACGACTTCGTTCCTCGAAAGGCCTAGTTCAAAGCCTTCCTGAGCTTTGTCCAGAGGCAAAACGCGGCTGACCAATTTCTTAGCGTCGACCTGCCCTTTGCTGATAAGCGATATGGCCGTGGGAAAATCGCCCCAAGAATAACCTACAGTCCCGACGATTTCCTTCTCGTTGTCCACGATTTCCATCGGCTTCAGCTGGAGCTGGGGAATCTCGAAAACGCCAGCGATAACCGTCCTGCCACCCTTTTTCGTGAGCGAGAGGGCCAGCGCCGCCGTCTCAGATTTTCCAACAGCTTCTAGCGATGCGTCCGCACCTACCTCCGTGTCGTTTAATATTTGGTTTGCGTCTTCCGGCTTAACTACCAGATCGGCGCCAATTTGTTGCGCTAACTTTTGCCTCCACTCGACTGGCTCGACAACTGCTACGTAGGAAACGCCGGCCGCTTTTGCCGCGGAGAGGGCGAACAGACCTATTGTACCCCCTCCAACAATGGCCAAATGATCGCCTTCTCTTAAACCAGCTTGCTTGAGCGCGTGCACCGCTATAGCAAGGGGCTCAACGGCAGCGCCCTCCAAATAACTCATGTTGTCGGGAATCCTATATACCCATCTATCCCCTACAGCTATCTTTTCTGTGAACGCCCCGTCTACTTGATTCCCTAGGAATTTAAGGGAGGTGCAAAGGTTATACTCTCCTCTCTTACAGTAGTAGCAGTGACCGCAGGTAACGAGGGGCTCGACCACTACCCGCTCTCCTACCTTATGCGTTGAACCCGGCCCGACTTCTATAATGTCGCCGGCGAACTCATGGCCGGGGATTATCGGAAGTTTGACGTTCGGGTGCCTGCCCACGTAGATGTGCAGGTCGCTGCCGCAAATACCCACATTTCTAACGCGTATTACCACTTGCTCGGGACCTGCGTGTGGCTCTGGTATATCAATTGTTTCAAGCTTTTGGGGTCCAGTTATTCTAACTGCTTTCAACCTAACGTCCTGCTGCGATGTGGATTTAACCTTTTCGATTTAAAGCGCCTGGGTGTAAGGCAAGCCTCTTAGAAATTATCGGGGATCAATCGATTTTGTTTGAGGATTAAGAGGGCAGTAGGAAGTCGCTAATTGCTGCTCGCTAGGCTTAAAAGCTTTGACATAAGCCATTTATAGCATTCAAGTCGGCCGTTTGGGTCGCCAAAGAGACTATATACGTGTTGCTGGAATTATATTTCGCTCTTGCGTTGGCTTTATTGATGTTATCGGAGTTACGGGGTTTTTAGGCTAAGGCTAGGCACCCCCGCCGAGTGGGCTACCTTCGACGCTAACAGCTCACCGGGACCCAGACTTCCCTACGCCCTCGAAGAACCTTGCCTTACACTTTCCTCTTCTTCACTGATGGCTTTGAGCGTTGAGAGGTCTGCGTTCTCCAGAGGAAGTGTAAGCGCTTCCTTTAGTTTCTTTAAGGGTTGGGCGCTCTTATTCATACCCTACGGCTGCTCGAATCCGTGGGGTTTGTTCAACCCAGGTGACCGCCTCCTCAACGTCACGTTTTCGGACTCGAAAGTTACGTTCGACCTAAACGGTTTTCCTGTCAACCGGACCTGCGCTTTCGACCAGGTAGTGGTCTACGTTTACAAAATGAGCGAGAAAGCCCTTCAGGGAGGGGATGAATTGCGAAATGTTTAATTCAGCAGTGCAATCAAGGGAAGGGCATTCCCGAATTCACGCCTGTGGAGATGCCTCTGGCGGGATACCTGAATCGTGAAGGTATTAGCTATGCTTCGTTGAAGCAGGAACCTCCATCCTTCAGGGATGAGAGGATGTCAGAACACATTAATAAGATAGCTCCGACCTTCAGGGAGGAGGTGAATTGATAACCGAAGCTTTACTAATGGTATTAAAACTGTACCCACGGGCCATGGAATTCACGCCTGATAAGCCCATAAAAAAGGGCCTGAGGTGGAATAAGACCTCTGGATTAGAACTGATGGGGGTACCGTCGATGGTGTAGGAACCTCAGCCTTCAGGGAGGGGAGGATGTCAGTTCACTTGACCCGTACTTCACTGACGTACTGGCCACAATTAAAAGCGCATTCACCGCCTGCTCTCGGGAAACATAACCCAAACTTTTATATGTCATCGGTTATTCCGACATAACGGGGTATCCGGTGAAAAAGATGAAATTGGGGGTAGGCGTGATAGGTTGCGGCTTTATAAGTCAAAGTGCTCACATACCCTCCATAGTCCGCAACGAAAGGGCGCAGTTATTAGCAGTATCCGATGTAAAGCCTAACCTAGCCGCGAGCGTTGCCACGCGTTGGCACGTACCGCTTTGGTACGCGGATTACCACGACCTTTTGGAAAATAAAGATGTGGAGGCGATTTTCATCCTTACGGACAAGTACTCGCACTTTCCCATAGCAATGGACGCCCTTAGCGCGGGAAAACACGTATTCGTGGAAAAACCACTAGCTACCTCTTATAAGGACGCGGTAAGGGTAGCGGAGGAAGAAAAAAACGTTCCCTGATAGCTTTCGTGGGTTACATGAAAAGATACGATGCAGGGATGAGGCTTGCCCGCGAAAAAATTTCTTCGGAAGGTCCTCCACTTTACGCGAGGGCTACTTATTTTGGAGGCAACTGGACCTTTGGCGAGCCCCAGATTAAACCCTTGACAAGCAATGAAAAAGTCCCTCAGATCGTTAAGTCTTATCCAGAACTTCCACCCTCTTTTATACAGCTTTACGATGACTTACTCGAACAAATACATTTGGTGAATACAGTTCGTTACCTCTTTGGAGAGCCCCGCGTTGTATCAGCACACCGCAGTGGAGGTTTCCTTGTATCTCACTTGGACGCGGGGTACATGATTTCCTTGGAATTCGGTTCCGTGAACCTAGGTCGGTGGACCGAAGAATACTCGGCCTACTATAAGGATCTGGAGATAGCCGTTGAAGCCCCACCCCCGCTTTACCGCAACACCACTGCCAGCGTGACTCTTAAAGGGGCTGATTCGGACGTGGTTTACCCGAGGGTCGGCTTCAAGTGGGCTTTCGAGGAGGAGACAGAGTCCTTCATCTCGGCTATTGCCGATTCCAGGCCGTACCTCTCCGGAGCGGATGACTCAGCTAAAGACCTTGATTTAGCGGAAAAAATAATTCGGTCGGCGGCTTCGGCGGCTTCGGCGGCTGAAGCCGAGTTGAGAAAAAGTATAAATGTACCCAAAGAGCTAGCTTATGCGCTTGGGTTTTGTCGTAGACAGGCAAATGGGCGATATTCAGAGGACGTTTGAGTGGGCGCAAAAAAACGGTTTCGAGGGACTTGAACTAATGTCTGCCCCAGGTTCGATAGCAGATCCAGAAAAGGTACAGGGCGCCGAGCTGCGTTCGCTTGCAAAAAAGTATGACCAGAAGTTGGAACTGGATTTCTGGCAGAATTTGCTCGATCCAGACGCTGAAAAGAGGAAAATCGTTATTGGTCGTATGAAGAAGGTGGTAGAGCTCGCGGCCTCCTCCGATGTAGAGGTGATAGTGGGCTCATGCGGAAAATTTTCGAATAAGCTCGAAGAAAATTATGCTAAATACTCGGAGGTCTACCCTGAGGTGGCCGACTTTGCGTCATCTCAAGGAATTAAAATAGCTTTTGAGATTTATCCAGGATTTAATTTTGCACACGCACCCTCTACGTGGAAGAAATTATTTGATCTAGTCCCTTCGCGTGCCTTGGGTATAAACTTGGACCCATCTCATTTAATATGGCAGTTCATCGACTACCTTCAAGCTGTACGCGACTACTCGGACAGGATTTACTCCGTGCACGCCAAGGATACCGAGATCATAAGAGGCAGGCTTTCTCGCGAGGGCATCCTCGGTAATGACTGGTGGCGGTATAGGGTGCCAGGCTGGGGAGAGGTAAACTGGCATTCGCTGATCTCGGCTTTGATAGAAGTAAAGTACGGGGGAATGCTGTTCGTTGAGAATGAGGATCCCTTGTTCGGGTTCGAGGAAGGTATCTTGAAGGGTTACAGTTATCTGAAGGATTTGGTGCGCTAGCTTTTTTTCCGAAAATCAAAATATCCAAATTTTTCTTTCTTTTTCTATTTCCTTTTATCCTCAGCCTAACGAGGAACTCCTCCGATAGGGAATAGTTTCAGCTACAGGTATTTTTTCCAGTACTTCACCGTTTCTTCAAGGTTTTTGATCACTTCTTGGTCGTTTTCCTCGAACGGCGGGATGTACTCGAGGAAAGCGTGGACCTCCTTTGCCCCCCTACTTCTCGATGCTCGAGATCACCTTATCTGCCTTTATTATGCCGATCTCGTTGAAGCTAGGGGAGAAGGGCCAGTGCCTGTCGGCCTTCCCGTCCGTCTGCTGGAGGTGGATGACCGGGGAATCCGTTGCAAGCTCGGCCAGCCACTCGTACGGGTCACCGTCCGGGCCCTCCGATCTGCACTGGTGGCCGACGTCGATGGTCAGCTTAACCGGTACCCCATCTCCTTGATTTGAGGTTTTCAGCACCTCGCGGGCGTCTTCAAGCGTCCAGGGTTTTTCCCTGGGCACGGGCATCGGCTCCCACAACAGCATTTCCAGCCCGAGGGACTTGGCGCGCCCGCGCAGGACCTTAACCCCCTCCATTATCTCTTTGTCGATTTGGACCCTACGAGCAGGATAGGTAGCTAGCCCCGTAAAAGTCGAGTGCATCTTTAATCCGTAAGCCTGGCCCACCTTCTTCACGCGGGCCGGTTCGTACTCTAGGGCGTTCTTCGAGGTCCTCGGCTCCAAGAGGTCAAAGGAAAACTGGACTTTATCCACGTCCAACCTCCTGTACACCTCCGCCCAGTCTTCGGTTAGCGGCCGCCTCTTCACCGCCCAACAGTTGTTTATCCCGAAATATATTTTGCTCATAAGATGTCCGGGAGAACGCTTTAAAGGGAAGGGTGAGCCGTCCTTATTGTATGAATTTTTAAATAGGTTTATAGCTTAATTACAACCCTCGTATTAGAATCTTTTTTCACTATTTATTTGGATGGACTTAAAAATATTCGGTTTATCCTATAATAAAATGAGAATTGTTCCCGTAGGGATTGCTATGCTCGGAGATGAAAGACCCTGGGCCATGGAAGAGTTAGAGCCTTTATGCGGAAAAAAAGTTCAGGCGCTTTCAGACTTTCTTGAAGGGTCACTTGACTATAAAGGGGTTCGCCCTAGGATCGTAAAGGCGCCAAAGGTCATCACTTCTGTCAAGGAAGCCAAAGAAATGGGAGAGTGCTTACAAAAGGAGGGGGTCGGCATCCTTATCCTGCAATATTACATTTGGAATTACCCCTACCTCGTCTGGCCCTTGGTTAATATATTGGGAAAGGATAAACCTATTCTGAAGTTTTCGAATAACGAAGGAGGATATCCTGGTAACGTGGGATTACTGGCAACGTCTGGAGCCTTGGGGCAGGCGGGCATTAACACCGAAAGGGTAGTTGGCGACCTAGAGGACAAACGAGCGCGCGATAAAATACTGACTTGGATAACGGCCGCAGAAGCCTATGCTTCTTTGAAAGGGCAGGTTTACGGTTCCTATGGCGGCCATTCAATGGGCATGGAGACCGGTTATTTTCACATGGTACCATTCCAAAAATACTTTGGGCTTACTGAGTACAGCATTGATCAGATGCTTTTGCGCGAAGAGATGAACAGAGTAAGTCCGGAGGAGGTCGAGAAGGGCTTCTCGTGGCTTTCATCTCTTTTAGGTGATAGGATTGAATACGGAAAAGGCCTAACGCCTGAGATCCTCAAGCAGCAGTTAAGGCTTTACTTGGCCATGAGAAAAGTAAGTTCTGATTACGACTTCGATTTCTGCGGGATCAAGGGTCAACGGGAATTCACGGAAAACGTCGTGACTACCGACGTGGCAGAAATGATAATGAACGATCCTTAAGACTGGAATGGCCCCAAAGAACCATTCGTATGCGCTACGGAAGCGGACGCTCAAGGAGCGCTCACAATGCAGATCCTTAAGTATATCGGAAGAGGGGTTCCAGTTTTGTTCGCCGATGTGAGGCTGTACGTACCGGAGGACGACCTTTGGGTTTTAGCAAATTCCGGGGAGCGCTCCAGCTGGTATGCCTCGAGGAGCTACGACCCGCGCGAAAACTTCAAGAAGATAACCCTTTGGCCTGCGGTCGAGAGGTACTTCCCGAAGGGAGGTGCGTCCGTGGAATTTGATGCAGCCCCCGGCGAAGTGACGCTGGCTAGAATGGGCATGTCTGAAGACAGGCCATTCATGGTCATAATGAGCGCGAATCGGTTGATCTGCCGGAAGAGGAAAAAAGGAGGATTAAGGGTAAGACCGACCCAACGTGGCCCCACATGTACGTGAGGCTCAAAACCTCGTTTGACGAATTTGTAAACGCGTTTCCAGCAAACCATGTGCACGGCATACCGGGTAATCACGTCAAGGAGCTGGTAAAGTTTTGCGAAATAGCCGGGATCGAAGCCGTCCTGCTTGGTTGATAAACTCAGCGGATTTTTCTAGCCGCCTGAACTTGGCGAAAATTATAGAAATGAGCAAGAAAGCTCCAGCCCTTCAGGTAGGAAATGAATGGCCAGGTGAAACGTTGATGTACAATGAAGAACATTAAGCCTCGCATGAAATTGCTCCTGGAAAAGGTCCTGGAGAAAGTCGTACTGAAATCCTTGATAACCGATTGATCCGATAACCGATTGATTTAAATGGACTTCGGTACAAGGTTGAGAATATCTCCTTTCCAAGGTCCGTGCTGAGGAAGTAGATAAAGGCACATCTCGATGCGCGGAGGGGGATGCGCGCGAGGCGAGCGCTGATACCCTGGGGGCACCGCCGACGGGGAAACCTCAAAGCAGTAGTGGGTCCTCGCAGAAGCCGCCCGATCACGAGAAATGACGCTGAAATAAGCGCGAAAGCGAGGACCTGAGGCTTTAACCGAGGAAAGTACCCCAGTTTTGAGTTAGGGCCAGTAACTTTTCATAACTTTTTTGAAGCTCGCCTTTTCCGCTCGGAGTATAAACTTTTATATCAAGTGAGTCCTTTAACATTTTTCTCATTTCTGTAACCGAACTTATGACCTTTAATCCGGTTGCCTGTACAGCAATATTGCCTAGTGCCGTCGCCTCGTCTGGGCCGGCGTAAACGGTCGATTCTATCGCGTCCGCGGTCATCTGGTTTAAGAGGTGATTTCTCGATCCGCCTCCGAATACGTTTACACCCCCTAATTTTTTGCCAGTTATGGATTCGGCCCTTTCAAGGATCAATTTGCGCTTGAGTGTTATACTACCGAAGTAAACCCTCAGGATACCGCGCAGCGAATCTGGAACGGGCTGCTTTGTCTCTTCCAGGTAGCGTCTTATCTCAGATAGCATGTCCCCAGGTGGCAAAAACCTAGGGTCATCGACATCTATTACTCCTACTTCTGTGGGCGAAGCTTCAGCGAGTCTCGTAAGATCGTCATAAGAGTAATCTTTACCCGCTTCACCAGTTAGGCGCTTTATTTCCTGTAATATCCACATACCCTGCATATTCTTCAAGAAGGTTATGGTATTAAAAGCCCCACCTTCGTTGGTGAAGTTCCAGTGAAGCGCCCCTTCGTTTATGATGGGTTTTTTCGGTTCGAGGCCCACGAGGTCCCACGTGCCCGAACTTATGAAACCCACGTCGTTCCCGACCAGAGGACCTCCTGCTACGGCGGAGGCCGTATCATGCGTGGCTGGGGCGATGACCTCGGGGCGTCCATCTAGCTTCAAATCTTCAGCTAGTCCTTTATCCAAGCGCCCTAATATAAGGCCGGAGTCCACGATTTCGGGAAAGATTTCGCTTGAAATATCGAGTCTATCGATTAAGTCATAGCACCACTTTTTATCTAGGCTCAAAATATGGGTAGTCGAAGCATTCGTATACTCGGAGGCCTGTATCCCAGTTAGCCAATAATTGAAAAGGTCGGGGATCATGAGCAATTTTCTGGCGTTCAACAAGAGGGGCGACTGCTTTTGCGCTAAATAATAGAGCTGATAAATGGTGTTAAATTGCATAAACTGTATTCCTGTTTTAAAGTAGATTTCCTCTTTGGGTATTTTTTGAGGGCTCCTTTCATGGCTTCATCAAATACAGAATTTCTGTACGCCATGGGGATGCCAAGTAGGTCGCCGTTTTTATCTAGAAGCGCGAAATCTACACCCCACGTATCGATACCGACCGAGTCCAAGCCTCCAAACTTAGTTGAAGCGAGCTTAATCGAGTCCTTTATTTTTTCCAAATCGCCGTTGTGTCCCAATATAAGTTACGACCTATTTTCACCGGGAAATTGGGAAATCTGTTGACCTCCTCGGTTTTGAGCGTTCCTTCCTTCGCATCGATTAATCCGACGATTGCCTTTCCGCCGCTAGCCCCAACGTCTAATGCTAAAATCTTAATTAATTCCATGAGTAGCCCAATAGGATTGGCTTTGGATTTTTATTGCTTTCGCACGTCCTGGGGCTCGCGAACATAAAACCGCCCGCGATTTTATTCCAAATCTCGCTTTCGGCTTTGTAAGTTCTTGATTGATGGCCGCGAACCTTGCCCCGCTGTGAATGACGCCGCCTATTTCAACGGTAGAACCAGAACTTTCTTTTCCTTTTTCTATTAATATCATGTTTCTCTGAGCGCTAAATCTAGAGGCGCGAAGGTACCAGTTATGCCAGCCCCTATTACCATAGCCTGCATAGTTTGATTTAATGTTCGCGTAAAAATTTAACCTCGTGGGTTTAAGGGGCCGTATTCCATTTTCATTCGTAAGGATGGTTATTCCCCGTAAAAAGCTCATAATGTCTTTCGTATGATCCTTACCAGAAATGTCTTTCTATATGGATGGATGAGACGCCCGAGGATGGCCGCGCCGCAAGGATAGCATGCTGGAATACTTTCCACACTCCGAATTTGAAAGTAAGCGCGGCCATAAAACGGGAAACCATGCTTGTAAAGAGAGGGTAGTTCGCCTAGGCTAGTACCCAGCTTAACGAGGAGCGCATTTTTAAATTATTCGTTTCATCGATTAGTTCTTGAAGCAAGTTAATGCCATAAATCGGGGTACCTGCCTACCAAAACAACTGCGAAGCTTGAACCTGGACAATAATAGATGGATCGCCTGGCTCGCTGAGCTTAAATTCTTCACAGGCATTTTTATATACTTACTGCCGAGGAGGAGACGGAGGCCCTCTACAAGTGCTACGCCTTTGGGGGGGCTAAGGTACCTTGAATTGGATGTAAACGACCTCATTAAGAAGGGTGCTAGTAGGAAAAAAGCCATCCATTATTTATATAAAAAGACGTTTACCTCGAGGCAGGGTTTAAGTAAAAGAAAAACGATAGTCGTCTGGATAAAAAATAAATTACGCATCAGCCTCAGCTAAAGCTTCGGGGCTTCCCCCTTAAGTATACTCGGTCTACTCCATTGGGCCTCGCCGAGTTTGAGGTCAGTTATGAGCAGCGAAGGCCGTAGATTCGGGTCACGCTGATCCTATCGACAACTTTTAACGGTTAGATTTTTTGAGACCTAGCCCAGCTAAAGCTTTGATCTACGGCTTCCCCCTCAGACCCCTAACAAGGCTTTTAAGTCGGGGCACAATTTTTTTATGAAATTTTCGGTCCGAGAAAATTTGGTGCCTGGCAAGGATTTCCAGGAAAAATTGTCTTTGTTGCAGGAACTCGGGTACGACGGTATCGAGTTGTGGGGAAAGCAGGAACTTGGCGAGAGTTTAAAGAGGTACACCGATCTGCTTGGTTCATACAAAGTAAAAGTGTCGACTATTTGTTCAGGGTACAGGGGTGACCTTCTGTCGGCATCCAGGACAGACAGGGAGCTTGTCGTCGCTGAGATAAAGGAAAGGCTGAAGTGGGCATCTAATCTCGGTGCAGTAGGCGTAATAGTCGTACCAACCTTTGGTGCGTCTAAGCTGCCTGATTTATCGCCTTATTCCTCTTCATTTGAGTTGGAGAGGGCTTTGCTGATTACGGAATTGAAGGACCTGTCTAAAGCTGCATTGGACGCTGGCGCCAAAGTATTATTGGAGCCGTTGAATAGATACGAAACCCATTTCCTAAAGAGGTTGAAGGATGCCTACGAACTTGCTGAGGAATCCGGCGAAGGTATCGCTTTGATGGCTGACTTCTTCCACATGAATATAGAGGAGGGAGATATACCGTCAGCCATAAGGTACGCATTTCCAAGGCTCAAGCACGTCCATCTGGCAGACAGCAATAGGATGGAACCGGGCACGGGCCACACCAACTTTGCGCCAGCCTTCAAGGCATTAAACGAGCTTGGCTACGCTGGCTATGGGGCCCTTGAATGTTCCTTGTCTGGCGAGCCCAAGAAGAGTCTAGCCGCTACTCTAGGGTTCTTAAAATCCCAGCAAGGTTAAAAGTCTCATAGTTCAGGGTGCGGCCCGTATCGGGCTTTAAACAGACCTCGAATTAGCCAACTCGGCGTGCATGAACGTATAATGGCAAATATGTTTAAATATGCAAATTTTTTGTAATATGTGAGCAAAAAAATATTGGTAGCCTGCAGGGTGCCTGAATCGTCTTTAAGCCTCATTCGCGGGCTGACCCATGAAATAGTTGTTTACGAGGACCACTTGCCTCCAGACATGAGAGAGTTCGATGCAGTGTTAATAAGGGGGAACGTAAAAGCAGACGGCAATTTTTTATCAAGGCTTAAGAAGGGCTCGGTGCTGATCAGGCTCGGCGTTGGGACGGATAACGTTGATCTTAAGGCTGCGAAGGAACTCGGGGTTAAGGTAGCAATACCCCCTGTTCCTCATCGGAGTCCGTCGCCGAGCACGCATTGGGGATCACGCTCGCGCTCGCTAAAAGGATACCGCGTTGCGACGGGGAAATTAAATCTGGGGGCTGGCCAAAGTCGATTTATGATGGCCTTGAATTAAGGGGTAAAACGCTTGGCATAATTGGGTTCGGTTGTACTGGCAAGGAAGTTGCCCGCTTGGGCCAAGCGTTCGGTATGAAAATACTGGGCTACGACAAATACAAATTGGTTAACGAAAAAATAAAGGCTGATTATCGCGATTTATTATCCAAGTCGGATTTCATCAGTTTTCACGTCCCGTTGACCGAGGAAACGAAGGGAATGCTGGATGTCGAGCAGCTACCGCTATTGAAGCGCGGCGTCTTCATAATTAACGTCTCGCGCGGCGAAGTGGTCTCTATCCCCGCCTTACTGGAGGGTCTAGATAAGGGGATAATAGCAGGTGTCGGGCTCGACGTGGTTTCGCATGAGCCCCCTGAGACCAGCGAAGAAAAGCGGCTGGTAAGCGACCCGCGCGTCATAGTAACGCCCCACGTAGCGGGCAGTACGGAGGAAGCGGAAGAGCAAGCGGTCCGTATGGCCTGTTCGACCCTGCAAAAGCTCTGGAGCGAGGAAAATGACGATGACGCTTCCTTAAGTTGAAGGCCAGAGGACTCCTTCTGAGATAAAGTTTTAAGTTAACGATAATAGTAGTATGAAGTTGTCCGATAAAGTAAGGGCAGTGTTTGTCGGTTGTGGCGGCATAGCGTCTGCACACGCCAAGGGATTACGACTTTTCAGGATGTTGATTTAGTCGGTTTTTATGACGTAGTCCCGGAGGCGGCCAAGTCGCTCTCGCAGAAGTACGGCGGGGTTACGACGTATTCAGACCTCGAAACAATGTTTAACGAAGCCAAACCCGACGTGGTTTTCTACTATCTTCCACCTTTTGCTCATGGTCCTGAGATAGAGTCGGCAAAAAGGCGAATACCGTTTTTTGTCGAGAAGCCAGTAGTTTTAGACCTCGACCTAGGGAAGAAAATACTGGATGAGGTGGATAAA
>OGCG01000915.1_pt1 | contig 16231 bp, 16 predicted proteins | sample 1570061 | NCBI WGS metagenome assembly OGCG01 (sample SAMN06268698, study PRJEB24515) | hot springs metagenome | isolation source: Joseph's Coat, Yellowstone National Park, Washington, USA | place: USA:Joseph's Coat, Yellowstone National Park, Washington, USA
ATAAATAAAATAAGGAATATCCCGACATGCTTAGAATGTGCTCTACGCTCATTTGCATTCATAAGCTTAGAAACCTTATTATGTGCGTTTACTACACTACCTATTATAACAAACGCAAGCAAAACAAAAAGCAAGAACACAACAACAAATGTGGTATAAATACTAGGTATAAAAAACGCATTAAGAATCAAGAAAAAAGCAAGCCCCACACTATAAGTTGCAGAAAACATGAGGAAGGAGAGCCCTAACGCCTTCTTGTGTTCAAAGACCCAATACTTTTTAATATAAGGTCTTGCATATTTCATGTAATCATGTCAAATCTTCTTTCTATTTAAAGTTTTTAATTCTTTCTGACCCTAGACAAGAATGAGCAGAATAGGATCACCTATAAAAAGAGACAATACAATTCCTGCTAAGATAAATGCTGAAAACGGTATCGCGTTTGTATATACAGGTATCTTCTTCTTGATGTTTTTTAATGCGGCTATCTCCTTCTTATCGGCTAGCCTGCCGAAACCAGGATACCTTGATTTAAAGAACATTATATCCTTCTTGCTCATCAGATTTATGGCTATAATATCGTCTTCGCCAAGTTTGTTTGGATAAACCCATGTTATCATGCGCTCGTTAAGGCTTGCCTCAAAGAGAAATATCAGTGCTGAGAAAAATGCAATAATTATTATAAACACCGTAGGAACAAGCGCTATATGGCCAAGCAGGAGATAGACAAGCATAAGAAGCAACAAGTAAGATATAAAAACCACTGATGCCCGTAGTATTGATTCTTTTTTAAGCTCTAGCTTGCTGTTAAGCATATAATAAATAGGGAGCGCTATTATTGCTACAATACCAGAAGATATGAAAACAGAAAGAACAAAAGGAAGGCCAAGCTGCGGTATATTTAGAAGGGGTGTTGGTTGTATGGGTAACATTAATGACACAAATGCAAGCTCCAGCCCATCGCCAAGGCCTAGGAAGCCTGCTTTGTATAACACGTAACCAATAGCGACAACAAAAACTGCGATCAGTAGAGAGAGCTCTAATGTCTTAAAAGGATAAAAAAGAGTAAAGATAATACCAACAACTATGCTAAGATATGCAAAACTATTTGGTATGCTCCTTTTGTTAAATATATCAAAATAGGCATAAAGGGCTGCAAACGCTAAAAGCACCAACACCCTTATTACTTCAAGCATATACTCAACATTGAGATTTTGTAGAAAAGATTTAAATATAATATGTGCATTATTATTCTGAAAGTCATGAGATTTTCTGTCGCTATGAATAGAACAATATGCACAGGAATTATGCTTAGCGACAGCTATTTCTTGAATAAGGCTGCCGCATAGGCGCACAATAGTTTTTTGAGGGTGTTTGCCTATGCGTGCAGAAAAATATGTTGAGTATAAACAAGAAGTTGTTTTTAAGGCAGCTGAGAGAATCAAACTCAGTGAGAAAGAGTCAATAATCATAATGGAGATTGGCTATGATCAGATAAGGTCTGCATCCGCTTTTGTTGAATATATATTTGAAGAATATGGGTTCTCTAGAAGCACTATATGGTACAACCTTAAGAAGCTAAAGAAAAAAGGTATACTAACTTTCTCCGAAAAGGGAGAAGATCAAAAACCACTAGAGCTTACAAAGACAGGCATATCTTTTATGAGGAATATTGCTTATACAAATGCTAGCAAGGCAGCATATGGTATCGCAATAAGCTCAGGTTACTCGTGAAATCCTCCTCGATTTAAAACCATAGGATTCCCAAGCAAGGCACAGCGTGATGCTACAAACGCGTTATGCGTTCCTAACTGGGCTCAACAAGACTATGAAGGTTGAGATTTCTGTTTCTGCGGTTCGCTTTCGTCCACGATTAAAATCGTGGTTTTCCAACCATACTTTATAAGCACTTATAAATATTTTCTATTGCAATTTGTATTGTGGTTTGATGAGGCAGTATATATGGTTTGATGGCAAGTTTGTAGAATTTGAAAAAGCTAAAGTTCATGTGCTCACCCATTCTTTACAATATGGAAGTGGTATATTCGAAGGAATAAGGGCTTATGCTACAGATAAGGGTCCTGCGGTATTCAGACTAAAAGACCATGTAAACAGGTTCTTCAACAGCGCAAAGATTTATTCCATGAAGCTTCCTTTTGACAGCGAAGAAATTAGCAATGCGATAATAGAAACCTTAAGAAAAAACAAGCTCAATGAAGCGTATATAAGGCCTTTTGCATTTTATAATGATGCAAACATAGGCCTAGATGTAACAGGAAAGAGGATAAGCGTTATTATTGCTACGGTTCCTCTAAATGCTTATTTCAAAAATAAGGATAAGGGAATAAGCTGCAAGATCTCAGAATGGCACAGGATAAACTCGCTTATACTGCCACCACTGGCCAAGGCTAGCGGCAATTATATAAATTCTATAATCGCTTCGCTAGAGGCAAAGGCGAGTGGAGCAGATGAGGCAATACTAACATCGGTCGAAGGCTATGTTGCAGAAGGGGCTGCAGAAAACATTTTTATGGTAAAAGATGGTTTGCTTATAACACCTTCGCGTGAAGCAGACATACTTCTTGGTATAACGAGAGATTCTATAATAAAGATAGCTGAAAACTTAGGTATAGAGGTTATTGAGAGGAACATACATAAGGAGGAGCTCTATACATGCGATGAACTCTTTTTTGCAGGAACCGCTGCTGAGATAACCCCAATAGTAAGTGTTGATGCAAGGGTTATAGGAAATGGAAAAATTGGGCCCATTACAAAAACAATAAGTGACAAATATTTTGACATCGTGCATGGCAGGGAGATACTATTTAAAGAATGGCTCACTTATGTTAATGAGAGATAACCAAGAATATTTTAAAGAAGCTTAAGGCTTCTTGTAAATTGATCTATCTCGGCACTTTTCCAAGGACCTACCCCAAGGGCAGTTATAGTTCCTGGTGGCAATTCTGTCAAACCAGCATCACTTACAAGTGCAGCTGGTATGTGCTTATATTTAAACGCCTCATATAGCCTCTTAAGGGCCCCCTCGCCTTCTAGCTTAAGTACAATCTTCTTTTCCCCTGTATCTAGCCACGCTCTAGCTATCTCTTTATCCTGCTTCTCTGCCTCAAAGTAGCTCATTAGCGATGCGTGTGCAACCTGTGCGCAGGTCTTGCCTTTACTCATCTCTAAATCACTCCTAATGATTATTACCTGCTTTATTTCTTCCATGTTAGAACCTCGCCGTTGAATTTTTAAGGCATTTGCTTTGATTTTTAAATTCTGTTATAATAGGTTCACACAAAAAGAACTTTATAACCCTATCTTATGATCTTGTATACACCTTCACCTTTGCTAACTTCGCATCTAACTAGAATACCAACAGAGTCCCCTGCATTCGCAGAAAGCACGTCTTTCTTGTTTATCTGCATACTCTCTACTTTCTGCCTTAATGCCCTTTCTTCATTGCCTATTTCTATTATATCTCCGATCTTCAATGGTGCTGTCAACTTTATCGCTGCAACGCTTATCTTTGAAAAATAGTTCTCCACCTCGCCAATCCTTAATTTGCCTGTTTGCTCGGCTCTTTGCTCTTGCGCATATCTCGCTTCCTTTGCGTTGAGATCATCCAGTATATCATCAAGATCGTAATTTTTTGACATTGGACCACAAATATAATGGCACAAAACTAAAATTATATTTGTTTCTTTCTAAACTCCTCTCTTAATGTATCTAGAACAGAAAAGAATGCCCGCATTGCGTTGCCAACAAGATAGAATCCTTTTCGTTTTAAATATATGAAATCTTTATCTTCACCAATAACCCCAAATAGGCGCAATGGATATATTAAGGAAGCCAGAGAGACCTTAATATCTTCGTTGTATTTTTTCTTAAAATCTGATTTGCTAATTTTAAGAGCAAAAAGTCTATTCAAAAAATAGAATTTTTCGGAATCTTTTTTATTAATCTCTTTAACGATTATGTTTGGGATGAGCCCTTTGTCTAAGAGTGCGGCATATCTCTCTATCGAGAATGTATTAAGTAGGAACTTTTCGTCTATATAGCTTATGCTACTTGTGCCAACACCAATATAGTAGTCATACTTTGTTATATATTCATCTATCATCTTGCCTTCGCTTCTAGAGTAGCACCATGGTGTAGATGGATTGTAGCGATTTTCATCCATTATACGCATAAATACATTGTAAAAACTTTTCTCTCTTCTTCTATCTATATTTTTAAATAAATACGAGTAGATTGACGGCATAAGCGGATATGCTGTTATTTGCTTTACTTTGTTCTCGATTAAAAGCAATAGGTCATTTTCAAATATATTTATAGACTGGAATGGAAGATTAAAGATGAGGTCAACATTCAACGTGTCGATCTTCTTGTTTGCAATCTGTATGGTGCTTATAGCTTCTTCCTTTTCCTGCCAGGCTCTGCCTATCTTTTTCGATAGCTCTTTATCAAATGTTTGTATGCCTAGCGAGAGCCGATTAATGCCCATTCTATGCAATTCGTTTATCTTGTTTTCGTCAAGCTCTCTAACCGTAGACTCAACAGAGATATCGGTTATATGAAATCTTTCCTTTATGTAGCTAATAAGTTCTATTAGCTTGTCAAAATCTACTGTTGGAGTTCCACCACCTATATAAACACTGTTAAAGTCGTACCCCAAATTGTAATATAGATCCAACTCTTTTTCCAAAAGAGAAAAATAAGATTTCAGCCGCTCTGGTTTGTATAATTCCCTATTAAAGCTGCAGAAAGGGCAAAGTGTTCGACAAAAAGGTATGTGCACGTAGAGCATTTCTGCTGTGCCCTTATAACTTGGTACTGTGCCATTGGCTAGATTATTATTTAACAAAAAGCTTGAGGCTTCTTTAACGACCATTTGTTCGCTTATCTTCTCAAGCATTAGCACCACTTTGCATTGAACATAGTGCAAACTTTGAAACACAACACCATATAGCTGTATAATCATCGAACTGCGGAATTATATTCTTTTCCTTGAGTATTTTGCAGGTCTTTCCAATCTGCTATTATGCTATGTTTAAAGTGTGGGCAAATAAGATAGAATCGAGTTTATTCTCACTGCAAATGGAAGGGCGCATTACAAGGCCGATATTATCCCATGAGTAAATTAGCGGGCTTTCTACTATGCATTCTGTAATTAGTATTACACTAATTTTATTAGTAAGATATAAATAATTTTGCTTGCAATATATAATCATGGATCTAACGAAAAAAGAAAGAGACTGCTTGGTATTAGTAAATGAATTCGAATCAAACTTTCCACCGCGACTTATTGATATTGCAAAGAGATTGGAAGTTCAGCCTCCGACAGCATATAATTTAATCATGAGGCTTAAAAGAAAAGGACTCATAGAAGAAAACAGAGGTAGCATAATAACTACACAGAAAGGGAAAAGCACATACAGAGATATAATAATGATGCACAGGTGTCTTGAGACCCTGCTAAATAAAGCTGGCATATCAGCAAGCGTTGCATGCAAAGAAGCGGAAAAAGTAGACTACCTGCTTGATACAGACTGCGTGAAGCCATTGCTAAAGTTTATTGGAAATCCCAAAACATGCCCACATGGTAAGCCGATAGCTGTTAACTGATTATTATGATACCACTTCTATATAACCAGCTTGCTGTGCTAAACATTCAGATCAACCTGTGGAATCCGACAAATGTGTCTTTTGTAGAGGCGCTTATCCTTTCTTTCTTGCTTGGTATAGTTCATGGTATAACTCCCGACGAGCATACGTGGCCAATAACCTTTTCTTATGCTGTAGGAAGCTACAGTACAAAGAAAGGGGCAAAGGCAGGACTTATATTCTCAAGTGGGTTTACTTTGCAAAGAGCCTTGCTTTCTGAGCTAGCGTACTTTGCGCTTGTTGCGATATTTACAACAACCCTGGCTTTTGGCGTAACATATATTGCTGTTGGTGTAGCCATGGCAGGCGCAGGCTTTTATCTATCAACACACAACAGATACGTTCACTGGCATTATATAGAAGAGAAACTTGGCGAACTCTTGGGCATTCACAAAAAACATAGCAAACAAGAGAAGAGAGAATTTGAACACGAGCTTAACCCACTTAGCTCAAATGATGCTCTGCCACAGCTAAAAGAGGTGCCTTTAAGGCTTGCTTTTCTCCATGGACTTATTGCAGGCTTTGGCTTTGGTGCGTTTGCATTAATACTCTATACAGTTATGGTGCCTGCTATGCCTAACATGTATGTTGCTTGGCTTCCTGGTTTTTTGTTTGGTATAGGCACTATGGTTATGCAAATTGCCTTTGGTGCGTTTTTTGGAACCTTCTTGTCAAAAAAGAAAAATTTGTCAAAAGAAGGCATCGCATTTGTATCTAAATATATAAGTAAAAATGTTCTCTTTTATGGCGGTATTGCATTTATAATTGCTGGTGCTTTAATACTTGCCTTCCCACAAATTACAAATTTTGGCATTCAAACAGGGATAAAGATTCATAATCTAGACAATCTAGATATTGGGTTCTTTCTCGTTGTGGTAGTGGTAGGTATAATAGGCCTTGTTTCTTATTACCTTGGTATTAGAAAAGCAATAAAACTAAATTATCAGAATATTAAAAACACTGCTAAAAACTAGAACATCGCTGTTGTACATTGTCATTCGCTGTGTTTCTGTGCCTTTAGATTGAGTATACGGCCTGCCTTGTTCCAAATACAAAGCTTTAAGGTTAATTTTATACAAATATCTTATAGCCAAGCTAACTGGCGGGGCTATGAATAAATTCTGCCTGAATTTAAGAGATAAATATATAACTTCTGAAAATGCGGGAAATAAAGCATATATGTTATCTACTATAGCAGAAATTCCAATACCAAATGGCTTTGTTATAACAACAGAAGCATTTGAGAAGTTTATTAAAAATAATGGAGTAGACAAAGCAATAAACAACGCCCTCAATAGCTTTGCAGATAAAAAAATTTCCGCAAAAGAAGCAGCGATGCAAATAAAAACCGCTATTTCTAAAAGCAAAATAGAAACAGGTATTCTTGATGAAATTAGCAATGAATTATCTACATTGACACCACCTTTTGCAGTAAGAAGCTCTTCTACAGCAGAAGATAGCTCAAAGTTTAGCTTTGCAGGATTATTTGATTCTTTTCTGTATGTTGAGCCCAAAGATTTAGAAGAAAAGATAAAAGAGGTTTATGCATCTCTCTTTAATGGAAGAGTTATTGAGTATGCGTACCAAAATAATATTGATTTAAGGCACATAAAAATGGGTGTTCTTGTACAAGAAATGATTAAAGAAGGAAAATTTGGTGTTGGATTTCACTTTAGCAATAAAGGTGAGATATTTATCATAGAAAGTGCTGTTGGAGAACCGCACGAAGTAACCTCTGGAAGAAGCATTCCTGACACTTACCTTATTAAAGATGGGAAGATACTCAAGTACCCTAGAAAAGTTAACATCAACTCTTTATTTGAATTCGAAATCGAAGAGATCACAAACCTCATGAAAAGGCTTAAGAATCGCGTATTTCCTCTAGATATGGAGTGGGCGCTGGAAAAAGGCAAGTTATGGCTTCTTCAATTGCGTCCTTTAACAAAAAGCGTACCGATTCCAGAAGGTAAAGAATTGCTAAACGGCTTGCCTGCAAGCCCTGGTAAAGTGTTTGGTAAGGCGGTAGTATGGACCAACCAGAAAAAAGAAGAGCTGGAAAGAGGAAAAGATAAGATTTTAGTTGCGGTGGAAGTACAAATAGAAGATGTAGGGCTCATAAAAGAGTATGGTGGTGTGGTATTAGAGGTTTCTGGCGTTACAGCCCATGCTGCAATTCTCGCAAGAGAGCTTAAAATACCTTGCATTGTGGGCGTAGATGGTATCACAAAAATAATAAAACCCGGCGAGCGAATAAGCATAGACGGTGATACAGGGCAGATCACGTTTTTAGACAGGGAATCGTTCTCGATAGAGAGAAAATACCAACCCATTTATATAGATCCTAGAAAATTAAATTGCTTTGAATCAGATAAGCATTTGATTCTTTTCCTTGAAGAAAAAGACTATGCAATTGTTTACCATGCAGGACTAAAAGGCGAGCTAAAAGAAATAAATGAAAAGCTGGAGAAGGAAACGAATAAGCCATTAGTTGATGGTGGTGTAGATGTTTGGTTTGGCTATGCTACAGTATTAGAGATGTGCAAGCTAAAAAGTGAGATCTACCAAGACTTGTTGCATGGCTTAGAAAGCGTAGACACTATGGACCAGAGAAAGATTTTGGAAACAATTGAAAAATACATAGAAAAAGCAGGGAATTTTTATAAAGAAGCAGAAAAGGAGTTTAAAGCCTATCAAAACACAAAAGATAGGGAAGCTTTGGCTCGAGCACTCCTATATGCGGATTTTGCTTTTGCTTACTGGAGGATTATTGGCTATGCCATGATATATGATCGTGCAGGGAGTATACTAGATAAGATGGAAGCGGCTCAAAGAGAAGATTTTCTTAAGTTCCTTAACAAATTAGAACAAAATAAGCGCATAAATGAGCTAGGAGGTAAAATAACAACTCTTGTTGGAAACATCCTAGATATGTCAAAGGAAAATCTGAATATTGATTATTCTTTGTATACATCTGAGACAGCATTGATTCGCGCAATGGGCTTAGAGATAAAATAATAAGGAAAAATAAAAAGTTTTGTTAAAGCACTGACACCCCCACGAATAAATTTGTGGGCTTTCTGCAATCTGTAATTTTGCCTGCTAGCACTTGCCACACCACTATCTGGTAATAGCACCAAAAACAAAGAAGCGTTTGCTTACACCATGATATTTTTATCAGCACACTGTTGTATGGAGACGGTTTTAATTTTCATTGTTTAAATCGATTTTCTTCAACAATTCAAAAGCTTTCAAAATAACGCTTTTTGTTTCTTCAGAAAGTTTGTATTTTTCAACTTCGTCTTTGCTTATCCAAGCAAAATTCTGGTGCTCTTTGCTTAGCTTTACTTCTTCATCTTCTAAGAGTTTTACTAAGAAGTTTATTTGGGTAGTATCTCTAATCTCTTCTTGCTTTTCGACTTTATATTCAAAAACATAGAAAGGCATTATAATTTTAATTTTGCTCAATCCAGTTTCTTCTTTTATCTCGCGAGTTAAGCTGCTTTGTGAATCTTCAAAAAATTCTCTTTTTCCGCTTGGTAATTCCCAAATTCCTGGAAAGATATCTTCATCCTTGCTTCTTTGCAAAATAAGAACTTTCCCTTCTTTGTTGAAGATTACTCCTCCAACAACAACCCTTTGAATTACTCTTTTGTTTTTCGTGACAAATCACCAAATTATTTTTACCCTTATTTTATATCATCAATTTTCTTTTCTATATTTTTAGTTTTATCAAGTATTTGCTGGTGCATTAACATATTATATTTTTTAAGAATATTATAAATTTACTTTAATTTGCTTATTTATTGCAGAGTTATCGAGGTGACACCAACAGGTGTGTCAAACAATTAGGTATAAACAAACATATATCATATCTTATCCAGCTCCGCTAACATTTTTTCCAGCTTTTCCTTATACTCCTCACTTACCATTTTATAATCTCCTCCAAAAAGTTTGTAAATTTCTTCCTCTGGAACTGCGATGCTTTTTATTGGTTCTTTCTTTATACCTAACCTTTTGTAAGTTTCCATAACTACTTCTTGTGTTGGTCCTTCTATTTCAATGCTATATAGTAGATAAGGTCTTTTGTTTATATCAATTGTTGCTTCTCCTAATTTGTATTCTTCGCGTTCACTTTCCATATAATTATATTGTGCGTTTGGAAGCAACTTCATTATTATCTTAATAGTTTTAAGAAAATCACTTACTTCTACTTCATATTCACTTCGTTTTAATATTGTAGTTCCGTACTGCTCCTTAAATGTTAAGGTTGTTCTTTTTCCATCTGTGCGTACTCTAAGCCAAGCTGTATAATACTTTTCATCTTCTTTGCTAGCTTCAAGCGATTTTATATCACCTTTTGTTTCTAGCTGAAAATTTACTGTTTTAAAGTGATACTTTCCAACAAAAATAGCATTACACTCTTCAAGTTTTTTAATCACCTTTTCTCTATCTATGTCATATATTGCTAATTCTATTTCCTTTGGCATACCACCACCAGGATTTAATGGTATTAATATTAAAACCTTAAATTAAAAACCTACTCACTTGGAACGGATCCGGGAATCCACACTCTTTCAGCCGAAAGCTGCAGTAGTTCTATACTATTTGGTGGTAATTCGATGTAAAATTGTTTAGTAATATATTCCTCTGGTACTGACCTTTTTGACAGATCCATTTCCTGTAGAGAAAGTAATTGTTTTTTGGAGGCTATGTTATCTTTACCTATCCTACTTACGGTAGCTTCTTCGTCATTTTGTATAAAAGGAACAGGAGAAATCCGCCACACTTTACCATCGTTAGATAAGGAACTGATAATGCCAAAAGCCCTTTCTTCCTGGGGTGTCAATGGAAGATCCTCTCTTGAACTTAAACCCTTAAATTCATAAATTGCTCTACCCAGATTGCATATTATACCTGTATCAATTGTGAATTCCTTATCAAAAAAATAAGATGGTGGATAACCTGCATTTCTCAGATATTCTACATATCCCTCTATTAAAGGTAAAACTTCTTTAATTATATACTCTCCAACTTCTTCGATTATACCTTTGTATCGCATAGCTTCTAATTTTATATTTTCTATTACGGCATCTACATCTTCCCATGTAGCTTCTAAAAATTCGCTTATTCGATCAAGACCCTTGCTCTTTTTGTAAGCTATAAGTGTATTCAGAAAATATCTTTCACTATCTATATACCCACAGTTTTTTCTTTTTTCAGTTTTTGGATAAAACTGTTTTGCAAAGAACCCATCATCTCTTATTTCGGGATCTATTGCGTAGTAGATGCCATCTTCATTTTTCATAACATAAAAGTTTACTTCTCTTATTAGGCATGGGATATTAATGGACTTTTCGATATCTTCTTTGTAAAGCATGTTTTTTGTTATTATAATATTTGCCAGGTTTGACCATCTTTTTTCATCAACAAGTTTATCTGAAGCAATCATCAGATATTTTTCAGGTTGTCTATCAAGGATAACAGAATGATCACGGATTTCTTTTAATTTTGATGGAGTAATATCTGGATCCTCGTGGAGGCTAATTAACAAATATGGTCCAGAGTGTAATATTTGCCTTCTATTTATTTTGTATACTTGTGTATCTGCAATTTTCACAAGAGGCTTGAATTTAAATTCTACAGATAGGAACCCTCTTCCTCGCCTCATTAGTGAGCTTTTATAAGTTTTGAGAAAATTTTCACAATCTAAAATATATTCTCTTTGAGACATCCGCCATCCAAAAGGGTATCGTGAGTACGAAAGCACAATTTTAGAGATAGTGTCTGTTAAATTGGAGTTTATGTGTTCGTGAACCTTCTGTAGGATGATATTTTTTCTGCTATACCCTATTGTTGTTAACCTAGTTTTAACTCCTAAATCTTTCCACAAAATTTCCAGAAAGGTATCTAAGTATGGGTAAAGGGAAGGATCGTTATCTAAATATGAATATATAACTCCTGGTTTGTAATTTCTTAGGTAACTAACTAAACCATGTTTTGGCATTTTAAGATGTTTTTCAAATACTCCTTCTCTGCTGAACACTTTTTTATTTTGTAGATACGAATCTGGTGCTTTAATTACTGCAACAAATTTCATTGCAGCAACTATATTTCTTATGCCTGATTTCGTAAACTGCCATATTTTCTGCCCAGCACTTTGACTACAAAAACTACACTTGTTTAGACAACCCACCTGCGGTTGAAAATATCTTAGTTTGGTAAATACTTCAGTAGGTAACTTTAAGAATTTATCTATAAGAACCTTCCTTGCAGTAATATCTTCTACGGATAAGTTAACTATGGACTTTTCGTCCTCTAACGCTACTACTTCTTTCACTTTCTCTCCTTAAAATATCGTTCAACGCAGCCCTTGCTTGGGCCAGAGCCTCATTTAAAGTATCGTCATTATTTATTGTATAGTCTGCTAAGGTAAAAATGTGTTCTATACCCATGGCAAGTGATTTTTTGTCCATATCTATTAATTTCTCTAATGTATACGGATCCGCTGGTCTTCCCCTTGCTAATATTCTTTGATATCTAACCGTTGGTGAAGCATGAACAACGATTATATACACTTGACCTACACTATTAAATGCGTTAAATTCAGGCTCTGTTCTAAGTCCGTCTATTATTATAATGTTTCCATAATACTCATTTATTTTATCTATTGCCATTTTTGCCACAACATCTTCACCATATCTCTTTCTCAGCTCTAGCGAATATTCGTATATTTTACTTATTGGTACTCTTTCTTCATTCATTCTGGCTTTTACTAATTCGCCAAGCTCGATATATGGTATTCCATATTCCTCAGATAATCTTTTTACTATTGTAGTCTTTCCAGCTCCTTTTAGACCGCTTACACATATTATTGTTTTAGGAATGGTTTCCCCTTCCGTTTTCCCTAGATATATTTTGTAATTCTCTTTACGCACTGCTTCCTTCAACCCGTTTGTGTTTTCTTTTTCCGTAAATATCTCGACCGTTTTATCACTTTTACAGGATATACAAGTTTATTAGCGAGAACTTTAATAAAACTTATCATTTTTGATAATCAGGTATTCAAGCAGGGAAGCTGTAGAGATAGCCGTAGAAGAGGCTCACCACCAGGGAGCGTTCTAGGTTTATGTAATGTTTAAAGTTCAAGTAGCCATTTCCATAAAGGCATATATGTAACATCCTTGCCTTTATACTTTTCGTGTGACTCGTAGTTATATGTTAGAATCACTAGTGAGTCACATTTAAGCTCTTTAGAGGCTTTTATCAGATTTTCTATTTCCCTTTCCTTTACCTCTTCTCTTGATGATGCGTATGTAACCTGAATGAGTTGTAGAACGCTATTTCCTTTCTTAATAACAAAGTCAACCTCGTGGTTTTGGTAGTCCTGCCAATAAAATATACTTTCTTTTTCATACCTTCTTATCAGTTCCAACGTAACTATATTCTCCATAAGCTTATCCTTATGCTCTAAGAACTTAAAGCCTAGAGCAGAGTAGAAGCCTGCATCTATTGCATAGATCTTCTTAAGACCTCTCTCTTGCTCCCTTTTCGAAAAGCTGAATTTCTTTACCAGTACAAACAAGTATGCGTTTGAAAAATATTCAAGAAATCTTTCAACAGTGTGAAGGCTGACGCCATAGGTATTCGCAAGATTTCTCATAGAAATAATTGTTGCGATATTTGATAAGCAGTCCTTGGCTATTGCCTCTATTTGCGGTACACGCTTAATCTTATACCTTTCGACTATATCTTTTATCAGTATATCTTCAAAATAGCTTCTGAGCATGCTGAGCTTTACTTCATCGCCACTCGCTAACACCACCTCTGGAAAGCCGCCATATTGCATGTATTCGTTAAACGCATTAAGGATTAAGAGCCTGTTCTTTTCTATTTCAAGTGGTGTATGCACAGCAATGCCTTTAAAGTCTAAAAACTCTGAAAATGATAAAGGATATACCTCCAAGTCGATATGTCTGCCTGTAAGTGCTGTCGCATATTCTTCGCTTAGCAGCTGGGATGAAGAGCCAGTTACAATGCATTTTATGCCTTTTGTCTCTACAACATATCTGGAAAAGCGCTCCCAGCCTTTTGCGTGCTGTGCCTCGTCTATAACCACAAGCGAAGGCCCCTTTGGATTTACATAGCTAAAATAAGCCTCAAGGGAATCCATCAAAAATTGCGAATCTATATTAAAAGGTATTCTCGGATCCTCAAGGTTTATAATAAGCGAGTTCCTCTCTAGCCCTTGCTCTTGTATAAGCTTAAGCACAATGCTGGATTTGCCCGCACGCCTAACCCCCTTAACCACATTAACTAGCGGAGCTTCAAGATTGCGCTTTAGAGTGCTTATAGCCCTTCTTTCGCGAAGCTCCTTTTTAAAATTCCCCCAAAAGTTATAATCGCTCAATATCTCAACAATCCTGCTTGTTTCCATGGCGTCAATATTATTATGAAGGATAAATATTAAAATTTGACTGATGTATCAGTCATTTTATTATGAATTTGACTGATGTATGAGTCACTTTCGTTATGTGACCTTTCTAAAATAACCCTACTATTTTTAAATAGATTTCAAAATAACCCTGCTGATTTTAAAAAATTTAGACATTCAAGGCCTCTTCTATTGCTTCTAGGTCAAAGAGCATAACACCTTCCTTTTTTGCAATCTCCTTCATCTCATCTGTGAAGCCAGATTTTGAGAAAAGGGCGAAGTGCTCGTGTCTGTCATCATTATGCCACTGCACAAAGCTAGTCCTAATCGTGAGAAAAGTTTCAATACAAATCTACCGATCTATCATAAATGATATCTGCAGACTTCTCAGTTTCTTTCGCAAAATCTGATCCCACCATTCGTTTGAGTTTATCCAAAAAAATTATAAGTCCTTCAAATTTCTCTTTATTCTCTTTTACGAAACCACGCCATTCCTCTGACGCTTGTTCTCTAGTCCAATCACGCTCCTTCCTTCTCGACTCCTTATTTCTAATTTCTTCAAATTTTTTTGCACTGGTCTCATCTCCTATCATTATTGCTAAATCGTAAAAATACTTAGCCAACTCATTCACAAATGAAGAATACGATTTATTATCATTATCATCATAGTGGCTGCTTATTGAGCGTGCCTTTTCCAAAAACTTAGTCGCAAAGTCCAGAAATTCCCTAAATTTATCCTTATTATTGTCTACGAATTTCGCCAACTTGAATGCTGCGTAATGTTGAGGAAAGTCATCATACCAATATGCCATATTATAAATAGTATGTGCAGCATATATAGTTCCACTCACAAAATCTGATCCCTCTTTTTGGAGTTCATTTTCCAAAAAATTTATAAGCCCTTCAACTTTCTCTTCATTCTCTTTTAAGAAACCAATCCATTCCTGTGACGCTTGTTCTTTAGTCCAATCCCACTTACGCTGTTTTTCATTACGCTGTTTTTCAATTTCTTTACTTTTCTTTCTAATTTCTTCAAATTTTTTTGCACGGGCCTCATCTCCTATCATTTTTGCTAAATTGTAAAAATACTTGGCCGAATCCATGGCAAAGAAAGAATACAATGCATTATCATCATCATAGTGGCTACCTATTGAGCTTGCCTTTTCCAAAAACTTAGCCGCAAAGTCCAGAGATCCCCTAAATTTATCTAAATTATTTCCTACGAACACAGCCCATTTAAGTGCTTTCTCCACATCCTCTCTCGAAACAGTTATTTTTGTCATTTTATCACTATTTGTTTTTATATCTGTTATGGAATATAAATTTTTCTTTATTTATGTTTATATAAGAAAACTAAAGATCAACCAAGCATACGTAATTTTACGCAATATTTTATTTGTTAAAAAGAATAGCATGGCATAACTTACACAATGTTAATTATAGAATGTGCGAAGAATGTCAGTAATTTTTGCAAATGTTTCTTTTAAATATCATTTTTGATAATTATGCAATATATTAGAGACACATCGATCTTTATATTTCTTCACAACGAGACACTCAGAGCCTCTTCTATCGCCTCTAGGTCAAAGAGCATAACACCTTCCTTTTTAGCAATCTCCTTCATCTCCTCTGTGAAGCCTGACTTGGAGAATAAGGCAAAGTGCTCATGCCTCTCATTATTGTGCCATTGCACAAAGCTGGCCTTCCTTTTTAAGTCGTAGTAAACCTCTTTGCCTATTTTGCTGTTGCTCCATTTACATTCTCCAAACAATATATCTTTTGTATCTTCATTTAATGCCACAACATCTATCTCTTCCTGGTTGCCAGAGCTCTTCTTGTCAGGATTAAATCCCCACCATCTCCCTATCTTTGTAAAAGTAATCTTTACTATTCCGGTCCTGCTCATAAAAGTTAGCATCTCTCTTGCAAAGCTCTCAAAGCGCAGTTGTGCAATAAAATCAAGGCCATTTATTATTCTCTCTGAGTTTTTGTCAGCAATTGACCTTTTCAGCTCTTTAAAGTAGAAGTCTATAAAGTTGTCTTTTATTCTGTATATGCCCTTTTTTGATTTTCTTATTTCGTTTGCTGTAACAGGCAATTCCTTCTCAACTATGTCAAGATATTCGAGCATAC
>OGCG01000916.1_pt1 | contig 16228 bp, 19 predicted proteins | sample 1570061 | NCBI WGS metagenome assembly OGCG01 (sample SAMN06268698, study PRJEB24515) | hot springs metagenome | isolation source: Joseph's Coat, Yellowstone National Park, Washington, USA | place: USA:Joseph's Coat, Yellowstone National Park, Washington, USA
GTGGCCGAACTCCAAAGAAGGCTGGGGTGGCTTGGGTTCGACGCGGGCCGAATAGACGGGATATTCGGCCCGCAGACCGCGAGTGCCCTTACTGAGTTCCAGCGCAACGTAGGCCTCTATCCCGATGGGCGCTGCGGACCAGACACAGTAGAAGAGCTGTGTCGGCTTCGACAACCCGCCGCTAGGGCACGCTTTCTTGCAGACATTAGGGAGCGTGAGTCGCTTCGCGTCCACTCTGCTAACGACTGCACTCTGCTCTTGATGGTTACCAGCCACGGCGGAATGGGGGCAATTCTTGACGCTGCCATTCGCAAACTCCGCCCCCAGAGGATCGAGGCGTTCGACCTCGAGCATCCTGACCCATCTTTTCTCGCTCAGGCTGCAAATGCTGCTGGCGCTTCGGCCGTAGTTCACCTGGAGCCGGACCAAGATGGACCTCTCGTGGCCACTTCGTATTACGCGAGCTACAACTGGGAATCCGAAGCAGGCAAGCGCTTGGCCACACACTTGGCAACCAAAGTGGCCCGGCAGCTCGCTCTGGAGGACAGCACTTGCCGGGGTATGGCCGTTCCTATTCTTCGTGAGACGCGCATGCCTGCAGCTTGCCTCAGCGTCGGTCCGGCTTGGTTGCTGGTCCGCTCCGCCGATCAGATCGCGGGTGCTCTAGCCGAGGCTGTCGTTGCATGGGTCGAAGAGAACAGAAACATGTGATCCTATATAGAGAAGAACCAAGAGACATCACAAAAAACATACGGTTGTGCTCTAGCGCCGGCGAACCTGCGCCTGACGGCTAGCGTGAATGCCCATCGGGGCTATAGCTCAGTCGGTTAGAGCGCAGCACTGATAATGCTGAGGTCGCTGGTTCGATTCCAGCTAGCCCCACCGAAACCCCCCTGTTCAGGGGGTGTTTCTGTGTGAAGGGTTCCGGGTGGAAGCCCTGCGGGACAGAGGCCCTCGTTCGGCGAAGAGGTGACGGTGCGACGGGTTGGCCCTGGCTAGATCCTCATCGCGGCTAGGTGATCCCGGGTAAGTCGCAACTTCGGCATAGCAACGAGGATTCATCGACCAAGAGAGCTTGACAAGCTCCCGGACGAGGGGGCGCTGATCCCCGACGCCAGCGTCCTAACCGCTCTGCCCGATGCTGCAGACGACCACCATCACCGCGCTATCGACTACGTAAAATCGCTGATTAAAAGTCGGTTGACCTCATCACACCAGCGAGTGCATACAGCCAGGCGCTGGTGGCTTTTGCTCGCTTGGGTCGAATCGGTGACGTCCGTGCGGCGATCACCGCGATGTGCATCCGCCTATGAGCCTTTGACACCAAGACGCCCGAGCGCGCTGTTGAGCCCCGCGCTCGCCATGACCGTCTTAGCTTGCCTGGCGCGCTCGTCCCGGCTGCGGCTCAAGAGCTTGGCGGGCAGCTGCGCAGCTATGGCGAGCACCTCGTTCGCTACGTCAGGGTCGACTCCGCCGACAGGATGCAGTAGGGGGCGAGAGACGAAGCGATGGTGGCCTCCCCTCATGCGCTCTGAACGGGAGAGCGAGCCTTCCCGACTAGTAAACCCAGCACGCCGCTCCGGCTCCTTCGGGCCGAGGATTCCCAGCGTGAGTTCGCCGGTGCACTCATCAAGACCGGGGACGCGCTAAACCACATGGGCATGTCTGCCGCCGTGGGCTCAAGCAGCAACGTACCCGGCAGTTCGATCCTCTCCGCCAGTACGCCTTTTGGCGCCCAATGGCGCCCAAGGACGGTTGAAACGATGAGCAGGGCAAGCAAAGAAGGACATGACCTCGGTGGGTGCTGTGGAGCTGTGACGAGTCCGGATCCCGAGGTGCGTCCTGCTCCAAGGTGTGCTGGGCGGTCTACAAGTTGAAAGTGCTCGCCGAATTGTACGCGGCGGATCCCAATCCGACGCTCGGTGAGATTTTGGGTCGGAAGGGTTTGCATTCGTCCTTTTGTTAAAGTCTCAAGGTGGTTCAGGCAGTTGACCGCGGGGCCCTTGGGATTGGCCTGCCGCCTGAATGTTTCTGCGGTGGTCAGGGAGATCCCCGGGAATCGTGACATCCTCCTACGAGCGCCGGTCGAGTGGTTAGGGCGATGGCACCGGGTCTTCACGTGGTGGCTCTCGATAGGACCGACACCTACGGAGCGGGCTCTCGCCCCACCTAGGCCGCGCCGCGAAGGTAGCCGACCTCGTCCCCGCGATCCGGAGGAGTCAGCTGGCTGCTCGACTTGGTCTGCCTTCAGGCCGAGCCAGAAGTCCTGGGCCACCGGGAGGTAGAGCGACCTCGGGTCTCGGGTTCGCCAACTGCTGACGACCGGTGATAGCCTCAACACGCGCGGTCGGGATCAGCTGCTAAACGCGCTGCGCGACGAAGACCGCAGCGATGTCGCCGTACTTCTCGGAAGCATCGTTCAAGGTCTGCGTAGCCGATAACCTGCCCAAGTTGCGGAAACTGGCCAACGCCGTTTCGCACTGGCGAACTGCGGTCGTACACGACCGTCGCGGGGGCAGCGTAGCGAGCGCTACCCCGCAGACAGTACTTCTGCTGCGTCAATGCCGGTCAGCGCGCCAGAGGGCATCACAAAACTCCGCCACTATAGGCCACGCGTGCTGCTCCACGTCAGTGGGTCACCTGGCCCGCGACGCTGTGGCTGCGCTGGATCCGGACTAACCCCGCACCCGCTGAATCCGGAAGGCTCTTTAGAGACTGACGTTCAGCGCCGATACGATCCCCTGACGATGCGCACGAGATGCTCTCCTGCCAGGCTTGGTAGTGCCATGAGGCTTTCTCGCATCGTCTTTGCGTCATTGCTCGCGGGGTGCACCGCCACCTCAGCGCTCCACTACCCCGCCACCTTGGACCATCACCACCGCTACCAGTTTGTCGGACACATCCGTGTAGCTCTGCCGCCTTCGCCCGGCCCTTTGGGCGCGAGGCGGCTGTCAGTCTTCTACGGGGTGATTTAGACCTTGCCGGTTTCGTACCCTTCGCCAGGACCGACACGGCGACCCTCCTCGCCGCGCTCATGCCCTCCACTATCCGCTGGCCTGGCGGGACGGAAGCCGATTTCTACAATTGGCACAGCGGCCTTAGCACGCTCAAACCTGCGAAGGAATCCTTCACGCAAGCTGACCTCGCTGCTGCCTGCCGAGCGACGGGTGCCATACCGATCTTCGATCTGAACGTGCTGGCCCCGGACAACGAAACAAACCCTTCGGATCAGATAGCGATGTTGAGAGCCGCTAAGCGTCTCGGTCTGCCGATCTACTACGTGGAGGTCGGAAACGAGCTCTACTCCAACGCCCCCGGAGCCGCCCAGGCATTCCCCGACGGCGCCAGCTATGCCCGGACCGTGGCGATCTATGTAGATGCGCTGCACAAAGCGTTCCCCGGTGTCCAAGTCGGCGCCGACGCCATTCCCTTCCCCGAGGACAAGCGAGAGCGCTCCTGGGATGCCGAGCTTCTAGCCCACTTGCGAGGCGCGGGTAGCCCGGATGCCTTCATTGTCCACTTCTATCCCGGCCTCTACCAGAATCCCTTCACTTACGCCGACCTCCCCAGCCTCTTTGAGAACATTTACAGATCGGTCTCGCAGCTCTCCAGGGCAATCCAGGGCCTTGGAGGAAAGCCCGTGTGGCTTACCGAGTACAACATGCGAGGCCCTTACCGAGTGTTCCGGCTGAAGGGGATAAGTCCCGCTGAACACGACTAGGCTCACGAGCTCTACCTGGCAGCCTTTGCCGCCATGCTGCCCTGAATCCCTCACCTGGCCCTTGTGGAAAACTGGACCGCATTGGCGGACGGGGTCTACGGGGCCTGGCAGAATCCCGCCACTCCGTATCTCACCCCGGCCGGTCAGGCAATCGAGATGGTGAACCGAGCAGCCAGGGGAGCCACGACAGCCGAGGCCATATCGGTCCCTGGAGCGCCCGGTCTTCAAGGCGGCGAACCTGGTGTGGTGGGGGAGCTCTTCATGGTGCCTGGGAGCTCCGGATCAGCGGTCCTCGTCAACCTGACCCCCGACGCTGCGCACTTTCCTGACAGGGGTTGGCTCACCTCCGCCACCCCCTATGAACAGGTGACCGGCAACCCGACTGCATCAGAGTCGGCCGCGGCCAAGCCGACGTCGGGAACGCTTGGCGCCGCTGGTCTAAAGCTTCCGCCTTACTCCGTCACACTCGTTGGAAAAGCAGCTGCGTCATCCTAGAGTCGCCTGGCGACTCATCGCTTAGGAATTCCCAGCGCGAATAGGAGCCTTTCACAGTCGCTCGTGTTTGTGACCAGTTCTCAGGCGGGGACATAGCACCCGAAACGGTGGCAGACACCAGCTACCCGAAGGCGTCTAACCAGGTCCTCGTGAACTGAACGAGGCTTCGGACGCCGGAGGCAAGTTTCCTGGGAATCACCTCCGGGACGCCCAGGGGCCACTCGTGACAGTCCGCCCAGAGCCAGGCAGCTTCCCCCTGACGGGAGCCTCCGAGCAACCAACAGAGTGTTCCTGGATCCCTCAGAGTCCTGGGGCCTGTTGATCGGCTTGCAATCACCCGGCAGATCGAGGGCGACCTGGGGCTTTGGGCTCAGCTCCACGCTGTGCTGCTCTGGGAAGAGGTGCTGGGACTATCTAGGCAAGTCGCTCATCCGATCGAGGGAGTAGGGCAGCTGCTGGAGATTTAGAGGCAGATGCAGACTGCTCCTTCGACCGGTCGAGCGCCAGGATCGGATGGACCGCCGACTCGATCGGGTCGAGGCTGAACTGGGGCCTGAAGCGGTCGGGTCTTGAACGGAGAGTTCGTGCTCATCCGAACGGCTAGGACAACTTCCCAGGTCCGGTGTACAAGTCCACACTAAGGATCCGATTCACTCTCTGCTACGCGGCGGCCATTACAGCTTGGGCGACTATATCCTCTCCGGTTCTCTGGCGCGGCCGACCGAGCGGCGCATGACGCAGTTGCTGCAGTCGGCGCACGATATTCGGCTTCATGTCCGCGCCGCGTCACCCCACGCCGCGCTCGAGAACAGCCGAGATGTGCGAGACGCATGAGGGCACACCGAGCAGCCTGCCGATCGCCTTCACATGCGTGCGCGTCTCGCCGAAGGTTCGCCCAATCACCCTCATTTCACCCCAATAACGCAATTGGGATGCCATTTGCTGAACGGCGTTGGGCCCGTTCCCCTGGGGCTCTCGTCCAGATGTCCACAAAGCTACGACTTCAACAGGGGAACGGGCCTCCGCTAGAGATCCCCCTAGCAGGTCAAGGGCGGGCATGTCGAGCAAGTGTATGTGGTCTCTATCAACTGGTGATTGGCCACCCTGTCAAATCCGAACCCCTCTTGCCGTGCTATATCCGTGCCATTGGAGCTGTCGTCTGCTTCCGTCCGGTAAAGTCCTCTGTCCACGAAAAACCAGGTCAGCCAAGTCACGCGTCTCTAGCCCCTGCTCAGAAAGCCAACAAGGCGCAGAGGTAATGCTGAGATCGGTGGTTCGATTCCAGCTAGATTCACGGCTTGAAAGCCAAGGGTTCTTTCCCTCGCTCGGCGGTGGTAGCCGGCCGATAGACTAAAAGGTGCTTATCATCACTGGTGCTAGGGAGCCGAGCCGCTCGGTCGGATGTCAGCTCCTTCCGCTAGGGTTAGCATCCACGGCGACGGGGACGTAGCTCAGTCGGTAGAGCACCTGCTTTGCAAGCAGGGGGTCGGCGGTTCGAGTCCGCTCGTCTCCACCGCAATTACCTTGTTTCCAACTCCCTTCTCATGTTGCTCGTTTTGTGCCATATGTACACCGTGGCGGGCCTCACTGATCCGTGCTCCCAATCTCCCGTCCAGGGTCGAGAACGGCTGCCCGTAGCTGTCGAGCGCGACGCTGATCGATGGCTGCCCCAGGCGCCCCATGATCGTTCTCGAGTATGCGCCCTCGGCGATGAGCAAGCTGACGTTAGGTGTGGCGCAGGTCGTGGTGGCAAAGGTGTTCTGGTAGCCCTGCGCGATTCACGGCCGGTCGGAAGGAACGCCGGTACCAGTTAGCTTGGCTCGCCGGCCTCAGATGCGGAAACGGCACGCCGATATCAGATCCTGCCCGATCGTCCAGGTGGGGAAACGGGTCGGACACCAGAAGCTCAACGATCGGCACGGCCCTCGTGTGTGCCGTTCCTCAGAGTGGCCTGTTTCGAAGAGCACCTGGAGGCCCCGCTAGCTGTCCAGTGGGAATTAGTCCGCCACCGCGTCAAGCTGCGCACCGTCAACCTTGCGAGCAAAGCCTTCGAGAAGAGCGCCAGCGAGAAAGGTCATCTCCGCCTGAGGAGCGAAAGGGCCGCCTTGAAGCTTGCCTTAGCCACGATGCTGCGGGCATCTCTCGCTGGTGTCGGGTGCCAGTGAGCGACCTAGAGTGCCCCCAACTCCAGCTTCTTGGAGCTGAGCTCGGCTTGAGCTGCCACCCACCAACAACGAAGCCGACCGCCGAAGGAGAGCTGACCAACTGATTGCCGCATGAGGCCAGCGCTGCCAGATTTAGAAAACATGTGGGCCTGACCCCAAAATAGAGAAGTACAACAGAGAGAAATACAGACGAAGTGCTCATTCTTAATGAGACAACACAGCCGGAACCCAAAGCTAGATTGCCCGGGCGAACTCCAGGCGGCATCAAGGGGCCAAATAACGACTCGCCATAGAATCGATGTGCCCCGAACCAAGCCGACTGGCGATGCTCCCGCCAAAGCTGGTTTCCTAATAGGCTGGCTGCGGTGGAAGCAGTGAGGCGACTAGCGTGAGCAGCGCCTCGGTAGACCAGGAGGCGCTGCACGACCTGATCGAGGCCAGGCTACGTCAGGCGGACAAGCGCTATACGGCTGGGCGGCGGGCCATAGTCGAATTACTTGCGTGCTCCGACCGGCCGGTTAGCATCTCCGAGATCGCCGAGCGACTGCCCAGCCTTCCTCGGAGCTCTGCCTATCGTCACCTAGTCGAGCTGGAACAGGCCGGCGCTGTGCGACGCATCGCTGCAACCGACGACTTCTCCCGATTCGAGTTGGCCGAGGAGATCACCGAGCACCATCACCACCACCTGCTCTGCAAAGCCTGCGGCAAGGTGGTGGATTTCACACCGCCCAAGGGTTTCGAGCGATCCGTGCGAAAGGCAATCGAGGAGCTGGCGAACGCGGCCGGCTTCACCGCCGAAAGCCACCAGCTGGACATCTTCGGAACGTGTGCGGCATGCCGGACAAAGCGGCCAAGCCACAGGCTCCCTCGACCTGCGAAGACTAGGTCTCCCCATCCAAAAGTCGCGGAGGCGCAAGCTTGAGGGGGCCGGTAGGAAAATCGGCTCCATCCACTAAGCGGTCTCAAGGTATCTAGCCACAACCTCCAAGCGCACCTTGAGTCGGCGGGACGTATTTATTATGGACCCCCTCCTCGCCACCATCTCATCCTTCGCCAGGCAGGTGGCCTCATCGTCACGAGCATGCGCATCGAGGACTCTGCCGAGAGAGGCTTTGGGAGAAGCTTCACACCACGGTGGTAAATGAAGAGAGAGACGCTTCCCCATGTGGTATGTGGCAGCATAAGAAAGCCTAGGTCGGCTGTCCGCCATCTTCATGTTGGCCGGCCACCGCACCGGATATTTCTTGGAGGCTCAGACCTCCGACTACGAATCTCAGGCGCTTCACAGACTGACTGGGTTTGACGAAAGGCTAAAAAGCTGGGGAACGTCAGCTCGTAGCCACCGAGCCCGACCTGCCCCGAGGAATCTAGAGACGCAGCGGGAGAACTCTTCTCCGGCGAGCTCCGCCCAACCGCCGTCATGGTCCACTTTGAAGACTTCGCTTTGGGAGTGATCCAGGTGCCATCGAGAGCCGGATCAGCATTCCCGGGGGGCCCGAGCGTCTCGAATACTACGACGGGCCAGCCGCCCTTGGCGCAAACCTGACCACCATTCACCAACCCTTTCGGAAATGCGACAGTCGCTCTAAGAATGCCCCTGGCCACCACGGCGACGGACCCCCCAAGCTCGATTGGTGACCGATCTAGGGCTAGAGCTGGGGAAAGCAAACGACAGCTCCGCCGGGCCCTTGGACACCCAACACCTCGCGCCCAGCTTTCAAGCGGGTCTGGCCTCGGGTGCTCCGTTACCAGCAGACCTGCGGTCATATTTGCAGTAGTTGTCTACTAGAGTTATAGTGATGTCTATATGACGTCTAGTCAGGTAACGCAGGAGCCGGAGCCTCGATTTCTCCAGATTGCGGCCGAGCTTGCGGATCTCATCGCCAAGGGCTCTTTTCCCGGTCGGCTACCGCCAGAGGCCCAATTGGCAGAGCGGTTCTCCGTGAGCCGAGTCACCCTCAGGCGAGCCCTAGGCATCCTCGCCCAGGAAGGGATCATCCGCTCATCGTGGGGGCGAGGCTGGTATGTGGTAAGCGAACCTTTGAGCGAACCACCCAACGCCCTGCTCAGCTTCACCGAGCTGGCTGAGAAGCGAGGGCTTACCTCCAGTTCGAAGGTCCTCGGCGTATGGGAACGTCCAGCAAGCCTGGACGAGTCGGAGGAGCTCCGCGTCGCGCCTGGCTCTCGCCTCGTGTGCATCGAGAGGGTGCGACTGATGGACGATGTCCCGATCCTTCTACAGACGAGCGCCTTTCCCGTGACACGGCTCGGGAATCCCCCCTTGGACTTGAGCAGGATCGACTGGGAGCACACCTCCGTCTACCGCTTACTAGAAGAAGAGCTAGGGCTCGTCGCGGCGAGAGCCGACTACGTAGTGGAAGCGGCCGCGGCAAGCGAGCGCGAGGCCAGCCTGCTCGCCATTGAGGCGGGCACGCCAGTGCTTAGGGCAACTCAGGTCACCTTCGATCGCAACGACGTCGCTTTCGAGAAGTGCTGGTCCGCATATCCCCACGACAGGTACCGGTTCCAGGCCACCCTGCTTAGGCCGTCAGTCGGAATCATTGGGCTTGCCGGCCTGAGGCCCTCTGCCCACACCGCGGAGTTCTTGCTAGCCACCAGAAAAAGCGAGGCGAGCCATGAAATCAATTGAGAGCTTCGGAGGCATCCGGAGAGCCGTAGATCTCATGCCACCTCTAGAGCCTCCTAAGCCGGGCCGCTCTCTCCCGGGCTCTTACTACTTGAGGGAAGACCTATTCGAGGTAGAGCTGGCGGTTATCCACGGCTCTCATTGGCTTTTTGTTGGACACAGCATCGAGGTCCCGAACCCCGGCGACTACCTGACCTATGAGATTGGACGGGACTGCTTGTTTGTCATCAGGCAAGACGACGGGGAGCTGCGGGCGTTCCACAATGTGTGTCGTCACAGGGGCAGCCGCCTAGTCGGAGATGAGAGGGGAAACGCGAAGCGGATCGTCTGCCCCTACCACGCATGGACCTATGGGGGAGACGGAAGGCTGCTCGCAGCCCGTCAGATGCCAGCGTCCTTCGAGAAGTCTTCCTACGGACTTTTTGAGGCGGCGGTAGCCGAGTTCTCCGGCCTGATCTTCATCTGCCTGGCGGAACGGCCCCGACCCATAGCCCAAATGGCATCGGACGCCCAAAGTCGACTGCTCCCATATCACCTTGAGGCCACCCAGATCGCTGATCGAGCGGACTACGTTGTGGAGGCCAACTGGAAGATCATTGCCGAGAACTTCCGAGAGTGCTACCACTGTGGTCCGTCTCATCCCGAATACTCGCGAATAATTGCCGGAGCCACCGCCGCCGACTCCCGCAAGTTAGCTGAGGAGGCCGAAGCCGCAACCAGGGCTCAAAGGGCTACCTGGGTGGCATGCGGACTAGACCACCCTGACATCAACTTCACCCCGGAAAGAGACTGGCTGCTGCAGAGGTTCGCCTTTCGTGGCAGCGCCACCACCCAGAGCCTGGATGGCCAACCCGTGGCTCCGCTACTAGGGGTTCTAAAGGACCGCCGCGCAGGGGTACTCGCCTTCACCGTGCGCCCAAACCTCTGGTTGGAGGCCACCTCGGATCATGTGGTCACAATGCGGCATACCCCACTCAGCCCCACCCGCACCCACGTGCGGATGACATGGCTCGTAAACAAGAACGCGAAGCCTGGCCGCGACTTCTCCCGAGAGGAGGTGTCCGCATTTTGGCGAATCACTGGCGAGGAAGACTGGCGGATCTGCGCAGCCACGCAGGCCGGCGTAGCTTCCAGCCACTACCAGCCCGGACCACTTGCTCCCAGTGAGACACCGACAGCCGAATGGCTGGCCTGGTATCTAAAGACAATCGGCCTCTGGCCCGCCGAAGAGCGGGCGGTGGTGTAGGGCCATGGTCCACTCAAGCGGTCTTTGGCAAGACGTAACGGAGATCCCCAGAGTGCTTTCCCGCACCCTAAAAGAGCACCCAGGGCATGAGGATGCAGCAAACTTGCTTGCCGAACCCCAGATCAAACGGGTAGTAGCCACTGGCAACGGCGCCTCTTACTATGTGGCCCAGGCTCTTTGGCTCGCGTCCTTGGCTGGACCTCCAGGGCCCGAAGTGACCGCCCTACCCGTGGGGGTGCTGTCGGCGGGACAGTTCCACTGGAGGGAGGGAGACGCCCTCTTTGCCGTCTCTTCTTCTGGGGAGTTCCGGGACCTCGTCGAAGTGGCGCAGGCCGCGGCCGTGCCCTCGGTGGCTCTCACCGCAGAGCCCGGCTCAGCCCTGGCAAAGACAGCAGACGTGGTGGCGAGCTATCAAACCGCGGCACAGAGGGCCGTCACCCACAGCCAGGTCTTTTGCGCGGCTGCAATATCGGCCCTTTCTATCTGGGCTTCGGCCGTGGGTGATAGGCGCCTCGCGTCTGAGATCGCTTCGGCGCCAGATGCAGCTGCCACCGCCATCGGCCTGGCAGAGGAGTGGCTCGGTGAGCTGGAGAGCTCTGGAGTCAGCCGTCCAGGATTCGTCGCTGTATTTGGGAGCGGAGCTGCCTGGGCAGCAGCCATGGAGGTGGCATTGCTGCTAAAGGAGGTGGCTCGGATCCCCGCCGAGGGGTCGGAGACCAGAGAGGGGGCCACTTCCTCGATGTATCCGTTGGGGACGGGGGACCTAGCCCTCTCCGTGCCCACCGATCCCTACGACCCGCGTCTCGTCGAGGCCGAGGAGGTCTGCTCCACGACGGGTGCCCAGGTCCTAAGACTTCCCCACGTACCTGGGTCATCCAGGGAAATGGCAGTGGTGAGTTCCTTTCCCGCCGCAGCTGGCCTGGCGGTTTACTTCGCCCACCAAGCGGGCCTGAACCCAGACCGGCCGGCTTGGACCAACGCCTACTACGCCACGGCGCGCCATCCCCGCCCACCTACAGCTTCTCCGACCGGCACCTTGCCGGGCGTCCACCACCAACCTACAAGAGAAAAGGAGATACGGCCATGACGCCGACCACCTTTGCAGGAACTCTTGGCCGCCTGAGACGCTGGCCGATATTGGTCGCCGCAGGCGCAGTGGTCTGCCTGTCGGCTCTTTGTGGACTCGCATCCCTGCCAGCACCAGGTGCTCTTGCCACCCTCACCATAGTCGCCGAGAATGGCAACTACGGAACGCCTGGTCGCGTAGCGGTCTGGAACGAAGCGGCCAGGGCCTTCGAGAAGCTCCATCCTGGCGTGCGGGTGGTGATGAAGTCTCAGTCCTTCGCTCAATTGGAGCGAGCAGGGATCCTCGAGCTGTCCAGCTCTGGCGCGCCTTCGGTCTTCGAAGCAAATGAGGGATATCTCTCCCTCGGAGAGTTCGTAAAGGACGGACTTCTGGTTCCCTTAGATTCTTATGCCTCTCGCTATGGCTGGACATCCCGCCAAAGCCCAGTGCTCTTGGCACTCGACGGCCGCGCCACCTCGACTGCCCTCGGGACAGGCCATCTGTGGGGAGTGGCAGCCACCGGAGACTGGGTGGGGATCTTCTACAACAAGAAAATCCTTTCCGCCATTCACCGCCCAGTTCCAACCACCTTCTTTCAATTCGAGCAAGACATGGCAGCGGCTAAGAAAAAGGGCTACATCCCTCTCGCCACCTCTGCCGGATCGGGAAGCGACCAGCTCTTCCACGTGTGGTACTTGGTCCTTTTGTCGGAGGATCCCGACATCTCCTACATCCGCAATCTGATCCTGGGCATTGGCCATGAAACCTGGGCCGACAAGTGGGTGGAGCAGGCCGCCTCCACCGTGGTCAACTGGGCGGACGCGGGATACTTCCCCTCTGGATACGCGGGCATCTCCAACACCGCCGCCATCTCGGAGTTCACCTCTGGCAAGGCCCTCTTCTTGGCCACCGGGGATTGGAACATCTCAGCCGTACTACCCATGGGCGCCAATGTTGGAATGATCCCGTTCCCCTCGGATACCCCTGCACACGGCCCAGTGGGCATAGCGACCGGCGGACTCATATGGACCATCCCCAAGAACGGTCCTGATCACGCCCTCGCAGCCAGCTTCATCAACTTTCTAACCGGACCAGAGGTTGCGAGGATGTTTCTGGACACGGGCCAAATACCCGCCCTCAGCGTCCCGGGGGAAGAAAGCCTAGTCCACGGGGTCACCAAGGACGCCCTGGTCGGCTGGAGAACGCTCTCCCAAGGCAACTCCCCCATGCCGTATCCGGACTGGGCGACACCCGACTTCTACAACGAGCTGGTCTCACTCACTACCGAGCTCACGGCTCACAAGATCACTCCAGTCCAGTTCGGCTCCCAGCTGCAGTCGGACTACCTCCAGTTCAGGAGCTCGCTCGGCTGAGCGGACTCCTGAAACAGGTCACCTGCACCAAGGACCGCCTAACTGAGAATTTGCCACCGCCTAGCAATCGGAAAGGAAACCTCTATGGCGCAGTTGAAGATCGTCTACATAGGGGGAGGATCTACTAGGGCCCCTGGAACAATCGCCTCCCTCCTCGAGCGAGCAAGTGGATTTCGAGGGTCGGAGGTCGTGTTGGTGGACCTAGATGCAAGCCGACTCGAACTGGTTGTCCGCTTCGCCCGACGCATGGCAGCCGCGAGGCAAGCAGAGGTGTCCTTCGAGGCAACGACGGATAGGCGCCGGGCACTCCAAGACGCGGATGTAGTGCTATCCGCCTTTAGGCCGGGGGGTTTCGAGGCGAGGGTCCAAGACGAGCGCATCCCGCTAAAGCATGATGTGATTGGGCAAGAGACCCAAGGCCCAGGCGGGTTTTTCATGGCGCTTCGCTCCATCGCCATACTCCAAGAAATCTGCGCGGAGATGGAAGAGCTCTGCCCCCGAGCCTGGATCTTCAATTACACCAATCCGGTCAACATTGTCTCCCAGGCCGTAAGCTCATTTAGTCCAGTCCCCATCGTGTCATTCTGCGAAGGGCCCATCCTCTTCCCCCGCTTCGTGGCCGAGGCCGCGGGAGTTGATCCAGACCTGCTCGAGGCGGAGATGGTCGGAGTTAACCACAACTGCTGGAGCACCACTCATCGCTATCAGGGTGATGATTTCTGCCGGCTCATAGCGGAGAACCTCGACGAACTGCTCAACCGACCCGGGCTCTCTCTCCTCCAGACGAGGATGCTCAGACTCACCGCAGCGGCTGGGGCCATCCCATCGGAGTACTTCCAGTACTACTACTTTCGAGACGAGATCCTCTCAGAGCTGAAGGCCAAGCCCACTACCAGAGCCGAGGACATATTGGCTCGCGTCCCCGACTACTGGGCGCACTACGCTGAGCAAGCTGAGGCAGCCTGGCCTGAGCTAGATCCTCAGCGCTCCAGGGGAGGCATCCACGAGCTGGAGCTGGCGCTGGACGCCATCGACTCCATGTACAACGACAAGGGAGAAGTCCTCCCCGTGAACCTTCCCAACTCCGGTCAGGCGGCCGCGGGCTTCGACGAGGATTTAATCGTGGAGCTTCCTTGCAAAGTGAACCGCAAGGGCTTCGAGCCGATCTCCCAGCCGCGCCTACCAGCGCATCTCCGAGGCCTGGTAGAGCACCTCGCCGAATACCAAGTGGCAACGGCAAAGGCGGCCTGGAAGGGGAGCCGGAGAGACGCTGTGGCGGCTCTAGCAGCGAACCCGCTGGTGATGACCATGGCCAAGGCCGAGGCGATCTACGAAGAGATGGCCCGGGCGCATCGGGCCTACCTGCCCGAGAGGCTGCTTTGAGCACGACCGAACTGATTGCGGCCTTGGACGGAGGCAACACCAAGTCGATTGCCGTGGTGGCCGAGTCGACCGGCCGAATCTTGGGCAGCGCCGTCGGCGGCTGCGGCGACATCTATGGAGCGCCTAGCGCCGCAGAGGCGCTCTCCAGCCTAGAGGGCGTTCTCAGCAAGGCGATGGCCGATGCAGGCGTCCGCTCCCAGGACATAGGGGCAACTGTGGCCAGCCTTGCCGGCGCTGACTGGCCTGAAGATGCCCTCTTCTACCACGACGAACTCAGTCGCCGCCTTGGACTTCGAGAACCGCTCTTGGTGGCAAACGACGCCATAGGGCCAATCTGGCTGGCTGACGGAACAGGGCGCGGAGGGGCTGTGGTGCTCGGGACGGGGGCGGCAATTGGAGTTCGGGCTCCGGGCGGGCGCAGTTGGCATGGTGGCTTCTGGGTCCCCTGCGGAGGAGCCCTGGCCCTCGGAGAAGCCGCTTTGCGGGCGGTCTCAGATTCTGAGCTCGGCATTATACCGAAGAGCTCCCTTGTCGGTCGGCTCCTTGAGCGGGTCAATGCATCGAGCGCAGAGCACCTACTCCACATGGCGACGAGGCGGGAGCGTCCCCAGCGGAAGCTGGTGCTCGAAGCAGCTGCTCAGGTAGTCCTCGAGGAAGCCGCGACCGACCCCATTGCGGCTCGACTCCTGGAAAACCACGTCCACTGCCTCGCCACCTATCTAGCGGCGGGGGCTCGCCAGCTGGGGCTGGAGGAGAGCTTCCCAGTAGTGATCTGTGGAGGAATGCTCGCCTCAAGCCAAGAAACGCTCCTAAAAAGGCTCCAAAACGCAATCAAAGCCAAACTGATTGAGCCCACGGTGGTGGTCCCTCGGCTCCCTGCGGTGGCAGGAGCCTTGATCTGGGCCGCCAGCCTGGCAGCGCAACCAGGGCCCGCCGTACTTGAGCGGCTTCGAGAAGAACGCCCACTACTGGAACTGGCCAAGATCCATACCGCAAGGCCTGAGCTCTAGGAACCAAGTTGAAAGCCGTGAGCGCCCTCAAGGCCCCAACTTCCCGATCCGACCAAAGAAGACCGTTCCCTAGTTTGCCGGCTCCCAAGGCGGCGAAAAAGCCCGGGAACGCCCGGCCATATCAGCAAAAACGACATGGTGGCGGCATCGAGGCGGTTGCTTATGTCACTCCTGCGCTCGGCCTATACGGGGCCTTTGTCATTCTGCCCTTTGGGTATGCGCTCTTCCTCTCGTTTTTCAACTGGGGAGGAGCTGGGCCCATGAGCTTCGCCGGCTTGGCAAACTACCAGGCGATCCTGAATGAGCCTGAGCTTGCCTCTTCCTTCATCCACGCTGCCATATTGGTCATCTTCTTCGCCCTGGTTCCGGTGGTAGTCGCCCTGGGCCTCAGCGCCATCATGACGAGGTCAGCAATAAAAGGTCTTACGTTTTATCGGACCGTGCTTTTTCTACCGCAGGTTATCCCCCTCGTGGCAGTCGCTGTGGTCTGGGAGTGGATATACGCGCCAAGCGGACCACTCAACGCGATATTGCGCGGGATCGGAGCGGGAGGTCTGGCCCAAGCCTGGCTCGGCTCGTTCACTTGGGCCCTTCCAGCCGTGGGGGTAATTGGAAGCTGGATCGGCTACGGGTTCGCAATGGTGCTCTTCATGGCCGGCATAGAGAAGATCCCTCAGAGCCTCTACGACGCCGCCCGGATCGATGGGGCCGGACCTGTGCGTGAGTTCCTCGCCGTAACCCTGCCAGGGCTGCGCAATGAACTCACAGTGGTTAGCGTCCTCAACGTCACCGGAGCTCTTACCACCTTCGACGTCGTGTACGTGATGACAGATGGCGGGCCGGGCACCTCTACCGTGGTCCCGGCCTACGACGTATACAACTTGGCCTTCATTGACTTCCGAGTGGGGACTGCTGCCGCCATGGGAGTGGTGCTTGCGCTCGCCGTCTTTGTCATCGCGCTAGTCATTATGCGGATAGGGCACTCCGAGGATGGCCGCCATGTCGCCTAGACCCCGCTCCCGCTATCTCACCCACGCCTTCTTGATGCTGGCAGCGATGGGGGCGGCCGCTCCAATCGCGGGCGTTACCTTCGTGGCCTTGGAGCCACCTAACGCAACAGTG
>OGCG01000917.1_pt1 | contig 16210 bp, 14 predicted proteins | sample 1570061 | NCBI WGS metagenome assembly OGCG01 (sample SAMN06268698, study PRJEB24515) | hot springs metagenome | isolation source: Joseph's Coat, Yellowstone National Park, Washington, USA | place: USA:Joseph's Coat, Yellowstone National Park, Washington, USA
AAAAGAAGGCAATAATAGCTGTAGCAAGGAAGATCGTCGTTTATGCATACTGGATTCTCAAGAAGAATGTAACCTACAAAGAGCTTATCCTTGGCCGAAATTAGGGGGACCATGGGAATGAGGAAGGTGGGAGAGATACCAGAATGGTTGATTACTGGCTTCTTGAGGTGTGATAAAGATAAATTAATAAAGCCCATCATGGTTGATTTTGGGTCAGTGGCTCAAAAAATGGGAACTTTGACCCATTTGCTTCCTGCATTTTTAGCTTCACCTTCATGCCTATGCTAGGATCGTTGCATCCTACTATGATAGAATACAGTCTGAACCCTTCGTCCATTTCAATAATAGCATAGTTCACTGGCTCCATATCCTTTCTGAAAATTTTTGTTATTGAATAAACTGTTCCGATTCCCAAGCTTTGACTTACTTCTAGGTTTTCTGAAAGGCATCTTGGGCATACATTCCTTGGATAGTAGAATATATGTAAGCAGTTCCTGCATTTTATATAAGGAAGCGTTTCAGAGCTGAACCTTTTTCTGTATTCTTCCTCTATATTTTGCAATTTCAATTTTTCTCACCTAGCACAAGTGTTACGGAATGGCTCCTGTTCCATCCCCCAATGCCATTAAGCAGCACGTTTTTTGGCTTATCCACCTGATGTCCACTTGCCATTTCATTAAGTTGTAGCAGAGCTTCCTCCAAGATGACACCACCACTCATATAAGCAGGCTGCCCTACATTCAGGCTTCCACCGCCAGTATTGATCGGAACGTCTCCATGATACCTAAGGTCATGCCCTTCAATGAATGAAGCAGCCTTTCCCTTTTCAGCTAACCCTATGTCTTCAAGCTGAAGTATGACTGTTATAGTAAATGAATCGTACAGCTCAAAAGCATCAACCCTGCTCAAATTAAACCCTGCAATTTTTGAGCTTTCTGAAGCTGGAGTAACTGTTATCTCGGGTAGTTCAGGTGGCATCTCAGCCCAGTGGGCCTCACCGTACGCCTTGATTTCAATGTCTCTTAGCTGAGTCTGCCTTGACGTAACAACAAATACGTGAAACCCGTCCACCGGATAAACTATCTCCAGCAGGTGCAGAGGATCGCTTATGACTGGCGAGGCCAGCACGTCTTCTACTTGTAGGTCGTCCCTAAAAATTGCCTTGCTATTGTTCTTTGCATTATACCTTTGCTGAACAGCTATCTTAGCCCTTGTTATATCGCTAGTTCCGTACAGCGACTTGTGCCTTGCTGCAACCAATGCATAATCTGATACAGGGTTAAGGTCGTTGTAAACTCTGTAAAGCCAGTCGAAAGGCGTTATGCTAACGGAATCGTATGCTCTATCTATTGAATCAACAGTTATGCCCCTTGTCCTCACAGGAGAGGCTTTACCACCTATAATGCACAGAACCGTAGATGCTTCCCCGCTTGCTATCAACTTTTCAGCCCTGTAAATCATTGCCAGGGCTGATGCTCCACCAAAATCAAGGAGATCTATGTGCTTTGCTTTGAGCCCCAGGTACTGTCTCAACTGATTAGTAAAAAAATGCATGTATACGTTCCCGTCAAACACACCTGGCAGAAAGGTGGTCATCAATCCATCAACCATCTGTGGTTCTATTTTAGCCATCTCAAGAGCTTCGTTTACAGTTCCTGCCAAAAGCTCAAGGCTGCTGCCATCATACTTTTTATAAATTCTTGATGCAAACCCAGCAATCATCAAAATTCACCTGTCCGGCGTGATTACTATTCTTCCCTGAACTCTGCCTTTTCTAAGATCGTCAAATGATTGGTTTATTTCATCCAGCTTTCTCCTTTCCAGAACAGATTTTACTAAACCTTCATGGGCAAGATGGTAAACTTCCCTGAGCTCATTAAATGAGCCCCACATGTTTCCTGTAATTACAGCTTCAGTGTGAATCAGGTTTATCGTGGGAACTGTAAGTGTGCCTCCACCAAGCCCTATATCTACATAGATACCGCCACTTGAAATAACTTTCATGGCTAGGTCAGCTGTCATGGATGTGCCCACAAAATCTAGAATTGCTCTGAAACCAGAGCCTTCAGTTACGGAACGCATATCTTCAATTATTGAACTGCTGTTAAAGTTCAGTGAACCACTTGCACCCAGCTTCAGAGCGCCATCCAGCTTGGTCTGATTTATGTCAACTGCAATTATTTTGCTTGCACCAAATAGCTTCATGTATTGCAACGCATAAGACCCCAGCCCTCCTATGCCAATGACAAGTGAAAACGTCCCAGGCCTAAGGTAACTCGCAACCTTTTTAACTGCCCTATATGCGGTAAGGCCAGCATCTGTAAGCGGTGCAAGGTCGGTTGGGTCCCCTTCAACCTTTAGCAAGTTCCTATATGATGGAACGTACATGTACTCTGCAAACCCGCCTTCATATTCAGGGCTCAGGCCTATGGTCATGGGATTTACATTGCACCTGTTTTCCTCACCGTTCTTACAGAACTCGCACATTCCACATCCAACTGCGCCGTAAACCAGCACTGGGTCGCCTTCTTTTAACCCTTCCACCCCCTCACCCATTTTATAAACGTAACCGCTGCTTTCGTGTCCCATTATGTACGGAAATTTAGCCACCTTGCCCCTCACGTCGGGCAGCAGGCCATCCATGTACGAAATATCTGTGTGGCAGAGTCCTGCTCCACTAACCTTTACTATAACTCCATTTTCAGACTTGATTTCAGGTTCAGGTGCTTCCTCAACAATAAGTGGCTTCTTAAATTCATACAGTCTGGCAGCCTTCAAAACATTTTACCTCATTTTTTTCTCTGAATTTCCTGTGATATAAATCTATAATCATGATTTGTATATTATTAAATGATGCCCCTGCTTCTGAGTTCTTGTATGCTATGATTATCGTAGCCAAGCTCTGATAGCACCTCATCAGTGTCAGAGCCCAGCTGGGGCGGTGCTATGATATCTGCTTTTCCAGAAATTGAAAACTTGGCTGGGTATCCCACTGTTCTGACCTGGCCATATTTTTTATCTGTCACTGTTTCAAGATATCTAGAATTTTCAGAAAACGCTTCATCTACACTAAGCACTGGAGCACATGGAACGCCCAGCTTATCAAGCTCCGTAAGCCAATAATCACGCTTTCTTGTTACAAACACTCCCTGAATTTCCGCGTCAAGTTCCCTCCATCTCATGGCTCTGTCTGATTTAGTTGCATATTCATTTTTTTCTATTATGGGCTTCAATTCAGGTATAAGTGCCATTTTGCTGAAAAAACTATCGTCAGGCGCTTCCACCGCAAAAAGGTCTCCATTTATGTCTGTGAAAACGCCCATAAAGCCTACATGTTCTACCCTGGTGAAGGAGTTTATATTATGCTCTAGTCCCTGCAACAAACCCTGAACGGTAGGCGAGAGGAGGAACATCGCTGATTGAAAAAGTGAAACCTTGACGTGTTCACCTGCATCCCTTCTCTCCCTATTGTAAAGAGCTGCAAGTATTGCCTGGGATGCTATCATTCCTGTAGTAATGTCAACCAGCGACAGTGGCACAGCCGGCCTGCGGCCGTCATCTGCATAAAGGCTAACAAGCCCACTAAGTGCCTGAGCTATCATATCAAATGACGGTTTACCATAATATGGGTGGCCTTCATCAAAACCCATTATGGAACAGTAAATCAACTTTTTATTTACTGATTTCAATTTCTCATATCCAATTCCCAGCCTTTCCGCAACCCCTTGCCTGAAGTTCTGTACAACGACATCAGAATTGCTCGCAAGCTTGGAAGCTATTTCCTGTCCTTCCTCAGTTTTTAGGTTAATAGTTACGCTCCTTTTGTTCCAGCCTGTGCCCATAAAGTACATGCTTAGCCCATTGAAGAATGGAGCACCAGCTCTCTCAGGTGACCCCCTGCCAGGTGGTTCAACCTTTATCACTTCAGCTCCCATCTCACCCAGTATCATTGTTGAAAGCGGACCTGCCAAATGTATTGTAAAATCTAACACACGTAATCCAGATAAAGGACCTTTCAATTCAGAATACCATTTTCCCAGATGCAAATATAAGTTTTTTAATGATAAATGTTAATTAATAACTATGTTATATTTTCACGCATGCTTTTGACTTTTTTGGAAGAGATAGAGATATCAAAAATAGATGTCCCCAGAAAGCCTCTAAGGCAGGTTGATTCATTAGATCATGGCATTGATGAACTTGCCACATCCATAAATGAAAAGGGTCTGCTTCAACCGATCGTAGTCAGGCCGGTGCATGACAGGTTTGAGGTTGTGGCCGGAAACAGAAGGTTAGAGGCATGCAAGAGGCTGGGGTGGAGAAAAGTCACTTGCCATGTAGTTGAATTTAATGATAAGGAGGCATATGAAGCTTCGCTTGTAGAAAATATACAGAGGCGCACCATGAACCCCATTGAGGAAGCGCAAGCTTTCAAGAACTACATAGATGTCTTTGGATACGGTAGCGTTACTGAGCTTGCTAGAAAAATTGGAAAAAGCCAAGAATATGTCAGCAAGAGGCTCAGCCTACTTAGGCTGCCTGAAAATGTTAAAGAAGATCTTATTCGCCGGCGAATAACTCCTAGCCTGGCCGAAGAGCTTACAACTCTTGATGAAGAGGAAACAAAGATCCTGCATGATCTGATAATGAGTAAAAATCTCAGGCGAGAAGACATAAGGTACATTAAACAGTCACGCAAAATCATGAATGATGTATCATTTTATGATGAACAGTACATCAGTGAGGAAAAGAAAAAGCATGATATACACAGGGCTCTGAACCAGAGCATAGCTGCCCTAAAGGTGTGCCTCCTAAGGCTCGACGACATAATTGACTTTATGGATGATAAGAGGGTGATTGAGCAAATTGGGGATGACTGGATGATCAGGGAATTTTTGCTGGAGCTGAGGATAAGGATACATGAGGACATTAACGATGTTATTAAGGTAAAGAAAAAGTGGGAAGAAACCAAAAAATATGCCTGATATAATAAATTATATACTACTGAAAAAAGTTAAATTAATCTATTCTTATAACACAGTTCAATGCAAGGATCTTCTGGATTTGAAATAACTAAAGAAGCAGTTGAAAACTCTAAATGGACAAGCGCTAACACTTGGACATTTATTTCGTTTGCAATAGGCGTCATGATGCAGTCATCATTTTACAGCTGGGCATATCTTGCTACTGGATGGTACCCAATAACCAATCCTGTATTCAAGTACCTCCTGCTGGTTTGGCCAAGCATCTTTTTTATTGTGGGAATAATGTTCATGGGAGTTCTTGCTGACAGAATAGGCAGAAAATCAGCTTTTATAATAACCATGATAGTGTACTTTGTATCAGCTGTGGGAATTCTTCTAAGCTTCAATTACTTTATGGTTCTGGTCTTCATAGGCCTTTCACAGATTGCAGGGGGAGGCGAAACCAACGTGGCAATAGCGTCAATTCCTGAAATGTTTCCAACAAAAATAAGGGCAAAAATTCTTTACCTGGTATATGCGTTTGTATCCATAGGGCCTGCAATCTTTGCTGCTATAGACTTTCTAAGCATTTCAAGTCAGGTTACATTTCAGAGGGAACTAGTAGCAGCATCTGCTTTGCCACTATTGGTAATTCTTCTTGTGAGCAGGTTCAAAATGCCTGAATCGATAAGGTGGCTAGAAGCAAAGGGGAAAAAGGATAAGGCTGCAGACGTTGCAAAAAAATACTACGGCAAGAGCGTTACCAGCACTTCACAGCCGGGAGCAACAACAAGGGTTAACAGAAACTCAATAGCGTTGAAGCTTCTGGTTGTGACTCTTCTGAGCATAGCTAACATAATAGGTTTCGGGATATTTGTCTTTGATATGGGTCCAATTTACTTTCCATCCCTTACATCTCTGATAATCTTTGTATCAGATCTCATTGAAGCAATAGTAACCATACTGTTTGCGTTTGTTGCTGACAGGATAAGCAGAAAATGGAACGTATTTTCATTTTACCTTGGAACACTTGTAATGGCGATCATAATAGCTACCACTGTAAGCATATGGTCCACATCAATTGTCATGTTCTGGCTGCTGGTGGGTTTCATGAACGTGTTCCTGGCGCTGGGATATGTGGCAGAAAACACGCTAAAGGGTGAAGTGTGGCCAACAGGCAAGAGAGCCACCTACACAGGAATAGCTAGAACCATAGCATACGTACTGAATGTACCGGCAACCATTTACCTCTACTACCTTTCGCTTACTGGATTTGCAGTGCTAAACGTTGTGCTCTGGACTATCGGAGTAGCAGGGGCAGTCATATGGCTATTAAAGGGAAGTGAAACGGGTAAATATACCAGCGTTGGAGTGGCTTCAGGCGAAGAATAGAAAGGATTTTTAATTTTATTTTTTTAAATAGATGGCTAAAGTATACCATATTATTATGAGTTTTGAGATAGTTCCCCTGTTAACTGCTAGGGTAATGTCAGAGCTAAGGTCAATATGCCTGTTTCCGCCATCAGATCACAGGTTTGCAACAGAGGCCTTTGGCGAACGCTTCTATGAAAATTTTAAATGGTCAGATGGAAGGGTTGAGGCAGCAGTATCGCTCCCCGTTATAATGTGGTACATAGGTGGAGGTGCAGAGAAAATAATTGTTGACACATCATTTGAAGAAAAACCGTATCCTGATTTGCAGGATGGCCCTAAGCTGGAGAGCAGCATATCTGATTTGCTGAAGAAAATAGGAGTAAGTCCTGATGAAATAAAAACAGTGATAAACACCCACCTTCATAGCGATCACTTTGGGAACAATGAGCTTTTTACTAATGCCAATTTTGTGGTGCAGAAGGATGAGATGGACGTTGCGCTTTCACCTGAACCATGGATGCCATTTTACTTTGAATCTCAATCCAGGCACATCCGCAGCGTTATTGGAAAAACCAGGGTGGTGGATGGGGACGCCAAAATAATGCCTGGTATAAGTGTGATTAAGCTTGGGGGACACACACCAGGCAGTCAAGCTGTAATTGTAGAAGGTGAAGGGAAGAGGGTTGCAATAGCCGGTGACGTTGTGCCGACATACTTTAACATTGACCATATGTGGCCAACGGGAAATTATTGGAACCTAATGGACGTATTAAAAGCAATGAAAGAGTTGAAGGATCAGTGTGATGAAGTCCTGCCAAGCCATGACTGGAAGATCTTTGAGAAATATCCGGAGGGCGTCATCAGGGTTTAGCTTCCCTGTCTATTTTATTGAATGGCTCATCCCTCTTCTTCAGGAAGGCCCTTATTCCCTCCTTTCTGTATATTTTATCCCATCTTTTGCGAGGTTCAGAAACGTTGATTACAGAATTGGTTTCAACGGAGTACAAGCTGGCAATTTCCTGATTAATCATGCTGTACCAGAAATTTATGGTTGCTTTATTCATCGCAAGAACAGTGGGATCAATTAACGCTAGCTTCCTGCTCAACCGTTCAACTTCCAAATCAAGCTTTTCTGCCGGTACTGCCATGTTTACCAGCCCTATTTCCTTAGCCCTTGATCCGTCTATCATATCACCGGTAAGCAGCAATTCCATCATCATGTTCCTTGATACGTTCCAAACGGGAACCCATCCCGTTGAGGATTGACCGTGCCTTATTTCAGGAACGCCGAACTTACAGTCCATCGTGCTTATTATAATGTCTGATGCTGTAGCAATGTAAAACCCCATGCCAAGCGCATAGCCGTGAGTTGCCGCTATTACAGGCTTTGGAAGCTGAACCATGGCGTTCAGAAGCCTGTGCGTCCTTAGAAAGGCGCTTCTCCAGCCCTGAACGTCCTCAGTGCCAAGCTCAGCGTCGCCACTCATATCTGCCCCAGAGCAGAATGCCCTGCCTGAACCCCTTATCACCACCACACTGATGCTCTTGTCATGCTCAATTTCCTTAAACTTTTCAATAAGATCATTTTCAAGCTCTGCGTTTATGGCATTGAGTTTATCTGGCCTGTTGAGCGTCAGGGTAACTATTCCATCATTTACTGAGTAAATTAAATGCTGATTACTCATTGTGAGCAAAGTTAACCTGCCAGGCTTAAATTATTATTGGTGAACCATCACATGCTGAGCGAGTAATGCTTGAGAAATATTCCACCACGCATAAGCGCTAACATAATTGAGTGCCACAATCAGTAGGAAAGCCATTTCCTTCTGGCTAGCATTGTTTGCCAAATAGGCCTTAAAACCGGCATCTCGCGCAGGAGTCTATATACTTAAAATAAAGCTATCACCAAATAAGAACATGGTATATTTGCAGGATCAAGTTGCAATAGTTACAGGTTCAGGCAGGGGGATAGGCAAATCCATTGCAATAAAACTGGCGCAGGAAGGCGCCAGGGTTGTAATCAACTCAAGAAAGAGGGTTGATGAGCTTGAAAATACGCTAAATGAAATCACGGCACTTGGGGGGAACGCTGTGAAGATCATGGCTGATGTCTCAACGCGTGCTGGTTGCGATGCCGTCATTGAAGAAGCTGTAAGGAAATTTGGCAAAATAGATATTCTCATAAACAATGCAGGGTTAGGGATCTACGGCAATTTTGCTGGTGCGGACGATAGGAGCATTGACAAGCAGCTAGATACCACTTTAAAGTCAGTTATCTTCTGCTCCCAGAGCGCTTTAAATTACATGAAGAGCGGATGCATAATCAATATATCTTCTCTTGCAGGCATCTTACCAGCAAAGGGATTATCAATTTACAGCGCTGCAAAGGCTGCGGTGATGTCACTTACCAGGTCAATGGCGCTGGAGCTTGCTCCAAACATAAGGGTTAATGCCATAGCACCATCAGTTGTTGGAACGAAAATGGGATACAGCCTGCTTAACGCAATTGGAATAAGCGAAGAACAGTGGATCAAAAATAACACCCTTAATGGGGCACTGGTAAGGGAGGAGGACGTTGCTGAAGCGGTAATGTTTCTGCTAAAGACACCCTCAATCGACGGCCAGACCATAATTCTGGACAGTGGGCAGTCTATCATAAACGGCTTTTGACGAAATTGTTTATATTTATCATGAGTAATGAAGGCCCATGGCTTATGGACAAATTAGAAAAATAGCAGTGATAGGTTCTGGAACGATGGGGCATGGAATTGCCGAGCTTTCTGCCATGGCAGGATTTGAGACAACCATGATTGACGTTAACGAGGAGCTGTTAAAGTCTGCAATGAGCAGGATCAGTGCAAGCCTGGAAAAGCTCAGGTCAAAGGGCAATATATCGGATACTTCAGCTGTGCTTTCTAGATTGAAAACATCAATTGACCTTGAAGGCAGCGTTGCCTCGTCGGACTTTATAATTGAAGCAGTTCCCGAATCAATTGAACTCAAGCGTAACGTTTTCATGCGTTTGGATAGATCTGCGCCTAGAGATGCAATTTTAGCAACTAACACAAGCAGCTTACCGATAACTGAAATAGCAACTGTAACTGAGAGGAAGGAAAGAATTGTGGGAATGCACTTTTTCAATCCGCCGGTGATTATGAAGCTAGTTGAAATAATCAGAGGAAAGTATACTGATGATCAATCAGTGAAAGAGGCCTATGAGCTGGCTAGGAAGTTCGGAAAGCAGCCTGTAGTAGTCAAAAGCGATGTTCCGGGGTTCATTGTGAACAGGATAATCGCAAGGCTTTACAATACTGCTTGTTGGATTGTTTCATCTCACTTAGCAAGCCCAGAAGAGGTAGATGCCACATCGAGGTACATATTGAATTTTCCAATGGGACCCTTTGAGCTTGCAGATTTTAGTGGAATAGACACCATATACTACATGCTTGTTGCAATGAAGGAACACGGATTTGAGATAAACCTGTGCGATATGTTTGAAAGAAAATACAGAAGTGGAGAACTGGGGGTAAAGTCAGGCATTGGGTTTTACTCATATGCTGGCGGCAAGCCAAAAATGCCTGCAGATGTGGCTGGAAGGGTTGATCCTCTGTACATCATTGCCCCGATTGTAAATGAAGCCTCATGGCTCATCTCACATGGCATAGCTAGCAGGGACGATGTTAACAAGGCCGTTATGCTGGGATTGAACTACCCAAAGGGGCCCTTTGAATATGCAAAACAGTTCGGCGTTGATAAGGTAATTCAAAAACTCGAAGAGCTGAGGAGAAAAACAGGCTGGGCAGATTACGACCCGGACCCTGGTATAGCAGAGTATGTGCGGTGAAATTAGGTTTGAATAGCATAAAAGTAGAATTTGAACCACATATTGGACGGATAGTCTTAAACAGGAGTGAAAAGCTTAACATCCTTGACTTAGATGTGTTAAAAGAAATGCGTGAAGCCATGGACGAACTTGAAAATAACAGCAACGTCAAAGTCATTGTGATAGCAGGTGCAGGCAAGGCCTTCAGTGCAGGGGCTGATATCAGGTACCTTTCAGGGGCAGGACCAATGGAAGCCATGTTGCTTGCAAAGGAAACTCAGCGAATAGCTGACAGGATAGAGTCATGCCCAAAGCCAGTAATTGCAGAAATAAATGGAATTGCGCTTGGAGGTGGACTGGAAATTGCTCTAGCATGCGATATCAGGGTTGCGTCTGAAACGGCAAAGCTGGGATTGCCTGAAATTAACCTTGGGTTAATACCTGGGGGCGGAGGAACCCAGAGACTGCCCAAGCTAATAGGCCATGCAATGTCCAAGGAAATGATTCTTACGGGTAAGATAATTGACGCTGCTGAAGCCCTTGAAATTGGGTTGCTAAATTATATCGTGCCTCAGGACAAGCTCAGAGATAAAGTAAGGCAAATTGCCCTTGAGATGGCTGGGAAATCACCTCATGCCCTTAAAGCCGCCAAGATGGCAATAAATTACAGCACATATGATAGCATACAAACAAAACTGGAGATTGAAGCGAACCTGTTTGGCATGCTTTTCAATACAAGTGAAGCCAAAAGCGGGATAAAATCGTTTTTGGAACGTTGACAATTGTGATTATTTATTCATTTATTCTGCACTTGGACAATCGGCTTTTAACTGGTGAACGCGTGGCAATTCACTAAAATTGAAATTTCTAAAGCGTTGATGCAAGTTAACCTTTTGAACAGTGCTGGCATATAAAGCTGTAATCAGCAGCTCATGTGTTCAATACAGATTGCTGAATGAAAAAATTTCAAACTGGCATAATGAGCCATTTCCACAGGGGTATGAAGTTCACCATTTTACCATCGATGCTCTTAACATCTTCATAATCCCATGTGATTATTTTCAATTCATTGCACCTAAACAGGTCTGATGCCTTTATCAATGACCTGTATTCCCTTTTCTCTATTTCATCAAAGCCGCTGGCGTAGGAGACCTGCATTAGTTCTTTTACAGTGTATCCTTCCCTTATCAGGAAATCCACTTCATTCTGCTGATAATCTTTAAAATAAAATATTTCCCATTCATTGTGCCAGTAGCTTTTTCTTCTTAACAGTTCAACTGATACAAGGTTCTCCATCAGCCTGCCCCAATTCTCAGATGTTTTAAAGGAGAGAGAATTGATTATACTAGTGTCAATGCAGTAAACCTTTTTTGGCGAAAGCATTTGTTCCTTGAGCTTTGGGGAATATTTGTTCAACTCAAAAATTAGATAAGAAGATTCTAGGTAGTCCACCCAGTTTGAAACAGTAGTGACGGACCTAACATTTAATATGTTCTTCATTTTGTTGTATGAAATTTCCGATGAAAAGTTAGAAAGCAGATAATGCGAAAGTTCCTTCAGTTTTTTAACGTGCCTTATCTTGTATCTTTGAATTATGTCCTTTTCGATTATATCATTTTCAAGCTGCAAGATAAATTTCTTTCCAACGCTTATGCCTTCGGGGATGCCACCTATTTTTATATATTCGTTAAGATGTTCCTTTATTTTTGCGATTGACGAAGTTATGTAGATGTCTTGCCTTTCTGATATAAAGTTTTTAAAGTGAAGGTATTCCCTGAAGCTGAAGGGGAAAAGCGTGAAATCCAGGTGCCTCCCTGTAAGATATGTGGCCAGCTCCCTTGACATCAGCGTTGCGTTGCTGCCAGTTGTTATGATGACCCTATGGTTCGGCACCAGCCTAGAAATGAACTTCTCCCATCCGTATATGTTCTGAATTTCATCGAAAAGGAACGTTTCAACGTTGCCTTTCAGGGAATATATAGCTTCAAGCACCTTGTTCATTTCATTGGCATTTAAATCTGATAGCCTTTCATCTTCAAAGTTAACATATCCGTACTTTTTTCCTTTAAGAATTGAAAACGAAAAAACAGATTTGCCGGTTCTCCTCAAACCGGTTATTATCAGAGCTATGTTGGGTTTAAGATAATCAGTGACTGCACTTTGGTTTTCCCTTTCTATTATATTTTCCCTTTTGAATTTTTCAATCATTTCATTTTCTTGCTCTGCAACAACCGATTTTATGAGTTCAGTGCTCATCACGGTAAATCAAGGTAAGTAGATCCGTATAAACTTTCCATTAGCAATATAAACTTTTTAAATAAACTTTCCATTAGCAATATAAACTTTTGTATTTGCTGAAAAAGTATTCTGCATGTGACCATTCGAAGGGTTCAGCTTTAATAGTTGCAGCACATAGGGAAATTCTGAAATGAGCTGGTGCATTAAAAATATGCTTGAATATGGCATCAAAAGCTATGAGCATCTCTGTAGCTGCTAAATCAAATGGATAAGAAAATTGGTATAACGACACACTTACTTGATCAAGGTATTCAACTCGGATTTTTTGTAGCGCAGATGTTGTACTATAAAAAGGCATTTATATGTATCTCATGCGGTTACAGAGCGAAGGTATTTCAAGGCAGACACCGCACGCTGTATATATGTGGTCAGATTGACACTACAGAGACACCTAGTGGGCATCGACTGGTGCGCCGTTAAAATATGTTGGGGCTAACCCAAGATAGGGAGCTCATGTGAAATTATGTTATGTCATGCAAATTTTTGATGGCATCTTGGTTCAGAGTTATCAATAGAAAACTACTAATCCTAGGAGTAAAAATTTAAACGTTCATCGGGCTCTTCCTGAGCCTCCTTGCCTCCTCGTTCTTGAACCTCTCTTCAAGCCACACGTTTCCCCTTTCGTGATATCCCCTCTCCTCCCAATAGCCGTCAGCGTACTCATTTATCACTTTGATTGCGGTGAGCCACTTTGCGCTCTTCCAGGCATATAAATCCTTGAAGAATGGCCTTGCGGGGAATCCAGAGTCATAATCCAACGGCTTTCCCTGCATTTTTAGTGCAATGAAACCCTTCTTTGCCTCCTCCATCTCAACCACTGAAGTGTATCCATCAAGGCACTCAAAAAGCACATAGTTACCGTACGCTCCGCTATCATCCATAAGCTTGGCTATGCTTACACCTTCCCAGGCCACGTCCTTAATGCTCCACTGCTCAACGCAGTGGAAGTCTGCTGTAGTTGAAGTGTCGATCATGGCCATTAACTGGTCATAGGTGTATGAAAGCTCCCTCTTCACCATTCCCTTTACCGTTAACCTGTATGCATTGATGTCAACTTTTGGTGGAGGCAGTGCAGAATAGTAGATGAACCTCTTAACGTAGTGCTGTCCTGGGGGTAATGTCATGCCAGATTTTAGAATTTGAGGCTTTAACCATTTCTGAAATTTTTGTGATCTCTTTTAATTGCCTCGCACGTTCTCACAGGTTTACCCAAAGTCAGCCGCTAGAAACTGTTTTTCGGTTTCGTTTGTGCTAAAATTTATTTTTCAGCAGCTTCTTTCTGGCAAATGATCACACAAACGGGAAATGACCTTAATAGCACTTAATTTCTCCAGCATTGGTACTTGAGCCAATAATTGAGTAATAATATGGAAATTGATACAGTTACATTCATTCATTTATTTATTCATTCATATTTGACACTGATAGGCATTAAGTCAAATTATATTTATTGTTGATACAAATGCAGGCGCCTGGGCATGGGTAACCCTTGAACCACAACTCATTTTAAATTAGCTGGAACCGGAACTCACTGGGTCTATTTTATAGGAAGCTGGGAAAAAAGGAAGGAATACTGTTTGCACAGATAAAAATGGTGCAACAAAGCGTCATGCATTGGTATATGATCAGAGCATGAAGAACCTTTATTTAAAGGATGAATAAAGTATAGCGGCATTTTATTCCCCTGCATAAGCCAAAATTTGGCAAAACTGGTTCATAGCGTTCAGATTTTCTATGTATTTACAAATGAAAAAAATGGCGCAGCTTTTCAACGAACTTGTGCCTTAACGGTTTAAGCGAATTTTGTTTATTGCAAGCATAAATTTAAATGGTTATGGAGTTAACGGAGCCGATACAGCATTAAAAACGCTTAAATCTTATCAATTAAAGTTCCATGTAATTGAGCAGGGTCAGGGTAAGGTCTTATGCGCTATTGAGCAGCATCCTTAAAATAGCAGCCAGCTTCGCCTTTTCCATAGCTGTAACCAGGAAGCTTCCCCTGACAGACCTTGGAATCCTGAACATCTTCGCCGCAGCAATCGTAATAGGTTCAGTACCAAACGGCATATCTAGCTTCATGTCACCGAGGCTTGCCGCAAAATACAAAAACGTGCAGTTAACAATGATATTTGCTTCTCTTGTGCTGGGCCTTGTGGGGATCGGAATATCAGGCGCGTTCCTGGTTGGGCTGAGCAGGGAAATCCCTGCCGGCTACTACTATGCGATAATTGTGCTGACATTCCTGAGCATACTTTCATCATCGTTCAATGCAACGTTCACGGGCGGCTTGACGATTTTCAACAGGCCCAGGCTCGTTTTCACCTCCATAATAACTTCTTGTGTTAAGCTTGTTGCAATATTTTACATATTTTACTCCCACTGGACACTGATTTCGGTGCTCATATCATCGTTTTTGATTTCCCTCTCAGGCGTGATCTATGCGGCCGTCAACGTTAAGCCCTATATCAGATCGATTGGAAGGCTGAGGACAACGATCAGGGAATTCTTGAGCGGGTCATGGGTTTCACTTTTGGGTTACGCATCTTCAAACATAAGGTCCCTGGACAGCTTCTTCATAGCTGCAATGGGTGGCATAGCTGACAACGCCCTATGGCAGGTCATGGGCATTATGGGGTCAGCTTATTCATTTGTGAGCACTCTGCTGAGCATAACCTACGGCGAGCTGCTGGAGGTGAAGTCAAGGGTAAAAAGGGCCTACCTTGACTTCCTTTTCATAATGTTCCTTGTTACAAACCTGGGTATGTTCATAGTGTTCTTTGAGCCAAACGTGGTGGAGTTCCTAAGGCCAACCGATGCTTATTTGGTAAAAGAGCTGTTCGTGCCCACCGTGCTCTGGACGCTCATGAACATTTTTGGCACGGTTTCGCAGTACATATCCACCGTGATGCAGGGGGTGGACAGGGTTGACATGGAAAGGGAGATAACGCTTTCAACCTACTGGAACAGCCTGGTCTTCTTTGCAAACTTTGCGGAGTTCATATCAACCATAAGCTATGTCGCACTGATAGTCCCGATGGTGTTTCTTTCAAAGTTCATCGGAGCTCAGCTGTACATCATTGACGGCGTTATACTTTCAAGCTGGATATCCGTGGTTCTGGCCATGGTAATCAGGATGAAGAAGTACCCGGAAATAATGGAGTACATTTCTGTAAGGAACATGCTGCGGGATTACTTTGCGCCCCTCATTGCAGCGTCAATTATGATATACCTTCTGAGGGGGACCCTGATGGCGGCATTTGCGCCTACAGTTTCAGCGTTCAGGGGGCTTGAATACCTTGTTGTGCTGCTTGTGGCAACAACCACAGTATATTCTTCGTTCAGCCTGGCATTTTCAAACAGAATGAGGCTTATGCTCAGAACATTAATGAGCAGTCTTCTCCGTTATCTGACATCCTCACAGCACTAAAGGAAATGCGGTTCCTTCAAGGCTGATCATAGGTTCGTTGTTTACCGCTTACATTCTCAAGGTTTCATTGCTAGCAGTTACCCACCCCGCTCCAGCGGTAGACCACAGGCTGTGCCTTCAGCCACTTACCCCTATCCTCATCGGACTATGTTTCATCATGTTTATTGCTCCGTTCAAATCAGCGTTTATTACCTTTCCCGTGTGAGGACACTGGAACAAGCCCCTCTTAATCCTTCCATCTTCATGTATTTCCCCACACAGAGAACACGTTTTAGATGTATTTGCCTCATTAACAGGCTTTCATGCCGTACTCCTTGCCAACCT
>OGCG01000919.1_pt1 | contig 16182 bp, 13 predicted proteins | sample 1570061 | NCBI WGS metagenome assembly OGCG01 (sample SAMN06268698, study PRJEB24515) | hot springs metagenome | isolation source: Joseph's Coat, Yellowstone National Park, Washington, USA | place: USA:Joseph's Coat, Yellowstone National Park, Washington, USA
CATAAGGATGAGATTCCCAATCAGGTTGGAAATGACAGTTTTGTAATATTTATCGTAATCTTGACGCACATCATGAGAAAATATATATCGCAAAATGAAAAGTACATGCCATAAGGCATGCACTTTTGTTTAGCCCCTGATCAATAATTACCTTGAAAATCTCCGTTTTGTACAACTTCTGATTGAACGTTATCCATGTCTGTTGCCGAATCGCTTACACTTTCCGCATTACTTTCGACTGGCTCTGCCGTCTCTGAAAGTGACTCCTGCGATGCTTGGGAAGAGGTTGAAAGGCTGGTAGTCGACTGAGATATACTTGGCTGATTTGGAGGGGTTGTACTTGAACCATTTGCGAAAACGAAAACTCCCAAACTCAACACTGCCGCTATTGTCATCAATATTATCCATTTTCTCATTTTTTTCACCTCCTTCGGTTGATTTCGATTTGAATATACCCCTCAAAAATTAAAAACAAATTAGAATTTTTAATTCGATGGTAAAATTAGGATATGAAGATTTTAATAGTAGAGGATAACTTAGAACTTTGTAAAAATTTGGAAGAAATTTTTTCTAAGAATGGTTTTATAGTTGATGTGGCGCAAGACGGCGAAAGAGCGCTTGATTTGCTTTTCTCTTCAGAATACGATTTAGTCATACTCGATATAATGCTTCCCAAAATGAGCGGATGGGACGTGTGCCTCAATGCAAGAAAAGAAAAACTGAGAGTGCCGATTCTCATGCTTACGGCCAAAGACGCTGTTTCTGATAAGATAAAGGGCCTCGACATGGGAGCCGACGATTACCTTGTAAAGCCTTTTGACATCGGAGAATTGCTTGCAAGATCAAGAACTTTGATAAGAAGAAATGCATGGACAAAGAGTAATCTTATAGAGATAAAAGATGTTAAGATCGACACACTTGAAAAAACCGTTCGTGTAAATGATAAAGAAATAAAATTGAGCAAGAAGGAGTACGATATTTTACTTTACCTTGCGATAAATCAGGGGAAGATCGTTGAAAGAGAAGAGATAATCGATCATGTCTGGGAGACGGGCTTTGAAATGTACAGCAACGTCGTAGATGTTTACATAAATTACATAAGGGAAAAATTCAAAAAGTATGGGGTGGATGACCTCATAGAAACAATCAGAGGAATCGGCTACAGAATAAGAGGATGACATGAAAAGCATAAGGTTTAAAGTCATAATCTGGTTTTCCGTAACTATTTCGGTTGTCTTTTTGGCGATTGGATTTTTCATATACAATTTTCAACTTAGCAGTTCTTACAAAACCTTTGACGATTATCTGATCTTAAACGCCAACCGTGCCGCAAATTACTTTAAAAGCCTTCCCAATGCTTCGATCTCCATGCAAGCATTTATAAATAACATGGGAATTTCCGACGTATCATATTACATCTTTGACTCCAAAGATAATCTGGTTTTCTTTTTTGCGCCCGATCAGGAAAACGATCTCACTTCGATAAAGAACGCCTTCAAAAAATATCTTCTCACTCAAGAAAAGATCTTCACCGTCGAAAGTTCATCTGGGTCGGGAGAAACCATTCAACAATCCAACCCACAAAGGATATTCGTCTTGCCATTTCAAAAAGAGGGGGAGAATTATTATCTTGTCGCCTCAAGACAGATGGAAGAGTTTAGATCGACAAATCTTGGAATTTCATATTGGCTTTTGATCGGATTGGTGTTGGCCTTTTTGATCATAATGTCGGGTGGCCTTTTGATAATAACTAAAGCACTTAAGCCAATAGAAGATATGTCTTTTCAGGTGCAACGGATAAAAACAGATAATCTATCCGAAAGGATAAATGTTAAGAAATCGGGAAAAGAGATAGAAATCCTTGAAAAATCTATAAATTCGGCACTCGACAGGATCGAATCCGGCGTTAAGACCATCGAAAGATTTTCATCAATAGCCGCTCACGAACTTAAAACTCCTATTTCTGTGCTGAAAAGTGATGCCCAGATCGCAATGACCAAAAATTCCATCGAGGAATTGAAAATCTATCTCGAAAAGATATCGAAAAAATCCGATGAGATGTCAAAATTAGTAGATACCCTGCTTTTAATTTCGAAGGTCAAAAATGTGCCCGTAACTTTTGAAAATTTAAACATGAACGAAGTTGCGTTCGAGGCAATCGAAGATTTGATAAAAAAATATCCAAATAGAATAGAATTTTCCCCCAATGAGGACTCATACATAAAAGGCGATGAAAGTCTTCTCAAAGAGATGATATCTAATGTTGTCGAAAATTCCTGCAAATACACAAATGGAAAGGTAAAGATAGAGATAGGAAATAATTACATCATGGTGGCAGACGAAGGCCCTGGAATGGACGAAGAGACGAAATCTCATCTTTTTGAGGAATTTTTCAGAAAAAGGACTGATATCCCCGGCTTTGGACTTGGGCTAAGCGTTGTAAAGTACATAGCCGATCTTCATGAAATAAAAATACAGGTGGATTCTTCTCCTTCCAACGGCACGAAGATGAATTTCATCTGGAATAAAAAATAATAAATATCATTTGCAAAAATTAAAATTTTGATCTATAATACTTTTTAACCGGTATTTTAACTAAAAGAGGTGGTAGGATGAAAAAACAAAATACGATTCTTTTGCTGCTTTTTATCTTTGGCATATTCATGGGGGCAATAGATTCAGGTATCGTATCTCCTGCGAGGGTGATAATAGGAAACAGTTTCGGAATAGATCAAAGTCTTGGAATATGGATGATAACGCTTTACACGCTCATATACGCAGCATCAATGCCGATAATGGGGAAGTTAGGGGACAGAAGAGGATACAAAAAGATATTTATAATAGGTATAACCATCTTTGGAATAGGTTCTTTTCTTTCAGGAATGAATAATTTCTTTGGCAATTTCTGGCTTTTTCTGCTTTCAAGATCCATTCAAGCTCTTGGGGCCGGCGGCATGGTGCCGATAGCGACCACGGCCGTCAGCAAGATCTTTCCGGAAGAGAAAAAAGGTACTGCTCTCGGAATAGTCGGTGGAGTTTATGGCATAGCAACGATAGTAGGACCGACTATTGGAAGTTTTATACTCTCGATATCGGGAACGGACAAATGGGGATGGCTCTTTTTCATAAACGTACCAATAAGCATTCTTGTGATTTTGTTGTCCTTGAGAGTTAAAGAAATAGAGATAGAGAAAGCATCAAAAAAATTGGACATAATTGGTTCTGTTCTTTTAGCCGCCTCAATAGGAAGTCTGATGTATGCGCTCACGAATTTGGACTTCTTCAATCTTTCAAGTTCAATTCGCGATTTAAACGTCTATCCTTTTCTTATAGCCTTTGCCGTACTCTTCCCCTTGATGCTTTTATTCGAAAGCAAAAACGAGGATCCCGTTTTCAACACGAAATTTTTGACAAATCCTAACACGTTTTTCATCATGATGACCGCCCTCGTGGTGGGTATAGGAATGATGGGACTCATATTCATCCCTCAATTTGCCGAAAATATTCTAAAAATTCCAGCCGGTACGGGTGGATACGTCGTTACCCTTTTAGCGATATTTTCCGGTATATCTGCACCGCTTTCGGGAGTTTTAGTCGACAAACGTGGAGCCGTCTTCGTGATGTCAATAGGCTTTGTCTTTAACATTGCAGGTGCACTGTTTTTAGGATACGTCACTACGTATATGCTCAATTTCACGGGTCTACTTATAGGACTTTTCATGATGGGAATCGGGATAGGCTTTACCCTGGGAGCGCCTTTGAACTACATGATACTCAAAAGCGTTGATTCGAAAAACTCTGCCTCCGCGCTTGCAAATCTTTCCTTGATGAGATCAATAGGTATAACAATTGCTCCAAATGTCATGGTGGGATTTTTGGTTCAGGCCGGAAAAAGCCTTCAATCCAATCTTACAAAGACTCTAAGCAGTGCCGGCATAAAAATACCGCCAATAAAGATGGATTCTCAAGTCTCAAATGCCTTTGCATCCCTTCAAAATGCGGATGTCACGAATATAGTTACCAAACTCGAAAATGTGCTTAACAAAGTAATTCCTTTTCCTCTGAATAAACTCGTCGTAAATGACGTTCAAGGTGTAAAGGATAAAATACAGCAAACCTTTCAATCAACGATAAACACAGGATATACGGAGATGTTTTTGACGACGGCCATTATTTCTTTGATAGGTTTGATCTTCGTTTTAATGGTCAGAAAACTGAAATCGCCTTTACCTGTCCAGACAAAAGAAATTTTGGAAGGGAAAGTTCAAGACTGACTGACCGGTTTCTTAAGAATAATTGTATAATAATTTAAATATCTTGAAAGGGGATCGAAAATGAAAAAATTTCTTCTTTTCAGTTTAGTTGTAATTTTGATAGGCGTATTTTCTGCCGGATTTGCAACGAGCCTTTTTAATTCGCCAAACAACTGGTATCAGATGAGTTTTCAATATGAAACCGGGGCGCTATCGGTGCTTTTTAACGATATCCAATATGGTCACAACACGACGAATTTTGATTACGTAAGCAGTGGAGGAGAAAGCATTCTTTTTCCCGTTGAAAGGTACTCTGTAGATTTTACCTTTCTCAAAAACAACGAGTTGATCTTTTTGTACCAGCCGCTTGACATTCAAACCGAAGGCATAATCACGCAACCCATAACCATATCTTACCAGACCTTCCCGGCAAGCAGTGTTATGCTTTACAAATACGGTTTTTCTTTCTGGAGAATAAGTTATCTGTACGATCTCATAAACACATCACGTGCAAAATTGGGCATCGGTCTTTCCTTGCAGCTGAGAAACGCATCGATAATCTTTCAGTCTCTTGATGGTAAATATGCAGTTGTAAGTCAAAATCTCGGGCCAGTCCCGATTCTCAAATTGAAAGGTCAGTACAACTTTGACAACGGCGTATACGTAGCCACAGACATAGACGGATTTTACGCTTCAAGTAAATGGTTTAATGGGGCTAATTTTGACTTCACAGGATCGATACTCGATGCCTCTTTGAGTGTTGGATTTAGAAACACGGATTATCTTGATACCTTTGCAAACGTGAGATTTTTGGGAGGCAGTGCGGTGGGTACCTCTCAATATCCGACTGTACCACAAACCGATGGATACACGTCGAACTACCTCGGAACCATGACTTTTACGCTTGGATTCAACGTTCATTGAGGTGATCTTTATGAAATACAAATTTTTGGTATTTTTACTTACTTCATTCATAATGGCATCAATTATCTTTGCCCATGCGCCGATAGTTTCGACGATGTCCGGTTCGGACATATCGAATGCAATTCCGATAAATCACATAGAAATATCCCAAGTTTTGTACAAAGTCTTCGATCACAACAACAGTTTTTTATGGATGACATTCGAAGGCACTAAAGGACAGAGTTTATATTTTCAACCAGGCGTTCCAAAGATAGATAAATTCAAAGATTTAAAACCTGAAGTCGTCATAGTCGGTCCCGGTTTACCGAAAATCGATAATTTGCCATTTGAAATTCCATCTGGCATGGGTGCACTTGCGTTTACATCAACGGGCACACCGACCGTCTTCTATGAACCTGTAACGGACACGTATTCCTGGATATACTTCAATAAAACCATAACATTGCCTGAAACGGGAAGATATTACATAGTCTCATTTTTCCCACCATCCGGTCAGGCTGGGAATCTTTTCATTGCAGTTGGGACGATAGAACAATTCACTCCACAGGATATAGTCAACGTTTTCAACATCCTTCCACAGATAAGGGCTTTTTACGGCCTTTCAGGTTTACCCGGTTGGATGGACGTTGTAATAGGAGTTTCTGCCGTCGGGTTGATACTTTTAATCGCTTTCATTTTGAGGTGATGTGAATGGATCTTTCCGATCTCAAGTCCAATCTTTATGCAGGGAAAAAAGAAGAAAGTGTAAAAATAGTTATCTCGGCGCTTGACAATGGAATGGATGTGATAGAACTTTACAAATTATTTTCTAAAATTCTCAACGAATGGGACTGTGATTACGAATCGGATCCTTTATGTATATGGAAAGAGCATGTTATGTCTTCAATCGTCAGAACATGCATCGAATGTGCATATCCGTACATAATCAAATCAAAAATGCCGGATATGGGCCTGACTTGTGCAACTTTTTGTCCGCAGGAAGAAGAGCACGAACTTGGCATCAGAATGAGCACGGATATTTTCACACTTAACGGTATTAAAACCATTTTTGTTGGGAAAGAAGTACCTTTTGAAACATTCATAGAGGGCATAAAGGCCGAAAAATTCGACATGATATCCATAAGCATAACGAACTACTACAATCTTGTATATCTTTGCAGGTTCATAGAAGGTTTAAAAAGATATTCTCCCCAAACTAAAATAATTGCCAGTGGCCGCGCATGCATTAAAAATCCCGAATACACGAAGAAATGCGGAGTTGACTTTTTGTTCAGTGATTTTGATGAACTTGTTAAATTTTTAAAAGATCTGAGGGGATCAAAATGAGTTTACCATTCAAAATTGCTTTAAGATTCATAAAGTATAACAGATCGCAATCCATCTTCATAATTCTAAGTATAGCGATAGGAATATCCGTTCAAATATTCATAGGGCTTTTGATCCAGAGCCTTCAGACGAGCTTAGTGCAGACAACGATAGGCAATTCTTCACAGATAACTATTGTATCTAAACTTCAGGGTACACCCGTGAGCAGTTGGGATGGGATAATTCAAAAGATAAGTTCAGATCCCGCATACAACAAAGACATAAAATATGTTTCTCCGTCCGTCGATACGCCGATCTTCATTTCGGAAGGATCTGCGATAAATTCACTGCTTTTGAGAGGATTCGATTTCAAAGCCTCCGATCCTATATATCATTTCAACTCACACATCATAGAAGGGACACTGCCTACGAATGATAACGAAATAATGATAGGGAAGCAATTCGCAAAAGATGCCAACTTAAGCGTTGGAAAGACTGTGACCGTTTTTACGGCAAAAAGACAGTTGAAGATCCTCAAGATAAGTGGCATCTTCGATTTCAACGTTTCATCCATAAATTCATCGTGGGCAATATCTAATTTACAAACGGCTCAAAATATCGGAGGAATTGGTAACAATGTCAGCAGCATAGAAATGCAAGTTGTGAACGTCTTTGATGCCAAAAAGATCTCGGAAGAGATATCTCAAACGCTTAACAATCCTTCGATAAAGGTTGAGAACTGGGAAGATCAAAATAAAGATCTTCTAACAGGTCTTCAAGGGCAAAGCATATCAAGTATAATGATCCAAGTCTTCGTTATAGTGGCCGTTACACTTGCAATTGCGAGTGTACTTGCAATAACAGTGCTTCAAAAATCTAAAGAGATAGGTATATTGAAGGCAATGGGACTTACAGATGGAAAAACAGGATTCGTTTTCCTATTTCAGGGTTTAATCCTTGGAATCATAGGTGCTCTTGCGGGTGCAGGACTGGGACTTGGACTGTCCTTTATGTTTGCCAAGTTCGCTGTTAATTCAAATGGAACGCCGGTAGTGCCTCTCCAGATAAATTACTTTTTCGTACTTCTATCGATGATTATCGCTATAACTGCGTCTGTTGTGGCATCGGTGATACCTGCGAGAAATTCGATAAGCCTTGATCCGATAGAGGTGATTAGAAATGGGTAAAATAATAGAGTTAAAAGATGTTAATAAATTCTACGTGTCAGGAAATATGAAATTTCAGGTTTTACACGACATAAACCTCACTTTCGAAGAAGGCTCTTTTAACTCGATAATAGGACCATCTGGAAGTGGAAAAACAACTTTGATGAACTTAATGGGGATTCTCGATAAGCCGGCATCGGGTGAGATAATCATAGACGGTGAGAAGATAGATCAACTCGGTAAAAATCGCCTTGCGTACATAAGAAATCAAAAAATAGGTTTTGTCTTTCAATTCCACTATCTTCTGCCTGAATTCACGATATACGAAAATGTCCTCATGCCATATCTCATGAAAGATTCAAAACCACCTAAAGAAATTTCGGATAGAGCAGAAGAACTTATAGAACTTGTAGGTGTATCAAAAATAAAAAAGAACATAGCCACTCAGGCTTCTGGTGGTCAGCAGCAGAAGACTGCTATAGCTCGCGCTTTGATGAACAATCCAAAGATAATACTCGCAGATGAGCCAACTGGGAATCTCGACTCTCAAAGTACAGAAGATATATACGCGCTTTTAAGGGAGATAAACAAAAAATACAACACGACCTTTGTCATAGTAACTCATGACAGAAGAATTGCGGAAAGGACCGACAGGATTGTTGAGATATTAGACGGTAGAATAGTATCTGATATCAGAAAATCCTAATTTATAAAACAAAAAGGGCTCGAAAGAGCCCTTTTCAACATTCATCTCAACATTTGTCCAAGCTCACACAAACAAGGTTATTTAATTTATAACGGTCTTCACCTCAAAAGGCTTTATTTCCAATCTTTTTACTTTTTTGAATTTATCTTCGAGAATATTCGAAAGGTTCACAGATTCCGAAAATTCAACTGAGGTTCTCTTCCCATAAGGCTCATAAAACCTCATCACGACACCTTCACCATCCTCCGCGCGCTTTATTGCCGACAAAACAACGGAATCCTCATCGAAAATTTTCAAAACCTTCAGAAAATCTTCAGTCTCTCCTTCTGCCACTGGCATCGGTGTGTTAAGCACGATCGCTTGCTTTAAGGTTTTCTCTTTCCACTCTTTACCCGTCGGAAATAGAGAGAATGTGAATTCGTGATGACCTTCGTCAGAATAAAAGTCTGGCATCGTCGATCCTCTCACAAGAGAAAGACTTACATCATTTCCGTTCACGGCACATCCATACTTTGAATCGTTAACAACGCTTATTCCAAAATCGTCTTCTGAGAGATTCAGCCATCTGTGGTAGGGCACTTCGAATTTTGCCTGCTCGTAAGGGTTATTTCTCGTCGTCTTTCTTGTTGTCATGCCATAGGCTATCTCAAAGGTCGCCTCTCTTGTCAATAGATCCATAGGCATATCAAGCCTTAGGTTATATCTTCTTGTGTGCCAGTCTAAATTGAATTTCAAATCCACGTTGTCGTAATTATCGTAAATCCTTGCGATCATCTCTATCTTAGAACCTTCAAATTCGTATTCGAATTTCAAAGACGCCATTGCAGGCCCATTTTCGTAAAGGTATACCTTCTTTGGTGTAAGTTTTACCTCTTTTTCGGAATCGTAGGGCACATCCCAACCTTCAAATTCGGCAGGAATGTCTCGTCTTGCAACAAGAGAAAGGCCTTCTTTGAAAAGATATCTCTTTGTGATTTTGTCAAAGACGCTCAATTTGCCATCTTTTACCTCAACTTTGACAAGCGCATTTTCGAGAGACTTTTCCTCTGCCTTTATGTTTCCCTTGATAGTCTTAGATCGCGAAAGCGTCAAGGTCTTAAGGCCTTCTATTTCTTTTCCGATTACATAGGTACCGTCCTTTCCCTTTTGAACGACGCAATCTTTGTAGAAGCCTGCGGGTATATCCAAATTTCTCAAAAGTATGGGCAATTTCAAGTTCGTGACGTTGACGATGCTTAACTTTTCTTTGTCATCTTTTGTGTGTTTTGAAATTATCTCATCGACAAGGGAACTGATCTTTTTCTTCTGCGCTTCTAACATCTCGCCGAATTCTTTGTACACCTCTCCTATCGATGACCCCGGCAGCACATCGTGGAATTGCGCACGGGCAAGTGCCATTCTCGCATCTGTCAAAACTTTGTACGGATACTCTGCCCCGCCTTTGTAATCTGCCGTAGACAAAACCTCGGCCGTGTAAATTAGATTTTCCATCTGTCTGTTCAATTTTTTGATTATCGATTGGTTTGTGTAAGTGCCTCTGTGAAATTCAAGGTAAAGTTCGTCATCTATAACTGGCAAATCCTTGAATTTATAACCTTCGAAGACAGCCTCGAAATTCTTTATCTCTAATCTTGGAAGACCTGGTAAATCTTTCATGAGGCTGTACCTTATCATCATCTCGTCCGTGGGACCACCTCCACCGTCTCCGTATCCGAAGGTTAAAATAGAAAACGGCACATCGCTCTTTTTCTCTTTGTGAAAATCCCATCCGAGTTTTAGATCCTTTGGAGTAAGTGGAGAGTTATATCCTTCCGTTGCAGTAAAAAGATGTGTTACAATCTCTGAACCATCAAGACCACGCCATACAAACCATGAATAAGGGAAGATATTCTTGTCGCTCCATACAAGTTTTGTCGTGACAAAATAATCTATCCCACTTTCTTTCATGATCTGTGGCAATGCCCATGTGAAGCCAAAGGTGTCCGGAAGGTATCCTATTTTGCATCTTTTCCCGAATTCCTTTTCAAAGAATTTCTGTCCGTACAAAAACTGGCGTGCAATAGACTCTCCAGAGGTAAGATTTGCGTCAAACTCTATAACACTGCCTCCGATAGGTGCCCATCTGCCTTCTTTAACGTAAGACCTTATCTTCTCAAAAAGTTCAGGCTCGCGCACTTTGAAATCTTCATAGTATGCACTCGATGACTGTGTGAATTTGAAATTGGGGAATTTTTCCATCATCCTCAAAGCGTTGGCGAATGTTCTTACTATCTTCCTTCTTGTCTCTTTCAAAGGCCAAAGCCACGCGTAATCTATGTGTGAATGACCCATCGCATAAATCGTAAAGGGTAGACTTTCCATTTTCAAAGAGTCAGTAAGATGTTTTACTGCCTTTATGATTTGTGATCTGACCTTTTGATCCAATTTGACACCGGTGTTTAACTTGAAATTCGGTGCTTCCCATTCTCTCATGAGATCGCCCATCATCTCATCGTCCAAACTTCTCGACTCGTAATCTTGCGTTGAAGAAGGAATGTCTATCGTGCCGAGAGATTCCATAAAAATCTTGTATATCTTATCCTTCAATTCATCATCGACGGCCTCTATGAGATTCGAAACCATGTCGAAGGTGAGAAAACCATTCAGGACATCTTTGTCAAAAGTCATCACAAAAGCCTTCTCAAGTGAAGGATTGTAATTAGTTGTTCCAAACAAACCCTTAGGAACGCTTTCAATCTCAATCGAGTGAGATTTCCCATCGCAAAACTCTGTAACGTCCAAAAATTTATGATGCTCGTTTATCTCACCGTAAGAGACGGCATCTATCTTAACAAGCGATTCTCCTCCGGTCCAAATCTCCAAAGAGACGATTTTAGAAGGCTCTGCCTTTTCTAAAACAACGCTTGATCTGAAGATAACTGGAAATTCTTTGTAATTCCACATCTCTCCGACTTTTATCTTTTTTACCTTTCCGTTTACCTCGATAGTCCAATTATCGATTGCCTTTCTCGACATTACAGAAAGTGGAAATAACTCGCTGACCTGTCTTTTGAGTCTTCTGTAATCAAGGTCTTTCCATTTGCCTGATGAGAAATACATATTATCACCCTTTCTCAAATTCTTTTGAAATTAGGATCTGTGAATATGTCAGACGCATCATCGCTGTGAGAGGAAAATTCGGAGATCACAGCCCCATTTTTACCGGCTTTAAACCAGTGTAATGTGTTTGGTGGAATAGTGTACTGATCGCCGGGATCAAGAATTATCTCATGAAATGCCGTGAAATATTCGTTGGGTGGATCAACGTGTCTTATTGTCCTCTCACCTTCGACGAAAAGATGCACTTTTCCATACCTGCACCTGAAAGTCTCTTCCTTTCCCCTCTGACCGTCGTGATCGGGATGTTTGTGCTCTGGACATGTTTGATTTGGAAGCAAGGCCATTTCTTTGGCGCAGTATCTGTCGGTATTTACGTAGGTTATTATCTCAAGACCTATCTCATCTATTCTTCCAAGGTCTCCATCCACTATTTCAAGGTTTGCCTTTTCCTTTTCGGTAAGCACGATGTGAGCCTTTTTGAAAAGCGCTAAAGCCTGATTCTTTACCCTTTCGAATTCTTCCTTACTCAACACGATATCATCTCCTAAATTTTGAGATCAGATGGCAATCTTTCCCATCCACGCTTAATTCTCTCTTCAATTATTTTCATGTGCTTAACTCCGCTTGTTGAATCAACTGCCTCGACGCAGAATGCCCCAACTGCACACATGAAATCAAGTGTGTCCTTTGGATTTATGCCATCTACAAATTTGGCAAGAAAGCCGGCTATCGATGCATCGCCTGAACCAGTTGTTCCGGCAACCGTTGTTTTAAAGGCAGGTGAAAAAAGTTCTATTTCTGACCATGCTCTCGGATCGATAATTTGCGATATGGGATCATCCGAAGATATCCTTTTGCTTCTCAAATAAGCCCCGTCCTTTCCGAGCTTTATGACGACTATTTTAACGCCATAGCCCAAAAGTTCATCCGTTAACTTTTCCACAAGTTCATGGCTTAAATTGCCCTGTCTTTTTGTCATGTAAAGAATTTCGTCAAGACTTGGAAGAAAGATATCCGTATAGGGGAGCACATTGGACAGAAATCTTTTCCAATCTATTTTCCCAGATTCTGAGTTTGGATCGGGCATCGTCATGTCAAGAGAGGTTATCATGCCATGATCGTGCGCATTTTTGAAGATCCTGATGAGTTCGTCTCCGCCTTTTTGATAAATCCTTTTCATGACTGGCGGATATCCGAAGTGAAAAAGTTTTGATCCGGCAAGATCATCGAATGGTATGTCGTCTGCGCAGAAAGTGTCGTTGACTCCAGGATAATGCAAAAATGCCCTGTCTGACTCAGGAGGACTCAAAACTAAAGTGTAAGATGATCCGGCCTCATGATCTATCACGATATGATCTGTCAAATCATCACCATTCGCTCTTATAACCTCTAACGTTATCTTTCCTATGAGATCGTCTCCGATTTTTCCGATCAGGATGGGATCAAGACCTAAGCGTTTCAGATCAACTCCTGTGTTTGGAACCGCCCCGCCAGTTGAAAATCTCATCCTGCCTGTTACGATGAGATGACCGGGAATTATATCCTCGAACTTCCCGTTCCAGTCAGGTATAAGATCAACACACGTGTGCCCCGCGACGATTATCTTTGACAATATGATCAACTCACTTTATCTTAAAGGTTTTTATTTCGTAAGGCTCAAATATGGCATTAAATGTTCGATCCTTTATTTTAACGGCTTTGCCAATTGATTGCTCTAAAAGATCTACCTCTATAACTTCTTCAGATGGAAGATGTAATTTCATGCTAACCGTCGTCTTTATCCCGTTTACTTCATACATTCTTAAAATCATTGAATCATCATCTTCTGCTTTCTTTATCGATGAAACGATTATGTTATCCTGTGAAATAGAAATTCCTTCGAATTCATCTTCTAATTTCCCATCATGAGGATCGTCATAAATTGAACCAAGATCATTATTGAATTCATATCCCAACTTCGTAAAATCAGAAATTGTTAATCTTTCATCATGGGGATAAATTGCAAACTTGATCTCATGATTTCCAATTTCAGGAAATGGATCAGGATTGTATGAACTTCTTATCAAAGACATTCTCAAAGTATCATCTGCATGATCAAATCCATATTTGCTATCATTAACAAGGCAAAAACCTATTTTGCCTTTATTTGACATTCCTGCTATATCCACCCATTTTTGTGCTGGAACGTCTTCACCTTTCACAGTCAAAGATGACATGTTAAAGGGAGATTTGCTTAACGATACAGTACTTACATTTTCATTTCTTTTTATACTTCCAAATGGAATTTCATAAGTCACTTCTGTCTCATGGGCGTTTATTGGGAAGGCGACCTTTAAAAGAGGAATTCCATGATCTTTGTCGCCAGTTTCGACCCATTTTATGTTCAATTTAAAATCAACTCTCGGAATTCCATCATTCAAAATAATATCCATTGTTATTTCAGAATTTTTGTACTTTCTGAATGTTCTTACCGATACTCTGGCAGGACCATTTTCAATGACTTCAACTTTTGATCCGGTAATTTCTTCCGTATTCATTATCTGTCCTATAACCCATGCAGACATATCATTTGGTGCTTCATGCAACATTTGCAAGGTTCCAAGTGCTTTTCCCTCTTTGACGTATTCAACGTTATTTCTTTTATCTATAAGGCTTGTTATCGCACCGCACGACGATTCTATTTTCACTTTAAGATATGCATTTTCTATGATCTTCTCATTTAAACCGTCAAAAGAAAGTGTGACTCCATCTAAAAAGGCTGCCAAATCAACTTTTTTAAGATAATAGTTCTTGTATCCCCATGCCGGAACATCTTTCGCAACAAAGGAAAATTCATAGAAGTTCAGTCCGAAATTGTCTCTTTTTAGATGATATTGAACAGGGACTTTTTCTCCAGCATTGCCTATAAGCACGAATTCTGAGCTTTTTATATTCTTTTCGTAAACATCTACGAATTTATCATAAACATTCAAATTAACCACGCCGGTTCTTCTCCAACCGAGAGAATTGAAAACAGTAACAGATATATCTCCTTTACCTTTTGAATTTATCTCATTTGCAATCGCCTTAAATGCATTTTCTTTTATGATATTCGTATTTGCCATTGTGCTTTGATACAAACCCTGAGAATATTGATATGTTTCATGAATCCCAGAGCCTGGCAATATATCATGAAATTGATTAAATAAAGTATTTGTCCAACTTTTATAAAGTTGATCATATGGATATACATTATCAGCTAAAAGATTTGACAAAGCAGCATAAGATTCTGCCTTTGCAAGTTCATTTTCTGCCATTCTATTTATTTTTTTCATCTCACTCTGTGATGTGTAACAACCTCTGAATGTGAAGTTGAGTTCTTCATTTACAACTGGCAATTTGTCACCAAATTTCTCGGCAATGGAAAAATATTCGTCCGTTGTACTGAACTTTATCTTTGGAAAGATTGGCCATCTTTGCATTTCCTTTATCATCTCTATATCACGTTTAGTAGGCCCTCCACCATGATCCCCGACACCATAGACTATCATGTAATCTTTCATACCTGTTTCTTTGTAATGCACAATGGCTTCTATTGTATCTTTTGGATCAATATGACCTAAATACCAAAGCTTTTCATCATTCCATGCCAGTACTTTTGATCCATCTGGCGCCTGCCACCAGAATAATCTGTATCCTTTTCCGGCTCTGCAAAAGTAGTATCTTTTAATTCCTGCTTTCTTCAATATCTGAGGATATGTCCATGCATGTCCAAATGTGTCAGGCTCCCAGTCTATCTTTATTGTATCGTAAGGAATGCCGAATTTATCTTTGAAATATCTTTTCGTATAAAGAATTTGTCTAACAAGTGCTTCTCCAGAAGCTAGATTTTTGTCTCCCTCAACCCATGTGTTAGCCGTTACCTCCCATTGACCGTTTTTAACTCTTTCTTGAATTAACTTGAAAGTTTCTGGAGAATAATCTTCCATTGCCTTATAAACGGAAGTTTGGCTTTGCGAAAATCTGAATTCTGGGTGCTCATCCATGAGCTTATTAACGGTTGTAAATGTCTTGTAGCACACATCTACCGTTTCCTGCCATGGCCAAAGCCAATTCATATCTATGTGAGCATGGCCGATGTAATGTATGGTAAATTCTTTGGCAATTTTTGAGATAGGTTCTAATGACTTTTCCGCAGATTCTATTTCATTCCAAGAAATTTCATGATTTAAGAACTTTTGCAAGACAATTTCTGCGTTGTTTAGAAGATTCGTCCATTCTTTAGAATGGTCAGGATATATCTCAAGCAAGTTTTTTGAGAATTTTATTTCGCTTGAGAATCGCAATACAAAATTTTCGAAATTCTTTTCATTTGTTGACATAATAAAAAAACCTCCTTTTTAAAAATTAGGTATCTCGATTTCAACTTCTCTTTTCATTTTAGCTGAACGATAAATACCATCTATAATTGCCTGATTATAAATGATCTCCTCCCCTGGAATTGGTGAAGGACCATTCTTAATTATGGCATCACAAAAATCACGAATCTTTGCTTCAAAAATGTCAATACTTTTAGGATTTTCATAAGCATTAAATGGTTGTGATGGTAAAACATAACTATCTATTTGCTGACCATTTACATCGGTAAAATACATAACCTTTGATGGTTTATTTGCATAGTTAAAACCATTTAATATTTTTATACCTCCTTCTGTACCTAACCAAAGTGCATCTCCAAGTGAATCAGCAT
>OGCG01000920.1_pt1 | contig 16157 bp, 21 predicted proteins | sample 1570061 | NCBI WGS metagenome assembly OGCG01 (sample SAMN06268698, study PRJEB24515) | hot springs metagenome | isolation source: Joseph's Coat, Yellowstone National Park, Washington, USA | place: USA:Joseph's Coat, Yellowstone National Park, Washington, USA
GGTATGCCAGGGACTATAGATGTGTTAGAAAAGGAGTTCAAGTGGTTCTCATCGCTTCATTCGAAGAGGCTGTTCGGAGAAGGGTGAAACGGTGCATCCAAGCTATGAAACCTACGTAGTGATGTTTGAACTAAGGTGAGGTGTTGTGGTGAGTTTAGAGGTCGAGAAGGGAGTGCTTGAGGAAAGTTCCTGTAAGTTTTTCATAGAGGGCGATAATGTATTACTTTTTATCGACATGGAGGAAGTTTTTAAAGGACTAGATAAAGTAGAAGACGAGGAGCTAAGAAAATTTAAAACTGGCAACCCTAGTAGTATTGGTCTTCATTCACGTGAGCACTGCGACGCTATCGTAATAGTGAGAAGTAAGGACAAAGGATTGATAATTAAAATCGTTGAACTAACAGCAAGACAAGGCAGGGAGCTAGATACATTACTAAATAAAATGAATTATTGTGTAGAATTCGTTAACACCCTACTAAGGAGGTCACTAGGTTTAACAGCTAAAAAAATCACGTACGAGGCTGTATTTGTGGTTAACCCTAATGACGTTGACAGGGTCGAGAAAAATATACCGAAGATTATGGGCGACAAATTCAACGCCTATCGCCCGCTATGGTTTTACGTCGGCACGGAGGGACTTAAAGTGAAACCATGTGGAGGTCAACCTTGACTCGCTGAATTGAGTCGCTTAGCGGCTTAATCCCCTAAGTTAGTTCAGCTTAGGAGAATTGAACGTTAATAAGAAACCCGTAACAACATATAGAGCGCCAAAGGGATAAGCCCCCCTCCTCAGGACGTTGACGCTTTTCCAGGTCACGCTCCCAGCATAAAACACCATGTCGGTCTCCTCCTCCCTGCCGTCGAAGTCGTAGATCAGGACCGGGAGCCCGCTCTCCAGCTGCTTCCTCAGTTCAGTCCTGTCCCTCATGGTCATGAGCATTAAAACAGAATAAAATTAAAGGAGTATGTACTAATTTCCCCTCAAACTCGTCCCGGAATGACGTACGTTACTTCGGCTCACTCCCTTGGTCGGTGAACGCGAGGGAAGGTCGACGGAACTTCCCTCCCTCACCTCCTCTTCCCCGATATGACTTCCTTCACCGCCGAGTAATCCAGCTCCCCGTAGCCCATGTTCTCCGAGATCCTGTAGAGCTGGAGGGCCAAGGACGACAGCAAGGTTGGGGACTTCAGGCCTTTGGCCTCGTCCTGGATTATCTCCAAGTCCTTCCTCATGTGCTTCGTCGCGAACTGCACGGAGTAATCCCCGTTCAACATCTTCGGGAGCTTCAGCCCCGCCGTGGTCGGACTCGCGCTGGTGTACTTGCTCAGCACCTCGGTTATGACGTTGGGGTCCAGCCCGGCCTTCAGGCCGAACTCGAGGGCCTCAGCGAGCGCGGCTACGTAAACTCCTACCATCAGGTTGTTCACGAGCTTAGCGTAAAGGCCTGCCCCGTTGGGGCCTACGTAAATCACCGTTTGGGCCGTCGCCTTCAGCACGTCCTCTACCGCCTCCTTTCCCTCCTTCGGTCCTCCCAGCAACACGGTCAGTTTGGCCTGCTGAGCGAAGACCGAGGTACCTATAACTGGAGCGTCGTACATCTTACCTCCCCTCCGCGAGACCTCCTGGGCCAGCTTAACGGAGACGCTCGGGTGGATGGTGCTCATGTCGACCAACGTCTTCCCGCCCACGTAGTCCATCACTGACCCCACGAAGGAGCTCACGGCGTCGCTGTCGCTGAGCATCGTTATTATTATGTCCGCCTTGTCGGCCAACTCCTTAGGGGATCGGGCGACCTCGACCCCGTACTCCTTGGAGAACCTCTCCGCCTTCTCCCTCGTCCTGTTGTACACGGCCACTAGGTGCCCCGCCTTCCGCAAGTTAGCCGCTATCCACCAGCCCATTACTCCTAAGCCGGCGAGCCCTACCCTAGGCACGTGAATGGCTTAATATCCGAAGTAAATATCTTCGACCGTGCCATTAGTCACGTACAACGTCCACGGTGACGTGGGCTTCATCGTAATAGACACCGGCACAAGGTACAACCTCGTGAACGGGAAGTTCATGGTGGAGTTTATAGACACTTTGGACATGCTGAACAAGAACCAACAGATCAGGTTCATAACGGTGCACGGGGCGAGGGACAACTTCGGGGCGGGGGCGGACATAAACGAGCTATTCAACGCGACTACCTCAAGGGAGCACGCCGAGTGGTTCTTCAACACCATGAAAGAGGTTTACGTCAGGCTCATGACTTCCGATAAGTTCATCATAGGCTTCGTCAGGGGAGTCGCCTACGGTGCCCACTTGGAGCTCCTGCTGACTATGGATTACGTGATAGCGAATAAGGACGCCAAGTTCGCGGCCCCCGGCGGGAGGATAGGCGTCTTCCCTCCGGTCCTGGTGACTATGGGCCCCGAGAGGATCGGCTGGGATGCCACGAGGAGGTTGGCCTTCCTGGGGGAGACCCTGGACGCTGAAGAGGCCTTGAGGGTCGGGCTCGTTGATGAGGTGACGGAGGAGACCGACCCCATAAGGGCAGTGGACAAGGTCGTCAGAGCGGTCAGGCAGATGGCGCCCACGTCCGTAAGCAAGATGAGGAAGATCCTTTACGCGAGGTACGGCGACCTGATCGAAAGGGCGTTCCAGAGCCTGAAGGAACAGCTCATGACCCTCGACGCCAGGGACGGAGTGACGGCCTTCCTCATGAAGACCAAGCCGCCTTGGGCTGAGGAAGGCTGAATGAGAAAAACCTCGAAGCACCCCCTCACTCCCTCAGCTTGAGCATGTTTATCCCGATCCCCAACATGGCCAGCCCCCCGACGACTAGTCCCATCGCCACGTAGGGGCTGGTCGGGACTCCCAAGGTTACTGACCTGAGGACGTCGTTGAACAGGGATAAGGGCTGGTACTCCACGAAGAGCCTGAAGGGCATGGGGACGACGTAGCTCGGATAGAAGGAGTTACTCGCGAACATCAGCGGGAAGGTCAGCGCGCTGGCCACCGTGTTCGCTAGGAAGACCCTGTCCTTCGGGGTGAGGCCGTAAATTATGGCGCCGAGCCCCGCGAACACGAACGTCCCGAGCACCACGAACGCCACGAGGCCTAGGCTCGCCCTCAACGGAACCCCTATCGCTAAGCCGGCCAAGCCTATCGCTATTGCCGAGGCGAAGGAGATCACCACCTCGTAGATCATCAGCGAGAGGGCCCACTCGTAGTCCTTAAGTGGCGAGGCGGCGAGCCTCTCTATCAGCTTGTCCCTGTAGTAAGTCGCGGCCACACCAGTGACCCCGAAAACGCCGTTGCTCATCACCATCGCACCTATGGTCCCGGTGAGCACGTAGGCCTGGTAGGAGTAAGGGGAGCTTAACCTCACCGTGCTGAACGAGTAGTTCGCCTTGCTCAACGCGTTGGCCACGGAGTACTCGACGACGCTGACGTACTTCTCGGCGTAAGGCGGGTAGTATATGGTCGCCCCTCCCTCGGTCACGTTAACGAAGACCGCGCCGAACTTCACCACGCTCGTGTTCCCTCCCAGGTGGACGGAGAAGAGGCCCGTGGCGTTGAGCGCTCGGGCGACCTCGTTCGCCTCGTGTCCCGAGACGTAGACCGGGACGGTCAACGAGGAGGCTAGGCCGCCGAAGCCCAGCGCGAACGTGAGAGCCAGCATCACCGGGAAGAGGAGCACGAAGAAGACGGCGATCGGGCTATTGAGGTTGTCCTTGATTATGGTTATCGAGGTCCTAATTACCCTCCTCATCCTCGAGCTCCTCCATGAGTCTCAGGTAGGCCTCCTCAAGGGTCTCCTTGGAGAACTCCTCCTTGAGTCGGTCGGGCGTGGTCGTCCTGACCAGTCTTCCCTGATACAAGACCGCCACCCTGTCGCTCAGTTTCTCCGCCTCATCCAGGTAATGGGTAGTCAGGAAAACGGTTACTCCTCCGTCCTTGAGCGACTTTATGACCTGCCAGAGGGACCTCCTGGCTTTTGGGTCGAGGCCCACTGTGGGCTCGTCGAGGAACACGACTTTGGGGTTGGCCACCAAGGCTGAGGCTATGGCGACCCTCCTCTTGTACCCCCCTGAGAGCTTCTTGAACTTAACGTCCCTGTACTGATTTAAACCTAGGGAATCTATGACGTCGTCCACCTTGGACTCCGTCCCGTAAAGGGAGGCGAAATAGGCCACGTTATCGTAGACCGACAGGTCGCTGAACCCGCTGAACTCTTGGGGCACGGAGCTGACTATCTTCCTAACGTCCTCGCACTGCTCGGGCACTCTCAAGCCCTCTACCGTCACCGTCCCCGAGGTGGGTTTAGTGACGCAGGTGAGTATCCTGACCGTCGTGGTCTTGCCCGCGCCGTTCGGTCCGAGGAAGGAGAAGATCTCCCCCCTCTCCACGTCGAAGGTGACGTCCTTGAGAGCCTCCACCCCTCCCTTGTAGACCTTCCTGAGGTTCCTGGCCTCTATGGCTATCATGGTTCGTGATTTTTTCCCCGGGCGAATAAACCTTTTCACGGGAGCTTGAGGGCAGTCGTAATGGCCGGGGGGAAGGGGTCGAGGTTCACGCCCCTGAAGCCCCTCGTGGAGGTCTGCGGGGTTCCCCTGTTTTGGTACTCTTACTCGCTCGCTAGGCTCTTCGCGGAGGAGGTTTACTTAGCTGTGGTCCCCGACTCCGTGATGCTGTTCCTCGACCTCCCCAAGGTCTTGACATCGGGCCGGGGGTACGAGGCTGACGTGGTTGAGGCCGTGAGGAAGGTCGGACTCCCGGCTTTGGTTCTGCCCGCCGACGTCGTTACCTCCGAGGAGGCGATAGAGGCCCTACTTGATTGGTGCGACGCGGACATATGCTCCCTAACTTACAGGGGCCAATTCACTGGCGTGAGCCTTTGGAGGGGTGAGGACTTTCAAAACTACTCCTCCATAGAGAGCCCAGTGCCGGTCCTCAACGTGAACACGTTCCAGGACTACTTATTAACTAAAGAGGCGTGTAAACGGCGAGTAGAGCGAGCTTGGGCGACAGAGTAGTGATAATGCTACCCTTCAGGGCCATCCTGTTGCCCTTCTACGTCTTCATGGGCCTGTTACTGCTCCTCTTCGCCTGGGGGTACTTCGGCGAGCTGTTGGCCCAGTACGGGATCCCCAGCTACCTAGCTTTCTTCCTGGGTTTCTACGTCTCGGCACTCAGTTTGATCCTATCCCCCGTCAACGTGGTAGTCCACGAGAGGAGGACCAAGATAGCGGTTCCTTCGGTGGACGTGGTTTACGTCCTGGGTGTACCTTACTATATCCCAACGGTAAGGGTCGTTGAGAACAAGAGCAGGGTGGCCGTCAACTTGGGCGGTGCGGTTGTGCCGGTGACGCTGTCCCTGTGGTTGCTCACTGTAGTGACTAACCGAGGCGCCCTACCCGAAGCGTTGATCGTTCTCTCTGTAACGTCCATCGTTTCCTACTTCGCCTCCAAGGCCGTACCGGGAGTGGGGGTAGTCATGAGCCCCATAGTCCCTCCCCTGGTCAGCATAGTGGTCAGCCTGGTCGTGTTGGGGATGAACCCTTACCTCGTCCCAGCGGTTTCCTACCTCTCCTCAGTCCTCGGGTCGCTTATAGGGGCTGACCTACTTCACTTGAAGGACCTGGAGAGAACCAACCCTCCCCTCTTAAGCATAGGGGGTGCCGGCACGTTTGATGGGATATTCACTTCGGGACTCCTCTCCCTCTTCTTCTCCTACTTCCTCCTCTCCGTCTTCTTATGACCCTGGCGTAGCCGACCTCCCCCGGCCTGAACTCCCCCTCTACCCTCCCCCTCTCGAACACGGCCACGAAGAGCCTCTTGTCTCGCTCGACCCAGTAGCTCAGCCTCAACAGCTGGCCCAACTCGAACCTCTCGTTTAACCTGTCCAGTACGGTGAAGATGTAGCTCTCCTCGTCGTCAATCCTTTTAGGGGGAGAGAAGAGGTAGAGCATTGAACCAATCGAGTGATCGGTCTGGAGCTAAAATTGGCTTCGGTGAGCTGAGGGAAAGGTGACCCGGTTTGGCGTACTGGATAGTGACAGTCCAGGAGGACATGCTTGATGAGATGGTCAGGAGGTCCGCCTTACCGGCGGAAGAAAGGAAAGCGACGGAGCTCATCAGGCCCGGCGACTACGTGATAGTTTACGTGGCCAAGTACTACGCCAGGAGGTTCGGCGGGTCGTTCGTGTTGGTAGGTAAGGTGGCGAGTGACTGGAGGGAGAAGAGCGAGATAGTTTACCCTTCAGAGAGGGCGATTAACAAGCCCGTTTACCTCTACGAGGTGAGGGTGGACTACTTGGCTGCGGGGAACTGCAGGATGAAGGACATAATGGACTCCTTGACCTTCGTCGAGAACAGGCTACAGCTGTCTAAGTACGTGAGGGGTATACCGGCCAACTTGGGGAGGCCCGTTCCTGAAAGCGACGCGAGGGTAATAGAGGAATGCATCAGGCAGAACGGCCTCGACCTTTCGGCCCTCGTGCGCCCTAGCAGTTCAGGCACTTTAGGAGGGCTCTGACCACTTCCCCTTCGTCCGCCCCTATTAGGACCCGGGGCAATCGGAGGGACTTCAGGCCCTCGCAGTCCCTTCCAGAGAGAGTCGCTTCTAGCTTCTCGAAGAGCGAGTCGTCGCTGACGAAAAAGTCCCCAGTAAGCCTCACCTCAACCACCCTCCCCTCCCTTATCACGGCCGTCACTGTGACCGTCTTACCCTTAGAGCTCCTGAACGTTTCCCTACAGGTCACCTCCACCTCAACCACCCCTCGTTGGTGTACTTCCACCTCAACTCGCTAGCCAGGTCCAGAACGCCCTCCGGGATGGAGGACTCCACACAGTCCTCGCAGAGGCCAGCCCTCAAGGCTCGAACGGCCTCGTCCCTCGAGACCTTCCTGCCCAAGGCCTTGGAAACGGTGATGACCCTCTCCTCAGGCTTCCCCCTCACGGCCTCCTTCTCCTTAGGGAGCCTCAGCACCCTCATCAGGGAAAGATCCGTGTCGTACATGAAGGTGCCGTGGACCAGGACCGCTCCCCTCCTCGATGCCCCGGCCATGCCGACGATCTTCTTCCCGTTGACCACGACGTCGTTGACCGGTACGAACTCCCCCTTCAGTCCGAAACTGGCTAAGGCCCTCTTCAGGCCCTCACCGACCCAGCTGTAGACCTCCTCCACGTTCCTACCCTTGGTCACCACTGTCCAAGTTACCTCACCGTTGCTGTCGTGGACCACGGCGCCGCCCCCGGTGAACCTCCTCACGACCGGGAGTCCCAGCCTAGAGGCCTCGTTCAAATCCACCGTCGCCTCCAGCTCCTGGAACTTACCGATGCTGACCGAGGTGGGCCTGAAGGTCCAGAGCCTCACGTAGTCGCCGACCAGATCTAACGCCCTCAGGATGAGGAAGGCCTCGTCTATGGCCATCTGCCAGTAGGGGTCCCTTCCTTCGAGGTCAAGAATCAGCCTGAACCCCACGGCGTTTCATATGAACGCTTAATGGCTAAAAGGGATTCCTAAGAGGTCGGTGGCGGTAAAGGGCTTCTACATAAGGAGCAAGTTCGCGGTGCTGAGCTTGACGGGGGGCTCCTGTTCCCTTAACTGCTTCTACTGCTCGGCCAAGTACATAGCCTCCATGGAGGGTGCCATGACCCCCGATGGGCTGGAGAAGGCGATAAGAGCCTACTACAGGAGGGGGACGAGGGGCTTCCTGATAAGCGGAGGGTTCAACGAGAGGGGAGAGCTGAACTTGAAACCCTTCTTACCAGCGCTCAGGAGGCTGAAGAGGGAGTTGGATGGGTTGGTGTTTAACGTCCATCCCGGCCTCCCCGACAGGGGGACCATCGAGGAGATGAGGGACGTGATAGACGTTGTCGACTTCGAGTTCGCCTACTCCCCCAAGGCGTTCCACGCCAAGGGGATGAAGGGAAGGAAGAGGGAGGACTACCTGAGGGTCCTGGAGGACTTCGTCACCTACGGCCCTAAATACATAGTGCCACACCTGATGCTGGGCTTGCCCAACGACGAGGTCGAGGAGGCCATAAGGATAGCCTCATCTTTCAAGCCCTATCTCCTGAACTTCCTCGTCCTCATCCCGACCAAGGGGACCCCCTCGGAGAGGCTGAGGGTACCGGACCCCCATGAGGTCCTCAAGTGGGTTGAGTTGGGGAGCAGGCTAATGGGAGGGAGGGTGAGCCTGGGGTGCATGAGGCCCTTCTCGATTAAGGGTGTCCTCGACAGGGAAGCCATATCTAGGGGACTCGTCGAGAGGATAGCCAACCCCAGTCCCGAGGTCGTGAGGGAGTTCAGGCTCGAGCTTTATGACGCGTGCTGCAGCCTTCCGGAGGAGGTGCTCGAGGGGTTCAGGACGACCTGAGGTCCTTAACCGTGTAAGGCAGGTTGTACTGAGGCCCCAAGGGGTGCTCGTTGTAGTAGGGCCTGTCACAGTGGGGACAGCCGGAGGTCAGGAACGCCCACGGCCTGGAGGGCCTCACTCGAACCAACTCGTCCCCGTTGAACTCCGCCGCCTCCTTTAGGCTCCTCCCCGACATCAGTTCCTGCCTCAGGGCCTGTATCATCCTGTATTTCCTGAGGTCGGGAGGACTCCTGCCCTCCATGGGGGTTCCCTTAACGGGGGTGAAGGCGAAGAGGGCCACGGAGATCCCGCTCCTTATGAACAGCTCCATGGTCTCGGCGAACTCCCTGTCGCTCTCCCCCAACCCGTAAATGAGGTGGGCTACTGCCCTCCATCGCCCGAGGAGATCCCTCGCCTTAACGAGGAAGTTGAAGTACTCCTCGAAGGAGAAGGGCTTGCTTATGGTCTTGAACAGCCTCGGCACGGTGTCAACTCCTGATCCAACGTAGTCCACCCCCTCCTTCTTCAGCTCGGCCAGAACGCCAGAACTCACCGGCACGGTCGTGACCGATTTCGGGACGCCTCTGACGGCCCTCACGATCTCGACGGTCTCCTCCTCGAAGCCGTCCTTAAGGACGGTTTGTAAACAGAACCTCCTGAACTCCCTGAGCCTACCCGCGACCTCCTCGAGCCTAACAGGGTACCACCTGACCCTGGAGAGGTAGCTCTTGTCAGTTTTAAAAACAAGGGGTTGGGAACAGAAGAGGCAGCCCGCTTTACAGCCCCCGGCCATTAAGGCGTAGGCCGTCTCGCTGTACTTCCTGCCGCCCCTGAGGTAGAAGTAGGTGCCGGCCGACAGGAGGACCGTCGGACTCAAGCCAGTATAGCCCAGAACGTCCTGAAAAGCTCCCTCAATAAGTTTACCGCCTTGTTCAGCTGTTCCGCTATCCTGTCAGCCAGTATAATTAGCGCCAGTTGCCCGAAGTACTTAACTATCCTTAAGTACCTGACGAACTTCTTGAGGCTGACCTCCAGGGCCGTGAAGATCGACCTGATCCATGGAGTGACGATTGACTCCTTCAGAGTGCCGACGATCCTGAGGAACTGCTTCCCCCCGTTGGCCAGCCTGGTAAGTATGTAGGGGTCCATCTCTAGGCCGTACTTCCAGACTAGGCTGAGGAGCTTGAACTCCTCCTTGAAGGTTTCCCTGAACACTATCAGCCTGTAAAAGTCAGAAGGGTCAACCTGTATCGTTTTTACCGGGGACGTCTCAATAGTCAGCGTCATTTCGATTAACTGACTTAACGTAGAATACTATATAAGGCGGTAACCTTGTCCCTTCGTTCCTCGCTCAGCATTCCATTGGCTTTAGTCGGCCTCACTTCCTTTCGCGGATCAGCGGGGGTTCAGCTTATAAGGGCAACCGACATGTCATTGAAATACCCCAGCTGGAGGGTACGAATTCAGCACGAAGTCTTATGGGATGCGTTGCTTTCATTTAATTGCCTAGAGTCTCGTGCTTTCTCCGTTATGATCTGTGGTTACGTTGCCGAGTTCTCCCTCGTTAAGCTCCTCCAGATCCACTTCTTTCGCTGCCATGAGTGCACTGATGAACTCGAATAATGACCCGTTCTCAACTCGTTTTATATCCCCGTTCTCGAAGACGACCGAGTACATCCTGTTTCCTACCTTGACCTTGGCTCTAACTGTACCGGTCTTGCTATCCTCCTTGAGCCTCTCCAGCAACTCTTTAGGGCTCAGCCTGTAGACGTAGCTTTCCTCTATCAACTCTGCCGACGTTGAGCTCAGAAGCTCCATGAGGAAATCCGTGAAGGGAACGTTGACTACCTCCTTTATCTCGCCGTCCTCAAGGACGAGGACGTAATCCTTCCCATTAACCCGCACCTTCGCCCTCACAGTCGAGTCCTCGCTGTCCTTCTTCAGGAGCTCGAGGAGTTCCTGGGGGGAGAACGATGACGCTTTAGAGGCCTTCCGCTCATTCGCCGACCGCAGCGCCTTTATGAACGAATCCTTGAAGTGTTCCAGGAAGCTCCTCATAGGCTTGGTCGCCAACGACTCCAAGGGGCCCTGGTATTCCCCCGTCACGATTAGCGTCGTGAGTCCTGAACTTTTTTCCACACCACCGTCAACGACGGCGAACTTGAATGTGGCTTTGGGAAACCTCATAGTGCCCTCGTGAATTACGGCGTTGGGCATCACGACGACCCTCATGTCGAACCTGAAGGTCATGAAGACCTTGAAGTGAGCGACGTAAGGCCGACTAAAGCCAATAAACTTCCCGGGACCTTCAACCTCCACTTTCGTGAGGTACTTCCAGAACTTGGGAAGGTTGTTAGGGTCACTCAGTAACTGAACTACTTCGTCGAAGTTCGCTGGGACGCGAAAGGTTATCGTCTCAGTTATCATAACTAAGAAAGTTGTTTGCTTTACAATATATATTATTTCATTAATCGATTCGATCTAGACTAAAGCTTTTGGCGGACCTCGTGCCCCTCACTTGTCCTTCCTTACTTCCGTTCGGAACTCCAGTCCTCCGAAGACCCAAGGAGTGCCGGGGGAGGATGTGTGGCAGGCTCTGCGAAACCCGATCTACCTCACCCCTCGCCTAGCGTCCCTCAATCTTCTTGCCCGAACGTACTCTTGCTCTTGACAGACGAGATCCGTTACACAGCTTTCAAACCCGAGGCGTTTCCGTTTATTATCTTCCCTTGACATCCTATTTCGCGATTGCTGATGGGCGAGATTGAGAGGGCGAGAAGGCTCCTCATGCACGTGGGTCCGGTGACCATAGAGGACGAGGTTCTTCTGGCCGGAATGAGGAACAACGTCGGGTTCTCGTCCCCGGAGTTCGTCGAGGCTATGGGCAAGGTGCTGAGGGGCCTCAGGAAGGTCTTCGGGGTCGACGACAGCTACCAGACGTTCGCGATAGTGGGCGGGGGCACTTCCGCCATGGAGAGCGTCGTGAGCCTGCTCAGGAAGGGGGAGAAGGTGCTCGTGGTTAGCAACGGCGTCTTCGGCGACAGGTGGGAGCCCTTGCTTAAGAGGTACCCCCTGCAGGTCAACGTCCTGAGGGCGGATCCTGGGGATTACGTCCCTCCCGAGGCGGTGGAGGATGAGGTTAGCAAAGGGGGCTACACCGCCGTGACCATGACCCACGTCGAGACCAGCACCGGCGTTAGGCACCCGGTTGAGGAGACCGTGAAGAGGATAAGGGACAAGGTCGACCTCATAGTGGTTGATGGCGTGTCAGCGGCTGGGGCTGAAACCGTGAAGGCCAAGGACTGGGGCGTCGACGTTTACTTGACGGCGAGCCAGAAGGCCTTGGGTGCACCGCCTGGTCTGGGGCTCCTGGCCCTCTCGGAGAGGGCCCTGGAGAGGCTTAAGGGCGAATCCGTCTCCGGCTACCTCCTGGACTTGAGGAACTGGTTGCCAGTCATGAGGAACTTCGAGGAGGGCAAATTAGGCTACTTCAGCACGTTGCCGGTTCACACGGTTCTAATGCTGGCCAAGTCCCTAGAGCTCATAGAGAAGGAGGGATTGGAGAACAGGATCGCGAGGCATGAAAGAGTCGCTAGGGCAATAAGGGCAGGAGTGGAGGGAATGGGGTTGAAGATAGTCGCTAGGAGGCCTGAAGCCTACAGCAACACCGTCACGGGAGTGATCGTGAACGGCGTCGACCCGGCTAAAGTCCTCAGCGCGGTCATGAACGAGGGCGTCGAGCTCGCCCCCGGCGTTCACCCCAAGCTCCAAGGGAGGTACTTCAGGATAGGCCACATGGGCTGGGTGACTCCTAACGACGCGATAGCGACAATAGCAGTACTGGAAAGGGTTCTGAAGTCCTTGGGCGAGGACGTGAGGGTCGGTGAGGGGGTAAAGGCCGCCCAGCTGGCTTTGTTCTCTTAACGTTCCTTCGCTTTCTTGATTTGAGAGGCTTCACATCTTAAGGCTAGTGAGCTCCAGGAGCTCCGCGTTTCTTTTCGATATCTGTTAAATCCTTGTAATAATTGTAACAATGTTCTTAATGCTGTCCAAAAATTTGTCCTATACATAAATAATACCTACGATATTAAAAACCGTAATTTGAAGCGGTTCACGCCGTATTGTTTAAAACTAAGATCATTGAGGAGTAAGGAGTAATATAGGAAGCCCGGCTATGCCCGTTTATACCACGAAGCTGACCGTTTCTTTGAGCCTGAGGGAGGTCAGGGAGGTTTTTGACGATCCATTTAAGTTCGCCGGGGTTTCCGGCCACATCAACCTGTTGATGGGCCTTCGCCCTCAGGATGAAAAGTCATTCTTCTTCGACCAGGCTGACTCTCCTCCAACAACGTTCAGGGCCTCATTCTTATTGGAAACACCAAAAGGCCAAACCGTAACTTACTTCGGGACCATCGTAAAGGTACAACTACCCTCATATGACATGATCTCGTACAAAGGCGTGGAGGACCATCACAGGTTCGAGTTTCAGATCGACATCTCGCTCCAGGAGACTGCTTCCCACGGCACAACCGTCACCTTCTCGATCGTCAGCAATTTCAAAGTCGATTTCCTCTCGAGATTGACGGGGAAGGCACCGAGCTATTACATAGGGCAACACATCTTCGAACAACACTTCATACCCTACCTAAGGTGGGCCGAAGCCGCCAAACGCTCCCAAGACGTAGTTAAGCCGACGTTGGCGTTCGATATTCTGGACGAGCACACGGTGGTATCCTCCATACTCAAGGCCGAAGATCGCGTTACGCTCAGGGCTTACGAGATTTGATCTGGGTCAGTCCGGGGAGTTCTCCTCACATCTCAGCACTCGGCAAACTCCTCATCCCGACGAGAGCTCCTTTATCATTTCTTCAGCCCACTTCATGGCTAAATAGTAATCCTCCACTGGGGCGTTCTCGTTGAAGGAGTGGATGTTGGAGTCGTAGTTCACCACACCAGCCCCGTCGGCGATCTCCTTAATTCCCAAGGCCCTGGAGAAACTCTCCATCGGCCCGGTGCCTGGGGAGTTGGGCATCACGACGGGCCTCACCCCGTAGACCCTTTCAGCCGCCCTGATCAACGCCTGGGCGATCCTCGAGCTCATAGGCGTCCTGAAAGGCCTCACCGAGCCCAGCTTAACCAGCTCTAGCCCGTATTTACTGGCGACCTCCTGTAACTCCTTGAAGACCTCCTCTGGGTCCTGGTCGGGGACCAGCCTGAAGTCCAGCTTGACGAAGGCGTACGAGGGGATCACGGTCTTCGAGCCCTCTCCAGTATAGCCGGTCAAAGCCCCGTCTATGTTCAGGCTCGGCATGCTCACTAGCCTAACGTAGGCCAATCCGTCCTTCACCTCCTGGCCGATAGCCTTAGCTAATAGTTCAGGGTCTAGGTTGAGGTACTCCAGCTCCTCCCTGCTCAGCCACCTGACCTTGTCGTAGAAGCCGGGCAGGTTGACGTAGCCGTCGGGCCTCCTCACCTCGCTGAGGAAGTAGACTATCCTCCACATCGGGTTGTCAGCTACTGGCGAGTACATGGAGTGCAAGTCCTTGGCCGTCCTGGCCCTCACCTCCACGTAAAGCAGTCCCTTCACCCCCAAGACGACCTCGGGGGCACCGTTGGGAGCCCTCCCGGAGCCCTCCCAAAGGAGCCAGTCACCCCTCAGCCTCTCCCTGAATTTGGAAAGGAACTCGAAGGCGTGAGGGCTCCCTATCTCCTCCTCCCCCTCGTAGACGAACTTGACGTTCACTTTCAGTTTGCCCGCCTTCCACAGCTCGATGACCTTCAGGAGCCTGGCCATCAAGGTTCCTTTGTCATCTGCGACGCCCCTCGCGTATATCCTCCCGTCCTTAACGACGGGGTTGAACGGGTCGGAGTCCCACTTGTCCAGGGGCTCGGCGGGTTGGACGTCATAATGATTGTAGATCAGCAAGGTCCTGTCGGAGCCGACGTTTATCTCCCCTATTACGTAGGGGTTAGTGTTCGGCCAGGGTATCAGCTCCGCGTTCACGCCTCTGTCCTGCATGAAGTCCCTGAGCCACTTCGCTCCCTCGGCCCCCTTTCCCTTGGCTGAAGTGGTGTCGATCCTCAGGAACTCGAGAAGCGGGGACAGGTAGTCCTGCAAGTTGTGATCTCTCTACATAAATTCGGTATAAATGCTGTCTGCGATCAGTCCCGCTAGCCCTCCTCATCCCTCAGGCAGGGAGACCCGACTCATCACGCCGATCTCATCCGAGGGTTCTGAAGGGGCGGGTTATTAATGATGGAATAACGGAAAGACGAGCTTCACCAGTTGCCCTTTCAGCCTCAAAAGCACAATAAGGGATACGCTCGTCGTTCTTCCGATCCAGAGTTGAACTTCTCCGAAAACGGCTCGTACGCTCTATTAACTAGACTCGATCGCCTTCATGACCTGCTCGTAGAGTTCCTTATCCCTCTCCTGAAGCCTCTTCAGGCTCCAGGGCAGGAGCTTCTTGGCCTTCACCCCCCTCACCACGCTTCTCAACCAGGTCTCGTACACTTTCCCCGACCCCTTCCTTTGGGCGAACTCCTTCAGGGCCTCAACAGCTTGCTCCTCGCTCAGGCCCTTGACGTTCACCAGGTACCTGCTGGCCACGTAGAGGATGAACCTCTTCCTGCCGTCCTCCAAGCCCTTCTCCAGAACCTTCTCTATCCAGTCGTAGTTGACCTTCTTCGGCCTAGGGGGGAAAGGCCCCTCGGTAACGAAGAGCAACCTGCCCTCGTTGTCGTATACTAGGGTGGAGTAACCGTCGAAAACGGCTTTTCCCGCTGGGGTCCCGTCTGGATAATAGAGCCTCGTTACCCTTTCCCTATCGCTCAAACCCTTAAGTAACCTTAATCGGGCCGGCTTATAACCGAAGCGTCCCCTCGCGGGTTTCAGGGCTCAAGTGAAGGGCTTCACAAATCGTACGTTCCGGACGATCGGCTTTTAACGTGCACCCCCCATATATTTATCCTTCTTAACTAACAATCTTTTATTTCAAAATTTTCCTGGGCTGAGCTTCTAAGCCGTTCCTCATTTTCAGCATGTCGTCTTCTCATCATCGCCCTAAATTCTCATCGTAGAGAAAGTTTTATAAACTTTGAATTAACTCCCCAGTTAAACGCAAAAATCCAACCTCAAGCTCTACGCTCTCCAGTCTAGGGTTGCTTAATTTTAGAGATTCCTTTTACGATTCTTTAAGAAGATCGAAATATTTATTAGTAGCCTTTGCATCATTCATAATGTGGCTTGTGACGAGTGGAAAGTAAGGTTCTTGATGAGGGATGTTAAGACTGAAAGTGATTTAGCTAGGTTTGTGGCTAAGAGGTTTTCTAATATGGAGATATTAATGTTGATAGTTGATAAATTGGAGCTATTGCAAGAAAATCCTTTCAAATACGCTAGAGAAAAGTTGAAGAACAAGTTAGATAAGTATGGGAATCCTATGTTCTCCATAGAAGTTACGGGAGATTTGAGGATACTTTATAGTGTGGATTCAGAAAACTGTTTAGTATTCATTTGGGAGATTGGGTCTCACAAGGACGTTTACGGTCGGGATTAAGCTCATAATAAGCCTCAATTAACATCTTCCTGAACTCTTCTAAGTCCTCCTTACTCTCGAACTCCAGAAACCTTTCTCCGTCCTTATCTTTAACGATTCTCATATGTGTGTATTTGCTACTAGGCATTAAAAAGGATATGTTGATTACAAAAGGAAGGGGGTTAATGGGGCGGAAAGCCTCGCCCTTCCAGGGCGGGGAGGAAGTCAGCTTTTAGATAGTTTCGCAAGTGATAAGTTAGTTATGTTTAT
>OGCG01000922.1_pt1 | contig 16123 bp, 11 predicted proteins | sample 1570061 | NCBI WGS metagenome assembly OGCG01 (sample SAMN06268698, study PRJEB24515) | hot springs metagenome | isolation source: Joseph's Coat, Yellowstone National Park, Washington, USA | place: USA:Joseph's Coat, Yellowstone National Park, Washington, USA
ACCTCCCTCATGACTATATCCTCGAAATCCTCCAGGTACTTCACCGAGGTTTGCACACCCCCCTTAATCCTAGCCCTGGCAATACTGATGATGAACTACGTAGATTTTATGCTACTAATGAAATCTTTACTTGAGAAAGCTTTACGATTTTTTACAGAGAATATTCGATAAGTCATTAAGCGTGGTAATGCTCTTGAAGGGATTCGAGCCTAGCAACCACTTTGATTTCATCTATAAGTTACCGTATTGAGGTGATTATCTATATTTCTCAAAAAGTCTTAACATTAGTTCTGGTTCCTCCGTATGTATTGGTATCAAGTGTTTTGGTTTGAGTATCTGTATTATTTGTTTTAGCTGTTGGGGTTGATAGTGCCCTGAAAGTCTTACTCTTTGGGGTTGTACCCCAAACATTTTTAGCCATTGTATCAGTACTCTGTTCTCCACCTCCCTTATGGTTTCTCTCGGCTCTGGGTCTAATAGTAATGCTATGGTGTTTGTAAGGTCTATTTCTTTTCCTTGCACCTTTAATTTTCTTAAGTGCTCTAGTAGATGCATAGGCTCTGCTATTATAATATACTTCTTCATGTATTTAAATACCTCATTTACCAGGCTTACACTGTTTAGTGGTATTGGTGGTGGTCGCTTTGAGGTTTCTGAAGTTGTTAGAGTTTTGTTTATGTATTGAGGCATTTTCTCGTATATCACTCTAAGCATCCAATATATCCTCTCAGAAGCTATTACAATATCTCTCTGGTTCTCCTCGGCAACTTTATATATGTACAGCACTGATTCAAGGTCGTAGGGGTCAACAGATACTATAACACCATCAAAGGTCTTTATGCTGTTTAGCAAGGTCTCCTCGAATCCGGATCTAGTCATGAAAGATGATGGATTACCTATGTTTGTACCCTCAATAATTGCTACATCAACAGAGTCTACACCTAGCTTCTGCAAACTCTCTTCAAGTGATGGAAAGAGCTGCACAAGTGGATGTAGCCTAAAGTCGCCGCTGTAAAAGACTATTGCCTCTTTCCCCATATACATGTATGCTAATGCTGGGTAGGCACTGTGACTCACGGGTATAGCTATAACAGAGTTCTTATCCTCACCTAAAACCTTTGCCGATGATACAGAGTCCCAGTGTTTCGGGAGTACGTAGGCTAGCCATCGCGGGGATTTTTCGTACCAAGCACCAATAGTTGCCTTAGCAATATCTTTATCAGGGAACACTATCGGTGTTGATGGATAAGTAGTTGATAGTAACCCAACATGGTCTAGGTGTAGGTGGGATACGTAGAGAGCCTGCGCATTCTCAGAAACCTCTGGGTTAGGAGCAACACCCAACCTAATCATTTCAACAGGGCCTAAAGGCTCTATACGCCCGCCATAGTACCTCCTCATAACGCCGTATCTAATACCATAGTCAAATACTAGCTTTCTATCCCCATCCCTAATAACTATGCAGTTCCCACCAACTTCTCCAAAACCACCATAAACCTCAACAATAAAATTATCGTACTTAAGTTGTTTCTGCGGTTCCATGCCTCATCCCTACAAGCCTGTACTTATATGCAGGAATCGGTTGCCAAATAACATTATTTACGGGATCTCTAATTATGACAAGTCTTGGTTTGCCGGAACCAATGTCATAGACTATATAAAGCCAGTAATCTTTACCAAACTTCTTAGCATATTCAAACTCCGTCTCAGTAAGCTCCACCACCAATGTTGGTCCCCACCTACCCTTAACTTCTATATACCTAACCTCACCAGTTCTAGGATCATAGCTCCTAATATCGTAGTGTTCATTCTTACTAACATCCTCAGGTTTTCTATCATTCTTCCTCTCAAACTCCATAATGAACTCCATAGCTCTCTTCTCAACCTCCTCAACCTTTATTGGAGGCGGCGGCGAACTCTCTTTACCAATGTCAGATGATATGAAGAGTATTGAACCAATCCACCTAGCATCAACAGTTGGCATGGTTGCTGGTTCCCAATCCTTGTGCTTGTGACCGAGGTTCTTACTCTCAACAAACTGTATGTAGTCATGTAGTGGAGAGACAACGTAGAGTCTAAGAGCTCTATTAGCAATAGATTTTGCCGTACTAACATATGCACCACCATCATTGAATGATGATGAGTCCGCAACACCAATAATGTTAGGTATAGCTTCAGCAACGAAACTGAGTAATTGAGCGCCTCTGATAGGCTTTCCAGTCTCGGTAATACCAACAACCTCGCTATAAATAACCCTATTACTAAGCTTAGCAGTAACCTCAAAGAGGTGAAGCTCCCTCAAGTCCTTGTTGTTAATAGCTGAGGCTAATAGAACAACAGGTTCATTAATATTAGTGGTTCTGGTAAGTTCTATAATGATGCTGTATGCATCGGCAACACCCTCAACAGATGTTGCAACCCCTAAGTCTGGACAATTCGCAAACCTCACCCCATCTTCTCTCTTCTCAATTGAGCATCCCTTAACCTGGGCTAGGTTCTCTAGGATCTTTAGCAATGCCTCACCTGCTTCCTTCTTGTACAAACCTCCAAGACCATCAGATATAATTTTCTCAACTGTTACTCTCTTATCTCCTCTCTCACTCTCAACCTTTTCACTAGCCTGCTTCAATTCCTTTAGCAGTGAAAGTATCTGATTTATATATGACTCTAGGCCCCCCTTACCCTCCTTAAGGAACTCCATAATAGCTCTATACTCGCTATATCCTCTCTCCTCTTTACTGCCTGTAATAGGCATGGTAAAGACGTCAACCCTATCATACTGAGCCCCTTCCTCTTTTAGGAAACTTATCTTTAGCTCTTCCCCTATAACAACCTTTGATTCTACTCCAGCTATTAACCAGCTGAGCAGTTTACCATAGAGGTTTTCAAAGACCGCTAGATCACTCTCGGTTGTTAACAAAACGTTATAGCTATAAACGTTCTTCTCTTGGCCGACTCTCCAGACCCTACCAATCCTCTGAACAATCTTTATAGGGCTCCACGTAGGCTCATAATGAATAATAATATTTGCATATTGCAAGTTTAGGCCCTCTGAAGCGACATCGGTGGATACAATAACGTCCACAAGGCCCTCCTTCAACCAATTCTTAACATCCTCAATATCGTATTTATGAGCCTTAGGCACTTCGTGAAGAGCCTTTGGAGGTTCAATTCTAGAAGCCGTAACTAGACATACCTTGTCCTTGTGTGGCGGCGGCAAAGCTTTTAACAATGCGTTATGTATGTACTCTGCCGTATCCTTAAACTCCGTGAATACTACTATTCTATCGCCTTTTTGCAAATGCTCATTAACAAGTTTAATGACCTCAGCAAGTCTCGAATCCTTTGACTTTGAGGTGATTTCTTGAGCTAGGCTACTAAGTTCCTTCAGTATCTCAGTATCACCTTCACCTAGTAGTGGGTTGAGGTGCTCTGTAAACTTCTCAACAATATCATCGACATCCTTAGCAGTGCTTTCCCCGGTTTCGTCAAATAGCTCTCCATACTCTTCAAACGTTGTGAACAGCAAATCTATAATCTCGTCAGCCTCCTTCTCAGCTTCCTTAAGACTCTCCTCAGGCTTACCCACAAGAATAGCTCTCTTTGTAAGCATCTTGCTAAAGGTTTTCAGAGCTGCTGCGGGGCTTGAGGAGACCCTCTTAGCTATTAAAGTTAAGAGAAGCGCCAATCCTCTCGGTTCCTTACCAGTTTTGTCATAGTACTCGAGAAGCTTGTTGCGTAGAAACGTTACGAGGATTTCATGAAATTTCTTCTCGTAATCATTTGCCTCAGCAACATATGTTATGAATTCGCAGGGCTTGAACACAGGGGCTTTTTCATAAATGTCATTCACATCGAGCTTTGTTCTCCTAAAGACCAAGGCATTATTTATGTATTTGTAAAACTCCTCGCTATCAAGTTCATCCACACCTGCATATAAGTTTGGATCTATAAGATCTAGTCTCTGTATATAATCATCAATCTTGCCCCTATGTGGTGTTGCAGATAGCAGAACAATATTCATTGCTGGGTTCTTACTTATTAGCTCCTCTAGGAAGAGGTACCTAGCATTCTTCTTACCCCCTACAGTACCTATTCTGTGCGCCTCATCGGCTATTACAATATCCCACTTAATATTTAGTACTTTTTGTTTATGATCCTCCCTCTTAACTAGGTCTATAGATGATAAGTAGACACTGTCTGGAAAACCTCTGGTAACAAGTGTATCTATAGTATCCTTCTCAATCCTTCGAGGTTCTATTCCAAACCTTCTCAGCTCGCCCTCCCATTGGTTCATGAGAATCCTGGGGACAAGTATGAGGGCTTTCTTGACTTCGCCAACCTCCTGAAGGTACCTAAGGAGCATTATTGCTTCTATGGTCTTTCCAAGCCCTATCTCATCACCTATCAATATTCTCAAAGGCTTTCTCGCAAACAATTTATACAACAACTCAACTTGGTGAGCAAATGGATAAACAGCATCTTTTCCTTTGGGGCTTTGCCTAAGCATAAATATGTATGGATGGTATTTAAGCCCATTAAGCAAGCTCCATAAGAGAACCTTAAGCGCCATATTAGAGCCTGTAGAGGGTTGTGATTGCCGTTGCGACACGATACACACCCCAGTAGCCAATTCTATCATATAGGTAAGAAAACTTTGTGCTCCAAAACAACACCTCTAGATCACTCATGGCCTTAACAATATCTATCCAGTCCGGGTTTGCGATAAATTGCCTAACGCCAGTAAACGCAATAACTCTCCTAAGGTCTGCCTCGTTGTAAAGCTTGATAATGTTATTTTCATTGTTAGTAAATATGGTATTCATTTTCTCCAAAGCATTTAGAAGAGTGCCCTTAGTAACCCTAGACTCAAAAATAGGTCTAGCCTTTAGAGTGTAGTTTACCTCTATATAGAACCTCGCAACCTCAATACTTCTCCTATATTTCTTACCGACTTTCTTACTAGCGAAAGCAATTAATGCTATGGGAGAAAGCTCTTGGCTCATGAAAAGATACCTCGATTCGATTCACCTCTTAACAGGTTTATACACTACTTTATGCTTTGATAATGTACTTAACTCTTCTTCGGATAATGTAGGCATCTTAAAGCTTCCGCTATCGATAGGCACGATCTCTAAGCTTATCCTCATCATTATCTCTGCTAATCCAAACCTCTCAATAATAAATGGTAATATAGCCAGTACATCATCTAATTTTACATCATTTATTTCTAGGTTTACTTTAGACTCTCTATTTTCCATCACTTTTACGCCAAGCTCAAGATTAACATTTTTTGCAATCACGGATGTTCCGAGCCTATTCTTCAGCACGCTAAGGGGTTTTAAGTCCCTTACCTCTATGACTAACTTCATATCCTCTATTTCCGTACCCTCAGGTGGTACCCCCTCGTACCACTCCCTCCCGTCAGTCCCAAGCTCAACAACAACACTGAGCTTTGCAGAGGCGACTCTTTTTCCATCCTCTGTCGCAAGCTCAAGTACATGGCTATATTTACCAGGCTCAGTAGGAGCTTTTATAGTCCATGTCACTTGGCCTTCAGTAAAGCGTTCATCAATGTTTAAAACACTTGGATTAACCTCACCGTAATCAATCTTTACACGTAGTGTCCCTTTAAATGGTCCGCTTCTCCTAATAACTAGCTTATGCTGTATTTCCTCTCCAGGTTTAACCCTGAGCTCATGCTCCCTTGGCTCAACATCAACAATAACCCTTCTAAGCAATCTAACCAGTGATGCCTCCCTCAAGATGCTGGGATCATGCTCATTAAAGGATGCTACAATATCTCTAACACTCACAAGCTTACCCTCAAGCACTATGTAGTGGTCCTCAACAACCTTAGTCTCACCCTTGTCCCACTCTCTTCTCTCTAATCCTTCCATTTGAACTTTTACAGCCTCTGTGTAGGGTAGAACCTCGCAGGTGTCAGCCACTTTGTTAGTTATAGGTTCTCCCTCAACCTTCATTGTCTCTAAGCACTTCTCCTCACTCTCGCACGTCGCAATATACTTATAGTAAACCTTGTTATCGCACCTAAGGCCTATCTCAAGCTTTCTAACTCCCTCAGCAATAGCATCCCTAATAGCCTTCTCCGGTACAGCCGGCAACTTTGGATTAGAGTAGAAGTAGTCAATAATATCACTAACCTTCCTCGCAGCACTATTGAGATCAACATCAATACTTCTTAGTAGGAATTCGAGGGTATCGAAATCTAAATCAAGCCTAACCTTCTTAAACCCTTCCCTAGATAGAGCTTGTTCAACAGCGAAGATTATCGATGTTGTTTTAGTGTGTATGTCTACTTCAACTATATTCCTTGCGGTGTCTTTTTGGACTGGGTAAGCAAGTTTTGACAGTGCTGAAATTACTGAGTAATAGAAACTCTGAGTCGCATTACTGCAGTACGAATCAATTTTACTTCTATACACAGCCCTAGCTATTTCTAGTTCCTGACCACTTATCCCCTTCACTAACGAGCTAACTAAGTCTTCTCTACTCGCTTCCTCACATGCCATAGTCTTCTTAGCATAGTTTATGGCCGGTAACAAGCCCCCCCTTTGTTCGGGATAAACGACGTATATAGTATTTGCGTACTTCCTCATACCACCACTGCTAGTGTTATAGATGACCTCTTGAAGTATCTCATTCTTTCTAGTAACATCGAGCTCAAGGCATGCGTATACGATATACTTCTTAGCATCATGGCCAATGGGCTTACACTCCCTACTAACCTTAGACTCTTCAACATCGAAAACCTTTATCTCATCTTTTTTCCTTTTCTTCTCAATGATGTTCTCGGGAGGCTCCTTTAGTAAGTCATCAACTGCCTCTAAGATCTTCTTATATGCCTCAGCATCAGTAACCTTTTGTGCATATTCCTCGATAATTTTCACCGGTGACATCATAGCTGTAAACCACAGCCTCTGGGTCTTCTCATCTTTCAACACATAAAGTAGGTTGTTTGTTATCCAATCAACCACCTCTGCAATATCCTTTGGCTGAACATCCTTAGAGTTAAATAAGCCAGGTTCGTACGTAAGTACCGCTAGTTCTTCTGGTGTTGGGAAGAACTCCGCCTTTGCGGCAATCCCTCCTCCATATATGAATGTTTTGATGAACAGCGCCTTTGCGGCGGTCTTAGCTATCCAAGGCTTTACATAATTGTTGCACCTTTTAATAATATCTTCCTCTATCGGTAACCTAAACGACTCATAACTGGGTGTTAATAAGAGGTTCCTTATGTCATCCATCTCCACATCGATGTGCCAAGGCATTATAAGGTCATAGACATTTTGTTTATCATTAATGATGGCTCTCATAACCTTACGGCTAATTCTAAGCAAATCTCTTGTTTTCTGTAAACCCTCATGCTTATCTAATATATCTAGAAGTGTATCAATATATAGTGGATGGAATGGATATGTTTCCCTAACCCTCGTTATAAGCTTTGGATCAACCTGGCCAAATACATTATTATTCCCGTCATACTCCTGCTTAAGTATTTCCGCAACCTCCTTAGCTCTAGCATGATCAATTTCATCAAATAACCTAATCCTTAGCAGGACAGATATTTCATTAGGCTTAACAGGCTCTAGAGGCGCGGCCGAAACCCTACCAATAGCTCCAGCTAGACTATGCAACACGTCACTACTTTTGTAAATCCTCTGAGCCTCTACACCCCCACTACCGAACCTCACTGGTAATGAGATAACAAGAACTACATTGGTTAATGCAGCAATAGCTTTGGCAAGCCTCTCGAAGAGGAATACCACATTTTTTGCGTAATTCTTAAGTTTATCGTCGTTAGCATTATAGAGTGATTCTATGTATTGGGCAATCTCATCAATTATTATGACAAGTCTTCTATGAGATAGCAGATTAGCAATATCGTCTACCTGTGGAGGTGCAAGCGTCTGGTCAAACCTCTTAAAGTCGTCGTAGCGGCCAAGTGCATGAGCTATGTAACCCCATAAAGTATTGACCTCATATGCCCCTACCTTAAGTGGATTGATGGGTGATGGTGAAAGTGCCGATAAACTACCATCAATAACTATTACACTTACCTCATCTTTTACTTTCCTAAGCTTCTCTATAACATCTCTAACTCTCTTCTTAACACTTTCAGGCTCCCCCTGCCTTTGCATAACCACATTAAGCGCGTCGGGATTCCTAATAACGTGGTACAGAGCTATCAGTGTATGGGTCTTTCCGCCGCCAAAGAATGCGCTAAGCTCAATAACCTTGTTACCCCTGCCCTCGCTTGCAACATTAGCGATGTTCTCCAGTAAATTAATCATAGACTCCGTTATAAGGGTCCTCTTGAAGAATTCCTCAGGGTCGGTGTATATCTTGTGTTCATTCCCCCTAACAACTCCTCCCAGAGATGGTGCAATATATTCATCTAAGGATGCATCAAGAACATCATCTCTAACACGGTTATTGCCAGAGAGCATAGGCCTCACCCACCAGTGAATTCAAATAAGCCTCCAACCCCTAGGGGGTCAAGGAGCTTTTGGGCAAGGTTTCTCTCAACCTCCTCATTAGGCAAGGCGGTGACAAGTATCTTCGCAAGGTCTATGGCCTCATCTATCATAGCACCATTCCTAGTCTTAAGCTCATCAACCCTCCTCTTAAGCTCATCGCTCTTTAGAACAAGTGCTAAGTACTCAAGGACGTGCAGAACATCAACAGCAGTCCTAAACGTCGTTGCCTGTGGGTTCAAGCCCTTCTCTCTAAGGAGTTCCTCAATAGAGGTCCTAGCATTCCTACTATGGGCAGGCTCTAGCAGGATTAAATCACCATCAACTCTTTCAAAAACTCTAAGGGTCTTGAGTTGATCAATGGCAGTCCTCGTACCGATAGATAGTATTATAGCTGATGTTCCATCTAATCTCCTCCTCTGTCTCCTACCCCTATCAATAAGAACCTTGGCCAATAAGTAGAACTGTGAAACAGGGGATAGCTTAGTCTCAGCACCAGTCAAAGACTTCGCAATAGCAGCAGCCGTTGCTGGGTAAATATGCTTCTCGACAAGCTCCCCAAGGTTCTTAACACCAATAATCCTCTTATATTGAGTAAATTGTGACAATGCACAACCAAGAACTGCAACAAAGAGATTCACGCTATCATAACCCTGACTCCTATACCTACTGGCCTCCTTAGAGCAAAACTCAACCGCCTTGGCATAAACCTCGTCAGCTAAAGCCTCACCAGAAGTGCCCTTCCTCCAAGCGACAAGTATAGACATGTCCAATGTTGTGGCACCCCTAGCAGTAACCCTCTGAGGAGACTCAGTAGCCAAAGCATGAGCAGCAGAAATCCTCAAACCAGTCCTTTGCCAACCAGCCTCCAACAAAGCCTCCCAAGCATCAGGCGATGTATGGGCATAGTAAGTAACGAGGACGCCATCATCCTTAAGCCTAGCAACCATAGCCTTAAACGACTCACTGAGCAAGTATTTGAAGTAATCAAACGAACCAACAGGAACCTTTTTATCATTGATATCTTTATTACCGAATAATTTTGATCTTCCCTCATCCTCACTAATCTCCCTCATAGCAAACCTCTTCCACTGAGTATCTATCTCATTACCGAATTCGTTAAAGAATGCCTCTGGCAAGAACCTTGGCTTCCTAACTAAAACACCGCCAACATCAGCAACATCACTCAAGGCTCTCTTAAGCCAAACGTAGTAGAAATCACTAAGCTCACTGTATGCAACATCATCCCTATAAGGTGGATCAGTCACTATTACATCGAACTTCTCACCCTCAAGCCTAGAAAGCTCAGCAGCATCATCAAGAAGAACCTTGGAGGTGCCTTGTGAAGGTGCCTTAATTAAGTACGAAATGCCATCCGTTATCGTCTTTAATGCTCTGATATATGTACCTGCAAAATCCCTAATTGGTGTGGTATCGCAGTAATTCCATATCATAGCTATCCCACGAAACGACATAACATTAGCAGGTTTAAGCGCGAGTGCCGATCCAAAACCTGTTGCTGAGGTCCAAGGTGTTGATGTTGATGTATGACCAACGTATCTCGCCAATGTAATTGCTAAATATGTTGTTACTGCTTCTGCGTATTTGTATGCGTCCTCAGCGTTCCAACCTTCCTTCAGCTTCTCCTCCTCAACCATGTGCCCTACCTGCCTAATTAACTTAACTAATTTTACATGTGTAAGGAGTTGTCGCGGATTGAAGAACTTAAAGAATTTATCATACCCCCATATCCATATGCTTATTTGTCCTGCCGTACCCATGTGATAATTCCATAATTCTTCTGTTGGTATGTCTGGGTCTCCCCACACCTTCCTCAGCTCCTCAGCTGCTTTCCATAGCTTCTCGTTGTCTTCTCTTGTTGCGGGTTCAAAGACTAAATCCCCATTTACTATCTTCACTTTTGCTAGTAGTCTTGGTCTTGCTAGTGATTCATTTATAAGCTTATTTAAGTCTATTATCCCTGACAGGTACTGCTCCAGCTTTGTGGACCAGTCCCTCAAAGCCTCTTTTACGTACCAGTCTGCCTTACCCTTTCGTATCTGGTTTCCGCAGTGAAGGCATGTGGCGACTTCTCTCCTAGCATCTATGTTTGGTTGTGGAACCCTGTATATCGTCCCCTCCACTGTTACGGTGCCTGCTCTAGTGTTTACGCCTGCTCTTATCGATTTCCTGTTCAGCTCTCTATTAAGGTCTCTTATTTTGATCATTATTTCGTTTCCTACCTTCTGCGGTTCCATCCACGCTAACCTTTCGAATTCCCTTCTTCCGCCCTCCTCTTCCTCCTCAGAGTTGGCTCCTCCCACTCTTGCTAGCCACCAATTACCCACTATCGGCGTCCATCTTCCACAGTGTGGGCACTTGACCTCCCACGTACCAATGTACACATCAGCGTCATACAGCTCCCTAATCACTGGGTCCTCCCTGAGCCTGTTGATTACCCATGAGCCCCACCTAGCTACGTCGTAGATGAGCATGGGCACCCTGTACCTGCCGGACTCGCTCACCTCCCTCCTACCGCTGAATTGCTTGGCAGCATCCTCAAGCCCCAACTCCTTTACGGTCTTCCCGTCAACCTCTATGAACCTGTTCCTAAAGAGCCTCGGGTACTCGAGCACTGCCTTTAGGAACACGTAGGCCGTCGGCAACAGCTCAACGGCCACAGAATCAACGCCAAGCCTCGAGGCCTCAAGCGGTATCGAGCCAAAGCCGGCGAACGGGTCGAGCAGCCTCTTCCCCCTGAGCTTCTCGATTAACCGTTGCGATGGGCTGCAACTATGCACTATCTTCTTCTCGTTTATGCATGGGAACAGGTCGTATAGGAATAGCCCCATGCTTTGGTAGGCGTTATCCGGCAGGAGCGATGCAGCGATTATAGCCCTGGCGCCAGCAAGCGGTTTCCTGGTCCACCAGAAGACCATCTCCCAATGCGGTGGTCTGCCGGGGCCCTTCTCAGCACTGGAGTAACCATTGATGGCGTCGATGACGTCGATTAGGTCGTCGCGCTCGAGCAGCGTAGGCATTGAGATAGTTACCCAAAATTGAGATAGTTATCCCCTCAGAATTAAAAAGGTTGCCGGCCCAACAAGACTTAATAACATCACCTAGAAGACGATACAACGCCAAGGCGTCTCTAACCTCCTTAACCCTCTAGGGGATGGTTAATGTCCTGTTAGGGCGGTTATCTGGGAGCAATGTGGGTCACTTAGTGATTGGTCTTGGCATCGCTTCTATACCTGTTCTTTAGTTCCTTACTCACTTCATCTATTCTTTTTAACGTCTCCTCGATTTTCGCCTTAGCCTTCTCAAGCTCCTCATTGCTCATGCCCTTTATTATTGCTCCCTATGCGTAGATTAGCATGTCCATGGATAACCTAGTGAGTAATAACCCCCAGTGAATTACGTCGAGTAATACTAGGTCGTCCTCCTCACACTCAGCTGGCATCACGATCATCCGCATTTGTGGGATGCCAGTTTTTGAACGCATGTAATCAAACATGGCGATTCCCAAGGCTCCAAGCACACCCTTACCATCAATCATTGCCACAGCGTGGATGGGCTTTGATAACGAGCTATAGGTTTCATATATGATGTCCATGGGCTCAGTACCAGTGCCAAAGAAGCTGCTTAACCAACCCCTCAACCAGCCCAACGCCTCATTAACCCTATTGCTCATGCTCTCGTATTGGCTGCAGAGCTCAAAATCCTCACCCCTACCCTCCCCACACCTCCTGAACCTGCCCATCTCAAAGCCCTTAGCCAATCCTAACCTATCTCCAAGCTGAGTATCGCCGAACCACCTATCGGCGTAGAGGCCGACAGCCAAGGACTCTATGATGAGCCTCATTGAGGATAGGGTGGAGTATGGTGCACAGTCAAGCACCGAGTGTAGTGCGTAGTTGGCTAGTGGCTGTACGAGGTCCATCAGCGCAAACGTGAAGAGCGAGTTAGGGTCAGACGCAGCGGTGGCTGGCGTTAAATCGTATATATCGTCAATTAAGTCACTAATGTCCTTGAGGAGGTCAGGTCTGTTACCGGATATAAACCTCAGGTTTGACTCGCAGTAGTTACACGCTATCTTACACAACGGCTTAAATGCGTCAGCACCCATGCATCCTTCCCTCCCATTTTCATCGGGAGCCACCGATGCTTTAAGCTCATCAGCACCCATGTAAACCCTTAAGTAAACCCCTTTAAAACAACGCACTCCAAGCAAAGCTACTTACGGCTCCTATGCATTGTCTGTGGTAGTACTCCAGCAGAACATCCCTCAAACTAACTCACTGGGCATTGTTAAATAGCATCCCCATCAAAACCACAGTAACGTGGCGCATGCCCCCTGCAGTGTGTTAACTGCGAACTCTAGCACTATGTATAATGTTTAGCAAAGTTTATTAAGTTACGGCTTTTTATAATAATTATGATAGCTATGTCTGCTCAAATTGAGGCTGAGTATTTGAATTTGAATGGCTATGAAGTTAGGGATAATGTGTTATATCTAAGAATAAGAATTAAGTCAGAAGCCAGTACTCCATCTCCGTTTATTATAATTCCTAAACTTCACTATGATGTGTACCTCGATAAGTGCGAGAACGGAAAAATACCGTGTAGTCGAGTTAGTCAGGACAGTATCTACCACGGTGAGTTTAATTGGTTAACGATACCCTGTCCCCCCTGTAACAGAGAAGTGGAACTTCAGATAACCCTCGATAAGGAGCTCATTGATAAGCTTGTAAGCATTGTGAAGGATGATAAGGAACCAGCCTTCGATGTACAACTCAGCATGTGCCCATATGTAACACCTTATGTGATGGCATCAGTGCCACTGCCCAGTGCTAATGCTAATGTGATGATAATACTGTACTCAACCATACGTGGACCCATCAAGGGTAACCTAGGCGACTATATCGTATTCTCTAGCGACGACATTAGAAACATCCTGAACAAAATCAAGTACGTTGAGAGGATTAAAATGGAGGTTGAGATTAAGCTACCCGAGACCACAGAGGGATTGCCGGAGCCCCTGATCGATGCCATTAAGGCGCTTAAGGCGGCCTTTAACGACATTAATAACCTGGACTTCGCAAATGCTATAATTAAGTGTAGAAGCGCTATAGAGAGTGTTACTACGAAGCCTACGAAGCGTGAGGAGGAGAAGGCCGGCGAAGATGGTAAGGTGATTAAGGATGAGGTTAAGGGTGCAATACTCAATAGGTATGAGGACGGGAGCGATGCAAAGAAGTTTTACACGGATTTTCTGAATATCCTTGAGGGAACTATCCGTGACATTTATAAAATGGCGAGTAATTTCATGCACCCCGGTAGCAATAAGGCTAAGTTCAATCCACGCATGGCTGATGCAATTTACATCTGTAGGCAGACCTTAGGCATCATAGACTACTTGGTGGAGCTCTCACGGGCATAGTTACTGGGTTAACGCCTGTGCCTCCGCAACTTAGCCTGTCTCCCTCAGCCTAGTGTTACTGTTGTTACTTGGCCGCTCTTCGCAGTTACTTTAGGCGTTTTCAACTAGAGGTGGGCTGAGATTTACTCAAGGGACACATCCATTTCCTCGCTGATCACCCTCTTGATAGCACTAAGTACCTTGGAGCCAAACTCATCTGCGTGACGGATGGCTAACTCCTCTGCTTTATCCTTGTCTTCACCTACCGCGTGAACGAGCTTATTTCTAACCCGGTTGATGTTCATATCGTCAAGCTTGTAATAGCCGTCTAAATACTTGTTACTGAACTCCTTGCACCTATTATATCCCTTGATCGCGGCCAACATCTCGCAGGCGAAGTAAAACTTCAGGAACCTGTCTACAGGATCCTCGTCCTTTAGCCCAGAGACCCACCATCTCACGACTCTCATAAGCTCATTAAAGGTCTTGACCTTCTTCTGGGCCTTACTGACGGCCTTCTCGAGCTTTAGAGCGCTTTCAATGGCGCTCTTAACCTTGTCCTCAGGTATTAAATTATGAAGAGTGTAAAAGTATGAAACGTTTAGCTGTAGAAGGGTGTTTAGTCTTAGCCCTTTGTCGTCTTTTGGTTGAAGCGAATCTAAACGTACGTCCTCGACCTCAAAGGCGTGGCCGAGTCCTAAGCTTAAGACATAGGCTATCAGCTCGGCCTTCTCCTTGGCGTTCCTAAGCGCTAGCTCACGGGCCTTATAATTGCTTTCTGCCTCCACGTTAAAAGAGATAGCCATGCTGTACCTCCGAACGCCGGCGTATCTCTTAACGTCAAATTCCTCACCCTTATCAGTATTGCCTTTACCTCTGTCAATCTCTTCACACCTATTGATGCTGGTACCCTCTATTGTGAACGGCATCTGAGGACACTTGAGCTCAGGCGCTCGCATCACGTTGGCAGTAACTCGAGGAAAGACCCTTAGCACAATGGTGGCTGTAGCCTCGTACAGCATGCAGGTCCCTTTTTATAACTTGCAGGTATTACTATTAGTGCTTTACATGGCTTGCGGCCCCTGAGGCGGACCTGCCTAAATGTCATTGTCGCCACTCCTGACGGCGCGAGACGCAACGACCGCAATAGGCGTCGCCAGCGCACAAGTCTTAGTGCGAGTCAAAGGCTTTCGCAGTCTCATGCCCACAGACCTGATGGTAAGAGCTGTTAGCCCTAGGAAAGGGTTGTGGGAGACGAGGCTAAGCGGGAAGGGCCCTAGCCCTGGCTGGGATATAATTAGGTCACCTGGTGGCATTGCGGCACTTACGGGACACGCCCTCAAGCAGCACGTAGACGTCCTCCGCGCGCCTCTTCTGGGCCGTGACTAAGGGTATGTCGCCGTCTTTGTTAGTTACGCATGGGTCAGCGCCGTGCTCCAGAAGCAGCGAGGCGACGTCAATGTGGCCTCTGTATGCCGCTGCGTGAAGTGGGGTGTTGTCCTCCTTGTTTTTGGCGTCAGGGTCAGCGCCAGACTCAAGGAGGACTTTGGCAACGTCTGCGTGCCCCCTATACGCCGCCACGTGGAGCGGCGTGTTGCCATATCTGTCCTTTAAGTCAACCTTAGCGCCGTACTTTATGAGGACCTTGGCGAGCTCTGAGTAATTCTCGTGCGCCGCTATGTGAAGTGGCGTGTAGCCATCAGGGCCCTTAACGTTTGGGTCGGCCCCGTGCTCCAGCGCCCTCATGACCTTATCGATGTCGCCCTTCTTGGCTGCGTCGTAGAGCTCCACGTTCCACCTGTTCCACGGCTTCCACGGCTGAGCCTTGCGCCTCCACAGCGCCGCCACAGCCGCTATGACGGCTAAGGCGATTACAATAGTAGCCACGTATAAGGGGCTGGCGCCCGCGGGCAGAGTTGACACCGTACCTGAAACCCATTTCAACTCTTTTATTATAATGTAATATTTATGCTTTACACGGCTACAGTCTTGGGCAGTTCTCCTCCAGCGTTAGCTGTTGCTGGAGTAATATATTGACAGGGTCACGTTGGCCTCACTTGTCGAGTTGCCGTTCCCTATGTAGACGTGCACAGTGCCAGGAAGCACTTCATACCACACGCTGCCGTACTCCCCCACGATTACCTGGCCGCTGCTGTACGACGTGCCGTTTACGGCAACGCCGGAGATCTCAACATAGGTATCG
>OGCG01000923.1_pt1 | contig 16121 bp, 16 predicted proteins | sample 1570061 | NCBI WGS metagenome assembly OGCG01 (sample SAMN06268698, study PRJEB24515) | hot springs metagenome | isolation source: Joseph's Coat, Yellowstone National Park, Washington, USA | place: USA:Joseph's Coat, Yellowstone National Park, Washington, USA
AGTAGGTGCCATGAGCAACCGATCTGACCTCCTCCCCGCCCTTAAGGGTGGGGGTGTTCTGGGGTCTTGGGTGTTACACCCTTTTTGTGGGGGCTACTTTGTTGTGCCCTACAATGAATGATTGGGGCTTTTTGATGACTGTAGGTGTTTTGCCTGTTGCCTTCTTCATTATGTTTAAGGCTCCATTTAGGTCTGAATGGAGCTTGTGTCCTTTAGGGCAGTGGACTACTCCCCTTGGTTGTCTCTTTACTTCGACGTTGTGGTAGGCGCAGTACTTGGATGTATTATACTCAATGACTATAAACACCCTCATGCCGTACTCCTGAGCCTTCAACTCAATGGCTTCCATTAACTTACGGTAAGTCCACATGTTCACGGTGAACTTATTGCCCCTTTCCTGGGCAATATTGAATGGGTAGCCTAGGTAGATTGTTGAGACTCCTAGCTCGTGGAGTTGCTTCAATAAGTGGGAAGCAAAATTCCTATAAAGATGGAGAAGTCTCCTCGCCAACTTCCCGTACAGTCTTCTCATCTCGTGGTTCAACTCCTCAATTGCGTCAGCCAGTAGTTTATCCTTGAGCATATCCCTCAGGGATTGAATTCTCGAGATTAGCCTCTGTAGGTAGAAGTAATCCTCCTTAGCCCTAACGCCTTTATAAAGCAACCAAGTACCGTCACTCACAACCACGCTAGCCAAGTTGTTAATACCCAAGTCAATGGATGCAACCTTACTCCCCTTAGGCGATTCAACTTGAATCAACCCCCCTCACCCTTCACGATATGCCTACTCCTCCTACCCGTTTTAGCCTCCTCGACGCCTACTTCGACTGGTATGCATGCATACCAGGCATTCCTAGCCTCATCGTAGCGTATCTCAAGCCTACCCTGCTTACCAAACCACCTAAGCCTCCCAGCGAACTTAATGGCCACCTTAAAGTCCTTTAGGATTAGCACCCTATTCTCAACATCCACAACATATCTGTCTTGCCTTACCACTAGTATCAGTTTTCTCTTTCCAGTTTCCCTATCCTTCCAGTAGCCAGGCGGTGAAACGTGTTTCATGAATGGTGGGAGTTTCCCCTCCCTCCTCAGCTTGAGGAGTGAGAAGAAGGAGTTCCATGCCTCATTGTTCTTCTGAATTACGGCTTGTGCATTAACGCCAAGCACATTCTTATACTTCTCATAGTACTTAACCCACGTGCCCTTGAAGTCCACATGCTGATGATTGAAGAATTGCTGCCTCCTCTCATAGTTCAGCTCGTTCCAAAGTCTCGCACAGGCATCAGCCAGCTTCCTCAGCCTCCTCTCTTGTGCGCCGTTTGGAAGGAGACGGACTACGTTAGTCCTCCTATTCCTGTACTTAACCTCATAGACGCCCTCCCCCGGCATCCTGGCTGGAGTCGGCGCCGGCCCCCACAAATCCCTAGAGAGTTCACCGAGGGAGGGCACAAACAACAAATAGAACCAAAGTTAATAAACATACCACCCAAAAACCCACGAAGCGGGACAACCCCACCCTAAAAGGGTGAGACTTGCCATTCATTGATCACCCCGTAGCCGGCCATACACCTCGCCGTGATGACTATCCATAGAGGTGGCTGAATCCTGAGGGGGATGTTAAGGGAGGCATGTTAATCTCAGTCGGTTAAGGGCATCAGCTCATGTGGGCGAAAGATTTATAAAAATCCAAGGGATTGTGGAGGTGAATGATAGATATAGCGAGAGAACTGCAAGTTGTAGCCAATACAGGCAGATTAACCATGGGCACCAGGCAATCAATAAAGGCGATACTAAATGGGGATGCTAAACTGGTAATAATAGCCGCCAATGCGCCACCAAGCATTAGGCAGGACGTTGAGAGGTACGCCAAGCTGGCTCAAGTGCCAGTGGTGACGTATGCGGGGACTAGTTGGGAGTTAGGTGGTGCCTTAAGGAGGAGCCATAAGGTGGCTGTGGTTACTGTGATTGACCCAGGGGAGAGCAACATACTGTCAATTGCCGGTGGTCCAAATGTCCAGAAGTAGGGGTCGAATAATACTCACAGACGAGGAGTTAAGGTACGCGGCACTCTTTGAGAGCGTAACGGGCATAACACCCAGGGATGCCATATACGACCCCGAGTTCAACAGGGTCATATTCATAGTTGACAAGAACTTCGCGCCGCTCGCGGTTGGGAAGGGCGGCATCAACGTTAAGAAGCTGAGGAACCTACTGGGTAAGGATGTCGAGATAGTGGAATACGGAGACGACCCGGAGGAGCTGCTTAGGAATGCACTCTACCCGGCTAAGGTACTTAACGTCTCAATAAACAAACTACCCAATAACGGTAAGGTGGCCGTGGTCAGGGTTGAGGAGGGGGAGAAGGGCATAGCCCTAGGTAAATACCACAAGAACCTGAAGAGAGCCATACTACTGGCCAAGAGGTACTTCGACATAGACAACGTTAAGATACCATAACGCTTATTAAGGCTAACCCAAGGGCCCCATTGTGAGTGGTAAAAAGAGCCCACTAGGGCTATATGCAGCCAGGAAGCTAGAGAGGAAGAGACAGCGCTTTAGGTGGAGTGACATACACTATAAGAGGAGGGCTCTAAAGTTCTCGGAGAAGTACGACCCACTGGAGGGTGCCCCGATGGCAAGGGGCATAGTTCTTGAGAAGGTTGGCGTTGAGGCTAGGAAGCCAAACGCCGCAGTCAGGAAGTGCGTAACCCCGGACACGCTGATTAACCTAACGCCCAGGGTTGCAACCAGGATCATAAACCTGAGTGGCCATTGGCGTGACGTAACCATAATCCACCTTAATAGGGATGATAAATCCATTGAGGAGACTGGGTTAGTGGATTTCTTCCATATAGAGCCTGAGGAATTTAAGGAGGATGGGGTCTACGAATTAAGGACCACTTATGGTAGGAGGCTGATCGCCAGTGGGGATCACCCAATATACACGGGTAGGGGTGTCATTCCGCTTAAGGATGTTAAGCCCGGCGACTACGTTGTTGTATACCCCAGGGAGCCTATTGATGCAGCATCACTTAACGACAATAGGGTCATATTAACCGAGGAGGATGTTAAGAAAGCCGTACCCCCCAACTCCAATGTTGACGAGGTGGTAGACAGGCTTAGGGAACTTGAGCTAATGCCACTTAAATACAGTAATAAGAATATTCACAGAATCGCCAGGCTTGTTGGACGCCTACTTAGCAGTGGATCCTTAAGTTACAGTGAAAATGAGGGTAGGGTTATATTTGATGGCGAACTTGAGGACCTAGAGGAGGTGGCCCATGACCTGGTTGAACTCGGCTTCAGGGTTTTAAAGATCGGTGAATATGGGGAAGGTTCCATTACACTGGACAATGGCTTAACCCAGGTAATTAGGGGTAAGTCCTACATAATAATCGTAGATTCAACAGTATTATTCACACTCCTTAAGGCGTTAGGCGTACCCGTGGGTGATAAGGTTACTCAAGGCTTCAGGGTACCTGGCTGGGTAATGGAAGCACCCCTAGACGTTAAGGTGGAGTTCCTAGCCGCCTACCTAGGTGGGGCATTAAGTAAGCCTGAGGTTAATGGTGATGGGGATGCGTTCGAACCACCAACGTTAATCATCCGTAAGGTTAAGCACCTAGCGAAGCAGGGCGAGGCATTCCTAAACGACATTAAGGCACTGCTCTCCGAATTCGGGGTGGAGGCATCGGTGTTTAGTTACCCTGACATAACAGAGGAGAGCGGTGTTAGCGTCATTAGGCTAGGAATATCCATACGTAATGATGCTGAGAACCTAATGAGATTATTCGGGAGAATAGGCTACGCATACAATAGGAGGGGTGATTACCTGGCTGTATTAGCCTACGAGTATCTACGTAGGGGTGTTAAGGGCGTACCCTTCAGCAGGTGGGTTAACGAAGCCACGTTAGGGTTAGGTGACTCAGGGCTTGTCTGGGATGTAGTCTCCGAGGTGAGACCCGTGGAGTGGAATGATAAGCTGTGGGATGTTACCACAGAGAGCGAGCACCACAACTTCATAGCCAACGGCTTCGTCACGGGTAACTGCGTTAGGGTTCAGTTAACTAAGAATGGTAAGGTTGTCACCGCCTTCGTGCCTTGGGATGGTGGTTTGAACGTGATTAATGAGCATGATGAGGTGGTAATTGAGAGGATAGGTGGGTCAGAGGGTAGGGCATACGGTGACCTGCCTGGCGTTAGGTTTAAGGTTACTAAGGTTAACGGCGTCAGCCTTAAGGCTATATTGCTCGGTAAGAAGCAGAAGCCCGTTAGGTAAGCCATTTTAAACCAGTAATCCAAGCCTTCATGTTCTAAGCAGCTTAATGGCCATTGTTAATAAGTCAAGTAGGTTAAGCACCCTGCTACGCTTAACTAACCCAAGATCCTCAAGCACTGTTAATGCCGCATTACGCCCAGGGGCACCTGTAACCCCACCCCCTGGATGGGCATCCGACCCACATAGGTAAAGCCCCTTAATCGGCGTTGAGTACCTTGACATACCTGGCATTGGCCTATTCGTGAATATTTGATCAAGGGTCATGTCTACGTGGAATATGTTACCCCCAACTGTACCGTAATCAACCTCGTAATCCAGCGGTGTTAACACGTGGTCGAAGATAACCCTATCCCTAAAGCCGGGCATGTACTGCTCAACAGTCTCATAAACAACCTCCCTAAGCCTAGCCTTATCCTCAGGCCCCCACTTAAGTGTCCTAGGGGCGTATTGGATGAACATTGAGAATACGTGGTAGCCCGGCGCAGCTATTGACTGGTCGTAGACCGTGGGTATGTTTATCGATATCCACGGTTCCCTGCTGAAGGAACCCGAGAGGGCGTCACGGTAAGCCCTCTCAACGTAGTCAACACTCGGCATTATTAATGCGGAGGCCCTATGCCCAATCATGGGGTCCGCATCCTTGACGCTATACTTAGGTAGCTCCTTAAGAACACCGATCACCTTAGCTGAAACCCCAATCGACCTAATGTTACTTATCCTCCTCCTAACATCCCCACCCAGCGCGTCTGGGTCTAGGAGGTTAAGCATTGTTGTCTTAACATCTGCGCTTGATAAAACGACCCTAGCCTCAACAACCCTACCATCCGTTAACTCAACCCCTGTAACTGAACCATCCTTAACCAGTATCCTTCTAACACCAACGTTAAGCAGTACATCAACCCCAAGGCCCCTCGCCCTCTCAGCCAAAAGCTCACTCAACCTACCTAAGCCACCCTCAACGTAACCCCAGGCCCCCTTAACACCGTTAACCTCACCCATGACGTGGTGGGCCAGCACGTAGGCTGTACCCGGTGTGTATGGGCCGGCGAAGGTGCCCACAACCCCATCCTCAACTAAGGCAGCCTTAAGCTCCTCCGACTCGAAGTAATCGTTAAGCATCCTAGCGGCGCTTGTTGTTAAGGCATACGCAAACTCCTCAATGAAGGCCTCAGCCCTACCCCTCAAGACCCCCATTAAGGGGGCTAGTCTCCTAACCTCGTCAATAAGCTCCTCTAGACTTGGGGGTGGTAGGTAAAGGAGCGGGTCTATGAGTGATGTGAAGGCGTTCCAGAAGGAAACCCACCTTGGGTAGTTTAGGGAGTCTAACTTGGAGTAGCGTTCAACCTCCTTAACCGTCCTACCCTCATCAGGCCAAATCGTTATGCTCCCACCGTTTGGGAAGGGTAGGAATAGGCCCGGCTCCTTCAGGTAGACCCTAAGGCCCAGTTTATCTAAGCCAAGCTCCCTAATCAACCTACCCTTAAATAGGCTCAACACATAGGCGCCCGTGGGCATTTTAAAACCTGGCCTAAGCTCCTCACTGGCCGCCAAACCACCCACCACACCCCTCCTCTCAACCACAAGGACCCTAAGGCCACTTGAGGCTAGGTAATTAGCCGCCACCAGCCCATTATGACCGGCACCAATAACCACAGCATCATACTTAACCATAACACCTAAACCAACTGCACCTTTAAAAGCATAGCAAAGCTTATCCAACTAATAACCTACTAACATGGGCATAAAAGGCAACTGACCTCCCCCAACAGCACAGGCGCAGGTTCTCTATCTCACTGCAACAACCCTCCCCACACCTCACCCTAAAGGACAAGACTTTCAGTTGTAACCACTCAACGCCGGTATTGTTAAGTGATCGAAATATGGTGTTAGGTAGAATAATCTGAAGAAAATACCACCTAACACCAACATATCTACAACATTTATATTAAACATATGAGCATCACCTACCTTACCTTAATTACTAATGGATAGCTCACTTAACACTTGATAATGCCAGCCATGAGGAGTGTTAGGCTATACTTTCTGTAGATTTTACTACCTAACACCTATTAGTTTGTGTGGTGTTAGGTAGAATAACCTGAAGGTTATTCTACCTAACACTTTAGACCCCATGCTCATTTGCTTAGTGCAATGTATTGTCTTAAGGGGCTATCAGCTAAGGTGTTAGGTGGTATTTTCTTCAGATTATTCTACCTAACACCATATAGGTTAGCCATGATGATAAGCTCAAGTGATTATTGAACGTGATGGTGTTAGGTATTGTTGTTTAATGTTCAGGTAAAGCTTTTAAATAGGATAATTATCCTAATTTTTGTGTCCTCGGTGATTGAGGAGTCCGGTTGGGGCTTGGTTCACACAATTGCCCTGGTTTCATTTAGTTTGAGTACCATGATTGAGGCCTACATATACTCAATATCATACATAGCAACCGGCTGGGTCTTGGTGCCAAGGTACCTGACAGCCCTATTAACCATATGGCCACCCCTATGGCTACTCATTGGCGGAGTCACCATGGGGCCTTTATCTGATTTAATAGGCAGGAGGAACACCTTGTATCTAACGTTGCTGATGTACATTGTGGGAGCCATTGGCCTAACAATAGGTGGTGGGTACCTTACGCTACTACTGTTCCTGAGCCTACTACTAATGGCGACGGGTGGGGAGTATAACACGGTTATGGCGGCTACCCATGAGTACTTCCCAAGGAGGGTTAGGAGTAGGGTCGTTTTCCTTGTGCTCAACTTCACAAACCTGGGTGGCGCACTGGCATCTGCATTAGCCTTCCTCAACCTATCATCAGTGTTGATGCAGAGACTGGCCATAGGCCTAACCCTAGTAATCACGGTGCCCATACTCTACGTGATTAGGGGCATGCTGCCTGAGTCCGTGATGTGGCTTGAGGCGGTGGGTAAGGGTGATGTGGCCGCTGGAGAGGTTGAAAGATTCCTTAAGGTGAATGAAAATGTAAGTAGGGCCTCCATGTGGCCCATTACTACTGTTAATCAACCACCGATGTGGCTTAGGGTGCTTGTGGGTGGGTTAATTGGGTGGGCCTACACGGCTGGCTTTAGCCTACTGGCCCTAACCCTAGGCCCATACTTCCTACCCAGTTTAACCAACCAGTTAATCCTAGTCTTCTCAATAGCATCATTCGCATCCGGCATCCCAATAAGCCTACTGGCGGATTCAGTGAGCAGGAGACTACTCCTATTGGCATCATCAGTTGGGGTGTCCTTAACATCACTGGCCATCGCCATCACTGTTAACCACTGGTCAAGTAACCTAAACCTATTCTGGCCCCTATACATAACGTTCTCAGTACTGGTCAACGCCTACTTCCTAACCGAGGACACGCTTAAGTCGGAGTACTGGAGGGTTAGCAGGAGGGGCACATTCACAGCACTAGTGAGGGTAATCTCCCTAGGCGGCTCAATACCAGTCATATTCACCTCAGCCTACATACCCATAAACATGTATTTAATAATGGATACGGCAATATTCAGCGTCGGCACTGCGGCAAGCATCCTTTGGTACATAGCAGGCACTGAGACTGGGAGAGGGGTTAGTGTGAGGATTTGGGGTAGGTGAGAGTATGTTCGACCTACTTGTGGTGTCGGACTGCATCCTTGACCTCTACTACAGGGTCAAGTACCTACCCATTAGGGTTAATGATGTCGCGTTAACCAGTGAGCCGGTACCATCACCTGGTGGCGCATGCAACGTCGCAGTGGTGGCCAGTAAACTCGGCCTTAAGGTAGCCGTGGTGGATGCGCTTGGTGATGATTACGCAGCTGAATTGCTCATGAGAATGCTTAATGAGGCTGGGGTTTACACAGGCCTCATAAGGAGGGTTAAGGGTGCCTACACCTCAATCTCAAACAACATAATTGATGATAAGGGGAGGCACGCCTTCATAGGCTTCATAGGGGCTGGTAAGCATTTAAAACCTACGGATGCGGATGAGGACATTGTTAAGGAGTCTAAGGCGGTCTTCATAAGTGGCTTCAACATCCCTCACTCAGCCACGGTTAGGGAGACTGTCATGAAGATTATTGAAGCTGGGTTGAGGGACGGCAGTTCACTGTTCCTTGACCCAGGGCCGGCGGCTGGCGTTATTAGAAGCCACATACCTAACCTAACCAGAGTCTTCAAGGCTATTCTACTCAACGACTCTGAGGCCAAGGCCCTGTACAACTCAGGGTTCAGGGACTCCATTAGGTTTATGAGGGGGAGTGGGGGAACCTTCGTGGTTAAGCTAGGTGGTAAGGGGGCATTACTCATCAGTGGTGGTGAGGCAACTAGGTGCCCAGCCACCAAGCCCAGTAGAATCATTACCACTGTTGGGGCTGGTGATGCCTTTAACGCAGCATACATAACGGGTGTGTTAAGGGGGCTTAGTGACCTTGATTCATGCAGGTTCGCAAATCAGATAGCATCCATTAGGTTAGGTGTATTGAGCATTATGGACCTCCCCAACATGCCCAATGCGGTTGCCGAGTTCCTCAACACCCACAGGTTGACGTAGGTTAGTCCGTGGAAAGCGTATCATCAATCATGGTGTAGAGCAGGTAGGCCACAATTGACAATGCGACTATGTAGTAGAGCGTTGGTGACAGGGACACGGTGGTCACCCCCATGAACGAGGTTGGGCCTATGCTTATGGTGAATAGGGAGAGTAGGGCTAAACCTTCGATTAACGACGCCACCAGTGCAAACACGGAGTGGTCAGTGCCCTTAACTATGGACCTAACCCCAGCGGCCACAACGGCTACCACCACCAATAGTAGGCCGGTTAATGAGACTGCGTAGCCCATTAGGCTGAAGAGTAGGTATAGGATCAGTAGTAGTACTATGTCCGCAATTACATTACTGACCACCGACTTAACCCTACTTGGCATAACCAACACCAAGGGTAACGTTGAATAGGCCGACGGCTAACGTAATGTTGCTTAGGAGCTGCGTTGAATTGACGACCAGGCAGCCGTACTGACCTGGATGAAGCATCACACCGCTTGAACCCGCGTAGATTCCAACGTTCATGGGGGCAACATTGCTTAGGCATATCCTGGTGGTGTATATGTTGCCCACCTGATTCACGGTTATTGATACACCCTTAATAATGGATGCCATTGAGAGCAGCATTGCGAAAACCTCAATAGCCAGGATGAGTATTAGAAATGCCTCAACGACCTTGCCCAACATAGGATTGAACACCCCTAGCCATTATCATGGAGCCAATCCACGCAATGATGACTATGAAGACTGACTTATAGGTCACGTAGCCTATTAACTCAAGTACACCATTAATGCTTGGACTTGAACCAAGGTACTTATCCAGGGGTGAGGCATTGATGTACTCCATGTATGCCAAAACCACAGCAATTATCATCAAGATTAGGCCAATGGCTATTAAGACTAACCCCAAACCCCTCCCCTTACGCTCCTGGGCATGTTGATACGGGTAATTGTAGGGTGGCTGCATTGCTCATTCAACACTGGGAATCTTAAAAGGGTAACGTAGATACTGGGTCTTGAATTCGTTAGGTTTATAAGCAACGCATTAATGAAGCTTCATGACGGCGTTCATTTTTATTACAGGCGGAGTAATGAGTAGTGTTGGTAAGGGCATTACCACGGCGTCCATAGCTAAGATCCTCCAGGTTAGGGGCCTCTCGGTAACCGCCATTAAAATAGACCCATACTTAAACGTGGACGCTGGTACAATGAACCCCTACCAACATGGTGAGGTTTACGTAACCGCCGATGGTGGCGAAACAGACCTTGACCTTGGGCACTATGAAAGGTTCCTCGACGTTGAACTATCCAAGAACCACAATATAACCTCCGGGCAGGTTTACCTAAGCGTCATTAATAATGAGCGGAAGGGGTCCTACCTGGGGCAGACTGTCCAGTTAATCCCACACGTAACCAATGAGATTAAGGCTAGGATTAGGTCAATAGCCAGTGAGGGCTGGGACGTGGTGGTGGTTGAGATAGGGGGCACTGTGGGTGATTACGAGAGCCTACCATTCCTAGAGGCCGCTAGGCAGATGAGGCTTGAGGAGAATGGTAGGGTTGCGTTTGTTCACGTGGCGCCGGTGCTGATACTTGACGTAACCGACGAGTTCAAGACAAAGCCACTCCAACACAGCGTCATGGAGCTTAGGAGGGTTGGGATACAACCCGACATAATAGTGGTTAGGTCAACCAAACCCATAAGCAGTGATGTTAAGGCTAAGGTATCCCTATTCACCAACGTGCCCCAGCGACTCATATTCAACTCCTACAACGTAGACACCATATACAGGGTACCCCTGATACTTGATGAACAGGGGTTGGGTGATAGCCTCACCGAGCTGCTTAGGGCTAAGGTGAATGAGCCTAATTGGGGTGACTGGCCCAAGTTGGTTGATGCAATGATTAACGCCACGGAGGAGGTTAGGGTAACGTTATGCGGTAAGTACGTTAAGTTGAGGGACTCCTACATAAGCATCGTTGAGGCTATTAAGCATGCGGCGGCCTGGCTGGGGGTTAAGCCTAGGATAATTTGGTGTGACTCAGAGGAGGTGGAGAAGGACCCAGATGCACTCACTAAGACCGAGACCGACGCCTACATCATACTCCCAGGCTTCGGCGCCAGGGGGGTTGAGGGGAAGATTATGACCATTAGGCACGCCAGGGAGAACAACATACCCACGTTGGGCATTTGCTACGGCATGCAACTGTCGGTGGTGGAGTACGCAAGGGACGTGCTTGGTCTTAAGGATGCCCACACCACCGAGGTCAACCCCGACACAGCTAACCCAGTCATAGACATAACACCGGAGGAGAAGGGCATCGATAAAATGGGTGGGACCATGATACTCGGTAATAGGGATATTAACATTGTTGAGGGCAGCATCATGCATAGGGTTTACGGTTCCCTGAGGATTAAGGAGAGACATAGGCACAGGTATGAGGTTAACCCGAGGTACTTTAAGCAGCTTCAGGAGGCTGGGTTAGTGTTCTCGGCCATGAGGGCTGATGTACCTAGGGTTGAGGCCATTGAACTCCACAACCACTACTTCTTCATAGCAACCCAATTCCACCCAGAATTCAGGAGTAGGTTAACGAGACCCCACCCATTATTCCTAGCCCTACTTAAGGCTGCCTTATCCTGGAGGCGCGGTGAACCGTCACCCTACACCGGTGTTACTCCTCATTAACCACGGGATTCCTGAGTAGGCCAATGCCCTCAACCTCAGCCTCAACCACGTCACCGTGCTTAAGGAACTTACCCTTCGGGAAGCCGACACCAGCAGGGGTCCCCGTGGATATGTAGTCACCGGGCTTAAGGGTAATGCCCTGGGATGCCCAGTGTATTAGTTCAGGTATCTTGAATATTAAGTCCCTTGTGTTTCCATCCTGCTCCACAACACCATTAACCCTAAGGGTGAGCCTGAGGTTGTGTGGGTCAGGTACCTCATCCCTGGTGACCACGTATGGGCCGACGGGCATTGCCCCATCCATGGACTTACCGTGTATCCAATCCATGCCGAACTGGTCCATTGATGGGAACTGCCAATCCCTCATGGATATGTCGTTAGTCACCACGTAGCCGAAGACGTGGTTGAGGGCATCCTTAACATCAATGTACTTACCCCTCCTCCCAATAACCACACCAAGCTCAACCTCCCAATCAACCTTATTGGACGCCTTAGGCTTAACTATGGGTTGCCCATTACCAATCAACGCATTCCTGAACTTAGGGAAGAAGTAAGGCCTCTCAGGGGGCTTTGTGCTACTCTCCTCACCATGAGCCCTATAATTAACCGCAACGCAAAGAATCTTCTCTGGGTCAGTTACAGGTGGAAGCCAGTTAATTGAAGCCGGGTTAATGAGCAAGTCCCCCCTACCAGACTTAATAGCCCTATCACCCAGCTCGCTAATGAGCCTAAGGGCCGGCTCACCACTCTCAATCAACCTCCTCATTGAGTAAAGGAAGTCCGGCGCCGACTCAGCCTCGTAAATTGCCAGGTAGGCCTTGGGTAAGTCCACTATGCCCCTGCCTGTGTATAGGCCAACCTTAACAACCCCATTAACCTCAAAGGTTAACAGCCTCATAACTGAGCCCAGTAGCCAGTTGTAAATAAGCATTAACCCAATTGAATAATCGTTAAATACCAAGCAACCATGACACTGAAGTATGACCACCCCCCTCATCGTTACCGCAGCCGTAGTGGCGATATTGATGCTTCACCCAATAGCAGTATTAATATACGACGTGCACAATTACGTAACCTACAGGAAAAGGGGGATACGGAATATTAAACCCAGTGAATGCATTAACGGCGGCACCTTAAGCGTGATAATACCGACGTGGCATGAGCAGTTAAGCACTGTTGTTAACGCTGTCAAGAGGGCACTGGGTTTTAACTGGCCTGGCCCCATTGAGGTCGTAGTGGTGTCTGATGATGAGGAGGATTACGTTAATGAGCTTAGGCGCAGCCTCAGTGGCATTGGGGGTAACGTTAAGGTGCTTAGGAGAACTGTTAAGCAAGCTGGGAAGGCTGGGGCCCTTGACTATGGATTCAGGCACTCAAGCGGCGACTACGTGTTAACCATGGACGTGGACTCGCTCATAGACCCAAACCTCCCCATAGACGCCTGCAGCCTAATGAACAGGCATGTGGTTGCCGTGGCCGGTAGGTGGTATGGTTATAATAGGGACACCTTAGTCTCAGAGGCCGTTTCAGCATCAATGAGGGTGGCGGTTGACACTATACAGGGTGGTAGGAGGGCCAGGGGTCTACCTGCGTTTGTTGTTGGGACTGGCACGGTATTTAAGGCAAGTGTGCTTAAGGATGTTGACGCCTGGGGTGGTAGTGGCCCCCAGGACGACGTATATGTATGGCTTAAGTTAATTTCAAGGGGTTACGATGTAGATTTCATCGATGGTGAGGTGGTTGGCGTGGAGAACCCCAGAACCTACAGTGTCTTTAAGTTCCAACAGAGTAAATGGGCCTATGGGGTGGCTGACGCGTTAAGAAGAATGATGGGCAAGTTACTGAGGAGTAGAGCTGAGGCTAGGGTTAAGTTGGATGCTTTAATGCTCCTAACCCAATACATAACCCCAGGACTCTTTGTTTTAAGTAGCCTAATCGTGAGCGCCTCATCACTGGCCCTGGGGGGTCTCGTGGGGCTAGTTACACTACCGCTACTACTCCTATACGGTGCACTGGCGTTCATCTACGGCTACATACCGCTTAGGCATGGGGAGGGGGGTTTAAACATGTACTCCGCCGGCAGGTCATCGGCAATGGTAATGGCCATGGGTCTACAGGTCCTTTACTCATACGTAAGGGGGTTGTTGGGGCTTCGGTTCAGGGGTTGGGATGTGACACCCAAGGGTGGTTTAGCCATCATCAAGTCACCGCCCATTGAGACCATAATGCTGGTACTATTCACACTACTCCTAACCCTAAACCTGCTCCACGGCTACTTAGCATCGGCCCTATGGGCTGCTGTTGGCGATGCACCCTACATTTATGTTCACTACAGGTTCGCCAGGGAGATACTATGAATGGGTAAGGTTTCTCACGTAACACAATGCTAATCTACATTCAACGTAGCAATTTCCCTAGTTACCTCAATGATTAACCTGGTTGGGCTTAGGAAAGCATTTAAGCCCCCTCAACCTGAGCCTCCGTGTCGGATAAATTTGATGAGGTGATAGCGGAGTTAGGCTACTACTGGCCGAGTTTCGACATTTACAGGGGTAAGGTGGAGGTGGGCGGCTTCTACGACTACGGCATGTTGGGCGTCCTACTGAAGAGGAATATTGTGGAGAAGTGGAGGAGGATGTTCATACTGCCTTACATGGACTTCACGTACGAGGTGGAAACACCCATGATAATGCCCGGCATAGTCTTCGAGGCCAGTGGTCATGTCGAGAACTTCACCGACTACCTGGTAACCTGCAGTAAATGCGGCCGCAGGTACAGGGCTGACCACCTCATTGAGGAGGAGTTGGGTAAGAGGGGGATTAAGGTCAAGACGGAGGGCCTTAATGAGGAGGAGTTAACAGGCTTAATCAGGAAGCATGGAATTAAGTGCCCAGTTTGCGGTGGCGAGTTAACCAGCGTCCAGAGGTTTAACCTACTGTTTAAAACAACCATAGGCCCCTACAGTGAGAACACAGGCTACCTGAGGCCAGAGACGGCTCAGGGCATGTTCGTCAACTTTAACAGGATATACAGGGTGATGGGGAAGCTACCCATTGCCGTGGCCCAGATCGGCAAGGTAGGTAGGAATGAGATATCGCCCAGGCAGGGGTTGGCTAGGTTGAGGGAGTTTTCGCAGATGGAGATTGAACTCTTCTTCGACCCCCAAAGCAGCTCATGCCCATACCTAGGTGACGTCGAGGACGTTGAGTTGAGGCTACTGACCGAGGAGGACGTGGCCAAGGGTGTTAGTGAGCCTAGGGTTGTTAGGCCAGGTGAGGCTGCTGAGAGGGGTTATGTGGCTAATGAGTGGATGGCCTTCTACATGGCCCTGGCCGTCAAATTCCTCGAGAGCCTTGGGGTGCCCTGGGAAAGGCAGCTGTTCATGGCTAAGCTACCCAATGAGAGAGCCCACTACGCAAGGATGGTGTACGACCAGTTGGTTAAGACGGAGCGCTTCGGGTGGCTTGAGGTTAGTGGACACGCCTACAGGGGTGACTATGACCTGAGTAGGCACGCCACCTACAGTGGGCAGGATATTTCAGCGGTTAGGAGACTTAAGGAGCCTAGGATCGTTGAGGAGTATAGGGTTTACCCAAACCCATCCAGGATCAGGGAGGTTTACGGTGAACAAGCCCCCCTAGTCCTAAGGGCGCTGGCTGGGGTTAATGCCAAGGAACTGGCCGAGGAGTTGACCAATAGGGGTGAGGCCATTGTTAATGGCTATAGGGTGACTAGGGACATGGTCTTCGTTAAGGTTGAGCAGAGGAGAATCAACACAGAAAGGTTCATACCGCACGTGGTTGAGCCATCCTTCGGCGTGGATAGGATAATCTACGTGACCCTTGAAAACGCCTACACAACCATCGAGGGGAGGGTTGTGCTTAAGCTACCGAGGGACATAGCACCAGTCACGGTGGCTGTCCTACCGATAGTGAGTAGGGATGACTTAGCTAAGGTGGCTAGGGGGATTAGGGACACATTAATTAACGAGGGAATCGTAGCCGTTTATGATGACAACGGCACCATAGGGGCCAGGTACGCCAAGTGGGATAGCCTAGGCACACCACTAGCCGTAACCGTGGACACGGACACGTTGAAGGACAACTCAGTCACGGTTAGGGATAGGGACACTAGGATGCAGGTGAGGGTAGGCATGGGTGAACTAGTTAACGTGATTAGGGAACTTGTCAAGGGTAAGCCAATTAATGAACTAGCCAGGGAGAGGAACCTACCCCTAATAACCAAGGGTGGACACTAATAGGCTTAAGGTTAAGTTAACATCAGTACCCTCATGGCCTGGGCCACACCACGTTAATCCCCATGGAGCTTGCCACAGCAGCCACGGCATCAGGGTTCTTGTCATGTATGAACGGTGTTACCACATACACAGCATCAATCCTCCTGTCCGTGACTGTGCTGAACAACTCCACCTTTCTCCTTATCTGCTGTAAGTCACCCCTCTTCAGGGCTGAGGTTATCTCAACGGCTAGGGTCCTCCCATCCTTAATGACTATGTCCAACTCAACCTCACTTGGGTATCCGTAGACGTAGCCCTTATCATCGTAATAAACCCACCTGTCCACGGTATACCCCGCATCCTTAAGCAGCTCCCTAAC
>OGCG01000925.1_pt1 | contig 16116 bp, 15 predicted proteins | sample 1570061 | NCBI WGS metagenome assembly OGCG01 (sample SAMN06268698, study PRJEB24515) | hot springs metagenome | isolation source: Joseph's Coat, Yellowstone National Park, Washington, USA | place: USA:Joseph's Coat, Yellowstone National Park, Washington, USA
AGTTGAGTTTAGGGTCCTTAAGTTGATTTGCAGCGGCTACAGCCTAGCCAAGGAGATTGTTAAGGGCTATGCCTCAAGGTTCAACGAGGCAATATCCCTACCAACGGTTGAGAGGACGCTGGCTAAACTAAGAAGCAAAAGGCTCGTCAATGGTAAACCAGTCGGCAAAGCCCTAATGCATGAGACAACCGAACTAGGCAAGTTAATTGCATGTGGTTAAGCACATCGTGATGAAGTCGCTGGATTGCTGGAGGTGATGATGGGATTTTGAAACTGCTTAGAGTGGTGGCGAGTAGGTTACTGGTTATGTTAACGTAACTGAAGCCTTAAAGTTTTACCTAACTACACTATGAGAGAAAGCCTCGTGAAGAGGGTGCAGGTTTTCAGTGCAATAACCTTAAATCAGCCCACAAGTCGCATATGGTGAATGAGGGGGAGGTTTCAGTGCCTGGATGGCTTCCTATGACCCCCTTCCCGCCTTGGGGAGGCGGGGTTTCACGCCGGGGGTCTCGGGCGTTAACCCCTCTTTGGGATTACTAAAAACCCTAGTAGAGCTGGTGTTTATAAACCCATCCCACGTAGTGAGGCAACCCCACCCTAGAAGGGGCGAGGCTTGGCATGCCTGTCACGGATCGGTTACTGATGATTATTGCTCTAGTATTGTTTGGCCTAGCCCCACTCGCCTACTTCATTAGTGCCGCATTCTTCAAGGTGCCCATTGTAGTTGCCCGTAAACTTATGGACGAGGGGTTTGTGGCATTCGCCACCGCATTATTTACATGGATAGGCCTATTAGCCATTGAGAACTTTACATTATTAATCCTGGGGCTTAGGGGGTTAGCGTATGCGCTACCCGCATTGATTAATGAGCTTAAGCTCCCTAGGGAGGTTGATCAATGCATGATTGAGCACTTCAGTGGTGATGCGGCTGAGGTGCTTAGTAGGGTGTATAAGCACCTCCTCCTACTCCTCGCTATATACCTACTCCTCATATTCTCTGCCTTCATCACTACCACTTACTTTGCATTCATCCTAGCTGGCTATTCAGTATTATCATTATCATCATTTATGGAGTTTGCTTATGGGACTGTCACGGAGACTGCAGTAAGGACTGTCTTGGGGGTTCTTGGTGTGGTACTCGCCATAGTCTTCTCCGTGGGTTCCTGGTTCATCGGGGGTCGCCTTGAACTTAATGAGGCTATCCTAGGCTTCATCCACAACGTCAGGTTCTTCGTACTTGAGTGGTTCACGTTCACCATACTCATAATCATAGTCTCAATGGCAATACCACCTTTCTACGCCGTGTTATTACCCATACCACTAACCCTGGCAATCACAATAAGCCTCACGGCATACCTAACACTAGCCACCACAGTAATCGAGTACATGCAATTACTGAGGAGGTAAGGCTAAGGTGGATTGAGCAGGCTTAGCATAATGCCTCATGCATGACCTACGCTTAACCATTCTTTGACTTTAGCATTTATAGCAGCATTAATTACCGTGTTCCTTCGCCTTGATAATAACCATGATTCAGACGGCAGTAATCATTGATACCATAGCCAATGCCTTTAAAGCCCAGTGGTAAGGTGGCCATGATCTTTATAGGGTTGTGGGTTTGACCTATGGGTTTAAATTCAGGTTAGGGTTTAGAGTTTAATGGGCGATAATCACCTAGCGAATATCGAGGGCATGATGAGAACCATGAAGCGACTGTATAAGATCTCAATTATCCTAGCCGGCTTTAGCTTAGCACTATCCATCGCAGCAATTCTCCTAGTCCTAGTGTGGTGGGTAGTAATGACTCCCACCGTAGTAGCATTACTTGCTTCATTACTGCTAACTTTATTACTGCTATGGTTATCCATTAACCCAGTCTTAATACACATCAACTACGGGATTACTGAGATTAGTGCGGGGTTAGTCTTAGGTGTCATAAAGGATTTAGACACTGACCGTTTAATGCAGTTAGTTAATGAGTTCTCAAGCTTCGTTACTAAGTTTCAAGAGTTTAGTATTGCCGAATACTTCATTGTATTTTCGGGCTTCTTTAGCATATTATTTTATACAACCGCTTTATCGCTTGGCTCCGTTTCGTTGGGGCTGTTTGTCACTACCTCCACCTTTGTCTTATCGGCATCAATATCCATTATCATAGTCCTTGGAAGTCACTATGGTGAATTGATTAGGGAGGTTTACTTGAATCCCAAGTACCCGCAGCAATTACTTAACTTGATAAGGAGTGAAGAATTAACAAAGCGTTCACTATTCGCCATGTTCATAGCCCCCATAGTCTTAATCCTGTTGTTACTACCATTAGTTCTATCAACCACAATAACGAGAGAACACCCAATATCCATTATTCTACCCTCGCTATATTTTGCCCTTGCATCAAGTGAGCTGATTACCGCAATTCAATGGTTAGTATCAGTACTGGTGGGTAGGAGCACTACACAACTCTTCCGTATGGCCACTCAATTGGGGACCCAGGGTGAGGGAAACAGGCAATGAATCCTGGCCTTAGTGTTTGATGCTAAGGTTTTTATTTCATTAAGTAGTGTAAGCCCTAGGTGTGGTTAACCCACTAGGTGAGTATTATGAGGGTGTTAAGGGATTGATTAGGAGTAGGTGCGGTGATGGTGTAGCTCTCGTGCTAAGCCCACCACTGACCCAAGCTGACAAGTTGGTGGATGAATTAAGGAGGGAGTTGGGTGAGGGTAAGGTTAGGCATTACATAATCGGCAGTAAGGGCAAGAAGGAGGAGGCCAAGCCTCTCGTGGGCATCCTCAAGAGGATTAAGGACTCAATGATGAGGAGAGGTGAGGGTTTGGTTGCTGATGAGAAGTTAATGAATGAGTTAAGGGCTTTGCTTGGTGATGATTTGGTTAGTGGTGTCAAGCCTGACTGCATCATACCCTACTACATAGCGTGGGATGATGCGAGGGATTACGTGAACAAAATGGGCATCGATGAGGGAGTTAAGAATGCGTTGATGTTAATAACCAACGGGTTTGAGAGTGAGGGCAAGAGGATTACTTGGTTTGGACTCGACTACATACCCGAGGAACTTGTGGAGGAGGCAATGAGAGCGAAGAGCGAGGATGTTGAGGGGTGGATAAAGGCATACCTAAGCATCGTCTCGAAGCTTGACCTAGATGGTGGGGTTTTACATGATGTGAAGATGGTGTTTAAGAGGTTCATTGGGTTTATCGAAACTTCCCTACCAGTAATTGGCCAAGTAATGCATGCTGTGCCGGAGCTTTTTATGCAGATGGGTACTGTTGCCCTATCATTCATTAATTCACTCACTAAGGATGAGGTGCACGCCTTCAGGGACATCATCGATGCGGTGAAGAGCCTTAAGGCGTTGAGGAGAGGTGAAGACCTAAACACCCTCGGTAAATTAATAGCCTACAAACTAGCTGTGGACATGGAAATACCCTATGAGGTTGTTCACAACGTTCTAGCAGGCTTCGCTAGGTTGGCTGATGATGTGTTGAGGGATATTGAGGAGAGGTTAGACATCATTGAGATTAAGTCACAATCCATAGAAGGTGCATTTAGGGTTTACGATAAAGGTGGCTTCGAGAGCGATTCCGAGGCACACCCAGGAATTTTAATCATAAACGATGAATTGCTAATTCAAGGTAGCGTGATTGGTGAGAGTGCATTGGAAACCTATAGGGTTGTTACAACCAGGGGCTTTAACGACCTGAGGAATGAGGTGCTAAGGAGGCTTAATGATGAGGGTGTCGTGGTTCTGGTCGGTCCCAGGGGTATTGGCAAGACAACACTAGCCGCATACGTAACATGGCCCCTCTTCAGGGAGGGTGGGCTCGGGTTCATGGTTAATGTGAAGGATATCGAGGAGGTAGGTGACGAGTTCACTGGCTTCATAGGCTACTACCTAGGTAATAAGTATGATGATAAGTACGGTGATTTGCTCGTGGTTTACGACCCATCAACGACGAAGACATACTCACTGGCGGATAAGAAGACCGAGGTGCCAAAGGGGATAAGCAATACCATAAACACACTCCTAGGGTATATTGCGGAGGACGAGAGGGTGAGGGGTAGGGTGAGGCTCCTAGTAGTCCTACCCACGGACATACACCAAGCCTTGTCACAAGACCTGAGGGATAGGTTGGGCAAATACGTGCTCAACCTAGAGGAGAGGGGTTTCCTCAAGGACCCCGAGTTCCTCGCCGCGGTGGTTATGGAGTACGCCAGGGGCTGCAGCATTGATTATGGCGAGGCTAAGGCGTTGGCTGACGAGATCTTGGCTAAGTTCAGTGAGGGTTACGCCCTAATAGCCAGGCTCGCCGGAACCCTAATCGCAAGCAAGCACAGATGCAATATCGATGATGCGAGAAGGGTCATTGATGAGTCGAGAGGAAACGCCCACTACTTCATACTACGATACATAAACGGGTTATTCAAAGTCGATAAGAACCCCGACGTTGCTAAGACCTTGGTCAAAATCTTCGCATTGAGGAGGCCATTCGTTGATTCAGCAAGTCCTGGTGACCCAATACTAACGCCCAGCATTGTCGAGTTGATGGGTGTTAGTGAGCTGAGTGGTTGGTTGGCTATTAGGCAGCACGACCTAATCGAGGACTCGATAGGGGAGCTACTTAAGTGCATTGTAAGTGAGGGCTAGGAATGTAAGAAATTTGATGATACGTCGTTAAAGCCTTGGAGGGAGGCTCATGTACCCAAGATAAGAAGTAGGGCTGATGCCGTGAAATACTTCGCAAGGAAACACGGTAAAAGATTCATTGAAAAAATAAGAAGGCATAAAAACTGCTGGAAAAGAGCCGCGTTAATCATTGGACTCCCCTGGGGTAGGTTTGTTGGAGTGCCTAGGCCCGAAGACATGCCTGAGGACCTATTTGAGTATGTTGCTGAGTCCCTTGGTGATGCTTTAAGGGAATGCGGTGTTGATGATTACCTACTTGTTGGTAACGAAATACCGCCATTAATACGGGACCTAATCGACGATCACGCACATGTCTTAGCCGAGGCATTCATTGATAAATACGGTGAGGCTGTTGCTGAGATAATAGGATCTTTAACATCTTCAGGATTAAGGGCGGACATCATGGTATTGAGGAGCTTTATGGTCTTGGGCTAGCCTTTATAACTGTCAGAGCCGCTGAGATGGGTGCGCAAATCGAGCCCAGTGATGCCGATGTTATATTGCACATAGCGTCATTCCTCGTAAGTAGATATTCACTGCCACACTACATTATTCTAATACTGCGTGCCTTAAAGCCGTTGCGCGATAAGGCACCACATAGATACATTCAACTACTAAACTTCGCATCGAACATATTGTTCCATGACCTTGAGGCGATCGAGTACATATTTCATGAGTTAAATGAAGTTCTGGACAAATACGGTCAAAGTATTGAGGGGCATGCTTACTCCCTCGTATATGCAATAAATACATACGCCGTCCTTCTTAATGAACTCGATGTTTATTTCAAAGATGAGGTTGGGGGTGTATATGATAGGATCGCTGATCTACCCAATAAATTGGGCAAGTTAAATTCCGTCCTAGGCATCATTGCATGGGCGTATGCATTAGCTCCACTGTTACCAGTGATAGTGCCTGAACATGTGAGGGAGCTTATGGCAGAGAAGTTAGGCGTTAATGTGGTTGATAAGGCTATTAAGGTTCTCAAGAAGTTAGATAACTTGAAGAAGAACGTTCAAGAGTTAATGGGAGACAAGGAATTCATGAGTTTTGTCGAATCTATTTACTTAAAGGCTGATGAGAGGACAGTTAGGAAAACTATCTTGGATATAACATATTATCTTAAGATACATTCAATGCTTTATAGGCCTTATATTGAGAAGACCTGGAGCTACTTCGAGTAGGATAATTGAGGAGTATATGGAAATCGGTAACTATGACGACTACATAGACTAGTCTTAGTTGGGCATTGCGTGCTGAGGCTATTGAGGGCTCGTTAGTTGGTGGTAAACTGGTTGATGAGATTCGGCAATTGTACGAGGAGACCTTTAATAAGAAGCCTTTCACGCGCACGGCTAGGTATCTCAGTATTGTATCGGGTACACTTGGTAATTACCTCGTGTCCCTAGCCCTAACAGGCAACTACGAAAAGATCAACGAGCTGCTTGAGGAGCATTGGTAAGTGCTGAACGCCTACAAGAAAGTCTCGGTCCTGACCAGGCTAACGCTCAACGCTCTACTCGGTTCAAAGGACATAAAGGATCAAATAGGCAGTCAGCTTAAGGATGAGCTTAGTGTCAACCCTGAGGAGTTGATTAATGCCTTTGGATATGAAATGAAGGATGAGTTTCTGCCTGCGTTAAGGGTTGCCTTCGGGGATGGTAAGGCCTGAGGATGGATATGAGGAATGCAGGTCGATTAAGGATTCAACGAAAAGGAAGGATTGTATAGGTGCCGTCTTGGCTGCCGCAGATGACAGCGATGCCATTTGGTGGTTAAGATGGGAACTAATTTACAATCTTTACAAACGGATTTTAGAGAAGGAGAGCTCAGGTTGGCTTAGGGAGTTTGGTTTTTGACGTCAATGCTATGATTAGTGAATTTGGGAACTTGGTGTATGGGCTTGATGGCAAGTCCTTAGTCCAACTAATAGCCCCCACAGGTTCAATTGTTCATTTAGCCCTAATGCTCCACGCATTGATTAATGGCGATGGGAGGCTAGCCAAGGCACACTCACTCTATGGGGCAGTGGAGGCTCTAAGTAAGTCGGCATGAAGTTGTTCCTTGAGGCCTATAAGGCCTGTCGCGATTTAAATAGCGAGCCATTCAGACGCGCTGTTGCTAAGCTCTTTTTCTTTCACGTTTAATCCTTGGTCGGTCAGCTGAGGAGCTAAATAGACCCTATGTGAGAACGGGGCTTTTCATATCTTGTGAGAAAACCTCTTGATAGCTAGAAACGTCCTTGTTGACGATTTCCCGCTCTCGGTCATTGATGAGGAGTTTTGACTGTCCAGCCACTGGCGTACTTGGCCACGTTCTTAGGGCGCCATTAATAAGAGGTTAATTATGGCGTGAGCAGTGTCATAGAGTTCGCGGAGCCCTATACACACGTCAGTTGAGGTTGAGGCCGTAATAGGAGTCTCACCGACCCGCTATTCCACGGCCTGGAGGCAAACTACAGGCTTGGTCAAGCCAAACGCACCGCCGACCTTTAACGATTACACGCTTTTCACTGGGGTGATCGCCATTTAGGCCGCCCTTGCCTGTGGCCGCTCAACTACCACATGGAAAAGCCTTTGAGCCTACATAGGGCTTAGAACCTCATAGCGTTCAGAGGGGCCTGCTCAAGCTTGAACTCTAAGGTTAATAGCTACCGACAGCATCACGCAAGCCCTTGCCGTCAAGCCCTTGCTGTAGGCTATTAGAGTTGCTAAGGTGTCAACAATGGACTGACGAGAACGTCATGTAAAACCTCTATTACTAGCCAGCTTTTGGTCGTACGCTGATCAAAAAGCCATTCTGGCTTAGGAGGGCCATAGTCCGTCAGAGCGTTGACAGGCCCCTTTATGCGGAAAACCGCTGCGGAATTGGCAGGGCTGGCAGCGACGGACACGCGAGGAGGGCTAGGCTCTGGCAGGCTGCTAAGTCCTACGAGGCCCAGCAACTCTAGGTCGCTCAGGCCTCATCGTTTAGGCCCTTTAGGTCCTAAGCTTGTTAACTCCCCAGTTTACAACGACTTAGGCCTCCGGCAGCTCGAGGCCATAGGACCTTGAGGCCTATAGGCATGATGACGCGACGGTCGCTGCATGGTAGGCTTAACAGCCATGAGTCCGACGCGCTGGCAGCTACGAAGTTCCTGACCTGCTCTTAGGGGACCCATAAGGCTGTTTAGTTTCTTTGCGTTGCTACGCTTTACCTCTTTCGGTACCTCAATGGGGCTCTTTAGATATTGGATTTAAGGGTAGTCGTAGGGCTACTCGTTCACCGCTGTTCCGCTGCCTCCACGCCTCAACATCTCAATGAATTCTTCGCATTCGCTGCCGATTTCGAGGGGGTCCTTCCCTCATTATCCCTTATGGTGGGGTCAGCCCCATGGTCAAGAAGAACCCTAGCCGCATCGGCACAATCGGCGCAAGCCGCGTCATCTTTGCAATTACTAGCCGCTTTGCAACGCAAGCAGTGCAACAGCGCCGGAAGCGGAGGGGGCATTGCCTTCTACGCCTTGCACGTTCGGGTCCGCGCCATGCTCAAGCAGAAGCTTTACAACATCGGGGTGACCCCCCAATGCCGCATAATGTAACGGCGTTTCGCCAATATCATCTCTTATGTTCGGATTCAAGCCGCAATCTAACACCAATCGTTTTACCTCATCAAGATCACCGCTTGCAGCGGCCGAGAATAACCTCCCTTCTTCGCAACTAGTGGGCACCGTTCACCTCCTCTACACTATTGATATGCGTGTTTGTTCTTAAAGCTTATCGGCGCCACGCCTCCCGCTTCTAGCCCGCTCACTGGCCATATAGGGGTAACCAAGATCAGACCTGCCAGCGCCGCTGTGAGTAGTGAGGAAACGCTTGAAGTAGCCGTCTGAGGGGCTTGATGGCTGGTTCTCGTGGACGTTGCCGTAGTGGACGTACTAGTCGTGGCGACCTGCACGTACATTGGCCGCGCCGACACGATAGGGCCGCGTCAGAGAGTCGCCCGAGTCCTTTTACAGGCTGAACTGAAAACCTCCTCACGGCGTAAGCACGGCGATACCGGCAGCCTACGCCTTCAGGTACCTGGCGCCCTATAATGATGAGAAGTTCAGGCTGGTGGCCAGGCAGCTCGGCCTTGACGACAGCGGGACCCCGAGGCAGGTGGGGGAGAGGATATTTGACTTCTACATGAAGCTGCTCGAGGACCTTCACGTCCCGACGAACCTGAGGGAGATAGGGTTCACAAGAGCTGACCTAGACGCGCTGGTTGAGGGGGCCTGGGCGCAGCAGAGGCTCCTGGTGCTTTCACCCAAGGCCATCTCTAAGGAGGACCTAAGGGCCTTATTCGCGGAGATGCTCTGAGGCGCAGGGCGGCCTTGTTCGGCAGGCTGATAAGGGTCGACCTGAGCTCAGGGAGGTCAACGGCTGAGCAGGTGCCTGAGGCTGAGGTCAAGGCCTTCCTGGGAGGCAGGGGCCTCGGGCTCAGGCTCGGGTGGATGACGGGCTTCAGGAGGGGGCACGACCCCTTTTCCCCTGAGGCCCCCTTCATACTCGCCTCCGGCCCCCTGGCTGGCACCGGCATACCGATGTCCTCAAGGGCCGTCGCGGTGTTCGTGTCGCCGCTGACCATGAGGTGGAGCTACTCAACGGTCGGCGGCTCCATAGCTGTTGACATGAGGTACGCGGGGGCTGACGTCCTGCTCGTGACGGGCAGGGCGCCCAGGCCCTCCTACATACTGGTTGAGGACGGGAGGGCCGAGGTCAGGGACGCCTCGGACCTCTGGGGCCTCGGGACCTTTGAGGCGGAGAGGAGGCTGAAGGACGTCCACGGAAGGGAGTCATCGGTCGCCGTCATAGGGCCCGCCGGGGAGAACCTGGTCAGGTTCGCCTCGATAAACCACGAGACCTGGAGGCAGTTCGGGAGGACGGGCGGAGGCGCCGTCATGGGCTCGAAGAACCTTAAGGCCGTGGTCTTCGTGCCAGGGTCCTTCAGCGTCGAGGCCTACGACCCTGAGGCCACGTGGCAGCTCGTCAACGAGATGACCGAGAGGCTGAGGGAGGGGGCTAAGTCGTACAGGGACAACGGGACGCTCGGGACGATCGACGCCGCCAACGGCACGGGCTTCTTCCCCTCCCTCTACTGGAGGGAGGTCAGGCTCCCGGGCTGGGAGAGGATATCGTGGTTCAGGGCCCTGAGGAGCCTCTACTATGTGCCCTGGAGGGCCACCTGCAAGCACTGCCCAGTGGCCTGCCACAGGCTCCTTTACTCGAGGAGGTACGGGCACGTCTACGAGCTGGAGTACGAGACGACTATGGCCTTGGCGGGCCTCACGGGCGTGGCTGACCCTGACGAGCTCCTGAGGCTGGCCTCAGCGGTTGACGACCTGGGCATGGACACCATATCGGCCGGCAACGCGCTCGCGCTGGCGGCCCACCTGAGGGAGAAGGGCATTCTGGACCAGGGCCCCAGGTTCGGGGACGCCGAGGGCATGCTGAGGCTAGCTGAGGACATAGCCTACAGGAGGGGCCTGGGCAAGGCGCTGGCCGAGGGCGTGAGGGAGGCGGCGAGGGCCCTCGGGGCCCCTGAGGAGGCCGTTGAGGTGAAGGGCCTTGACCCAGCTGGCTATGACCCCAGGTCGCTGAAGGGCATGGCGCTTAACTACGCCGTCTCCGAGAGGGGCGCCGACCACCTGTGGGCCAGCGCCTACGCCGTCGACATACCTGGCCTGGCGGGCGGCAGGCAGGCGACGGGGGAGGAGAAGGTGAGGGCAGTTATGGACCTAGAGGAGAGGAACGCGATATACGACAGCGCTCCCCTCTGCAAGTTCGGCAGGAACTCCTACAGGTGGCCTGAGCTAGTCAAGGTGATCAACGCCGTCACAGGCTTCGGCTACACCGAGGACGGCCTTAGGGAGGTCGCGAGGAGGATAATAGTTTTCCACAGGCTCATAAACGGCACCACGAGGGATGAGGACAGGCTGCCGCCCAGGTGGCTGAGGGAGCCCGTTGAGTTCGAGGGGTCACGCCTAGTTGTGACCGAGGCCGAGTGGGAGGGCATGCTAGGCCTCTACTACAGGCTCAGGGGCTATGACGAGAATGGAAGGCCTAAGGAGGAGACCCTGAGGGCCCTCGGGATACCCTAGCGGACTATTATCACCGTGACGGGGGCGTTGGCGGCGACGGCCATAGCCGTAGAGCCTATGTTAATGTCGCTCACCGTTAGCCCCCTCGCCCCCATTATCACAGCGTCGTACTTGCCCGTCCCGAGCTCCTTGAGGACCTCGTTGGCGGGGCTCGTGAACCCGTCAAGCCTCACGGCCTTGAACTCGTAGGCGGCCCTGCCAGCGACCCTGGCCTCCACGGCCTTCCTCACCTGCTCAGCGCCGTCATAGGTGGCCGCGAGGACAGTTATCCTGGAGCCGTAGCGCCTGGCGAAGTCAACGGCCAGCTCGAGGGCCTTCAGGCTGCTCTCCGACCCGTCCACCGGGACCAGGACCTCCCTGAACCAGAAGCTAACGTAGTACGTGGGCTCGCTCACGCCAGCCTCCCCCTCATTATACCCAGGGTCGAGTCTGTAAGCCTTACTGTCTCCTCCCTGCTGGCGGCCGACATGACAGCCCTTATGGCATCAACGTTCTCGGGCACGACCACGGACTCCTGGTGAACAGCGTACATAAGCGACACCTCGCCCCCGCTGGCGTTTATTGACTCCTCGAAGACCATGACCTCAGGCATGTCGCCCCTCTTCCTCCCCAGGTCCCTCCCTACCTCAAAGAGGTGAGCGGTTCCCTCGACGCCCAGCTCGGGCGGAACGAGGACGATCCTGGGGGACCCTGAGAGGGCCCTCACCACGTCCTCCCTCGTGACAGGCTCCCTGAGGTAGGCGTAGATGAAGTGCATGTGCATCAGCGTGGTCGGGGCCACGACGGCCATTGTGAATATGTCGAGGTCCCTGAGGACAGTCTTGACGTCCCTCGCGTGGTGGCTGGGCGACCTGGCTGGGTTCGGGAGGAGGGAGTTTATCGGGCCCCTCTTGACCTCCTTGGTCTCAGCGGCCCTCCTGACGATTACGGCCCTGACCCTCTCAACCCTTGAGAGCGATGAGAGGGAGCAGATAACGCGGAGGAGCGACGTGGTGTTGCAAGAGACCACCCTCACGAACCTCCTCCCCAGGGCCTCCTCGTAGTTGCAGAGGGTTGAGAAGGAGACCTCCGCAACCTCAGGCTCCTCACCGCCCTGGAATATCGCCCTCACGCCCGCCGACTCGTACATGGGCCTGTTCTTCTCCCCCACGCCGTCCGGCGTCGCGTCGACTATCACGTCAGCCCTTGACAGCATCTCCTTAACGGTGCCGGCGACCCTTATGCCGGCCCTCTCGAAGGCCTCCTCCGAGCCCTCGGGCACGTAAATGGGGATCCCTGACCTCACGGCCCCCAGCGCCTCGAAGTTAGGCCTAGTCTTGGCCACGCCGACCAGGGCCATGTCTGGCTGGAGCCTCACGGCATCGGCTACCCTCTTGCCGATCGTGCCGTAGCCGTTGACGGCGACCCTTATCACTTAGCCCTCACCCCCTTGGCAAGGGCCTCGACGGCTGGCAGCGGCTCCCCCGACAGGAAGACCAGCATGGCCCCTCCGCCCGTTGAGACGTGGACCTTGTTGCCCGGCAGCTCCCCGGCAAGGCCTGCCATGCTGGCCATGTGGCCCCCTCCTATTATCACGAACCCGCTCCCCTCCACCGCTGACCTCAGCACGGAGACGCTCCCCTCCCTGAACCTCGGGTCCTCTATGACCCCCATGGGCCCCCTGAGGACAACTACCTTGGCCTCCCTTATCAGGGAGGAGTAGAACTCCCTCGTGGCTGGCCCTATGTCCTTTATGACGCCGCTGACCCTGCTCGACGGCTCCTCCTTCACCTTCCCGTCCTCCTCTGTCACGTAGTCTATGGGGACCTCGACGGGGACGCCGCTCATGACGAGCCTCCTGGCCCTGGGCACCAGCGACATGAGGCCGAGCCTCTCAAGGACCTCCAGGTTCCTCCTGCCTATGTCAATCCCCTTGGCCACGGCGAACACCTCGGCCACCAGGCCGCCCGTCAGTATCCTCTCCGCGATCCTCCTCTGGGCCAGGTTGGCGATTATCCTGAGCGTGTCGTTCACCTTGCCCCCGCCGAGGACGAACACCTTGGGGGAGTCGTCAGGGTTGAAGAGCCTTGAGAGGGCCGTGAGCTCCCTCTCCATTACCCTCCCGGCCGCCGAGGGGAGGGCCAGGGGGAAGCCCACGAGGCTTGGCTGGCTCCTGTGGGCAGTGGCGAAGGCGTCATTCACGTAGGCGTTGAAGAGGGGGGCGAGCCTCCTGACCAGGTGGGTGTTGGCCTGGGCCTCGGGCGGCCCCTCGGTGACCTCCTCAGCGTAAAGCCTCACGTTGTCAAGCATCAGGGCCTCGCCAGGCCTGAGGGACCTTATGGCCTCCCTGGCGCAGGGGCCCGCCACGTCGTCAATGAACCTGACCTCCTGCCCCACGTACTTCGACATGAGGGAGGCGTGCTGGTCAAGGCTTATGAAGTCCCTGTCCCCAGGCCTGCCCTGGTGGGAGATCATCACGACGGCGTTGCCCATATCGAGGAGCTCCCTGACCGTGGGGGCGTGGGCCCTTATCCTTGAGTCGTCGAGCAGTCTCCCCTCGCTGTCAACCGGGGAGTTAACGTCGATCCTCAGAAGGACCTTCATCCCCTTCGGGCTGAGGTCGTCAAGGGTGGGAACCCTAAGCCCGCCAACCTCTATCAGGGCCCTCGCACCGGGCTCCTCCCTACCGACCCATATTAAAAATTTGAAACTTCGGTCGCCCAGGCGTAGGGAGTGCTAAGCGCGGCCTCAGCTGAGGAAGAGAAGTTTACCAGGCCTAGGACTTGGCGTACTCGGCCAGCAGGTTCCTCATGTAGAGGAGGCTTGAGCTCACGCGGGGGTCAGCGTACCTGTTCCTGGAGTAGGTCACGCTGACCTGGGTCACCTCAAAGTAGAGGTCCCTCAGCTTCTCGGCCCTCCCGGAGGCTATGGCCTCCACGACCGAGGCGGCGAGCTCCTCGATCTGCCTCAGCTCCTTCACTGCGTCCTCGCGCCCCCACCTGTGGTAGGTCCTGGCAGCGCTCCTGCTGCTGTAGACAAGGTCCTCGGCGGCCTTCAGCAGCTCCATATACTTAGTGGTAGGCGTCATGGCTACAATATTATATGGCATCTGAAAATTATAAGCTTTCTATTACATGTACCGTGACCTAAGCGGGTCGGGCCCTAAGTCCTCCTCATCGAGTTCTCAGAGCCGTCGCCAGCCCTCATCCCCTTCCTGAAGGAGCCAGAGCAGTAAAATCGCTAACGTCGTACAGGTCTCCCTTAGACACCTATCACTTTTACCCTTGAACCTGCTGAAACCCTATGACATAAGCTTTGCCCAGGGACCTAAGGTCATGTATTACCATGCAATGGCAGCCTACAACAATAGCCCTGACTCACATTAGTTGCTAAGCTTAACAACATTGCCCAGCAACCTTACTAGCAGGATTAATCAGCAGGGTCGCTTGTATGGCTGAGGCGTTGGACGGAAGCAGGCTATGGAGCAAAGGCTGTACCAAGGTGCCAGCCCTAGTTAGGAAGCCCTTAGGTATAGATGGGGGCAGCGAAATAGAGTGGACATTGAATGACAACGATGAGGTATTCGCAGGGAAGGTGTAGGCCATGTTCATTGACGAGCTCCAGTACAAGGTCCAGGAGCTAGTTGACAGGAAGAAGACCTCGTCCTATTACACCACCCCTGACGGGCTGGCCGTGATAAGGCAGCTAGTAAAGGAGGTGGACAGGAGGGAGGGCATAGTCCTGATGGACCCCTTCATGGGCTCGGGCGTCACGCTGTCATCGGTCAGCGACCTGGTTAGGCCGAGCAAGGTGATAGGCATAGAGGTGAACAGGGCGCCCTGCGAGCTTGGGCGCAGGGTCCTTTCGTCGCTTTACAGCGACGTAGAGGTCGTCTGCGACGACGCCTTCAAGGTGGGCTGGAGGTACAGGGCTGACCTGATCATAACCAACCCGCCCTTCGTCAGGTGGCACCTGATAGAGGACAGGGACGAGGTACTTGAGGCTGTGGTCTCCCACGGCTATAAGGACTACGTCATGAGGAGGGACCCAGGGCTTCACATACTCTCCTTCTTCCTCATGGACTACATACTCAGGGCTGGAGGCTACGCAATAGCTGTGCTCCCGGCCTCCACGTTTTACACGGCCCAGGGCAGCGGGCTGAAGAGGCTCCTGAGGCGCAACTATGACGTGCTGGCCATCGTTGAGAACCTCAGGGAGCCGTCCTTCAGCGACGGGAGCGGCTTCAAGGAGCTCATAGTCTTCCTTAGGAAGAGGTCCCTTCCACTTGGCGAGGCCCTGACCTCCGTCTACCAGTACGACGGGGGCCTGAGGAAGCTTTACTCCGTCAGCCTGGCGAGGCTGCCGAGGCTCATGGACAGGAACTGGCTGAGCCTGTTCGACTACGAGAGGGCGGAGAGGCTCGTGAAGGTGATAGAGAGGGGGCTTGAGGAGGGGCTCCTGAGGTACCTGAGGAGGGACGAGATAGTGAGGGGCGTTGAGATGTACGGCCCCGAGTTCTTCTTCATACCGAACAGGGCCTGGAGCATCGTGGGCGAGGACGAAAACTACGTCGTGATAAGGGGCCCTGGGACCCTCAGGATCCCGAGGAGGTACCTGGTCAAGTGCCTGAGGAGGCCTGAGCACTACAGCGAGAGGGTTGCGATCAGGGACCCCGGCTTCTACGTCCTGGCCATAGGCGATGAGCCCCAGGGCGACCTGAGGAAGTACGTGGAGTGGGGCGAGAGGGAGGGGGTGCCAGCGCTAAGGCTTGGCGACAGGTGGTACCAGCACATATGGAGGCAGCTGCAGACGAAGAGGCCTTACGGTCACGTGTTCATACATGACAAGGTGGACCTCACGAGGGACAGGGTCCTGGCGAACTACAGCGATAGGCCCCTGTGCGCCTCCAAGAACTTCTATATCATAAGGACTGACAACCCGCTGATAGCGGCCTGGCTCAACTCGTCAATAATGAGGGAAGTGCTTGAGGTATTCAGCAAGAGGATATCCTCGAGCTGGACCAGGCTCCTTGAGGACGACTACCTAGCGATACCTGTGCCGTCAAGGCGCGTCAGCGTGAACCTGGACGACCTGGAGGCCGCAGAGAGGACGGTAAGGGGGTACCTAGGTATCTCATAAGCTGATTACAATCCAGGTCTTAGAGAGATAGATTATATTGGCCTCGATGCCATGGTTACCTGTCCCCAACCTTTGCTATGTTAGCCCTGAGCTCTGTCAGTGCGGCGTGGGGGTCAGGGACCTCTACGTATATCCTCGCGTAGGGCCCTCCCCTGAGCCTGATGAGGAGGGCCTTCGA
>OGCG01000926.1_pt1 | contig 16107 bp, 16 predicted proteins | sample 1570061 | NCBI WGS metagenome assembly OGCG01 (sample SAMN06268698, study PRJEB24515) | hot springs metagenome | isolation source: Joseph's Coat, Yellowstone National Park, Washington, USA | place: USA:Joseph's Coat, Yellowstone National Park, Washington, USA
CCCGGCAACGGGTGGCTCCGAAGCCTGTTCTCGTCGGAGGTGACAGATGAGACAGATTTCGGAACGGCAGGTGGGGACACGAGGACTGCCCCTAGGCGCCTTGAGTGGCTCCCGGGGAGTCCTCTTTTAGCACTTGGCCGAGAGCGCTCAGCTCAGTCCCCATGGATGCCGCCTCGTTCGCCTCCTTCAGGGCCAAATAGACCTCCTCCCGGTGCACCTCTATGTCCGATGGGGCCTCTATGCCCAGTCTCACCTGGTCGCGAGACACCTGCAGGACGCGCACAACAATCCTGCCGTCGATCACGATGCTCTGGTTGCAACGGCGAGTCAGTACCAACAAGAGCGGTCCCCTATCGAAGCGGCCAAGCGCCAGGCGGCGCAGGTGCTCACCTTAGCCTCGCTGAACGGCCAAAGCATTGTGCGCGTCAAGTGCGCGCCGGAGCAAGCCTCCCCACACCTCGACAGCGTCTGTTCGCTCAGCGGCGGTGGGATATCGCTCTCGAACCCAGCGCGCTGCTCGCTCCCCCATCTCGGCGATCTCCCGATCCCCGCCATCCCAGCGCATGATCACCTCTTCCAGGCGTCGGGCCAGGGACAAGACATCTCCGGCGGGCACCCGGATCGCTACGGAGGGATCGAAGAACTCCTCGCCCGAAAAGCCGTCATAGCCGACCACGACACAGCCCGAGGCCATCGCCTCGAGGCTTGCCAGCCCAAGTCCCTCGTGGATGCCGCTAGCGACGAAGATGGCGCATCTTCGGAGCTCGCGGGCCACCGAGGGATGATCAAGGCCGTCGATGACCCGGACTTCCCACTGCTCTAGCACTCCCCTCGCCCTGAGTAAGTTCAGCGCCTCGAGGAGGTCGTCTTTGCCCTTCCTCGGCATCACCGCTATCGCCCGCTCCGGAGCAGGTCCCGGCTGGAAGAGCTCGTAGTCGGGCGAGAGGCGTATTCTTTGTATCTCGAGGTCCGGATAGGCCCAGGCCAGGTAGGCCCTCGAGTATTCGGACACCGTTACTACTCCCATCAGATCGGGGTGGCGAAGTGCCGAGACTCCGGCATCCTCTTCCAGCTCGAAGGTGCGAAAGGTATAGAAGCAGTTCTGGTTGAAGATGACTTTCGCCACCCCGGGGGCGAAGCGTGGCGCCAGCCTCCCCATGTACTCGGGCAGGACCAACAGATCTCTAGTCGGGTCGAGGACGGTGTCGGCCATCCAGCGCACAGGGGCATCTGGCATCCCGCGGGCTCGGAATCCCAGCTGGGAGTGGAGCACGGAGGCATCGATTCCGGCTTCGGCCAGCCAGCGCACCTGGCGGTAGCAAGCAAGCACCCCTCCGCTTGGGGCGGGGTCGTCTCCGCATACAAAGAGAATCCGGGGTGCCCTCAAGTCCGGGTGGCCCGCTCCTTTCGCCTTTGCCAGGATCTCCTTGGCGATGTCTGGCGCGAAACGGTCCACGCTCGCCGCGAGGTCCACGACCACGCGACCCTCCAGGCCATCGAGCAGGCGAGAGAGGACCTCACGGCTCCTCTGATCCCGCCACCCGGCCCAAAGAGCAGCACACGCCTGCACCCTTTCCACGAGGCTGCGCCTTGGATTGCTCGCCAGGGAATATAGAGGGGAGACTTCCTCGAGGCCGGCTTGGCGGAACTGGACCTCCCAGGACACGTTCCGGAGCAGGCTATCTATGGCGAGCGAGGAGAGGGCTTCTTTGGCCACCTCCAGGCTGTGTTCCCCTTCAGACCACCGCTGCTCCCAATTCGCTTGATCCACAAGACAAACATCGGCACAGGGCGGAGCGGGCTCAAGAAATGCATGCTGCTCCACGAAGTGTGCTCAAGCACTGAGCGTGGTTGCCGATGACACAAACAGTCCCACTGTTTGGACAAGGGTGTCTCCCAAGGAAGGGAGCAGTCAGATCAAGGAGGAAGCCGAGTGTCTTCGCTTGTTATAAACACCAACATTGAGGCGATCGCTGCGTACAACAACCTGAACGCCACCGACCAGGCGATGTCCAAGGTGGTAAACGAGCTGTCGTCTGGCCTCCAAGTGCAGACAGCAGCCGACGACGCCTCTGGATATGTGATCTCGCAGTTCCTCACGGAAGAGTCAAACGGCCTCGGCCAAGCCATCCAGAACGGCCAGGACGCCATCTCGGTGCTCCAGACTGCCGATGGAGCGATGAACCAGATCATGGCCATCCTCCAGAGGATGAACGAGCTGGCGACCCAGGCAGCCAACGGAGGAGCAAGTTCTTCCTCGGCAGAGGCCGCAGACAACGCCGAGTTCCAGGCGCTTATGTCCCAGATCGACCAGATCGCGAACACCACTCAGTTCGGCGGGACTCAGCTTTTGATCGGCGGCCAAAGCGGCGCTTCGCTGGCTCTCACATTCCAGCTAGGCGCCTACACCGGCACCTTCAACCAGGTGGTGGTCTACATCACATCGATGACCTCCGCCGCCCTTGGACTGTCGGGGGCTGCCCTGACGAGTGCCACCCTAGCTCTTGCGGCAATGGCCTCTGTGCAGGCTGCCATCTCCTTGGTTGCCACTGCAGAGGCGTCGGTTGGGGCTGACCAGAACCAGATCCAGGCGCTGATCGCCAACAACACCGTTGCCCAGCAGAACATCCAAGCCGCCAACTCCGACATCGTCGACGTCAACATGGCTGTCGCCATGACCCAGTACTCATCCGACCAGATCCTGATGCAGGCGGGCGTAGCGATGTTGGCCCAGGCACAACAGAACCCGAGCCTGGTACTCCGACTCCTCCAGCAGTAGGAAGACAGGTTCGCGGTCTAACCAGACGGGAGGGGGCCATCCCCCTCCCGTCTGCGCCGGCGCCAGCTGGGCGTGCCGGCCAAGCCAAGAGGCTCTAGAAACCAGATTCCGATCAGACGAGGCCAGGTATGTCCACGATCAACTCCACCACCTCCACCACCAGCTACGGCCCCACCACCACCTATATAAACGGCCTCATCTCGGGGCTGAACACGACCCAGATCATCCAGGCCCTGATGCAGCAGGTGGAGCAACCCCAGATCGATCTGGAGAACCAGGTCAACCAGATCCAGCAGGAGATATCGGACTACCAGCAGATAAACAGCGACCTCTCTGCACTCCAGAGCGCTGCCGATGCGCTGGAGAACGCCCAAGCCTGGCAGGCAACCACGGCCACCTCATCGGATCCGAGCTCGGTTAGCGCCACCTCCTCTGGGTCCGGCACACCTGGGTCGATCTCTTTTAGCGTGAATCAGCTGGCCACTGCCAATGTGGTCGCGTCGGCAGGCACGGTCTCCTCCACCTCCGCCGTCATCGCCTCGAGCCCTCTCCTGGTCTCGGTCGGGGGGTCCGGACTCGGCTTGACCAGCCTTGCGGGGAACTCGGGACTCGCTCTCGGCAGTCACACCATTCAGGTAACTCAGGCGCTGAGCGGAGCGGAGGTGGAAGGCTCCACCATGCTCCCATCTTCCATCACCATCACCACAGGCACGAACGATACCATCACTTACTACCTGAACGGCTCTGCCACAGCCTCCAGCCTCACCATCCCGGGCGGGACCTACACGCCTCAGCAGCTCGCGACGGCGATCGCGAATGCCTCTGGGGGCAGCCTCCAGGCAGAGATCGGCCCCAACGGCCAGTTGGTGATCTCGACCACGCTTCTTGGAAGCGGGGCCAGCCTCCAGATAACCGGCGGGGACGCCTTGGGGACCCTGGGCCTCTCCGCGATGAGCTCGGCTGCAACCGGCTCGGCCGGCTCGATCACCGTGGACGGCACTCCGAATGCCATAAACAACGTAAATGCCGGCTCTCAGGTGAACCTCACCTCAGGGACCGGAGGCAGCATAACCGCAACCCTTGGCCAATTTGGGCTCTCCTTGGGAAGCTTGAGCGCGGACAACGTCTCGGTCGGCAACGGAAGCCTGGCCTCGGTCGTCCAGGCCATCAACTCGACCGGCCTCCCCCTCACTGCTTCCGCCGTGCAGACCTCCTCGGGGACCTGGAAGCTGCAGATAGCCTCCAACCAGACCGGCGCGGCCAACGACATCTCCATCAACCCCGCGGCCTTTTCCTCGACGATCGGTCAACTCGAAACAGTAACCCCTGGCCAGAACGCAAACCTCGTGGTAGGAAGCGGCCAGGGAGCCTACATGATCACCTCCGGCTCCAACACGATCCAAAACCTCCTGCCCGGACTCGACGTGAGCTTGCTTTCCACAACCACCTCGCCAGTCACGGTCACCCTTGCCCCAGACGTGCAAGGGCTGTCAACCAAAGTTTCCAACCTCGTCAACGCGGCGAACACGGTTCTCCAGGACATCAACAAATACGCCGGCTACAACTCCTCTACCAACACCGCCGGCCCCTTGATGTCGGACCCCGAAGTCCAGGCAATAGCCAACCAGATTCTCTCCATAGTCTCACAGGCAACCGGAGGTCAGTCCAGCTCAGGTGGCCCACTCACCGCAGCCGATGTCGGCATCAACTTGACCTCCTCCGGCCAGCTGAGCTTCGACTCCTCCACCTTCCAGACCGCCTTCTCGCAAAACCCGACCGGTGTCGCAGCCTTCTTCGAGCAGGGCGGCAGCTTCAGCCCTTCCTCGTCTGCGTATTCGGGCTCAGTGAGCCTCGCCTACGCGAGCGACTCCACACAGCCCGGAAGCTACCAGGTGGTGATCTCCCACTCGGCAACCCAGGCAACCGATCTAGGCTCGGCCAGCTTTGCTTCGGCTGCGACCTCGGTCGGCGCTGGCTACACCATCACCGTTTCTTCCGGTGGAGCCCAGGTGTCCTACACCACACAGTCCACCGACACCGTCCAAAGCGTGGCCAACGACCTGAACGCCGCGTTCGCGGCGCAAGGGATGGGAATCCAAGCAGAAATTGTCCCTTCCGGAACCGGAGTCGCCCTGGAGCTCCAGTCCCAGGCGTATGGATCGGCAGCCACCTTTACGGTGGGGACAGCTGGCACCACCGACGTCTTCGGCCTTACCACCTCAGGCACCACCTACCAGGGGACCGACGTAGCCGGCACCATAGGAGGGGTGACCGCCACAGGCCAGGGCCAGGTGCTCTCGGCTCCCTCGAGCGATCCAAACCTCGGCGGACTGAGCCTGCTAGTCACCGCAAGCGGCATCACCTCTGCCACCAACATCGGAACCTTCACCTACCAGCCAGGTCTGGCAGGCAGTCTGGGCTCTTATGCATATCAGACCTCGAACCCAGTCAACGGGGTGATCACAGACACCATAAATAACCTCCAGGCCCAGTCCAGCTCTCTTAGCCAAGAGGCGGCCTCCTACGACCCCGTGATTGCGGCTGCCTACCAGTCCTATCTGAACGAGTTCGCCAACATGGAATCCGAGCTCGCCGCGCTGAAGGCACAGGGCAACTGGCTCACCAGCGCGATCGCCGGACTCCAGACCCTCTAGCCCAGGATGCCCACGAAGGACCCCAAAGACACCTACCTGGCCGACGCGGTGATGACCGCCACGCCGGCCCAGCTCGTCACCATGCTCTATGACCGCCTCGCGTTCGGCCTGGCCAAGGCGAAAAGAGCCATTGTGGCAAAGGACGTGCCAGAGGCCCACCTCTGGCTCACTCACTGCCAGAGAGTCGTAGCACTGCTCCGCTCCTCGCTCCGCTTGGACCTCTGGGAGGGCGCAGCAGACCTCCGGCGCATCTACGACTTCTTGTTGTCCGAGCTAGTGGCCGCCAACCTCTACAAGGACCTCTCCCGGGTAGAGAACTGCGAGAGAGTAGTCGAGCCGCTGGCTTCCGCCTGGCATGAGGCTGCCCGACGATGCGACGGTCAGGTCCAAGCCAAGGCAAGCTAACATGGCCCCCTCTCTTAGCCATCCGAATGAAGAGCATTCAGGCGAGGCAACTAGATCCTGGGCCCGCTACCTGAAGGCCTACGAGGATCGGCTCGAAGCCCTCGAGCGTTGGCTTCGGGGGGAGCAGGAGAGACCGGCTCCGATCGGGCCTCCCCCGCCTCTGCCGCTCCCCCCGGAGCTCCTCAGACAGGCCACCAGGCTCCTGGCGGCAGGAAGGGCACTGGAGGAGGAGGTGCGCCAGCGCCGCGACAAGGCAGCGCAGTTGGCCTTCTCGAGCTTGCCCGGCCGCCAGCCGCCTCCTATCTACCTAGACACCAGCGAATGATGGAAGGCCGATCCCCAGACTCCCCGCTAGAAGCCGCCCGGGCCGATCCGAGGGCCGAAAAGACCATAGCCTGGGCACTGGACCGGGCGCTTGGAGAAGAGTACGAGCAACTCCGGTCCCAAGAAGGCCACAGAGAAACCTGGCTCTTGGTGCAGACCATACTGGATGCCCAACACCGCCACGAGCTGGCCCGCCGGATCGGGGCCTGCGAAGCAGGATCGATTCTCGAAGTGGGTTGTGGCTTCGGAGCCCTCTCGATGGAGCTGGCAGCCACCACACCAGCCAGAGTGGTGGCCATGGACCTATCTTCGAGCTGCCTGGCCGCAGCGAAGAGGATCTGGAGGCGCCTAGCGAGCCTGGCCTTGCTGCCCCGCCTAGACCGCCTGGCTTTCGTGCAGGCCGACGTGTTCAGTGCCCCAAACCGTCATAGCTGTTTCGATTTGGTCGTGGCAGAGCGGCTCGCACAGCACCTACCAGAGCCCATCATGGCCATCCATCACATCGCAGATCTGCTCAGGCCGGAGGGACTTGCATGGTTGATCGACGTCGACGACGGCTTGTCAGCCTCCTGGCCCGAGTGGTCTGCGCCCGAGGCCGAACTGCGTGGCCTCGTAGCTCAACTGCAGCAGGCAAGAGGCGGGGACAGGCTGGTGGGCCGAAAGCTGGCCGCCTTCGCCACTGAGGCGGGCCTCGAGGTGGTCGGCACCCAGGTGATGACGTATTCCTCCTGGGTCAGGGACTCTCCCCTCGAACGCGCGGTGGCGGCCCAACACTTCTGGTCCCAGCGCCAAGCGATGATCGAGGCGGGGGTGGTGAGCAATGCGCACTTCATGGAGGTGTATCAGGCCTTCTTGGCCGAGCCGCCAAAGGAGCGCTTCGTGACGTCGGCGTTGGTCGAGGTGGTAGCAAAGCGGACCTAGGCCAGACCTCTGTGCTCGCCATATTGCCACCTCACCCAGCCTGCGACGCCACATTGCGACACCACATTGCCATGTAGATCCCCGGACCAGCCCCGGGGATCGGGCTGGAGACAATAGACCGAACGATGACCCTTCACAATGGCCCTTTGCTCATGGGGCCCTTTGCTCATGGCCGCTCCGGCCCAGACAAGCACTATTTAGAAGCCGGAGTCGACTTCTTCACCGAGCCTCTTTTCCGGCCTGGACCAATCCTCGCCCAAGATCAAAGGCGCTTTCAAAGACACCAGGCTGATAACAGAGTGCCACCAGGCTGCGTCTCTCGAGCTAGGCGTCTGGATGTGTAAGACCAAGGCCAGGATGGCCATATGACAGCCGTATGACAGCCGCATGACAATGGCGAGCTAGGAGAGCTGCCCCCCACTCGGTGTTGGGGCTCGGTGCTCGGAATGGGCGTCGGCACTCGGTGAGGACCGGCCGGTCCGAAGTGATCCTGGCCAAACACACAAGACATCTGGCCTCTTTGGACTTCAAAAAGCCAAGGTGCCCCGGCCCAGTTCAGAGCCTCGTCCTAAAGAAGCCGCGAGGCGCAGCCGAAGTAGTTCACGCGGGCAAGGATCGCCCTCATGCAGGCCCAGGATGGGAAGACGCCAACTCAAATGCTTTATGAGTCCTGAGGTGAGCATGAGCGACCTGAGCATAGGCATACTCCAATACGGACTGGATTCGTTGTCGCTAGCCCAGCAGGCTGCAGCCAACAACATTGCCAATCTGGACACGCCTGGATACACCGCCGAGGAGGTCAACTTCCAGGCAAGCCTCGAGCAGGCCCTGGCCCAGGGCCAGGGCAGTCCCACCGCTTCTGCCCAGGTCTATGCCTCCACCGCTCCTCCTGGACCGAACGGCAACAACGTGGACGTGACCCAGGAGATCTCCAACCTCCAACAGGACGTGCTCCAATATCAGACCCTGGTAAACGCCCTGAACGCCAAGTTCCAGCAGATCTACGCAGCGGAGAACACAAACTTCTGATGAGCCTGTTCGATTCCCTCGGAGTTTCGGCGACCGGCATGGACACCTACCAGACCTGGCTGGACGCCATAGCCGGAAACATCGCGAACATGAACGACACTTCGCCCACCAACAAACCTGTCTACCAGGCCGAATACGTGGTGGCCGAGCCGCTTCCCCCCGTCCAGAACGGCGTAGGAGAAGGGGTCGGCGTCGCCGGGGTGGCGCTAGGGCCAGCCACGGGAGAACTGGTATACGACCCGCACAATCCCTTGGCCGACCGCCAGGGCTTCGTCCGGGAGGCCAAGGTTGACATAGGCGAACAGATGGTCGACCTGATTGCGGCACAGAACGGCTACCAGGCCTCCGTTGCTGCTTTCAGCCAGGCCCGCACTGCATACGAGTCCGCCCTAAATCTGGGCAACGGCACCTGATCCGGACAGAGAGGGATAGGCAACGATGAGCATCCTTCCCGTAGGGGCTGCACCGCTTCAGCCGGCATCCGCTCAGCCAACCCAAGCCACTCAGGCTGGTGCGGGAGGCTCCTTCTCGGACCTCCTCGGCCAGGCCCTCGATGCCCTCCAGTCCACCGACACCGAAGCCAACAACCTCTCCATCGAGGCGACCGCAGGCCAAGGCAACGTCGCCGACGTGATGGTGGCGACGACGGAGGCCACTCTCGCCACGGACCTCGCCGTCGCCGTTCGCAACAAGGCCGTTGACGCGTTCAACCAGATCATGGGGATGCAGTTCTGATGGCAGGGAGCTTTGAGTGGAACAACGCACGGGAGTCCCTGAAGCGCTTCGCGCAGGGATTCACCCCAGGACAGAAGGCCGTCACCATCGCGGCCGTGGCCGTGGTAGTCCTGGGTACTTACATATTCAGCCGGATAGAGAGCCAGCCGACCTACGCTCCCCTCTTCAGCAACCTTCAGCCCCAGGACGCGGCCCAGATAACCTCCAAGCTGGCCTCCGCCAAGGTCCCCTACCAGCTGGCCGATGGCGGTAGCACCATATTGGTCCCAGCCTCAGAGGTAGACCAGGAACGCCTCGCCATGGCCGAGGCGGGCCTTCCCACCCAGGGCAACGTCGGCCTCTCCCTCTTGGACAAGGAGGGCATCACCACCTCTCAATTCACCCAGCAGGCCGATTACCAGCAAGCAATCCAAGGCGAGCTCCAGCAGACCATAGAGGCCATCCAGGGGGTCAACAACGCGCAAGTCGAGGTGGTGATGCCCCCCCAAAACTACTTCAGCCTGGCCCCCCCTTCCCCTGCATCTGCCTCTGTGATGGTGAGCCTGGACCCAGGAGTCCAGCTCACCACCGAGCAAGTACAGGCCATAGTGCACCTGGTTGCCTCAGCGGTTCCGAATCTCTCGGCCTCCAACGTCACGGTGGTGGACCAGAACGGCGACGTCTTGGCGGCTCCAGGGGTAAACGAGTCCGCGACCATGCTCCAAAGCCAAGCCGAGACATACGACCAGCAGGTCGCCGCCTCGATTGAGAACATGTTGGACCAGCTGGTCGGCCCGGGCAATGCCGTTGCGGTGGTGCACGCCACCTTCGACAACAACCAGGTCTCTTCGACCAGCCAGCTCATCCAGACCGGACCAGGCGGCAAACCACTTGCGGTTCCGACCTCGTCACAGACCTCAAAGGAAACTTACTCAGGGACCGGCCAGCCTCAGGGCGGCATCCTAGGCACTGCCCCGACCACCCCCTCGTTGGTGGGAGGCAAGGCAACCTATTCGACCTCGTCTTCCCAGGTCACCTACGACTACGGCAAGATCACCACCACCACCAAGACCGCTCCAGGGAGGGTGGTAGCCATGTCCGTCGCAGTGCTCGTGAACTCCCAAGCGACCACGATCTCCCCCGCCAAGATCCGCTCGCTCGTGGCAGCGGCTGCAGGAGTTGCCCCTTCTCCCTCGAACCTCATCTCTGTGGTAGAGGCTCCCTTCTCCAATCAGGCTCAGGAGGAGGCCAAGCAAGCCGCCCGTCAAGCAGCCGCCCAAGCCGCCCACCAATCTTTGCTCAACCTCATCAAGACGGGGGCGTTGGGGCTGGCTGTCTTGGTAGCGCTGCTGATCCTCTGGCGATCTGGCCGCCGCGAGCGCCGCACCGAGGTTCTAATCGCCCCTTCAGAGCCTTTGGCTCTCCCCTCTCCCCCTCTCCAGCGGGAGCTCGAGGCGCCTAACCGAGCCGAGGAGGTAGAGGCTTTGATCGACGAGCAACCAGAAGAGGTAGCTGCGCTGCTCCGCTCCTGGATGGCCGAGCGAAGCGGGGCTGGGAGGTAGCAGTGGCAACGCTCAGCGGAATGCAAAAGGCTGCCACCATCCTCCTCCAACTAGGACCCCAGCGGGCCAGCCGGATCCTCAAGGCCATGACCGAATCGGAGGTGATCGCACTCACCTCGGCGGTGGCCAACCTCCCTCCGCTGGGTGCCGACGACGTGGCCCAAGTAGTGGCCGAGTTCATCGAAGACGCCACTCGACTAAAGGGCGTAGCACAAGGGGGACTCGCTGCTGCCCGAGCGCTCCTCGAGGCCAAGGTGGGGCCGAAGGAGGCAGCCGAGCTCCTGGCCCAGCTACAGCCAGACCAGCTCCCCCCCGTTTCTAGCGTGGACCCCCTCTCCTTCTTGGCCCAAGTACCCCAGAACCAACTCTCGGCCTTCCTCTCCGAAGAGCACCCTCAGACCATCGCTGTGATCCTCTCCCACTTGCAGCCAGAGCTCGCAGCCAGAGTGCTAGCCGACCTCCCCGAGGCCGTCAGAGTCGAGACCGCCCAGCGCATCGCATTGATGCAGCGGGTCGCCCCAGAGGTCATCGACCTCACTGCGAGCGTGCTACGGCGCAAGTTGGCCGACCTCGCCATAGAGGCCCAGGGCGGCACGGAAAACGGCATAAGCACCCTGGCCGAGATCTTGAACCGTGCTGACCGCCAGACCGAACGGGGCATTCTGGCTGCCTTGGACGAGCGAGATCCAGAGCTCGCTGATCAGGTTCGAAACCAGCTCTTCGTCTTCGACGACGTCGCCAAGCTCGACGACCGCACTCTCCAGGTGGTCCTCCGCCACGTTGTCCCAGGAGAGCTCGCCTTGGCCCTAAAGACCGTAGGCCCCGAGGTCCGCCAGAAGTTCTTGTCCAACATGTCAGAGCGGGCCGCAGCCGACCTCGTAGAGGAGATGGAGCTGCTCGGCCCAGTCAGGATGTCACAAGTAGAGGCGGCCCAGGCAGCCGTGGTGCGCGTGGTGCGCGAGCTTGACGCCCAAGGCGAGATCGTGCTGGCGAGGGAGGAAGATGAGCTGGTGGTCTGAGCCCGCCTCCCCCCTCCCCCGCGTAGTGCGGGACCAGAGGGCCGCCAAGGCCACCTCAGTGGTCTTTGTCCCAATTGCTCGCCCCCGCCCCGGCGGCGAGCCGATAGCGCCCAGCCCGGATGTAATCGCGGACAGCCGCTGGAAGGCAGGCTATGAGGCCGGGGTGGGCGAGGGGCGCCGCCAAGCGGAAAGATCCGTGGCCGAGACGCAGCGAAAGCTGCTCGCCCCAGTGCTTGGCGCACTCCACCAGGCCCTGGACACGATCGAATCCCAACGCTTGGCGGTCTTGGAGCTGGCCGAGGAGGAACTTGCGCGCCTGGCTTTGGACACCGTTCAGACCATTTTGGGCTTCGAGCTTGCCTCCCGCTCAGAACCCGGCCTAGATGCTATCCGGAGGGCGCTCGCGTTGGTACCGAACGACCTGCACGCCATAGTGCGCCTCAACCCAGCCGATGCCGAGGCGCTCTCCCGAGCCATGGAGCGCCGCGACAACTCCAGCCGGCCCTGGGCAGACGACTCCCCCTGGTACGGCCTGGACCGCCGATTCGAAGTCGTCCCCGACGACTCGATCGGGCGGGGAAGCGCAATTGCCGAGGTTGGTCCCACCACGATCGACGCCTCCATCGAGTCCGCCCTGGAGCGGTTGCGCGAGGCCCTAGGCGCCCCGAGACCATGCTCCCTCGTCGAGGCAGACGGAGGAGATTCAGGTGCCCCACAGGCAGCGCAGGCCAACTAACGCAATCCCAGCGGACCCCACCCGGGCCATGAGGGACCGCCTGGCGGAAATGCGCCGGCGAGCGCTCGCCGCGGCTCGGCCCAGGGTCTATGGACGAGTCTGCCAGGCCCTCGGCCTCGAGATCGAAGTAGAGGGGGTGGAAGCTGCCCTCGGCGACACCCTCGTCATCCACTCGACTACGGGTCCGCTTCGAGCCGAAGTGATAGCGCTGCGGGGACCGAGGCTTGTCTGTGCCCCCCTCGGGGTTGCTCAGGGGATCCGATACGGCAGCTCCGTGGAGGCCACCGGAGAAGCCCTCTCGATTGAGGTCGGAGACGGCCTCCTGGGTCGGGTTCTAGACGGATTCGGCAGGCCCCTGGACGGCCGTCCCCTGCCTGCGGGGCTGGAAACGGTCTCCATTGAGCAGAGCTCCCCACACCCCCTCCGGCGCCGGCCGGTAGAGAGGCAGGTGGCACTTGGAATCAGGGCAATCGACACCCTAACTCCCTGCGGGGAGGGCCAGCGCCTTGGGATCTTTGCCGGCTCTGGGGTCGGCAAGTCGACTCTGCTCGGGATGATCGCCCGAGGGAGCTCCGCAGACGTAGCAGTTGTAGCCCTCGTTGGAGAGAGGGGAAGGGAGGTGGCAGAGTTCATCGACCACGACTTGGGCAGCTTGGGTTTGGCGCGCTCGGTGGTGGTCGTCGCCACCTCCGACTCCCCTGCACTCCTCCGTATCAAAGCAGCCTTCGTCGCCACCCGAATAGCCGAATACTTCCGGGACAAGGGAGCTGCGGTCGTGCTCATGATGGACAGCCTGACCAGGCTCGCCATGGCCCAGAGAGAAGTGGGCTTGGCAGCAGGCGAGCCACCGGCGACCAGGGGTTATCCACCGTCAACTTTCGGGCTGCTTCCCCGCCTCCTCGAGCGCGCGGGCAACTCGGAGAAAGGAAGCATCACCGGCCTCTACACGGTCCTGGTGGAGGGAGACGACATGGACGAGCCCATCGCCGACGCAGCCCGCTCCATATTGGACGGCCACATCGTCCTCTCCAGAAGGCTGGCTACCTCGGGGCATTTTCCTGCAATCGACGTCTTGGAGTCCGTCTCGAGGCTGGCTCCGGCCATACAGAGCCCAGACCAGGCAACCATGGCGCAGCGGTTCCGCCGCCTCCTCGCGGCGAGGCGAGACATCGCGGATCTGGTCGAGATAGGAGCCTATGCCCCCGGCTCCAATCCCCTAGCCGACCAGGCCCTTGCCCTCTCAGCCGAGATGGAATCCTTCCTCCGCCAAGACCTAGGGGAGCTCGTAAGCCTGGAGCAGTCCTGGGCACAGCTGGCCGAGCTTCTATCCAAAACGGAGGTTGGTTGATCGATGCCCGCAGCTGCTCCGGAGCTCCCCCAAGCCGAGGACGCCCTCTTGGCCAGGCGCTATCCGGCTCTCAACCTAGCCTCGAGGCAGGCCGATCCACATTGTGAGTCGAAAGCGGCGCCGGGCCCACGAGGCGGGCCCAATGACGAAGGAGCGTCCTTGAACCAGGAAGTTGCAGACGACTTGCAGTCTTGCCTCAAGCGGACGCTTGGCGCCATATGGGACTTCTTGGGTTTCGAGACGGCGAAGGCCTCCTCTGGTTGGATCCCTACCGAAGAGGCCACCCTGCAGGTGACCACAAAGCTCTCGGGGTCCGAGGACCAGCTGGTCCTCAGCTTGTGGTGCAGCCGGGAGACCGCAGCACGCCTCACAGGTGCGATGATCGGCCTGCCGGTCAGCGAACTAGTCGAAGAGGATATCCACGACGCGCTGGGGGAGATAGCCAACATGCTTGGCGGCAACCTCAAGGCGATTGTCGAGCGCTACGAGCTGCAGTTCCCAGTGGTCAGCCCAAAGGCCACAGTCGGCGCCGAAGAGGTGCTCTGCAGCCTGGTCAGTTATCCCGAGGACCGTCCCGTCGGGCTGAGGCTGTCTCGTCGGCTGGCCCAAGGCCGCGCCGAGGAGGCCTTGGCAACCCTGGCCGAGGAGGGGCGATGAAGGTATTGGTGGTCGACGACAGCAAGGCAATGCGCATGATCCTCATGCGCGAGCTAAAGGCGGCCGGGATATCGGAGCTGGCCGACGCGGCCTCCGGCGAGGAGGCCCTTCAAAGACTGGAGGAGGAGAGCTTCGACGCGGTGCTATGCGATTGGAACATGCCCACCATGACCGGCCTCGAGGTCCTAGAGGCCCTGCACGCTCGGGGCCAGAAGGTGCCCTTCGGCTTCGTGACAGCAGACGCCTCGGCCGAGAGCCGTCAAATAGCAAAAGAGGCGGGAGCGGCGTTTTTGGTCACCAAGCCCTTCAAGGGAAGCGAGCTGGTCTCGAGGATCCAAGAGGCGCTCTCTGGGGCAGCATCCCGGGCACCAGACGAAGAAGAGCCAATCGGAGAATCCACTCGCGCCAACCATTTGGCGGAGGCCGCAGCCCTCCTGGACGCCCTTTTGCCCCGGGGGGTCTCGCTTGCCCCGGCGGATCTGCCGCGCCGATCGGTGCCAAGGATGTGGGCCATCTACGAGACCCCGGAGAAAGAGAGGCTTTGCGTCCTGGTGGCAGAGCTCTCGGCTGCAGCGGGTCTGGGTGGAGCCCTGACTTTGGTAAGTCCCCAGGTCGCTGCCCAGTGGGCATCTGCGGGGGCCCTCCCAGAGACAGTAAGCCAGAACTTTGGCGAGGTGGCCAACGTGCTCCGGCCGCTCGTGTCCCGATGGGCATCCCGGCGCTGCTGCTTGGGGGAGGTCGGCTCCGTCGGGGAGTACGAGGACCTGCCGCTCGAGGCCGCCGGCTCCAGGCTGGGCCAGGCCTGGCTGCTCGCTTGGGTAGAAGTAGCGGGATATCCCTCTGGGCGGCTGGCGATCTGCGATGTCCGCTGAGACAGGCCAGCTCCGCATCGCGGTGGTCGACGACTCTGCCGTGACGAGGATGCTCGTGGCTGAAGCCTTGAGGGATGCAACCGCAGTATCGGTTGTGGCGAGCCTAAGCGACGGGGAGGAGGCAGTCGCGTTCTTGGAGCGCGAGCCGGTCGACGTCGTGGTCTTGGACGTGGAGATGCCTGGCATGGGAGGCATCGAGGCACTTCGCCAGATAAAGAAGGCCTGGCCGACGACCTCGGTCGTGATGCTGTCTGGCCTGTCCCGGCGGAAGGCCGCTTTGACCCTGGAGGCCCTGGCCACCGGAGCCTCCGATTTCGTGACCAAGCCGAGCCGCTCTGCGAACTGGGAGGATGCTCGGCGCCAGCTGCAAGAAGCGCTCCTTCCCAGACTTAGCGCCCTCGAGTCCAAAACAGAGCTAGGTCCAACAGCTCCTTTGGCCATAAGAGGCAAAAAGCGGTCTCGGAGGGGGCCTTCTCGGAGTGGCGCGGCAGCTGTGGGGATCGCCGTGTCCACCGGTGGCCCGGCTGCCCTGGAGGTAGTGGCGGCGGGGCTTCCCTCCTGGCTCTCGGTGCCCATCCTCGTGGTCCAGCACATCCCCGAGGCGTTCGTGGTCCCCCTCGCCGAACGGCTGGCCAGATCCTGCCTTCTCCCGGTCCGCGTCGCCACCGACGGCGAAGCCGTGAGCGGCGGAGGAATCTGGCTGGCCCAACCCGGCCGCCATCTCCGAGTAGCGAGGCTGGGCGACCAAGTGGTGGCAATCATGGACGATTCCGAGCCCCGCAATCACTGCCGGCCCTCTGGCGATGTCCTCTTCGAGTCGCTCGCGAGCGAGCTCGGAGCCAGTTCATATGGGGTGGTGCTCACCGGCATGGGCAGAGACGGCGTGTCAGGTGCGAGAGCCATCGTGGCGGCTGGAGGAGAGGTGGTGATACAGGATCGGGAAACCTCGGTGGTCTGGGGCATGCCGGGGGCGGTAGCCGCCGAGGGACTCGCGTCCGAGGTGCTCCCCATCTCCCAGGTCCCCGCTGCCATCGCTCGCTGGTCGCTCGAGGCCGTCCCGGCAAGCAACAGAGCCGCCTTGGAGGGG
>OGCG01000927.1_pt1 | contig 16081 bp, 17 predicted proteins | sample 1570061 | NCBI WGS metagenome assembly OGCG01 (sample SAMN06268698, study PRJEB24515) | hot springs metagenome | isolation source: Joseph's Coat, Yellowstone National Park, Washington, USA | place: USA:Joseph's Coat, Yellowstone National Park, Washington, USA
TATGTAGCGCTATCAACAACGATCATCTGCTGGAATGGCGAAGGCGTTGCACCTTTCTGCGAATTTGTGAGTGTTATTGGAACGTAATAAACCGTTGTAGTGAAAGTTGTAGTGGAAAGTGAAGTTGATGATACTGAAGTTGAAGAGACTGAGGTCGAGGAGACAGAAGTTGATGATACGGAAGTTGATGATACTGAAGTTGAGGAGACTGAGGTCGAGGATACCGAGGTTGAAGAGACAGAGGTCGAGGAGACGGAAGTTGAAGAGACTGAGGTCGAGGAGACGGAAGTTGATGAGACAGAAGTAAAGTAAACCAAAGGTATAGTGCTGGGTGTTTTTACCATTTTTGCAAAGTTTGCTGTTAAAGTAGCATTAGACGCTACTGTCAATGTCGTATTCTGCAAACTGGTAGAAGAAAGTGTTGAAGATATTGAGTTGACGGCCCAAGAGCTGAACGCATAACCGCTTGGCGGCGATGCGAATGCGGTATACTTTCCTGAAACAAGCAGCGCCGTCGTGCCATTTCCATACTGTATATTCTCCACAACTATGCTTCCAGACTGCGGGCTAGTAATAAATTTGACATAGTAAATGCTAGTTGCAGGAGGCGAAATGCTTTGCAGTGCATATCCTGTGGTTTTGTAAGATCCGGAACAGCTGCTCATTGCGCTGCTCGTGCATATAGAGTATTCCACATAAAAATCCACACCGACCTGTGATCCTGTAGGTGGCTCTACCGTGCCTGGTATCTGTACATAGCATTTGACTATCGCACCTTTAAGCGCGAGCGCAGGATAGCAGTTGCCCAAATAGCTGTGTGTGCCAGATTGCCCAACGTTTGTCAAAGTCGCATTCAAAGAATTGCTTGGAAGGTAAATAGGCGTGCCGAGGTTGTTGGTGAAAAACACGTAGAACGTTATTGGCGCAACGCTGTTGTAGCTGCTTATCGCAGCCTGATCGCACGGAAATGCCGGGTCTATGTTGCATGTGGAGGAAAGATATGATGTTGGCGGCCTGCTGCCCGATATTACAGCTATTGCGGCTATAAATATTGCTATAATAAGAAATGCCCATGAATATGTAGTCAGCAGCTCGAGCGCGCTCTGCTGTCTAAGACTTTTCCTCCTCATCTAAAACCTCTCCTATTGTTCAGAGAATATGATGCTACTCATAAAAATAAAAGCTTTTCCCACTAAACCTAATTCGTTGTTGATTATGAACAAAGTAATCGCTCTGCTGAGGCTTACAAGAATAGAGCACAGCATCATGCTTGTCATAGCTGTCTTGATAGCTGAAATCATAACCAGGGCTCTTCCAGTTCTGCAGATTCTGCTGTTGAGCATAATAACCCCAATATTCATCAGCATGGCCTCCTTCGCCATAAACGACTATTTTGATGTGGACTCGGACAGGCTCAACAAGAGATACGACCGCCCTATAATCTCGGGCGACATATCCAGAAAAGGCGCGCTAGAAGTCGCAGTCGCCTCTTTTATCATAGGCGTGGCCGCGAGTGCATTCATAAACTATGCAGCATTCATTATTGCGCTTGTTTTTGGGGCACTCGCCTTCCTGTACAGCTACAAGCTAAAGGACATGCTGCTTTTGGGCAATGCCTACATCGCGTTTTCAATGGCCATACCCTTCATATATGGGAATTTCGTAGTATTTGGCTCATTCAACCCCAACATACTGATAATAAGTGCGATAATCTTCCTTAGCGGCCTCGCAAGGGAGATACACGGCATGATCCGGGACTATAAAGGGGACAGGATGGCGCGCCGCTCAAGGAACCTCCTATCTTACACAAGCAAAGCATCAGCATCCCTGCTTTCACTTATACTCTATTCTTCTGCGATCATACTCAGCATATTCATGTTCTTCTACCTGAAGCCGTTTGCCTACAACATAATTTACATCATACCGATAGCCGTAGTCGACATGCTGCTCCTATACGTTTCAATAGGCTATCTTGCCTCAAGGCGCTCCGGCAGTTTTTACGCTTTCTCCAGGAATATAAGCCTAGGCGCCATGGCGCTGGCGCTTGTTGCATACCTGCTCGCAGCTATAATCTACATACCGATTTAGCCACTTTTTGCCACGGCGAATAAAAATAGTATTTTAGTTTTTTAGAATACCTTGAAAATTTGAAAAGACTTAAACCAGCAACAGCCCCCACAAACATGTCCATTACTGCCTTCCCTGCACCCTGTCCTCCAGCTTTGCTTCAAAGTCATCAACCGCATATTTGAACTCGTCGTTACCCTTTATCTCTCCCTTCGCCTTTAAGACTTCTCTGGAGAGAAGGTAGTATATGAATGCGAGAGACCTTCTTCCCCTGTTGTTTGCTGGTATTATAAGATCCACGAACTTGGTAGAATTGTCTGTGTCGCAGAGTGCTATTACTGGTATATTGATCATGCTCGCCTCCCTCACCGCCTGCTTCTCGTTCCTTGTATCGCTGATCATAATAAGCTTTGGCTCCGTGAAGCCGCTCTTGTGCGGGTTGGTAAATATTCCCGGGGCAAGCCTCCCCTTCAGGAATCTTGCTCCTATTATTCCGGCAAACTTCTCAGCAGGAGTTATAGCGTAAAGCCTTGATGCTGTTATTACCACATCCTTCGGGTCGTAGCTTGCAATCATTTTTGCAGCAGCACCTATCCTGCTGTCTATCGTATCAAGGTCAAGCAGGTAAAGGCCGTCGTCACGCGTCTTGTAGATAAATTTCTTCATTCCTGCGCTCTTCGTTCTTGTTGCTATGTTTATGCCTACCTTAAGGTAGTCCTCCCTGTTCGCTGTCATTTCTTTTTCTTCTGCCATTTAACCACTACACTTTTTGGGGCCGCCGAGATTTTCAAAGCGCTTTTTGAATTCCCGCGGTTCTCGGGTCGCTAGCACCCCAAGCTAGTAGCCTACCAAGCTAGCAGACGGCCCCATACCTAAAAGCTAACACATTACATATCATTTTCTTCCAAGCTCCATGAACTCGTCTATTACCTCTACATTGCTGAGGAACATTCGCCTGCAGCAGTACCTTTTTACTCCAAGGTCGTCGAGCACCTTCCCGGGATCCTCCTTGTTCTTGTTTACACGCTTGTCGTATTCGTCCCATTTGTCTGCTACTACGGCGCCGCATGTAAAGCATCTTACGGGCATCATCATGTTATCATCTTGTTACAAATCCATGTGTTCCATTCATGCTCATTCATATCGGCAAGCCCGCGCTCCTCATCTGTAAGAGGTCTGGAACCTTGCCCTTGCCTTTGGACCCTTGAACTTCTTCGGTTCTACCCTTCTAGGGTCTGCCACAAGAAGCGACCTGTCATAACGCAGGTACTCCTTTCTTATCGTATCGCTTTCGGCGTATTCCGCTATGCCTTTCGCTATTGCACCTCTTGCCGCCTGTGCCTGGGCGCTTATGCCCCCGCCATTTACATTTACCTTTATATCGATTCCCTTCGCTATCTCTCTTGCTATATTGGATATGTTTATCGGCTCAAGCATCAGACTTCTGAGCTCCTTCGGTTCAAACATGTTTATGTCGATGCTGTTTATGGTTATTCTCCCTGTGCCCTTCTTTATCACGGCCCTCGCCTTTGCCTCCTTCCTCTTATTTGACGTGAATACTATTTTCTCTTTCTTTGTACTCTTCCTTCTCGGCTTTTGTGCTTTCTTCTGTGCCTCACTTTCCTTCACTGCAGCTGTCTGTGCCTGTTGGCTGGCAGGCGGCATGCCTGCAGTGGCGTTCGAGGCCATTGGTACTTTGCTATTATCGCTTTGAGACGCCATATGTGCACCTATTATATTTTGTCATATCCGAGGCTTCTGGAGAGCTCCTTCATAGTTATGTAACCCACATACATGTCTCTCGGGTCCTTTGACTCTATCTCTATTATCTTTGCATTTTTAAACACTTCCGGCTCTCCTATAAATACACGCAAATTTCTGTAAGCTGCTTTGCCGCGCGGCTTCCTGTAGGGCAGCATGCCCCTTATTATTCTTTTCATGAGCATGTCGGGCCTTCTTGGCCAATAAGGTGAATGGTCAGGGTTTACCTTGTTCATAAGGTTAACCTTTGTCTTGTAGCCCTTTATTATGCTCTTCCTGTCACCGCTTATTATTGCACTTTCTGAATTTATGATCGCAACCTTCTTACCCTGCAGGACCCTCTTTGCCACCGTACTGGCAAGCCTCCCCACTATCTTGCCCTTTGCGTCAAATACCTCGTAATCGTTCGGATTTATGCTGTCCATATGCATGCCCTAAATTATTATTTTTACACCTTTCTCTTTAAGCATCTCCTCTATGCTGCTAAGTACTGCACCAGCACTCGTGAGCTCCTCTCTTGCACCTTTTGAGTAATCTATTGCCGCTATGCTTATCTTGTGCTTGAGCGCGCCTTCCGACAGCACCTTTCCAGGCACTATTATCTTGTCATTCTCCTTAGTGTATTTGTTTATCTTATAGATGCTGGCCTCCTTCCTCCTTCTTGTAGGAACATCGATGAGCTTAAGCAGCTTCTTCGAAATCCTGTCGTTCTTCCTCTGTGCTATATTGCTTTCCAGAGCTGCTATAATCGAGCGTATGTCGCTTCTTTCAATATTAGACTTCATCCAATCACTCTGCATTTTATGCGGGGGGTGAGATTTGAACTCACGCAGTCACTAAAGACACAGGAGTTCCGAGCATAAAGCACCTCAGTCCTGCGCATTTGGCCATGCTCTGCCACCCCCGCTTGCCTTACTTATTCATTTGACTTTTTTCTCTATTTCCTTTATGCCTTCAATTAATTTGCTGCAAGCTTTATTAATTATTTCCCTGGGCGGCATCTGGCCAAATCCTTCAACATAAAATTCAAATTTGCCTTCCTCCTTTGGCTCATAGGTTACGAGCCCTGGCTGGAATTTTGCATGCCTGAGCGCAGTGCCCATTACGGCCTTGCCCTCCAGCCTGATCCTCTGATCATTAGCCAGCTTTATTATAGGAATACCTTCGTTTGCGACCTTGACGCTTTTGTCTGAACTTACGAGCTCCTTTGAATATACTGTCTTGGGGCCTGTTGCATCAAGCGTAAACAGTATCTCGTCTTTGTCGTCGTAGCCCTTCGCCGGCGTGATGATCGGCACAAGGCCTATTCTGTGCGCTATATACTCATCGAACATAGAGCTTGTGTTCTCGTAGAACGTTATCTTGTCTATGGCGAAGGTTGGCACGCTGTTTATGGCCATGCGTCTGACTGCATTCGCGTATGCGGTATCTACGTCGTTCAGCATGAACCTGAAAACCTTCTCGTTATCATCAAGCACTTTTATCTCCATTAATTCACTCCGTTTGCTATTATGACAAGCATGTTCAAGATTTATGCAAAAGGGTTTATAAATATGATTGGTCTGCACAGCACTGCAATGGCTATAGTCAAAATAAGCCCAAACAGACAAAACCTATAAATTCTCTGATACATTCAATTATAAAATAGTTTTGGTAAAAGGTGTCTATCTGGCCTTCAGGGATATAGTGCTCGAGGATCTTAGTTCAGGCTCGTTCGGCACAGCACAGTACGTTAAATGCTACAAGCCCCGCCAGCATGTCTCAGCCTCAAAAATCGAGGAGCATGAAAATGTAAAATACATAAGCAACGGCGAAAGGCTCTCATACAAATACCAGAGCCCCCTCGATGCGAGGTACATAGGATTCAAAGACTTAACATATGATTTTGTCCTATCGCTCTATGAGATAAATTCCAAATTCGCATTCGTATTAAGGTCATACGGCGCGCCCAGATCTTTCGAAAAAGACATAGGCACATATATGCATTCTTTGAATAAAGTCAAAAGGCCAAGCATAGAGGGGCGGCTTATAGGCATGCAGAACGGGCAGGAGCATACATTCGTTAATGGTATATTGTCATTGCTTTCAAAAAGGAAGATAGACCTCTATGAAGTAGATTTGTTCGGGAATATGAAGCGCAACATAGCACTTGACATGCACACCGGCACGACTTTCGACATACTAGTATACGACAGGATCTACCGTCCGGGCGAACTGGTAAACACCCTTACAGAGGAACAGTTCCAAAGAGGTATACAGCAGCCTGCCGCGCAGCAAGGCAAATAGCAAGCGCACGCGCCGCATTCCTCAAAGCCTCTTTTCATATAGGGTCGTGTGCTTTACTCCGCCGCTTGTGAAATCACTTCTCTTCAGGGCTACGCTCTTGCATTCAAAAGAACCAAATTCTTCCTTGTGTTCTTCCGCAAACCTTTCTAAAAGTCTGGCAGAGTGCGTTCCAGCAAACTTCAGCCTTGCTATAGTAAGGTGGGGTATATATTCCCTCTCCTCAAGCCTCACCCCTAGCTTAATTATAGAGTCATAGAGCAATGCATATAATCTCTTTACCTTTTCTGCACCTTTCTCGAGTTCTGCAAACACGACCCGCGGTCTTCTCGGTTCGAAAAAACCTATGCCTCTTATGGAGATTTCAAACTGAGTAAATTCAATGCTAGCCATTGCTTCTTTGAGATGATCTGCCTGAGCATCGCTTATTTCACCCAAGAAGTGCAGTGTTATATGCATCGAATCTTCGTCTACAAGCCTCGCCCCATCTATGCTCCTAAGCTGTTTTGAAGCGTCATTTATCCTAGCCTTGATCTCCTTTGGTATATCTATAGCAGTGAATGCCCTCATGTCCTTTCACCCTTGCTAGGACCGCAATTCCCCTAAGCACCTAAAGATTTTAATACTTTTTTAACTCTGCTCGCGAGAAGTCCCCTTTCGCAAGATAGGGGATGAGAGCGAGCGAAGACTTTATATAGTTTTCTTGTATAAGATATTTGTCCAAAAGGACTTTCCCTACGGAACGTAGGGGAGACGCTCGTGGATGACAATGCCTCTACAAGTAACATGCTGGAATACCTGAAAAGTATTCCTCATGTGAAAGCAAGCATCTCAAATGAAGCGAGAAGCCCTAAACAAATGGATGTGGCTCGTATAGAAGTCTCATCCGTGAGGGTGGGGTAGTTCACGCAAAATGATTATGCAGACAAAATATATAGTCGTTCTCGGTTCTCTTCTTAGTGGTTTGGGCAAGGGTGTAGTCACCTCGTCAATAGCAAAGATACTCTCTTTTTACGGCTTCAGGGCGCTGCCCATGAAGTTCGACGGCTATCTGAATTACGACTGCGGCACAATGAACCCATACAGGCACGGGGAGGTGTTCGTGCTTGACGATAAGAGCGAAGTAGATATGGATTTCGGCAATTATGAACGCTTCCTCAACACAGATCTGAGCGGCGATTTCTCACTCACGGGCGGCAAGGTATTCAGCTCGATCATCTCTATGGAGCGGCGCGGCGATTTCCTCGGCAAGGACGTGCAGTTTATACCACATGTAACCGATTACATAATCAACAGGATAGAGGATGTGTCAAAGAAGCATAACCTTGACATCATGCTTATCGAAGTAGGCGGTACTATTGGAGATATAGAAAACAGCTACTTTGTGGAAGCAATGAGGCAGCTCGCCCTAAAGCACGATACGCTCTTCATCAATGTCACCTATGTGCCGAAGCTGGGCGTTGTGGGCGAGCAGAAGACAAAGCCGACGCAGCTCGCGCTCAGGGGCATGATGCAGATGGGTATAAGTCCGAGCATTATAGTATGCAGGAGCGACGGCGAACTGGAGAATGACGCGAGGGTTAAAATAGCCAATTTTGCAAACCTGCCGTTCGAGAATGTTTTCGATGACCATGATATGGGCAGCATATACGAACTGCCCCTGCACTTCATGTCACAGGGAATGGACAAAAGATTGCTCGAGCTGCTCCATATAAAACGCAAGCTTATAAAAACACGGCTTGATGCATGGGAGGCGAGAGTCAAAAAAATAAGGAAAGCACTTTACAAGCCAAGCAAGAAGGTCAATATAGCGATAGTTGGAAAGTACATGAATCTACACGACTCCTATGTAAGCCTCAAGGAGGCGCTCATCCATGCCGCTGCAGAGAAAGGCACAGGAATAAGCATAAACTGGATAGAGTCCGAAACCCTCGAGACCGGAGACCCGTATCAGATCCTGAAAGGCAGCGATGGTGTCATCGTGCCTGGCGGCTTCGGAAGGCGCGGCACAGAAGGTATGATAAAGGCAATAGAGTATGCAAGGAAGACCGCAACACCTTATCTGGGCCTGTGCCTTGGCATGCAGCTTATGGCTGTAGAATATGCGAGAAACGTTTGCGGGTTCAAGAACGCCAATTCTTCAGAGTTCGACAGGAACGCGAGGTACAAGATAATAAAGCTCATGGAAGACCAGCGGACAATAAAATATAAAGGAGGCACTATGCGCCTTGGCTCATGGCCCGCAAAGATTATGCCTGGCACAAACTCCTTCAAATCATACGGCAAGGAACTGGTATTCGAACGCCACAGGCACAGGTATGAATTCAATAACTCCTATAGAAATGTGCTTCGCAAAGCTGGCCTCGTAATAAGTGCAACAACTCCAAACAACATGCTTGTAGAGATGATCGAATGGAAAGGATCATTCGGCATAGGGACCCAAGCGCATCCTGAATTAAAGTCGCGGCCTGAGGAACCTGCACCTCTTTTCGTGTCATTTTTAGATGCAGCAATCAATAGGTTGAGCGGCAAGGTTTCTTATGAGGTCAGCGCATAAACCTTTCAGAATATTCGAGGAGATAGGCCACAAAATTGCCTATCACAGGCACATCTTTGGTGGCGCTCTTTACTATCTCTGCATCATTTTTCTGTAATCCCTTTACCAGCGCAAGCACTGGCGGGTATACCGCAAGCACTATCAGCACCGATACTATAAGCAGAGGTATCATATAATTCCCTATCAACAGCGAAGCTATAAACACAAAGGCAAAGCTTATCACATTTGCGAGCACAACCCTGAGTATCTTCTTTACCCTTATGCTTATTCCGAACATGCTGCGCAGGCCGTTAATGTACATCACATTTCCAACAAGAGGCGCAACGACGAAGAGCAGCACTGTAAGCCCGACTCCTTTGAATTCAGGTATTAGCACTGGCATGAGCGCAAACTCCACCAGCGAAGTTATTATGGTATACTTGAGTATGCTCTTGACCTTGTTTGCGCTGACAAGCAGGTTGTAGGAGTACGTACCTATTAAGCCTATGAATATACCCAGCGCCATTATTGCAATGTACATGGGCGAAAGCCTGTACACCCCACTGAACGCCACATACGAGAAGGGCTTAGCGAGTATGCCTATGTAGAACAGCAGCGGCGTGATCAGCACGAACGCTAAGTAAAGCGAATAGTTGTAGAACTTTGATATCTCCTCTTTGCCTCTTTTGAGTGCGAGCGCCGCGGAGAACATGGTTATAAGAGATACGCTTATTGAGCCTGTTATCAAGTCTATAAGCGAGCCCGTCCTGTTCGCCACCCCAAAATTGCCTATTACCACAGATGTAGCAAAAAGCCCGAGCACAACAAGCGATATGTTGCTGACTGCAGTGCCAAACAAGTTGGAAATCCCTATCGGCAAGGAGAAGCCTAGCAGCTCCTTTATCCTTGCTATGGAGATAGCACCAGCCCTGCCTCCTCTCACGGCCCTGCACACATATTTGCCTGCTGTGATTATACCTGAAGAATAGCCTAAAATAAGTCCGAAAATGGGCGCAAAGGCTCCATATCCAAGTAGTGCGAACGCAACGCTCGCGCCTGCCTGCACCGCCGCCTCTATTCCCGCAGTAACTGCTATGCCCCTGCCTCTTCTAAGCCCTATCAGCGCGGAGTAAGTGTCTCCGTATATTATCGACAGTATTATGAGGAATGCCGCAGCCTCTATCAATCCTGCATACGACGGGTTGTGGTATATGTATGTGGAAAAAGTACCAGAGAGGAGGAACATTGCCGCAGTCAGCACACCTCCGAACAGCAGCAGCATCGCAAACCCGTTTTTTAGCAGTTCCCTGGCTTTGTCCTTTTCATTGCGCTGCATATACTCTGGTAGGAATTTGTTGAAGCTCACGCCTATTCCAAGATCTCCCACCGAGCCGAATATACCTATGATCGCCATTGCCAGCGTGTATATACCGTAAGTGCTAGGTCCGAGTATCCTCGCCACCACTATGAACGATAGCCCCGCAAGCATGAATATGATTACTTTTCCCAGCAGCACCGAACTTGCCACCTTCGCGGTCTGTGTTCCAAGCTCTATATTCTGCTGCATTTGTGTGCCAGCTTCAGCGGCTTCAGGTATCTCCATACTATCCAACTAAAACTATCGAATCACAATACAATTCATAATGTAATTTAAAATACATAACAATACATAATACTAGAACGGTCCGGCATCTGTTTAGCGGCTATGCGGGTAGAGTTATTGATAAATAAACAATAATATTATGCTTGCCTTGACAATATATGAAAACGAATAGAATATAAAATAATACTTCTTAATTTTTTTGTCAAAACAAAAACTAAAAAACAAATACTTTTGGAATCAAAATGGACATATAATAAAGTTGGTATTATGTTGCTACTAGGTGTGCTGTTCTACCTTTCTGGTATCGCCCTTGGCATAGGCCTCGTTGGGTATTTTTTTGATAAAGAGATAAGCGAGGTTATTGTCAAATATGCATTCTCCTTTCCTATCGGGTTCTCCATAGCCGCATTCCTTGCGCTGGCTATGGACTATTTTGCTGGAGGGTTCCATGCATATATAATGGCGATAGCTGCTGCAGTAATGCTTGCTGCATCCGCCATATTGCTCTATATAAGTAGAAAGCGCGAGATGTTCAAATTCAAAATACTCGCAAAACAAGTACGTTCAGAAAAACTCTTCTACATTATTTTGTTCCTTGTCATAGCAATGCTGGTAGTATTCCAGTATAGAGGGGAATTTTACGGACCAAGAGGCTTGTGGGGTGGCGACAACTACGGTTCCGATTTCCTCTTTCATGTAAGCATAGGCAATTCCCTTATATATACTGGCTGGCCACCACGGCTCCTCTATGCTGACGGGGCACTCAACGTATTCCCATTTATAGCTGATTTTTACACAGCGATGCTTACTTTTACCGGCATACCTGTTGTGTACTCCCTTTACCTGATGAATTTTCTACTCTACTTTTCCATAACTGTGCTTTTTGTTTATCTGATTTACCTCATTACAAAGCACAAGATAGCTGCTATCGCCGCATTCATACTCTTTCTTTTCTGCAGTCTGGGAGTAAATATGATTGTCCTATATATATTCCACATAGGCCTGCCTTATCTTCCGTATTCACAGATAAAGGCTTCGACCTCAAACCTGCTTGGCTTTTTAACCACTCCACTTTTTAACTTCTCCAACCCCATAGGGAGCAATTTTGCGCCGCAGCATGATCTTGTGCTCGGATTTCCATTAACTCTCGTGATACTTATACTGCTGTATAAATCCTTCTTGTATAAAAAGAAGCGCATGCATGAAGGCTTCACCTTTGGCAAACGCGATATACCCTATTCAGCATTTGTTGGATTGTTAATCGGTATGATGCCACTGATACATCCGTTCTCCCTGGTGTTCATAGCAATATTCGCGCTTTTTGCATTTTCCTATTCTATGCTAAAGAAGGGCAGGACTAACACCTTCCTATATTACTGGCTGCCTTTATTCATAGTCGCCATGTTGGTGGCGTTGCCGCAGTTGCTGTTTATCAGGGGCGGCAGCTTTGAACAAGGTTTTTCAGGTTTCGTAATAAATCAGCCTTTTTGGTACAGCCAGAATATAGCTGAAGCCATACTGCTCCACATAGCGTTTTGGTTTGAGACAATAGGCTTGTTACTGGTAATAGGTCTTATAGGCATGTATTTCCTTAGGAAACGCATTATAATATTCATCCCCGCATTTCTGGCACTTGCCTTAATAAACTTCGTAAGGTTCTCGCCGTCATTTGGCGATTCTAACAAAATAACGCTTTATTTCTTGCTATTCATCAGCGCCGCAGCCTCTGAGGCCTTCTATGTGATGTGGAAAAGGGGCTGCCTGTTTAAAGAGCTTGCCATTGTGCTTTTCATTGGCATAATATTTACAGGAGTGATTGCAGAATATCTTGGGCTATTTCAGAACAATTACTTGATCGTCTCGAGGGTGGAGATGAACGCGACAAGCTGGATCCGCACAAACCTACCGCAAAACAGCACTCTCGTGGATAGCTGCTACGGTACCATATTTGGTCTTACCTCTTCTCTCGGAGCAAAGAAAACCCTGATTGAGATACAACCTTATATAACTAGCGTAGGACTTTTAGATTACAATCCCTACCAGATTGCGTCACAGACGCAATCATTCTTCCAGGACCCCAATTGTACGTTCATAAAGGAGTACAACATAAGCTATGTATTTATAGAAAATCTGAGCAATTTTGCCTCTGTATGGTGCGATTCCGTAAATTACACCGCATTTTCAAACTCTAAGAACTTCACACTCTATAAAGAGTTCAAATCAAGCTACAGCAGACTGTTTCTTTACAGGCCTGTATGCAATTAGCTTTACCTAAAAGTAGATACTAGAACATCTACCATATGCCTTACCCTGAGCTTTGACCATCCTTTTTCACGCGGGTGAAATGTAATATAAGGTACTTCGGAAATCTTTACGCCTTTGTTCAGCATTCTAAGCGTATCAAGCAATACTTTGTAACCTCTAAGTACGAATTCCTCTTTATGCTCTGCAATGATTCTCTTGAACAGTTTTGTTTTTATTCCGAAGAAGCCTGACATCATATCATCGCATGTGCGTTTTCTCCTGATTTTGAATATGAAATAGGAGAAGTACGAAATGCCTTTTGATAGGAATCTTCTATACCAGCCCCAGTTGTTAACATGCGTTCTTATTCCTATACACAAATCACTCTCATCAAGCATGTGGGCAATCTTTCCTACAAGCTCCGGCGGGTGCTGCATATCGCCGTCCATTACCACAATCTTAGGCGTGGCTACCAGCTCTGCAGCATAAATCACGCTCGCGGTAAGTCCTTTTACCCCTGCCTTAGAATGGTCTACAAACATAACCCTGTGGTCTGAGGCCGCAATTTTCTTTACTCTCTCGGCTGTGCCGTCTGTAGACCCGTCATCGCATACGATTATATTTATGCCATAGTAAAGTTTTGAGAGCCTTTTTATGAGCCTGCCTATGTTCCCTGCTTCGTTAAGGGTGGGTATTATAACTGTTGTTTCGGAAAAGTCCATCTTATCAATTTTCGGCATATCCTCTCCTCCGTCTTGTCTTGTGCCTGTTGTGGCGTTACGCTAGCCTACATATCAAAGCACTTTTGAGAGTACCCAAATAAGATTAATAAACCTGTGAGTAATAAAAAGTAATGGTTTTGAAGATTATTACGCGGCGTAGATATGTCAAATAGAATCGCGAAGGTGCTTGTAGACCAGAGGGAGAGAAACCAGCAAATCCTGCAGGCCCTGGAAGCAGGTTCTGAAGTGGAGGTAAGAACATTGCCTATAGGCGATTATATCGTATCAGATAGGGTTGCAATAGAAAGGAAAACGATCCAAGACTTCCAGAGCTCAATAATAAGCGGCCGCATATTCGATCAGATTTCACGCATCCTGGAGCACTACAGCAGGCCAATAATAATTATAGAAGGGGATAAAAGCGAGTTTTTACTTGGCAATAATGTCTTCCTTGGTGCAATAATCTCCCTTTATGTTGACTATAACTCGGCTGTTGTATTCTCTTCAGGTCCTGAAGAAACAGCTGAAATCATAATTAGCATAGCAAAACATGAGCAGAACAAGGAGAAGCGTGCCCTCTCCCTCAAAGGTGCAGCGCACGCATACAGGCTTAGAGACTTTCAGCTATTTGTAATTGGAAATCTCCCTGGTGTTGGTCCTAAGCTTTCAGAAGCGCTTCTATCACATTTCAAAAGTGTGAAAAATATAGCCAATGCAAGCATAGAGGAGTTAATGGATGTTGATAAAATAGGCCGGAAGAAAGCGGAGCAGATCCACAAGGTATTCACCGAGCAGTTCTAGGTCGATCACAAATCTATCCTCGAAAAGCTCATCGCGTTGAGTATTGCAGAATTCAGGTTTCTGGTGTTTTTTATTCCGTACTTATACGCGGCTTTTCTCTCCCACAATTTGGTAAAAACAGCCTCTTCCTCTCTTTTAAAGTAGTGCTTTGCTGCATCATATAATTTTGCAGAGGTTGCAAATATTATCATACCCTTAGGCGTTTTTGCCCCAGCCAATGCAATCGCATCTTTTACCTGCCTTGTCATAGCAACAAACAATAGCATCTCCATTTGAACGCTCTTTGCTATATTTGTGCCCTCGTTAAACGCCATTAATGCGTTAAGGTATGCACCTTCAAGATGCACCCTGTTTATTACCGCATTAGGGTCAAAAACCTGTACGAAATCCCCATCATTACTAAGGCTTTGCAGTTTATCCACAATATCTTCTATTTTTTCATCAGAAGCAGTCCGCTTTATTACTGCCCCTTTTACGGCTTCAAAATTAAGTGCTATCCCGTCCATTCTATCCTTATATTGAGTCAAAGCAAACTATAAATACTAGAAACGTACAAAATTACACATCGCATATATTACGATTTGTGAATTTATAGCATACAATTGCAATATACTCTATATTGACTGATCCGCTGTCAAATTCCTTTAGTTCGAATCGAACGCTTATTACTATGCAGCATCAATAACAAATGGAAATAAATATAAATGTTGTATATAATAGTATAATTGCATTGTATGGCTAGGCAAAGGCAAAAAAGGGCAAACGGCCATAGTAGCTTTAGCAAGGCTCATCACAATACTAAACAGCTCAAATATAAGTCCGATATCAAGTATAACAAGGAGGAATCAGGCCAGAGCGCCATGGAGTACCTCATGACCTATGGCTGGGCCGTATTGCTTATTGCAATAATCGCATCGCTCCTTTATCTCTACCTTGGAGTGCCGCATGTAATCGTTCCTACGACATGCTCTTTTGTATCTGGTGCATACTGCAACGACCTGGTTGTGGGCTCTAATGCCACAACGCATGTATCGATGCTTGCAGTATTCCTTACTAACACACAGTCTTATCCTATACTCAATCCGAAACTGTTCATAAACGTCAACGGCGTAAACACTAGTGCTCAGGCATGCAAACCTAATTATGTGCTTCCTGGAGGCGCTATAATCTGCCAGGTGCAATTGCCGGTTCAGGAGGCGCTCGGTGCATTCGTTTCCGGCAAGATCTACCTAAACGCATCATATTGTGGCCTTGTCTCAAATTATACGCCGCAGGGCTGTGCAAGTGCCCCAAGGCAGACCTACATAGGCACCTTTACATCTCATACCGCGCCGCTTGTCTCTACTACATCCTCTATAACCCTAAGGGCAGGCAACAGCACGCAGTCCGCGATAAGCAGCGTAAAAGACCCGCTATATGCAACAGTCAAACTACTCGGCTATCCGACTACCGGCGCAACGGTCAATTTCACAGCTACATTCGTTGCAAACAGCACAAATGCGGTACCTCCTTATTCTATAAGTCCGCCGATCACCACTACTAACACAACGGGAGTCGCACTGAGTTATATATACGGCTCTAAGGTTGCAAAGGTCTATGTGACTGCGGGATATGCTGGGTATGGCAACACAATAACGATAAATTTTACATAACGATAAATTTTACACCTCCTATTATACTTACATTTTCGCTCTCTAGTAATATGGGCTCACTTCTGTCTTCAAGTAGTGCAACAGTCGTGATGATTGACGGAACTGGTTATGATTATTCACAGCTCGGCACTTTGAAGTTTGCATGCAGCATTAACAGCAAACACTATCTAAACTTCTCACAATACATCTACTGCATAGGTACTAATGGTCGGTCTCATAATAACTATTTTTACTATGCCCGCTGCTCTATCTATAATGGCTACATATACTGCGTAGGCACTGAAAATGGTGATACGATAGCTGCTCAGAATATAGAACTGGATGCTCTTCTCTTTTGCAATTCTATTAAGATTAGGCGGGCCTGGCGGGAATTCCATAAACCAAGATCATTTTCTTAAGGCTTACTTTGAAC